>Ga0335069_10012180_pt1 | contig 12105 bp, 10 predicted proteins | sample Lox_Sample_11_FD_206714 | JGI IMG/M metagenome (GOLD analysis project Ga0335069, IMG submission 206714) | Soil microbial communities from Loxahatchee National Wildlife Refuge, Florida, United States - Lox_Sample_1.1 | ecosystem: Environmental > Terrestrial > Soil > Wetlands | place: USA...
CTGCATGATGACACTGGGTCACGTCATTGACGTTCAGGACCTTCCTGATTACCTGCATAAGGGAAGCCCTTCGGTTTCCGAGTCGGCCGCCGCGCAATCCGCGCAGATGAACGATTCAGGCGGGGCAGTTAGTCCCGGATCGCTCGAAGAGCAAGAGCGCTTGCTGATCTTACAAGCGATGCGGACGGCCGAGGGCAATCAGTCCCAGGCCGCCCGCATTCTGCGCATCGGACGCGATGCGCTGCGTTACAAGCTCAAGAAGCACGGGCTGTAGCAATCCGCGCCGCTGGCCGGTTTACTTCAGCAGGTCAAGCCTTTAGCGGGAAATTAGAGCGTATAGGTAAGCGATGGCCAAAGCCAGGCCAGTCGCAACGGTCACGACGGTAAGCGTCTCACCATAGCGGTCGATGGCGTGAAATTTCTGGGCCGCGACCTCTTGCTTTGCGACGTCGCCGGCTTTCCAGGGCTCTGGGTGAATTAAGTCGTCCTCCTTCATGGTGAGGAATTTCCGGTAAAGAGCGAGCCCGAGCGTTGCAACGCCCAGGCAGATCCAAGCAATCAGATAAGGTGTCCAGTTCATGATTCTCGTGCCTCCTGCGTCAGGAGAGGTGCACACAATTTGCCAGCCGGGTGATTCACAATTTCAACTGTTTCCAAAGAAAGTTAGGGCCACACCACGAAGCGGCCCTGCGTGCGGTGCGCCGAATCGCGCAGAGCGGTTTTCAAGAGGATCCCAAGCTCCATACGCAAGTGCCTGAGTTCTACCACCATCGGGCAGCATGCGGGATTGGACTGCGCCGTGCACCAACGACGCGCGTGGGAGGGAGACTATGGGACAGATCGTCGCTGCAATGGCCACCATGCACGCGCCGCAGTTGTTCACGCGGCCGCCTGAAGAGGATTCCGAAAAGCTGGACACCGGCATCGCCGCGATGCGTGAGCTCGGGCGCCTGCTGGATCAATCCAAGCCGGACGTGCTGGTGATCTTTGCCAGCGATCACATGGAAACATTTTTCCTCAAGTCCGTGCCCACGTTTTGCATCGTCGCCGGAGAGCGCGCCCGCGCGGAATTCGCCGGAAGAACCTGGGACCTGCCGATTCATCGATCCTTCGCCGAGGCCTTGCTGGAAGGCCTAGTGAGGCGCGACTTCGACATGTGTTACTCGCAGGACGCGGTGCTGGGGCACTCCTTCGCCGCGCCGTTCGAGTGGGTGGTGGGAGGCCGGAACATCCCGGTGGTTCCTTTCTTCATCAACACGTATCTCCCGCCTCTCACCACCGCGCGCCGCGCCGCGGCGCTGGGCCAAGCGATCGCGGATATCGTCAAAACGCGCCCGGAGCGCGTGGCGCTGCTGGCCAGCGGCGGCATGTCGCATTATCCCGGCACCTGGAAATACTATTCTCCAGCCTTCGATTTCGACCATTGGTGTATCGGAGAACTGGAAAACGGACATAGCGAATCCTTCCTGCGGCTCACGCCCGAACAGCTCGACGAAGTGGGAAATACGGAAATGCTGCCTTGGGCCCCGGTTCTGGGAGCCGTCGGAGAGCAGCACATGGAGTTGCTCTCCTATCAAGAAACCGCGCACCACGGACATGCCGTGGCGATCTTTCATCCTGGGGCAAAAGAGGACGCGCGGCCGCCCCAGCCCTTCCACTTCCACAATCATCCTTATCACTTTTACGATCACCCTCCGGTTGCATCCTACCGGCTGAACAAGCTGCTCTATGAGGCGAGATACAAGCCTAGCCTGCGCTTGCGAATGTTCGAGGATGTGGGCGCCGTCGCGGCAGAATATGGGCTGGATCAAGAGGATACGGCAGCGCTACGGGAGGTTTTCAACTTCCGTTACTTGAATACGGAAACTCCGGCGCTCGATGCCGAGCCTCTGGTCGCGCGAGGCGCGCATCCGGTCGGAGCTTTGATGGCGGTCCACGTATTGCAGCAGGAGCAGCGCAAGTTCAGCCATGCGGAGGTGTACTTGGGGTAATTGCCGCCGGACGGCGTCAGCGGGTATGAGGCCTCGAAGCGGTTAAGCAGACGGTCGACGGCGCCGAGTTGTCCGGGAAGCGGCCTGCCGAGCCTCGCTCCCTGCCGTCGCGGTTCCGTTGAATTCTACCGCACCGCCGTAAATGGCCGAAGTCGCTCGCCCGCATATATAATCTAGACGAGTGGACATCTACGACGAAATCGTCCGGTTGCGGAAGCTCGGCCAAAAGTGCGCTCTGGCGACTATCGTACAAAAGCGCGGCTCGATTCCGAGCTTCGAGAGCGCCAAGCTGCTGGTGCGCGAAGACGGGTCGATGATGGGCACCGTCGGTGGCGGATGCGTCGAAGCCGAGGTCTGGAACGCGGCGCGGGAAGTCATCGATACGGAGAAGCCCAAGAACCTGTCCTTCAGCCTCGGCCAGGATGCAGCCTACGACGAGGGTCTGATCTGCGGAGGACAGTTGAACATTTTCGTCGAGCCAGTGGTCCCGCAACCGCACGCCTTGATCTTCGGAGGCGGGCATGTTTCCAAGAGCCTTTCTAAAGTCGCTTCCATGGCCGGATTTGCCACGGTGATCATCGATAATCGCGAGGCGTTCGCCAATCCGGACCGGTTCCCGGAGGCGGAGGCCACTTACGCGGAGGAATACGAGGAAGTCTTTCCGAAGCTCACGATTACGTCATCCGATTTTGTCATCATCGTTACTCGCGGTCACCGCGACGACATGCGCGTGCTGCGGTGGGCGGTCACCACGCCGGCCCGCTACGTCGCCATGATCGGCAGCAAGCGCAAGACGATTTCGGTGGTGCATGAGCTGGAAAAAGAAGGCTTCCCGCGAGAGGCATTCGAGCGCGTGTACGCTCCGATGGGACTCGAAATCGGCGCGGAGAGCCCGGAGGAGATCGCCGTTTCGGTGGTCGCCGAGATGATAGCGGTGCGCCGCGCGCCGGAATCGGATTGGCGCTCGCTTTCGAAATCGATCTTTGCAAGCGAGCGGCTGCGCGCGCTCTTGAAGTGATCGCGAGCATCATTCTTGCCGCTGGTGCGTCCAGCCGCATGGGCGCGCCCAAGGCACTACTCGACTATCGCGGCGAAACATTTCTGGACCGTTTGATTCGAGTGATGGGCGTCGCGACCGATCCGGTAATCGTGGTGCTGGGATATCACGCCGCTCGAATCCGCTCTGCCACGCGGCGAGCGGCCACGTTCGCGATCAATCCAGCGCCGGAGCGGGGGCAATTGAGCTCGCTTCAAACTGGCCTCGCAGCGCTTCCTCAAGAGGCGAAGGGCTTCGCCTTCATTCCGATGGATTGCCCCGTGGTGCAGGAAGGCACCGTTATTCGGCTGGCTGAAGAGTTCGATTCTCGCGATCCCGAGACTCTCTTTGTGATCCCGAGACGCGGAGATAAGCGCGGGCATCCGGTCTTCGCCGCGCGGCAGATCGGCGATGAACTGCTCGCGCTGCCCGAGGACGGGCAGGCGCGCGATGTGGTGCATCGTCATGTGAGCCGCACGCAGTACGTCGACGTTTTGGATTCGGGCATCCTGGCGGATATCGACGATCCGGAGGCTTACCGCAGGCTGCTGGAGGCGGCGGGATGAGCGGCAGAATCGTGAAGACTACGCTCAAGATCGCAGTGCCGCTGGCGATTATAGCTGTGGCGGCTCTCTATCTTCCTCTCGATTTTCTCCGTCCCGCCGTGGAGCGCGCTCTCGAACGCGGGTTGGGCCGAAAGGTCGAGGTCGGCGAGGTGCATCTGGACTTATTCGGCGCGCCGGGATTCACGCTGGACGATGTGGTGATTCACGAAGATCCGCGCGCGGGCATCGAGCCGTTTGCCTATGTTCCGTCGCTCGACGCACGGCCGAGCTGGCTTGGGCTTCTGCGCCGGCACTTGGAGTTCAGTTATCTCAACCTGAGCGAAGCGCGGTATCAAGCCCCAACGCTGAACATCGTCAAAACAGCCGAGGGGCCATGGAATTTCCAGTTTCTGCTCGACAGCGCCTCGCGCGGACAGACGCGTGTGCCCGCGATCCGAATGCGAGCCGGCCGAGTCAACTTCAAGTTCGGAGACACGAAGTCGATCTTCTATTTCGATAATGCCGATCTAAACGTGAGTCCGTCGCGGAGCGGATTCGTCGATCTGCATTTCGAAGGCGCGCCGTCGCAAACCGACCGCGCGGCACAGGACTTCGGGCGATTCTTCGTGGACGGCACGTGGGATCCGTCGCGGACGCCCCGTCTCGATATGAAAGTCGATCTTGAGCGGAGTTCGCTCGCCGAGATGTCGCGCGTAATCGATCCGCAAGGTTTTGGATTGCACGGCACGGTTGCGCTTCAGGCGAGCTTGAGCGGGTCGCCAAACAGCCTCGACGTTTCGGGCCTGTTGCAGATCGACGACGTCCACCGGTGGGATCTGGTCCCCAAGGGCGGCGGCTGGAAGCTACCCTTCAAGGGATCTCTCGATCTGCATGGAGAGAAGCTCGATCTGGCAAGCGATCCCGCGGCGCCGGTGGTGTTGTCGTTCCGAGGCCGCGATTTTCTCTCCAAAACACGATGGGACGCCGAGGCGCAGTTGAATCAAGTGCCTATCGCCGATCTGGCGGAGGTCGCGAGGCATATGGGTGCGCCTGTGTCGGATCAGCTTGCCGCAGAAGGGGCTGTATCCGGCTCGCTGACTTACGATCAGAACGGTCTCTCCGGGCGCGTGGAGTTGAAGGACGCCTCTCTGGCCTTGCCGGATGCTCAGCCTTTGCGCGCGAAATCGGCTGCCGTCAATATCGGCGATGGCGTCGTAAGCCTGGAGCCTTCGAAGATCGACATTGGAGAAAAGGAAAGCGCGGAGCTCGAAGCGAATTACGATTTCCTCCAATCGCGCGCGCAACCCCAGCCACACGAGCAGCAGCCGCCGGTCGATTTGCGCATCACTACAAAGGGAATGAGCGTCGCAGATATGCGCTCGTTCGGCGTGGCGGCGATTCCGCTGCTCGATCAAACTAAGCAGGGGACCTGGCGCGGGTGGGCGCGCTATCAAGGCGGTGAATGGTCGGGCGAGTACGATCTGCTGAACGCACGCATACCGGTGGAGGGGCTCAGCGATCCCTTGCGCATCCAGTCCGCGTCGATCAAGCTGAACGGCGCACGGGTTTCTGTCACCAAGCTGCGCGGCAAAGCGGGCGATATCGCATTCACTGGCGAGTATCGATGGGAGCCGGGCGCGGCTCGTCCGCACAAATTCAACCTCACGATCCCCGAAGCCGATGCGGCGGAGCTGGCTCGGCTGCTGGCACCGTCGATCGAACGGGAACGCGGCTTTCTTGCCCGCACACTACGGCTAGCGGCGGCGCCTCTTCCGGAATGGCTCAAGAAGCGCCGTGCTGATGGCACGATTTCGATTGGGACGCTGACAGCCGGGGATTCGAGCCTAAGCTTGAATCATGCGCGCCTGCTCTGGGATTCGGGAATCGTCCGGCTGGCCGGGATCGATGCCTCGTGGATGAGCGCGAATCTGGCGGGCGCGTCGCTCGCTGGGGATTTGCAAGCCGATTTGAACGGCGCGGTTCCGCAGTATCACTTCGATGGGACGCTCAACGGCACGCCATACAAGGGCGGGAAGCTGGATTTCGACGGTTCGCTCGACGCCGAAGGGGAGGGGCTTGCGTTACTCGATTCGCTCCACGCTGAAGGGCATTTGCGAGCGCGCTCGATCGAACTTTCGCCCGATGCGGACCTGACCTCGGCCTCGGCCTGCTTCGAGCTTCAGTCCACGCGCTGGAAATTCGGAAGCGTCGAAGTGACGCAGGGCGGAGAGACCTACTACGGATCGGGAGCATCGCAGCCGGACGGAAAACTAGTGCTGGATCTGGTGAAAGGCTCACGGCAGCTTCGGCTTTCCGGTCCATTGTTGGCCTCGGCGCCGTAAACCGCTACAGCGTTCCGCTCCCTCGCCTTTCGCGGTCCCGTCTAAGCAGGTGATTGCAGGGCGCGCGACAGCAAGCGAGAGGAGCTCACTTCCGCCGCGGGCTCCTAAGGTTGGCACTCATGGCAATTTGTGAAATACTGTCAGGAGACCATTACAAATGGGCTTTAACCACCATTAGGAGGAGATCAAGGGTATGCGCAAGTTGATCGTGGTGTCGGCCCTGCTGGCGTCTGTAGCATTCGCTCAAGACAAGAAGCGGGTCGCGGTCATGGATTTCGACTACGGAACCGTCAGGACATACGTGGCTCAAATCTTCGGGTCGGATCAGGACGTTGGCAAGGGCATTGCGGACATGTTAGTGGACCGCCTCGTCAATGGCGGCAAATACTCAGTCATCGAACGTAAAGCTCTGGACAAATTGATCGCGGAGCAGAATTTTTCCAATAGCGACCGCGCGGATCCGTCCAGCGCCGCCAAGATCGGGAAACTGCTGGGCGTGGACGCGATCATCGTCGGCAGCATCACGCAGTTCGGCCGTGATGACAAGAGCAAAGGCGCGGGCGGCTTCGGCATCGGTGGCGGAAAGTTCGGCATCGGCAACATCGGAACCAAGGAAGGCAAAGCCGTGGTGCAGATCACCGCGCGCCTGGTTAACGTGGAGACCGGCGAAATCCTCGCCTCCGTTCAAGGAAAAGGCGAGTCGAAGCGCAGCGGAGTCAACCTCGGCGGTGCGGGCGGCGGTGGCGGCGGAGCCGGCGGCGGCGGTTTGAACATGTCGAGCTCTAACTTCGGCGCGACCATCATCGGTGAGGCCACTAACGCAGCCGTTACGGATTGCGCCACAGGGCTCAACGATAAGTCAGCCAGCCTGCCAACCCGGACGATCGTCATCGACGGATTGGTTGCCGATGTGGACGGCTCGCACCTGATTCTGAACGTCGGCAAGAATACCGGAGTCAAGGTTGGAGACACGCTTAAGATTTCGCGGATCGGCCGCGAGATCAAAGACCCGGCCACCGGAGCGGTTCTGCGCCGCACCGATTCCGATCTCGGTACCGTGACGATCACCCAAGTTGACGCCGGCTCTTCCGAAGGGACCTATAGCGGTCAGCCGGGAGTGAAAGTCGGCGACCGGGTTAAGCAGTAGCGCAAAGCCAGCGGCCTGTACGCCGCTAGTTTTGAAATTCGCAAGCGAAAGCGGGAATATGGAGCGCAAGCGGGCAGTCTGGGGCTGCGCGGCGATTGCTGCCACGTGCATCGGGACTGCCCTCCTCAGCGCCGCCTCGGATCCGTTAGCGGATCTCAAGTCCGCTGAATCCTCGATTGAGTCCCGAAATTTTTCCGCGGCGGCATCAGCTGCGGATAGCCTGGTCAAACGTCTTCCCCGCCTCGCCGATTACGCAGCGTGGATCTCGGCTTCTGCTCAATTCGGGCTGACGAATTACCCGGCGGTCGAACAGGCTCTCGAACCGGTTTTCAAGCAATCTCCTGCATCGCCGCTCACGGCCAAGGCCTATCTGCTCGAAGCACAAGCCGCGCTCTTGAAGGGCGTCCCAGCCGAAGCCGTGGAATTGCTTCGCAAGAACTACGCCGCGCTTACGCAGCCCCAAGGCGATCTCTTGCTCGCGCAGGCCTTTGCCGCTTCGGGCGACCAGGTGAGCGCCGCGATCTACTATCAACACGATTACTACGGATACCCGACGTCTTCTGAAGCTGCCACGGCGGGCGCGGAGTTGGCCCGATTACGTACGAGCATGGGCGCGAATTATCCGCCGTCATTGCCGAACGCGATGCTGGCGCGTGCGCTCAAGCTGCTCGATGCGGGGCAGATCAAGAAAGCTCGGCAGGAACTGGAGGCACTGATCCCGCAGCTTGGCGGAGCGGACCGCGATTTGGCGAAGGTCGGCCTCGGAGTTGCGGATTACGACGCTGAAGAGACAGCGGCCGCGCATCGCTATCTGACGTCGCTGTCCTCGTTAGCGCCGGAGGCGGATGCGGAACGGCTCTACTACGTGTTGCAATGCGCGCGCCGGCTCAACAACCAGGAAGAAGTCGATCAGACTCTGGACCAACTGGCGCATCTGTATCCGGCATCGGAATGGCGTCTGAAGGCGCTGATGGCGGCGGCCAACCGCTACCTGACGTCGAACCAGATGGACGCGTATGAGCCTCTGTACCGCGCCTGTTATGAGACGTTCCCCAAAGCTCCCGAGGCCGCGAACTGTCATTGGAGGGTCGCCTGGGGCCATTATCTCCGGAGGCGTCCCGACGCCGCGGACTTGCTGCGCGCGGATTTGCGATTATTTCCATCGTCAGAGTCCGCATCGGCGGCGATGTATTTTCTCGGGAGGCTCGCTGAAGACGCCCATGATCCAGGAGCCGCGCGAGCGTATTATGCCGAGATCGACCGCGAGTATCCGAATCAGTATTACGCTACGCTCGCGCGAGACCAGATGGCGAAGGTTGGTCCCGCGCCTCCTTCGCCGCAGGTCATCGAATTCCTGCGCAACATCAGTTTCTCCAAGCGTTCTCGCGTCGAGGACTTCAAGCCCGGACCCGCCGCGGCGGCAAGGATCGAGCGCGCCAAGCTGCTTCAACAGGCAGGCCTCAATGACTGGGCCGACCAGGAGTTGCGCTTCGGCGCAAAAGCCGGCGAGCAACCCTATCTGCTAGCGCTCCAGCTTGCCTCGTTCTCCTCGGCGAAGCCGGATCAGGCTCTGCACTACATCAAGGCGTACGCGGGCGGGTACCTCTATGTGCCGCTCGATTCGGCGCCGCGGCAGTTTTGGACGTTCGCGTTTCCCCTGCCCTACCGTACTGAAGTCGAATCGTTCTCTAAACAGAATGGCCTCGACCCGTTCTTGATGGCCGCGCTGATACGGCAGGAGTCCGAGTTCAATCCGAAAGCCGTATCGAAAACCGGTGCTCGCGGTTTGGCGCAAATTCAACCCGCCACTGGGCGCGAGCTTAGCCGGCGGCTCAAAGTTACGGCCTATTCCGCCGCTGGGCTGTTTCAGCCGGGTTTGAACCTGCAGCTCGGGACGTATTACTTAAAGTCGCTGCTGGGGCAAGTGGGCGGACGCGAGGATGCCGCGCTGGCTGCTTATGATGCCGGCTTGAGTCGAGTTCGCGCGTGGCTCACATGGGGCGATTTTCGCGAGCCGGCGGAGTTCATTGAATCGATTCCGTTTACCGAGACCCGTGGCTATGTGCAAGGCATCCTGCGCAACGCGGATATTTACCGGCGGCTTTACGGAGCGAATAAGGGCGCTAGCCCGGCGCGGTAGGCGGTATGGTTACCAATCAACAACTCTATCTCGCGATCGGCGTTCCGATCCTCTTCAATGCGGCGCTGTTGGGGCTCGTCGTGGGATACTTCAACACGAGATTCGCCGACCTCAGGTCTCATTTCAACACACTGCTGTCCAAAACAGACCGTAGTAGTGTAATGATCCACTGAAAGCAAACGGGTTGAGATCGGGAAGGCGGGATCTTCAGATGGAGGTTTCCTGTTTTCACCTGCGGCAGCCTGTCCAAGTCAGGTTAGCCCGAGGTTAAGTTGCTGAGGATCGGGCAGCAAAGGGGGCGTGCCGAAAGGATTATGCAGCCAGGCGGTCAGGTCGCGATAAGTAAAGAGGTTCATGCGCAGCATGGAGGCCAGATTCGACAGGGACCATCTCGCTTTTGACAGGTGGTGCATCCATTTGAGCAGCAGGAGTGCAATCAGGGCTGTCCAGATCTGGATGCGCAGGGCGTTTTCGCTAGTGCCGACGAAGCTCTTCACCTTGAGGTTCTGCTTCAAAGCCTTGAAGAAGAGCTCGATTTCCCACCGGTCTTTGTAGATGGCGGCGATGGTGGTGGAACCGAAGTCGATGAGGTTGGTCAGCAACACGATCTCCCGCTGGTTTAGCGGATCCCACACCGCCACGCGGCGGAGCGGGAACGGGCAGTCCGTTTGAGCTTTCCCTCCAGTGAACTGAATCAGCTGATCGGCCCGGATATTCCGGCTGGCCGGCACGGGCGCCTCGTCCAGAACTTCATAGGCCGCATTGTCCTTCAGCCGGGTGACGAAGAAAATCTTCCGTTCCGTCCAGCCGGCGAACAGGGAGTAATCGTTATAGCCGCGATCCATTGCCACAATCGAGCCCGGGTTGAGGGGAAAGGTATCGGCCAATTTCACGTCGCTGCGGCGGGCTTCGCTAATCAGCACGTAGCTCGGCATGTAATCGTCGTGGTCGAGAAGCACGTGAGCCTTGACGCCTCCCTTCGCCCGCCGGAAGCTGGCCCATGGAAACAGCTCCAGACAGAGGCTGATCGTGGTCGAATCCAACGACAGCAGTTTGTTTCGGAAGCGAAACTTCCGTTTGCGCACGCCCAGTCCGTCCTGGCTGCGGAAGCGCGCCAGCGCCGTGTAGAACAATTCCTCATAAAGTCCCGCGGGACGATGCTGGTTGGCGTAGGAAAGCGTGGACTTGTTCGGCGCCAACCCGATTCCGAGGTGCACCAGCTTGCCCGCGCAGCAGGCAAGACCGTTGCAAATATCGCGCAGAGAATCCGCGTGTGCGAGTTGGCAGAACAGCATCGCCACCAGTTGCGCCCTACAACTGAACCCTTTCGACGCGCGCTCGGCGTTGTGCTTCTTTACCAGTGCCGCGAATTCAAGTACCGGAAAATGCTGCAGCAGTTGATTGAACAGGCTCATTGCCTGTATCATCGTTTTGCCCTCCCTGTTCGGGATTCGGTTACCAAAACAGCTCCGCAAAAAGATGATTCGGCCCGGAACAATTATAGGAGGGCTCGTCCTTTACCCCGGCTCAGATTGTTTTGGACAAGAGTGATTTCAACACGAGGCTCGACGATCTGCGCGATTTGTGGCGTTCGGAACTTTACCGCGTGGTGGAAGGGGTGCTCGATACGCGCCTAAAGCACATCGAGGAACACCGCTAGTTCGGAGTCGGGAAGGTCTTCGAGATGTGATCGTGCCAGGTCAGGCTTTCTTCGTCCACCAAGGCCCAAACGAGCCCAAGACCCGCGGCGAGCAAGCTGAGTAAGCTCGCGGCCTGACGGAGGACACGCTGCTCGCGGCTGGGACGGCGGCCGTCGAAATCGACCAAGCGCAGGCCGGCGAATCGCATGCCCGGCGAATCGCCGTTGCCGAAATACCAGAGTGAGCGGTAGAAGAGTGCGATGACGGCGCCCACGCCGACCAAGAACGGCGCGGCCTGGCGATTGAGCAGGAAGTCTCCGCCCAAAAACAGGCTCAAGAAAATCCCGAAGACTCCCAGCGCGATCAGCACCAGGCTAGTATCGACGGCCGCGGCTAAGAGGCGATGACCGGGAAGAGCGACCGGCGCGTCGCAATAGATCAGTTCGACATTCGGGCTCAGGCCAGCCTGGACGGGTTCGGCATCCGCAAACTCAAGCGCCTGCTGATGGGTATCCGCGACTCTGCGAGGCCGTGTAGTTGGGCGCGACGGGGCACGGCGAATCGAATGCGCCTCCCGCGCTTGTGGCCTCGCGGAGGTGAGCGTCGGTATCGGCACTACTTTCGGGCCGCCGACACTCTCTCGAAACAAAGAGCGCTGGAATCCAGGGTGCGATTGGGGGTCCGGTTCCGGGATGGCCGATTGGCGCTGCCGAATCGGCAAACTTTCCAGTGCCGGAGCGGCGGCGGCCGCCGTCATAGATGAAGATGCCGAAGGCGTGGAGATCAAGGGATAAGGTTCGGGCGCGGGACGAGGCGCGGCTAAGTGCAGACGGCGGCCACAGCGGCTGCAACGATGCTCTTCGGCATCATTGGCCGCCAGACAATACCGGCATTGTACTTCAGCCATCGAAATATTTGTCCTTGTTGACTGCGGTTCCGCCGGTCTGCTACCGTGCTCGGTTGAGTTCACGGAGCGAGCTGCATGGAACTTCGGTACTAGCCCGTCCTTTCCTTGGTATCATAATCGGCGGCTTTTGTCACGAACTTTATTTGCTTCGCCTGATCTTTTTCCTCCCGTTAATGATGCGGTTAGAGGGGCAAACTTACACTCCTGGTTTACCTCCGCCTCCGCCACCCTCCCCGACCGCCCAGCCTAGCCCTAATTTGAACCAGCCGGTGTTGTTGCCGCGCCCCGATGCCCCTGCCAAGGAGTTTGTGACCATTAACTGCGCGCCCGGCCAAAATTGTACCCACGAGGAGAAAG
>Ga0335069_10012181_pt1 | contig 12105 bp, 7 predicted proteins | sample Lox_Sample_11_FD_206714 | JGI IMG/M metagenome (GOLD analysis project Ga0335069, IMG submission 206714) | Soil microbial communities from Loxahatchee National Wildlife Refuge, Florida, United States - Lox_Sample_1.1 | ecosystem: Environmental > Terrestrial > Soil > Wetlands | place: USA: Florida...
AGCCCAGCTTGCGGGCGGCGCGGAAGAGGTCGGTGTAGATTCCTTTGCGACCGCGCACGGCCGGGGCGAGCAGCATGACCGTCTCACCGCGAAATTCGCGCCGGATACGCGCGACGATCTGCTGTCGCGTCTGCGCGCTCAGCGCATGGCCGCAGCCCGTGCAGTGCTGCACCCCGATCTTGGCGTAGAGGAGTCGCAGGTAGTGATAGATTTCAGTGACCGTTGCGACCGTGGACTTCTTGCTGCCCTGACTCATGCGTTGCTCGATGGCAACGGTGGGCGGCAGGCCGGCGAGCAGATCGACATTTGGCCGCGCCAGGATCTTCACGAACTGGCGGGCATAGGTTGACAGACTATCGAGGTAACGCCGTTGCCCTTCGCTGTAGAGGATGTCGAAGGCGAGCGTCGACTTGCCCGAGCCGCTCAGCCCGGTGACGACGATGAACTGGTCGCGCGGAATGTCGAGTGTCAGGTCGCGTAGATTGTGCTCCTTGGCTCCGACGATCCGCATGATGCCGCGGCCGTTCGCGGATGGCCCACCCACCTCATCGGAGGTGGTACCGGCTTCTGGCCGGTGCGCCAGCGTGCCCCGCGATGCATACCGACCTTCACGGTCGTGAACCTCGTCGCCGCCGCTCAATGCCGCGCGCAGATAGCGTGCCGTGTGTGATCCTTCTGCCGCAGCAACCTGCTCCGGCGTCCCGGCGGCGACGACCTGGCCGCCGCCGGTGCCGCCCTCAGGACCAAGGTCGATGACATAATCGGCCGCCTTTACCACCTCCATGTTGTGCTCGATGACGATCAGCGAATGGCCGCGGTCGACCAACCGTTGCAACGCCCCGAGCAGCTTCGCGACGTCGTCGAAGTGCAGGCCGATCGTCGGCTCGTCAAACAGGAAGAGGGTGTGCGACTTCCCTTCGGTTGCCATCGCGGCGGCGAGCTTCAACCGCTGCGACTCGCCACCCGACAGCGTGTTCAGTGGTTGGCCGAGGTGCAGGTAGTCGAGCCCGACTTCCGCCAGTGGTTGCAGGCGGCGGCACACGTCTTCCTGGTCAGCGAAGAAGGCCAGCGCTTCCCGCACCGTTAGCCCGAGCACGTCATGGATGTTTTTCTGTTTATACGTCGCTTCGAGGATCTCCGGGCGGAACCGCGTGCCGCCGCACTCGGCGCAGGTCACGTAGACGTCGGAGAGGAACTGCATCTCCACCTTTTCGAGCCCCTCGCCTTTGCAGGACTCGCAGCGGCCGCCGGTGACGTTGAAGGAGAAGGTGGTGCCGGAGTAGCCGCGCAGGCGGGCGACCGGCGCCTGTGCGAACAACTGACGGATGCCGTCGAACGCCTTGACGTACGAGACCGGGTTGGCGCGCGGAGTCGTGCCGAGCGGCGACTGATCGACGAGGATCACGTCCGCCACACGGTCGAGCCCTTCGATGCGCTCGCACGCCCCCGGCACGCCGACGAACTGTCCGAGATGCTTCTTGAGGCCGCGGTACAGCACGTCCTCGATCAGCGTCGACTTGCCGGAGCCCGATACACCGGTAAGGCACACGAAACGCGACAGCGGTACGCGAACGGTGATATGCTTCAGATTGTTCTCGCTGGCGCCGTGAAGCACCAGGCCGAGGTTGGGAATGATGCGGCGACGTTTGCGCGGCACCGCAATGCTGCGCCGGCCGGTGAGATAGTGCCCGGTTGCCGATTGTGCGTGGTGCAGCAGGTCGTCGTAGCTGCCGGCGAAAATGACCTGCCCACCGCGTTCACCCGCCTCGGGACCCAGGTCGATGACGTGGTCGGCCTGCCGGATGATCTCCGCATCATGCTCGACGACGACGACGGTGTTCTCCTTGGCGCGCAGCTCCTTGAGGATCCGCACCAGGCGCTGGCTGTCACGCGGGTGCAGGCCGATCGACGGCTCGTCGAGAATGTACAGGGTGTTGACGAGCGACGACCCAACCGCGGTCGTCAAATCCACGCGCGCTAGCTCGCCGCCCGAGAGCGTGCGAGACTGGCGGTCCAGGGTCAGATAGTCAAGTCCGACTTCGAGCAGGTAGCGCAGCCGGTTGCGCACCTCGCTGAGAATGAGCTGCGCGATCTCTTTCTCGGTCGGGCTCAATCGGAGACCGTCGAAGAACGCCGCGGCGTCACCGACGCTCATGCGCTGCACATCGGCGACGCTGCGGCCGTCGATCTTGTAGAGCAACGCGTCGGGCTTCAATCGCCCGCCTTCACACGCCGGGCATAGGCGGTAGCTGCGATAGCGCGACAGGAAGACGCGCACGTGCATGCGATAGGTGCGGCCCTCGAGCCAGCGGAACCAGCCGCGGATGCCGTGGAACTTGCCCTCACCGTCGATGATCATGCGCCGTTGAGCCTCGCTCAGGTCCGCGAACGGCACGTCGGTCGGAATCTTCTTCTTGCGGCAGAACGCCATCAGCTCACCGCGTTCCCACTCGGTGGCCTTTGTGCTCCATGGTTTGATGACACCGTCGGCGATGGTTTTGCGCAGATCGGGAATGACCAGATCCAGATCGAGGTCGATGACGCGTCCGAAGCCCCGGCAGGTCTCGCAGGCGCCGAGCGGGCTGTTGAACGAGAACAGGTTCGACGTCGCTTCGCGATACGTTAGGTTGCAGCGCGGGCATTCCAGCCGCGCCGCGTGCGGCTCGGCGCGGTTGTCCTGATCTGGAAACACCAGGCTCAGACGCCCCTTGCCGAAGCGCAGCGCCTGCTCCAGCGAATCGACGATGCGCGCCTTGGCATCGGCACGAACCACCAGCCGATCGACCACGACGGTCAACGGCGACGGCGGCGCAGTTGTGATTTCTTCCGGCGCTCGCGTCTGCCCGTCGAGCAGCAGGCGGCGAAAGCCGGAGCGCTGGAGCCCGGCACGGGCCTCCTCCCACGGCAAATTCTCCGGCAGCGGGAGCTCGAAGGTGATCAGCACGCGGGTTCCGTCAGGCTGTTGCAGCAACTGCGCACACACCGACTCGGCGGACTCCCTGCCCACCGGCAAACTACAGTTGCGACAATGCAGCACGCCGATCTTCGCGAATAGCAGTTTCAGGTGATCGTGGAGCTCGGTCATCGTCGCGACTGTCGAGCGCGATGTTTTGACGGTATTGCCTTGGCTGATGGCGATGGCCGGCAGGATGCCGTCGATACGATCGACCTGCGGCTTGTCCATGCGATCGAGGAACTGCCGCGTGTAGGCGGAGAAACTTTCCACGTAGCGCCGCTGCCCTTCGGCGTAGAGCACGTCGAACGCCAAGCTGGACTTCCCCGACCCGGACGGGCCGGTGATCACCGTCAGCGCGTTCAGCGGGATGCGAACGTCGATGTTCTTGAGGTTATTTTGCCGCGCCCCGGTGATGCTGATCCAGGAATCCTGCATTCGATTCGGCTCCGAAACAAATACATATAGCCGAAATCCGGCACTGCGTGTACAGGGGATCGGGTGTGCACTGCGCGTAGGGGCGAGGCCTTTCCGTCTGCGAAGATCGCGAACGGTAGCGCCAAAGGCGCGGTTGCTTTGTGCCCACGGCGGTGCCGCTGGCCGGAAATGCCTCGCCCTTCCGACGCCACCTTTTGTTGGCGGCGTGGGCGGATAGACTGTGGCTGCAAAGAAGGGCGAGGCATTTGCGAGCACGGCGACCGTCGTGTCGGTTGCGGACTGCGGTGTGCCAGCGAGCGCCGATACCGAGGCGCTGGCAAATGCCTCGCCCCTACCGCATCCTCTCCACGGAGGCTAGAAATTCTAGCACCAGCCGGTTGAATTCCTCCGGCCGTTCCATGTTGCTGATGTGCCCCGCGCCGGCGATACGTGCGAGCCGCGCACCGGGAATGCGGGCGGCGATGTCCTCCGAGAGCGCTGGCGGGGTGACCCGGTCCCGGTCGCCGCTGACGACGAGCGTCGGCGCGCTGATGTCACCGAGGCGCTCGCAGACGGAGAAGCCGAAACCGGCGTGGGCGGCGCGGACGTATGCCGCCTTATCGTTGTGCGCGACGCGATCGATCAGATAGTCGCGCATGATGGGATCGACTGCATCGGAAAAAGCATTGGTAATGCGCGCCTGCGCCACGGCGGCCATGCTGTTTTCTTCGATGAAGCACAGGGCATCGCGCATGACACTCTCGAAACCCGCCGGCATTCCGCAGAGGGTGTCCGCCAGCACCAGCGACGCTGTCGCCAGTGGGTAATCGAGCGCGAACTGCTGGGCGACCATCCCGCCGAGCGATAGTCCGACGAGGTGCGCGCGCTCGACGCCGAGGGCGCGCAGCAAACGTACGACGTCCAGGGCCATATCAGGCACACCGAAATCGCCATCCGGGTGCGTCGACTCGCCATGCCCACGCAGGTCGACGGTCATGGTTGGAAAGCGCGCGCAGAAAGCCGGCACCTGCCGCAACCACATGCTGTGGTCGCCGCCGAGACCGTGGATGAACACGACCGGCGCTGGTCCTGCCGTCCACGGTGCGGTGAAATCCAGCAGTTCGTAGTACAAATTGATCTCGCCAACGCGCAGGTGCGGCATGCGGTGCCTCCGAGCCGCGAATCAGAACACAGGCGCTGAAATCGAGCAAGGATTAATGTCGCGAGCCGAGCGTATTGTCCTACGATGCGATTCGGAGGTATCAGAGAAGCATGAGTACCGCGACGATTGAGGTTCCACGTCACGACGTACCAACCGGTGGACGCAGCGGCTTTACCGTGATCGACGGCCGCCAGGTGCACTACCTCGAATGGGGACCGTCCGGTGCGCCGCCAGTGTTGTGTCTGCACGGCGGCGGGCAGACGGCGTATATGTACGAAGAGCTAGGCGCTGCACTGCGGACGCGCTACCACGTGTTAGCGCCTGACCTGCCGGACCACGGCGACTCGGATCCGGCCCACGACCACGATCGACAGGCGTTGGCCGCGACGATCCCGCCGCTGTGTGCCCATTTCGGTTTCACCAGGGTTGCCATCATCGGTGCTTCGCTCGGCGGTATCGTTGCCATGACGCACACCGTCGCTCACCCCGACCATGTCGTCGGCATTGCGTTGATCGATGTCGGGCACAAGCTCGAAGAAGAAGGCGTACGCAAGATCATCGAGTTCATGAGCAAGCACGAATCGTTTGCGTCGCTCCAAGAGGCGGCGACCGAAATCGCGCAGTACCTGCCGCACCGCAAGGAAGTGCGGCCCGAGAGCCTGACGCGCAACTTGCGCCAGCGCCCCGACGGTCGCTGGGTGTGGAAGCATGGCTTCAACCGGCGCCTGCGTGCGGAAGGCGCTGTGCAAGGGAGAAACTGGAGCCATGTGATCGAAGGGCTCGACGCCGACGCCGCGGCGCTCCGCTGCCCGGTGCTCGTGCTGCGCGGCTCAGCCAGCGACGTGCTCTCGCATCAGGGAGCGGAGGAAGTCGCGGCGCTGATTCCGAACGCTCGGCTGGCGATCGTCGAGAAAGCGGGGCACCTGGCGGCGGGAGACAACCCGGCATCGACTGTGAGTCTCATCACGTCGTTTCTTGGTGAGATGCGGTGGTGAGGGAGGGATCGATGGGTCTCGAAGATCGAGTGGCGCTGGTGACGGGTGCGGGTTCGGGACTCGGGCGCGCCGGCGCCTTGGCGTTGGCGCGCGCTGGGGCCAAGGTGGTGGCGTCGGATCTGAAGGCAGACAGCGCTGCCGCGACCGTCGACTTGATTCGCGCCGCCGGTGGTGAAGCGTGTGCCGTTGCAGCCGACGTCAGCGTGGCTGTCGAGTGCGACCGCCTGGTGCGCGAAACCGCCGCTGCCTACGGCGCACTCCACATCCTCTACAACAACGCCGGTATCGCGCTGCCATTCGATGACGGCTTCACGCCGCGCATCGAACCGGAGGTCTGGGACCGCGTCATCCGCACCAACCTGTCGAGCGTCTTCTACTGCTCGCATTACGCCATCCCCGAGATGATCAACGCGGGCGGTGGAGCGATCATCAATACCGCATCGTCGATGGCCCACCTCCCGCTCGGCGGACTCGATGGCTACGCGGCGTCGAAGGGTGGAGTTGCGTTGCTCACCAAGTCGATGGCCGTCGGTTGCGGCATGCTCAACATCCGTGTCAATGCCATCAGTCCGGGGTACGTCGATACACCGATGAACGCGCTCATCTGGCAGAGCGACGAAATGAAGACGGGGTTCGCCAAGGGCCACGCCACCGGCTTACAGACGCCGGAGGAGATTGCGGACATTGTCGTCTTCCTGGCCTCCGATGAATCCCGCAGCCTCACTGGCGCCGTGCTCAACTGCGATCGTGGGTGGACGGCATTCAAGCAACCGGATCTGCTGCGGTGAAGCGCGCACCGGTCGGAGGCCGGTGCCACCGTTGAGGAGGAAGAGAGATGAAATTCGCGTTGGGCGCGGTCGGTGCCGGCTCGACGGCGCGTCCCGAGTTGTTGAAGCAGGTGGCGCAGCGCGCCGAAACGTTGGGGTTCGAGTCGATCTGGATTCCCGAGCATCTGGCAGTTCCAGTCGAGATGACGACGCCTTACCCGTACTCCCCAGACGGCAAGTTTCCGGGCGGTGCGACTGTGGCCATCCACGATCCGCTGTTGGCACTGGCGTTTGCTGCAGGTTGCACCGAGCGCATCAAGTTGGGAACCGGGGTCTTCGTGCTACCGCTGCGCAACGCGCTGGCGGTCGCGAAGGCGGTCGCGAGCCTCGACGTGTTGTCGAACGGCCGTTTTCTCTTCGGCGTGGGGATCGGATGGCTCGAGGAGGAGTTCGATGCCGTGGGCATGCCCTTCAAGGACCGAGCGGCCCGCACGCGCGAAGCAATCAGGATGATGAAGGTCCTGTGGAGTGAGGAGACGCCGCAATTCGAGGGCCGTTTTCACCGCTTCCCGGCGCTAGGATTCAGTCCGAAGCCGGTGCAGAAGCCGCATCCGCCGCTGATCTTCGGCGGTGAAACGCCTGTTGCATTGAAACGCGCAGCGCAGCTGGGTGATGGCTGGTACGGGACACGCTTCTCGCCTGAAACCATCAAACCGATGATCGCGCAACTCAAGGAGTTCTCTGCCACGGCCGGCCGCGACTTTACGAGCTTCGAGATTACCTGCGGGATGGGTGAAGGCCTCCCGTTTACGCTCGACACGGTCCGGCGTTTCGCCGATGTCGGGGTGCACCGACTGATGGTCTTCGCGCCGGGGTTCGTGCCGCGATCGAAGTTCGACAGCGAGCTCTATCCGCGCATGCAGCGCTTCGCCGAAGATGTGATCTCGAAGATGTAGCGGCTTTGCGGTGCGGGTAGCACGTTACCCGTGCTGCGCTTCCAGCCAGCGCTCGGCGTCGATCGCGGCCATGCAGCCGGAGCCGGCGGCGGTGACGGCCTGTCGGTAGACGTGGTCCTGAACGTCGCCGCAGGCGAAGACCCCCGGAACGCTCGTGTAGGTCGAGCCGTGTTTGGTGAGGATGTAGCCGTTCTCGTCCGTTTCGATCTGGCCGGCGAATAACGCGGTGTTCGGTTGGTGCCCGATCGCCATGAAGACGCCATCACATTTGAAATCGGTCATGGCGCCGGTCTTCACGTTCTTCAACCGCACCCCGGTGACGCCGACGTTGTCGACTGTGCCGTAGATCTCGTCGACGACGGAGTCCCAAATGAACGCAATCTTGGGATTCTTACGGGCCCGTTCCTGCATGATCTTCGAGGCGCGCAGCTCGTTGCGACGATGGACCAGGGTCACCTTGCTGGCGAACTTCGTGAGGAAGGTCGCCTCCTCCATCGCCGTGTCGCCGCCGCCGACCACAACCAGTTCCTTCTCTTTGAAGAAGAAGCCGTCGCACGTCGCGCACGCCGACACGCCGTGTCCCATGAGGAGCTTCTCGGAGTCGATGCCGAGCAACTTTGCCGAGGCGCCCGTCGAGATGATCAACGCGTCGCAGGTGTGCTCGTCTTTACCGACCTGCAAGCGGAACGGGCGGCGCCTCAGCTCGGCGGACGTAACGTCGCCGTAGATCATCTTGGTGCCGAAGCGCTCCGCCTGCCTTTTGAACAGCTCCATCAGCTCCGGACCCATCACCCCGTCGGGGAAGCCGGGGTAGTTTTCCACGTCAGTCGTGATAGTAAGTTGCCCGCCCGGCTGTGAGCCTTCGATGACGACTGGGGCGAGGTTGGCGCGCGCGCTGTACAACGCCGCGGTGAGACCGGCGGGGCCGGATCCGATGATGACGATTTTGTGATGTAGCATAAGTATCGAGGTTTATAGTGAGGCCACCACGCTCTCGCAAGGCAGGCGCAAGCGCGCGCGCAGGCGCAAGCGCCAAGCTGTCACATGTCGACCGTCAAGGACGCGCGCGGATGGTCGACGTGAGTGCCAAAGCAGTGGCGGAGCGCGCAGCCATCGCGCGCGGTGTAATTCGCATGCAGCCGCAGACGCTGCGACTGATTCGCAGCGGCAAGATCGCCAAAGGCGAGGTGTTGGCGGTGGCGCGCGTTGCCGGCATCATGGCGGCAAAGCGCACCGCTGATATTATTCCCATGTGCCACCCCTTGCCGATCCAGGTGGCGCGCATCGACTTCGATGTCATCGGCCCCGGACGTTTGCAGATCGAGGCGCTGGTCAAGGTGGCCGGTAAGACGGGCGTTGAGATGGAAGCACTGGCTGCAGTGAGTGCGGCCGCGCTTACCGTCTACGACATGTGCAAGGCCGTCGATCGCGGCATGGTCATCTCTGCAGTCCGGCTGATGGAAAAGCGTGGCGGCCGCAGCGGAACGTACCGGCGTCGGGGGTGAGGCGCCGACGCCGAATGGTGAATTGTGCATGTTGAATGACAGAACCCATCACGGCCTCGCATGACTGCTCGCAGTGGTATCGACCGCGATCGGTCGCGGCGGGGAAAGTCTCTAAAGTCGACCCGTCCCCGCAGTCACAATTCCGCACTCCGCATTCCGCATTCGCCTCCAGCGGAGGCGCTCCCCTGCGCGCATTACCCGAACTGTGTCAGTTGCGCCCTGATCGGACACCCTTACGGCGAGCAGTTGCTGCGTAAGCGCGAGCTGGTGCGTGATGCGTTGAAGACCTATCCGCGCTTGGCGGCGCTGGAAGTTCCCGAGGTCATCGGCTCGCCGCGCGCTTTTGGGTATCGCAACCAGGCGAGGCTGGTGGCGCGGCGAGCGGGACGCGGACTGCTATTGGGCGTATACCGTCCCGGTACGCATCAAGTCGTCGATATCCGGCATTGTCCGGTGCATCACCCGTTGATCACCGCGGTGATCGATGCGGTGGCGCGCGTGGTGGAGCGTTTCGCTATAACGACGTACGACGAACGTACGCATGCCGGGACACTGCGCTACGTCGTCGTGCGGGTCAGTACCTGGGCGAAGGCCGCGCAAGTGATCCTGGTGACCCGCGATCGAGTGCTGCCACGGACGCGCGACGTCGTGCGCGCATTGATGCGCATCCGCGGCGTGCGCAGCGTAGTACAGAACATCAATTCCGAGCAGGGCAACGTGATCTTCGGGCCGCAGTACCTGCCGCTGACCCGCGACACTGCGCTGGTCGAGCGGCTCGACTTCCTCAAGCTCAAGACCCACGCCGGCGCATTCTTGCAGGCCAACATCTCCGTGGCGCGGAAGCTGTATCTGCAGGTGCTGCAGTGGTCCGCGCCTCAGGCCGATGAAACGTGCATCGACCTCTACTGCGGCGTCGGGGCGTTGACGTTTTATCTGGCGACCGCAGCGCAACACGTCGTCGGCATCGAGGAGTCCCCGATTGCCATCGCCGATGCAAAGGAGAACGTGCGACTCAACGGCTTTCACACCGTGCGCTTTCACTGCGGCGACGTTGCGCAGACGTTGCCGGCGATTGCCGACCGGCTGCCGCGGGTTGATGTCGTAACACTCAATCCGCCGCGTAAAGGTGCTGATGCGGCAACCCGCGCCGCGATCGTCGCGGCGCGGCCAAGACGCCTTGGCTACATCTCCTGCAATCCGACGACGCTGGCACGTGACCTCGATTGGTTCTGGACACATGGATACCGCACCGAACGCATCCAACCCTTCGATCTGCTGCCACAGACCGAGCATGTCGAGTGCGTCGCCGCGCTGGTACCCGATGTCGTACCAGGCCCGGCTCACTGACTGGGCATCAGGAATGCGGGCATCGCCCAGTTGGCGTGGTCGCAGTCTCCTCCGTTCTTTCCCTCGGTGACCACCAGCATGACCTCGATGGCACCGCGTAGTGCGACGGAGATCGGGCGTGGGGGCGTTGTCGAGTCGACGATGCCGCTGCGAAAGAGCACCTGGTCACGTTCACCACGAACCTCGAAGACGACATCCGCTGCACTGCACTCGTGCACTTCGTCGGAGAGGCCGATGATAGCTTGGAACGCCGTCGCCCCCGGTGGCACGGTATACGTCATCCGGCACCAGGAGTGCATCCCGATGCCGTGCGCGTATGCTACGCCGCCCATGAGGATCGCCGTTCCCGCCCAGGTGCGGTCGATCTGCGGCGGTGCAAAGCTGTAGGTGACGTCCGTCGCAGGCAGAGTCGTCAACGGTATCTGTGGTCCCGTTGCCAGTGAGATCGGTGTCGGACTGAGTCGGATCGCCATCGCTGGCGTCGGTTGCAGCATGTCGTCGCCTATTCCTGCCGCCGCGGTGCCTGCCTCGAGGCGCAGAAGGGCGGACTTGTTTTCGCCGTGCTCGGTAACACGCACGCCTTGCGCTTGCAGCTTGATGGCGAGAGGACGGAAACGCGCCGCCGGTGCCAGGATCACCGTAGCGTCCTCGACCACCCGCCTCAGGGTGCGTGCGCCGCCTCCTGCCAAGGCTTCGCGGACCGTGCCGTCGTCGAGCATCTTGCCCGCCCGGGTGCGGTCGCGACGCGTGCGCTCGAGCATCGCCAGTTGGAGCCACCCCATTGCTCGGTGGTCGGTGAGGACACCGATGGCAACCCGTCCAGGGATATTCTCCGCCTCAGTCGCAACAGCCTCGACAGTGATGTTGCGCCGCGCTGGGCGGTGCAAGAGGTGGACATCGTTGTATGCGACGGTCAGTGCCAATAGCGCCGCGAAGAAGTGGCGGAGATCGACCGGTACCTGGGCGTACGCCAGCACCTGCGCGGCTTCCCACATGCCGAGTGCGCCCCACAGCGACAGCGGAATGACGAAGAGCATCATGCGATGCGAGTCGACGCGATTGGTGAGCAGCAACGGTACCGTTCCGGCGACGACCCAGACGAGTAGACACGCGTGCGGCCAGGCGCGCAGGCGTAGGAGCGAGTGCGTGAACCCCCAAACGATGAACAAGACCAGCGGCGCGTAGTATAGTTGCGGCAGGGCCCCGAGTCGGGTGACGTCGGTGAGCGGTGCCGTTTCGATGCGCGGGCACATCAGATCGACGTACTGTGGCCAGGTGGTTGCGACGATCCGATAGGCCAACTCGATCTTGTCCGCCAGCGTGATGGTCTCTGCGGTGACTGGCCGCCCAAGCAAATCGGTGTCGAACAGTTCGCGGATGTACTGCGGGTTCTGAATGAGATCGAAATACTGTTCACCCCTTGCCATCAGGAAGGTCTCTTCGGTGCCGAACGTGCTCTGCAGGCGCCACACCGCCGCTGCGGTCACAACGATCACCGCAAAGCCAGCGGCTTGTTGCCACGGCAGCCGACGCCACCGCCGGATCACCGTCACCGTGAGACAACCAAGTAGGATCAGGACGACGATACGTGCTGTAGAGTACTGCAAGGTGGCAACGTAGAGCGCCGCGGCGCACGCCGGTCCGCTCCACCACGCCGGTCGTTCGCTATCGAGGAAACGCCACGTGCACCACACCGCCAACAGAACGGCCAACAACGTGCCCGCCGGCGAACTGCCGTAGCGGCCGTAGAAGAGCACACAGCTGCTGAGCCCGAATGCCATTGCCGCCGCAGCGCCGACGATGGGTCCGAAGAAGTCGCGAGCGAGCAGATAGATCACTCCGATACTCAACAGGGTGGCGATGACTGCTGCCACTCGGAGGCTCCAGGTCGAGAAGCCGATGAGATGGAACAGCGCATACGTCGGCGCGCCATAGAACAGACTCGTGTGTCCGGCACTGAGGAGCCCCTCGTCCCAAAGAAGTCGCTGCGCCGCATATGTGGA
>Ga0335069_10012182_pt1 | contig 12105 bp, 10 predicted proteins | sample Lox_Sample_11_FD_206714 | JGI IMG/M metagenome (GOLD analysis project Ga0335069, IMG submission 206714) | Soil microbial communities from Loxahatchee National Wildlife Refuge, Florida, United States - Lox_Sample_1.1 | ecosystem: Environmental > Terrestrial > Soil > Wetlands | place: USA...
TAGGCCGAACCTGCTAGCCTCGCCTGCGCGCTTCGGGCCGATTAGGAGCACTGCGCCCCCCAATGCCCTCTGCATCGGACCGCCAAGTCATTGATCTCGACCGGGTTGTTGCCCGCACGCTCCCGAACGGCTTGCGCGTCCGCCTCTATCCGGACCACCAGGTCCCGGCGGTCAGCTTCTACACGTTCTTCCGGGTCGGGTCCCGCAACGAAAGCCCAGGGCTCACGGGGATCAGCCATCTGTTCGAGCACATGATGTTCAACGGCTCGGAGCGCTACGGGCCGAAGGAGTTCGACCGGGTCCTCGAGGCGTGCGGAGGTACGTCGAACGCCTACACGTCGAATGACGTCACGGCCTACTACGACGACTTCGCGAGCGAGGCGCTGCAGAAGGTCATCGACCTCGAGTCGGACCGGATGCGCGCCCTCCGACTCACCGAGGAGGCGCTCGAGCAGGAGCGCGCCGTCGTGAAGGAGGAGCGGCGGCTACGCACCGACAACTCCACCTTCGGCCTCATGGAGGAGCAGCTCGAGACCCTCGTCTACCAGGCCCACCCGTATCGCTGGCCGATCATCGGGTGGATGGACGATATCGAGCGCATCCGCCGGGAGGACTGCGTCGCCTTCTTCCGGACGTTCTACGCGCCCAGCAACGCCGGCGTGTACGTGGCAGGCGACGTGGACCCGGAGGACGCCCTGCGCCGCATCGAGGACGCCTACGGCGGCATTCCGGCCGGTCCCCCGGTGCCGGCGGTGCCCGGCGGCGAGCCCGAGCAGCGGGGCGAGCGGAGGGCCGTGGTCCGCTACCCCGCGCAGGCCGCCGCCATGGTGGTCGGGTTCCGCGGCCCCCGGGCGAGCCACGCCGACGCGGCCGTGCTCGACGTGCTCCAGACCTGCCTGTCGGTCGGCGAGGCGTCCCGCCTGCGGCGCCGGCTGGTCCAGGAGGAACTGGCTGTATCGGCGAGCGTCGCCTGGGCGTGGCGCGTCGACCCCGGCGTCTTCATGATCCTGCTCGAACTCGCGCCGGGCGCCAGCCGGCGGCGCGCCGAGGAGGCGCTCTGGAACGAGCTCGGCCGGGTCGCGGCGCGCGGCGTCACCGCGCGAGAGGTGGATCGGGCGCGCCGCCTGCTCAGGAGCTCGGTGCTCCACGAGCTCGCCACCCGCAACGGCATCGCCCACGCCCTCGGACAGGCCGAGGCCCTCCTCGGCGACTGGCGCGAGGTCGGGCGCGCGCTCGAGCAGTACCAGTCGGTCGATCCGGAAGCCGTGCGGCGCGCAGCCCGCGAATACCTCGCCCCCGACCGGCGCAACGTCGTTTGGCTGGAGCCGGGGGAGGGCGCGTGACCCTCGCGGTCCCCGATCTGCACGAGGAGCGCCTGGGAAACGGAGCCACGGTCGTCGTGGCGGCCCGCCCCGGGGTGCCGCTCGTCGCCGCGCGCCTCTTCGTCCGGGCCGGCTCGGCCCTCGACGGGGCGGGCAAGTACGGCCTCGCCCACATGGTCTCCGTGGTGGCGCGCCGCGGGGCGGGGCGGCGGGCGGGCCCGAGCATCGACGCCCTCGTCGAGTCGCTCGGTGCCGACCTGGGCGGGGACGCGGAGGAGGACGCGACCGTCTACGGGCTCTCGGCCCCCGTCGAGGCCTTGCCGACGCTGCTCGGCGTTCTCGTCGACGTCGTCGCGGCCCCGACCTTTCCCGCCGGGGAGTTCGAGCGCCTGCGGCGCCGCGAGCTCGCCGGCCTGGCCCGGGACTCCGACGAGCCCGGCGTCCTCGCCGATCGCGCCATGCTCGCGTCCGGGTACGGGGAGCACCCCTACGGCCACGCCGTCGAGGGGCGCCTGCGGGACCTCCGGCGCGTGCGGCTCGCCGACGTCCGCGCCTTCCACCGCCGGTGGTACGGCCCGGCGAACGCGACGCTGGTCGTCGTGGGTCCGCTGAGCCCCGCGGACGTGCTCGGACGGGCCCGCCGCACGCTCGGCCGCTGGCGCGCCACGGCGGAGACGCCGGCGGAGGTCGCGGCGGCCGCCCTGGCCGCGCGCCGGGTCGTGGTCGTCGACAAGCCCGACGCCACGCAGACCCAGATCCGCATCGCCGGGGCGGCGCTTTGGAGGGCGAGCCCCGACTACTTTCCAGCCGTGGTGGCCAACGCCGTGCTCGGAGGGGGCTTCACCTCCAGGATGGTCGAGGCGATCCGCGTGAACCGGGGCCTCTCCTACGGGGTGCGGACCCGCTTCGCGATGAGCCGGTCCGCGGGGCTCTTCACGTTCTCGAGCTTCACGAAGAACGAGACCGCCGGGGAGCTCGTGGAGGTGGCGCTCGCGGAGATGTCGCGCTTCGTCGAGGAAGGAGCGACCGCGGAGGAGGTGGCCCGGGCCACGGCCTACCTGGCCGGCCTGTTCCCGCTGTCGCTCGAGACGCACGACCAGTGGGCGGACCGCCTCTGCGACGCCCGCATCTGCGGATACGGCCTCGACGAGGTCCGGGACTACCGCGAGAGGGTGCGGGCGGTGAGCGTCGCCGAGGTGCGCGACGTGGCCCGGCGCCAGCTCCCGGTCCAGGGAGGCGTGATCCTCGCCGTCGGGCCGGCGAAGGACGTGGCGCGCCAGCTCGATCGCTTCGGCCCGCTGCACATCGTGCCGGCCCGAAGCGTGCTCTGACGTGCCCCTTCGCATCCTCTACGAGGACGACGACCTCGTCGCCGTCGACAAGCCCCCGGGACGGATCGTCGTTCCCGGGCGGGGGACGCCGGAGGTGGCGCTTCGCGTGGAAGGCGAGGCCTCGCTGGGACCGCTCTGGGTCGTGCACCGGCTCGATCGGGGGACGAGCGGCGCGCTCCTGTTCGCGCGCACGGCCGATGCCCACCGCGCCGCCTGCCGGGCCTTCGAGGAGCACCGGGTGACGAAGCGCTACATCGCGCTCGTGCGCGGCCTCCTCGACGGGGAGAGGCGGGTGGAGGTCGCGGTCGGCCCGGGGCGGCGGGGCAAGATGCGGGCGGGGACCGGGGGCCGCGCGTCCCATACGTTCGTTCGGCCGCTCGCCCGCTTCCCGGCGGCGCGCGGCCTGCCCGACCTGACCCTCGTCGAGGCCTTCCCGGCCTCGGGCCGGACGCACCAGGTTCGCGTGCACCTCGCGCACCTGGGACACCCGCTTGCGGTCGACCCCGACTACGGCGACGGCGCTCCGCTCGCCCCCGACGGAGGAGGGGCCATCCTCGAGCGCACGCCGCTCCACGCCGCCTCCCTGGAACTGCTCCACCCGGTAACTGGGCGCCCTCTGCGGATCGAGGCCCCCATGCCGCGCGACATGGAGGAGGTCCTCTCCGCCGCGAGCGGGGCTCAGGCGTCGAAGAGGGGCTGACCCCGCTCGAAGGTCCGGACGGCGAGCGCGGCCACGATGCACGCCGCCGCGAGCGTGGAGGCCGTGGAGAGCGCGGCCAGGCCCGGCGGGACGGCCTCGGCCCGCAGCAGGCGGCTGATCGCGAGTTGCTCCCCGAGGAAGGGCACGGCGTAGAGCGCCGCCGGCGGCCGTGCGCTCATGAGGCCGAGGAGCATCCCGGGGAGGGCCGGCACGAGCATGAGCAGCGACAGGGTGGTCTGCGCCGCCCGGAAGTTCCGTGCCCGGGCGGCGAGCGTCACCATCAGCGCGCACGCGAGCAGCAGCATCGGCACGCAGAGGACCAGGATGCGGACGAGCATCCAGGGGTCGAGGTGCATGGAGAAGCCGATCCGGGCCGGGGGGAGGGCGAGCGGGACGAGCCCGAAGCCGATGGTCGTCTCCGCGAGGGCGAGCCCGGAGAAGATCGCCGCCCCGGCCATCTTGGAGAGGACGAGGGCGGACCGCGGCAGCGGCGCCGCGAAGAGGGGCTCGAGCGACTGGCGCTCGCGCTCACCCGCGGTGGCGTCGATCGCCACGGGCATGCCGCCGGTGAACACGGCCATCACGAGGAAGAAGGGGATGGTCGCGAGCAGAGCCGCGGCGCGGCTCGCCGGCGTCGAGACGTCGACCCGCTCGACGGCGATGGGCTCGACGACCGACGGGTGCACGCCTCTCACCACGAGCCGCTGGGCGCCCGTCTGGCGCGCCCAGGCGGCAAGGAGGCGCTCGGCCGCGGCGGCGGCCGGGCGCGCCTGCTGGCGGGACTCGTCGGTGACGATCCGGACCGGCGCCGGCCGTCCGGCGCGCAGGGCCGCGGGAAACTCGGGCGGGATGACCACGACGACCTCCACGTCCCCGCGCCGCACGGCCTCCTCGGGATCGGCGGGCGCCGGGACGACCCGAGCTCCTTGCTCGAGAAAGGCGGCCAGGTTGGGGGCGTGCTCGCGGCCCGCCACCGGGATGTCGACCCCGACCTCGTCGGCGCGGCGCGAGGACTGCGACACGAGGGTGAGCATGACCGCGAGCAGGGCGGGACCGAGGAAGGGGAAGAAGAGGGCGGCCACGAGTGCGCGGCGGTCGCGGATCCCCTCCCGGGCCTCCTTGGCGAGCACGACCCGGAAGGCGCGGAGCCAGTTCATGAGAGCCCCTCCTCGGACCCGATGGCCGCGACGAAGGCGTCCTCGAGTTCCTCTCGGCCGGTCAGGCGGCGGAGGTCGTCGGGGGTGCCCTCGGCGACCACCTCGCCACGCGCGACGACGACGACGCGGTCGCACAGCGCCGAGACCTCCTGCATCACGTGGGAGGAGAACAGGATGCAGCGCCCTTGCTCCCGCAGCTGGCGGAGGAGCGACCGCACCTGGCGCGTGGCCGCCACGTCGAGGCCGTTCGTCGGCTCGTCGAGCACCACGTTGCGGGGGTCGTGGACCAGGGCGCGGGCGAGCGCCACCCTCACCCTCTGACCCTGCGAGAAGCCCTCGGCGCGGCGGTCCGCGAAGTCTTCCATGCCGAGCATCGCGACGAGCTCGCCGACGCGGCGGCGCAGCGACGCACCGGAGAGTCCGTGCATCTCGCCGAAGTAGGCGACGTGCTCCCGTGCCGTGAGCCGCGTGTAGAGCCCCTGCGCGTGCGGCAGCACGCCGAGCCGCCGCTGGGCCTCCAGGCGGTCTCGGGCGAGGTCGATCCCGTCCACCCGCGCCCGCCCCTCGTCGGGCCGGAGCACTCCGTAGGCGATCCGGAGGGCGGTCGTCTTGCCGGCTCCGTTCGGCCCGAGGAGGCCGGTGATCTGGCCGTCGGGGACGGCGAAGCTCACGCCTCGAAGCGCGTGCACCTCGCCGAACGACTTGGCGACGCGCTCGAGCTCGATCACGGGGCGCAGCCGGTCGGCGCAGGAGGTGTCGAGCCCCTTCGCGGAGCCCGATCGAACGAACTCGGCGGCGATGCGCGGCAGGCAGCCCCGGGCGAGGTTGCCGTGCCCCTGGCCGGCCAGGGTGATGGACCGGGAGCGAGGCAGCCTCCTCGCGGCGAGCTCGGCCCAGGACGGAGGCGTCACCGGGTCTGCCTCGCCGGACACCAGGAGGGCCGGAACGGCGATCGGCGTCGGCTCGTGGCGGGCGGGGTCGGGGCTGCCGCGCGGCCAGGCGGCGCAGGCCTCGCGCAGGGAACGGCGGGCTGCGCTCCCGAGGAAGCCCCGCCCTGCGTCGCGGTCCGGGGCGACGTAGAAGGGCACGTCCTCGGTGCACAGGACGGAGAGGTGGACCGGGCGAGAGAGACCCGCCTGGAGGTCCGCGGAGACGAGGATCCCCTGTGCGGCGATGGGCGCCAGGTTCCCGGCGGCGGCCTCCCGCAGGAGCACCGGCAGCAGCGCGGCGGTCTCCGCCTGGTAGAGGAACGCGAGGACTACCTGGCGCAGCGCGTCCCCGTCGAACGAGATCTCCAGCGGCTCGCCGGTGACGGGGTGGGCGATCTGGACCGCGGCGGGCCGGGCGTCGAGCCGGGAGAGGAGCGACCGGAGCTCCCCGTCGAGCCCGCCAAAGCGTTCCCGGCAGGCCGGCTCGACCCGGCAGCGGTCGAAAAGCAGCGAGAGCGCCCGCTCGGAATCCCGGTCGAAGTCCGCGCCGACGATCATGTCGAAGGGCGCCACGCCGTCGAGGAGAAGCGTTCGGGCGCGCTCCGGGTACGCCCGCGCGTACGCGAGCGCGGCGCGCGTTCCGTAGCTGAAGGCGACGAGGTTGACGCGCTCGTAGCCGAGCGCGGCGCGGACGCTCTCGAGGTCCCGGACGAAGGCCGCCGTGCCGTACTGGGCGAGGTCCACGCCCAGCGTCCGGGCGCATTCGGCGGCCCGCCTTCTCTCGTCGCCGGTCCGCTCCCCCTCTCCGCCGCCGGGGCAGGACAGCGGGCTCGAGCCTCCCGTGCCGCGCTGGTCCACGAGCACGATGTCCCGGTCGCGGTTCAGGCGCGCGAAGGCCCCCGCGAGCGCGGGGTAGGTCTCGGTGACCGACTGACCCGGGCCGCCGGCGAGCACGAACACCGGGTCTGGCCGGGGGCGCGGCGCGTCGGCGGGGAGCACCGCGATCCGGAGGGACAGCTGGCGGCCAGAGGGGAGCGAGGGATCCTCGGGGACGGGAAGCCTGCCGCACCTCGCCGCGATCGCGATGGGCATCACCGGGTGGGCGAGCCTGCACGGAGAGAAGGAGACCGGGCCCGTCTCCGCGGCGACGAGGGCCGGGAGGGCGAGTGGGAGGGCGGCGGCCAGGCCGAGGAGTCGCGGGCGCACTAGCGAGGAGGTGCGGGCGGTCCGCCGTCGGCCACCCCGCCGTCGCCGGCCGTCTCTCCCAGCTCGGCGGCGAGCACGGGCACGAGGGGGGATTCGGGAATCTGTGCCCGCAGGAGGTCGAGGACGGCCCGCGCCTCGTCCGGGTGGCCCCCGCGCAGGAGCGCGCGCGCCTTCTCCACGAGCTTCGATCCCATCACGTCCGCCGGCTGCGTGGAGACGCGGTCGGAGAGGATCCAGGCGTTCTGGCCCTGGCCGAGGTCGACCTCGCTGAAGAGCTCCTTCGTCTTCACGACGAGCAGGAGGGTTCCGGGCTCGACCTTCCGCTTCACGTTCACGGCGAGGAGGTCGGGGCGGTCGAAGGCCCAGGCCTGCGAGAGGACGGTGCCCTCGGAGACCCCCTCGGCGGGGAGCAGGAGGGACGACCGGAGCCACCCCTCGGTACCGTCGGAGGCACGCACGCGCGTCCAGTCCCCGCGGGGCTCCAGCGAGGCGACGCGCTCGCCGCGCTGCAGGACGGCGAGCACGTTCGGCTGCGGGCCCCTCTGGGACTCGGCCTTCACGCGCGCGGCCTCGGCCGGCTCTCGACGCAGGGGCGCAGCCGTGGTGACGAAGCTCTCGCCGGCAGGACGGGGGACGGGCGAGGGCACGGGCAGCGCCGCCGGGCGAGGCTCCCGGCTGCAGGCGAGGGCGGCGAGGAGCAGGGCCGCGCCAAGTGCCGTGGGGCGGATCATGGGCCTGCCTCCTGCCGGGTCCGGGGAGCCTACCGCTTGCCGTGGACGAGCACCTTCACGCCGGTACGGAACGTGACTTCGACCTTGCTCGGGTCCTTCTGGGCGCTCACGAATCCGCGCCCTAAGGACGGATGGTCGACGACGTCGCCGGCGGCGAACGACTCGGTCGGCACGTAGCGGCGCGGGGGGCCGGCCTGGCTGGCGAGCATCTGGTCGAAGGAGACCGCGGCGGAGCGCCCGACCCCGCCCGGGACCGCCGCCCGGGCGGGCTTCGTCGCACTGCGGAACCGGTGCTCGGTGCGGCAGGTGTTGCACTGCACCTTCACCGGGACCGCCCCGACCATGGCGATGACGGTGTGCGTGAGCAGGAGCTGGCAGCGGGAGCAGAACGCGTCGACCTCTCCTCCGACCTTGGCCATTGGCCGGACAGTATAGTCCCTGCGGGAGCGGCGCGTCGCCGCTTTCGATGCTACTGTGCGGCCATGTCGGTCCGGCCCACCGAGGCGGTGGTGGATCTCTCCGCCATTGCCGCCAACTACCGGGTCGCCCTGGAGGTCGGGGGGCGACCCGTCGCGGCGGTGGTGAAGGCGAACGCCTACGGTCACGGGGCGGTGCCGGTGGCCCGGGAGCTCGCGGGGGTGGGGGCGGCGATGATCGCGGTCGCCCTCGTCGAGGAAGGAATCGAGCTCCGGGAAGCGGGCGTGGCGGCGCCCATCCTCGTGCTCGGAGCCGCCTACGACGGGCGCTACGACCTGCTCGTGGAGCACCGGCTCGTTCCGGTGATCTTCGCCCCGGAGCACCTCGAGGGCCTGGCGCGCGCAGCGCGCACGCTCGGCGTCCGGGCGGCCGCCCACCTGAAGCTCGACACCGGCATGGGGCGCATCGGCCTCCGCCCGGCAGACCTGGCCGGTTTCGTGTCGGCCGCGCTGCGGACCCCGGAGGTCGCCGTGGAGGGGCTGTGCACGCACTTCGCGAGCGCCGATCTCGAGGATCGGGCGCTCACGGAGCGGCAGGTCGCGCTCTTCGACGAGGCGGCCGCCTCGCTGTCGCGGGCGGGGCTCCCGCTCCGCTACCGGCACCTTGCAAACTCGGCGGGGACCGTCGAGTACCCCGCGGCTCGGCAGGACCTGACGCGGCCCGGAATCATGCTCTACGGGTACATGCCGTTCTACCCGAGGTCGTCGAGCTCGGCGGTCGCGGCGGCCGTCGGCGAGAGGCTGCAGCGCGCCCTCACCTGGCGCACCGCGGTGATCCAGCTGAAGGAGGTCCCCGAGGGGACGCCCATCTCCTACGGGGGGCGGTGGGTCGCGCGGCGCCCCTCCCGCATCGCCACGCTCCCGGTGGGCTACGCCGACGGCTACCCACGGCGGCTCTCCGGGCGCCCCGGCTTCGGGAACGCCGACGTGCTCGTTCGCGGCAAGCGGGCACCGGTCGCCGGGACGGTCTGCATGGACATGACCATGGTGGACGTGACGGACGTCCCCGGGAGCGCGGTCGGGGACGAGGTGGTGCTCCTCGGCTCGCAGGGGCGAGAGACCATCGACGCGGACGAGTTGGCGGAGCGGGCCGGGACCATTTCCTACGAGATCCTCTGCGGGATCGGCGCGCGCGTTCCGCGGCGCTACGTGCGGGACTAGATCGTGCGGGGGGTCCGTGCCGTCTTCGAGGGCTTCGGGGACCTCGTGCTCTTCAGCGGCGAAACGCTCGCCTGGACGGTCCGGCCGCCCTGGCGCGCCGAGCTCTTGCTGCAGCAGATGGCGGCGATCGGCGTTGGATCGACCTTCATCGTGGCCGTGACGGGTCTCTTCGCCGGCATGGTGCTCGCGCTCCAGGGCAACCACGCGATGCGCCAGTTCGGCGCCGAGGGCTACGTCGGCGGCTTCGTCGCCATCGGCCTGGTGCGGGAGTTCGGGCCCGTCTTCACCGGCCTCATGGTCACGGGCCGCTCCGGCAGTGCCATCACGACGGAGCTCGGGACCATGCGTGTCACCGAGCAGATCGACGCCATGGAGACGATGGCGGTGAACCCCGTGCACTACCTGGTGGTGCCGCGCGTCCTCGCCGCCACCTTGATGATGCCGGTGCTCGCGGTGGTCTTCAGCGGGATGGGCTACCTCGGCGGCTACCTCATCGCCATCTACGTCTCTGGCATCCCGCCCGGCCCGTTCATCGACCACACCCGGTCGATGGTGGAGGTGAACGACATCACCCACGGGCTCCTCAAGGCCCTCATCTTCGGGACGGTGGTGTCCCTCATCGCCACCCATCGCGGGTACGCGGCGACGGGCGGGGCGCGCGGCGTGGGCGAGGCGACGACGCGCGCCGTGGTGATGAGCTCCGTAGCCATCCTGGTCCTCGACTACGTCATCACCTTCCTGGCGATCGGGTAGCCATGGCGACCATCGTCGTGCGCGACCTCTGGAAGGCGTTCGGGGACAAGGAGGTGCTCCGGGGGATCGACCTCACGGTCGACGAGGGCAGCACCTTCGTGGTCCTCGGCGCCTCCGGATCGGGAAAGACGGTCCTCCTGAAGCACGTGATCGGCCTGCTGCGCCCGGACCGCGGCTCCGTTGAGGTGAATGGGCTGGACATGTCGCGGCTGCAGGGGCCGGCCCTCATCGAGGCGCGACGGATGTTCGGCATGGTGTTCCAGGGGGCGGCCCTGTTCGACTCGATGACGGTGTTCGAGAACGTGGCCTTTCCGCTCCGCGAGCGAGACCGGCGGGTGCCCTTCGGGGAGGTCCGCGACCGGGTGGTCGAGAGCCTGCGGGTCGTCGACCTCGGCGAGGACGTCCTCGACCTCTGGCCGGCGCAGCTCTCCGGCGGGATGAGGAAGCGCGTGGCGCTCGCGCGGGCCCTCGTCGCGGACCCCAAAGTCGTGCTCTACGACGAGCCCACGACGGGGCTCGACCCCATCACGGCCGACTCGGTGGACCAGATGATCAACCAGGCCAAGCAGCGCCGGGGCATGACAGGCGTCGTCATCTCCCATGACATCGCCAGCGCCTTCCGAGTGGCCGACCGTGTGGCAGTGCTCTACGATGGCCGCATCGCCGCCCAGGGAACGCCGGAGGAGGTCCGGCGCAGCGAGGAGCCCTACGTGAAGCGCTTCCTGGCGCTGTGGTTCGAGAAGCAGTGAGGCGCCGCCACGTCGCATGCCCGGTCCCGTCTGGAACAGAGTGATGGCGAACAAGGCCCTTGCGGTGGGGCTGCTCGTCGCGATCGCCGGCACGGCCTTCGTCGTGGCGATGACCTTCTTCCGGAAGGGAGGCCTCTCCACCCGGGACACCTACGCCGTCACCGCGGTCTTCGACGACGTGTCGGGGCTCTCCTGGAAGAGCCGGGTGCAGGTGGCGGGCATCGCCGTCGGCGAGGTGACCGACATCGAGCTGGCAGGCGATCGCGCCCGCGTGACGATCCGCGTGAAGAAGGGCATCCAGCTGCACGCGAACGCCTGCCTGACCAAGCGCTTCCCGTCCGCGCTGCTCCCGGACGCGCTCCTGGAGGCGACGCTCGGATCGCCCCCGGCGCCGCTGCTCCGGGACCAGCCGGAGGGGCAGCGCGAGATCCTGTGCGTGAAGGACGCGGCGAACGTCGCGAAGCTCATGGAGTCGCTCTCGAAGATCGCGAGCGACGTGCAGGTGCTGTCCCACGACCTCGCCCAGTCCGTCGGCGGGCCCCGGGGGAGCATCCGGGAGATCGTCGAGAACGTCACCCGGGTCACCCGCACCCTCGACGAGATCCTCGGCGAGAACGCCAAGCGCGTGAGCGCCATCCTCGAGAACGCCCAGGCGGTGAGCGGCGAGATCCGCTCGATCGCGGAGACGGACAAGGACCGCTACCACGCGATCGCCAAGAACGTGGAGGAGGCGAGCGCGCGGCTGAACCGCGTGCTCGGGTCGGTCGAGAACATCATCGGCCCCGGCGAGCCGGAGCTGAAGCAGTCCGTGCAGGGGGCCCGGCAGGCCCTCGACAAGCTCAACAAGACCCTCGACAACGTCGAAAAGGTCACGGGCACCATGGCCGAGGGCAAGGGCGTCGCCGGAAAGCTCCTCATGGACGAGCAGCTCGGGGAGAAGATGGCGCGGACCATCGACACCGTCACCGACTACGTGGACCGCGTCTCCGCAATGCAGCTCAAGGTGGGGCTCCGGTCGGAGTGGTACGTGAACCAGAGCGGGGCGAAGACCTACTTCGGCGTGACCCTGCTGCCGCGGCCCGACAAGTACTTCATCTTCGAGCTCGTGAGCGACCCGCGCGGGTACAACACGGTGAGCAACCAGACGACGACCACGACCAACCAGACGACGGGCACGTCGGTGACCACGGTCACCGCTACCTCCACGAACAGCCAGCAGCTCGCCATCTCGGCGGAGTTCGGCAAGCGCTACGGGCCGGTGGTCCTGCGGGTCGGGATCATCGAGAGCTCGGGGGGAGCCGGGGCGGACCTGCTGTTGCTGGGGGACTCGCTCAAGCTCTCCCTGAACTTCTACCAGTTCACCCGCCCGACGGTGAACGCCTACCCCCGGGCCAAGCTGTGGGTGGACTACAACATCCTCCCCACCGTCTACCTCACCGCGGGCACCGACGACTTCCTGAACGCGTGGCGCGCCGGCCGCTACCCGTTCGGCCCGAACTTCAACGTCGGGCGCGACGTCTTCATCGGAGCGGGCCTGTCCTTCACCGACGACGACATCAAGGCCCTGCTCGTCGGTGGCGGCAGCGCGGC
>Ga0335069_10012183_pt1 | contig 12104 bp, 8 predicted proteins | sample Lox_Sample_11_FD_206714 | JGI IMG/M metagenome (GOLD analysis project Ga0335069, IMG submission 206714) | Soil microbial communities from Loxahatchee National Wildlife Refuge, Florida, United States - Lox_Sample_1.1 | ecosystem: Environmental > Terrestrial > Soil > Wetlands | place: USA: Florida...
GAGGGCTTGGCTAGCTAAACAGGATGCTCTGAAGAGGCGGAGCAGACCCATTCGCCGGCCACAAGTGCCAACGATCGCCAACGCTGCGATTTGTCTTCTGAATAAGCATGGGTCTTCTCCTGACGGAGGTTTCTAACATCGCACAGCTTCTGCGCAAATTGCAAGCAGGAAAGTATTGTTTTCTTCCCGCGTGAGTTTAAGCTCATGTCAGGCAGGAACTTGAAATTATGAGCGCTCCTGGCTTCGACCCCTATCTTGAGCCACAGCTTGTCGCGCGCGTACCGCGCATGAGCGGCTACTCGCGCCGGCTTGCGGAGTTCTTCGACTGGGTGCAAACCGAAGTGGACGCCCAGGCGAACTACACCGACCGCTACGCGCCACCCGCGCTCGAGACCTACGACCGCAACGGTGAAGTCGTTAATCGCATCGTCACCAACCCGTGGTACGAGGAGCAGCATCGCGAGCTCTACCGCCGCGGCATCATCGGCCTGCCCTATGCCGAAGGCGCGCCGCACCTGCTGACGTTCACCATGGGCTACATCCTGTCGCAGGCGGACATCAGCCTCGATTGCCCGGTGACGTTGACCGGCTCAGTGGCGTACGTGCTCGGATCGCATGCGCCTGACGCGGTGCGGCAGCAATACCTCAATGACGTCGTTCGCATGGACGGGCTGGCCAAGACCGGCGGCACCTGGGCAACCGAGCAGCACGGCGGCAGCGATGTCGGCGCGACCACGACGCGCGCGGTTCCCAGCGGCGACCGCTGCGCTCTTCACGGGTTGAAGTGGTTCACCAGCAACGCCAACAGCGGCCTGGCCGTTGCGACGGCGCGTCCCGACGGCGCGCCTCCCGGATCGCCGGGCCTTGGCCTCTATCTCGTGCCCAGCCATCTCGACGATGGCCGGCCCAATCACTATCGCGTTCGCCGTCTGAAGGACAAGCTCGGCACCAAGGGTCTGCCCACGGGAGAGATCGATCTGCTCGGCGCCGAGGCCGTCGAAATCGCGCCGCCGCCGCACGGCTTCAAGCTGATGATGGAGGCGCTGGAATACAGCCGCGTGCACAACGCGGTCGGCTCGGCCGGAATGCAGCGCCGCGCTCTGCGCGAGGCGCTCGCCTGGGCGAAGTCCCGCCACGCCTTCGGACACGTGCTCTGCGAATATCCCATGGTGCAGGACGAGTTGCTGCGCCTGCGCGTCGAGTTCGAAGCCGGCGCGCTGCTCGCCTTCGAAGCCGCGATCGCTTTCGACGAGACGCAACAGGACCCTGCGCGTCGCACATGGTTGCGCCTGGTGACCGCTCTTGCGAAGTACCTCACAGCCGAGTACGCGATCACCAGCAGCCGCGCCGCACTCGAGCTGATCGGCGGCAACGGCTACACCAGCGACTATCCCGTCGCACGCCTGCTGCGCGACGCGCAGGTGCTGACGATTTGGGAAGGGCCCGCCAACATCCAGGCACTCGAGTTGCTGCGCCTGTTCAAGCCGCAACATGGCGGAGCCCAGCAGTACATGGCCCGCGTGCGCGGCGTCCTCGATCGTTGTCCGACTGCACTGGACCAACTCCGCCAGCACTTGACGAAGAGGATCCACGACGACTCCCAGGCGATTCTCGTCGCCACCTCGGACGAATCGCACGGCCAGCGCTTTGCGCGCAAGCTGCTGCACCGGCTCAGCCAGACGCTGGCTTTTGCCTTGCTCTGTGAAGCCGCCACCGCTGATCACAACCGCGGCGACCAGCGGCAGGTCCACTCCGCAATTCGCTACTTTGAGCAGATTGAGCCGCAAGGATTCGGCTTGGAAGATGAAGCTGCGCGAAAGAGCCTGCTGGAGTTGCTGCAGAACGAAACGGCCCTCTCCGCACAGGCTAGCAGTTAAACAGAAGCTATGCTTTGGAAGGACAATGAATAAGGGCACGACCTTGGCGTTTGCGTGGAGAGCCACAGTCCGCGTTCGGAAGTGGAGTACGAAGCTCGAAAATCGGAGCGCCGCAGGCGCGTGTGATAGCCCAGCACGGAGGCGTAGCCGGAGTGCTGGGTCAACGGGAGAAAATTCCCTGAGTCCCTCGGGGACGAGGCAGTTCTCACGCAGAGATCGTTCGTGCTCATATCGTTTTCGAACGCGATAGCCTGCCAGAAGCCGTTCAGCTTCCTTCGCTAAGCGCCCTGATGTCACGTGCCGCCTTGATCTCGTCCCACCGCACCCAGGCGATGTACACCACCACCAGCACGTTGATGATCAGAATGATCCAGTGAAATTGGTTGGGATGACGCGCCAGCCTCTCGAGTTCGAACGGAATGTAGATGCAGCCCGAAGCGATGGCCAGCCACTCCGCCCACGCGCGCTGCTTCCATAGCCCATAACCCTCCACAAAGCGAACGACGGCATAAATCGCAGCAAAGCCCAGAATGGTTGCAACATGCGCGTCCGACAGTTTGTCGGCTGCATCCAGAAGCTGCTGCGAGAGATGGTGGTTGAGCCCTATGTGCAGGAAGTTCAGCACGTGCTCGGCTGCGTCCTCAAAGTCAACATCATGCCGAATCATCCGGGTTAGAATGAATGCCGCGAGCAGCGCCAGCACTCCCTTCAGCGCCTCGATGAAGCCGACCATGCGCAAGCCTGCACGATGCGAATGCCGCCGTGCGACCTTACCGGCTTGCGAAGTGGTGGTGGTGTTCATCGGCTAAACGAGAGATGCAGGGCCATGCCGCACAACAAGACAGCTCTGACATTACGCTTCCTGGCTGTGCTCAATTGGATTCTCGCCCCAGACCCCGCCGTTGGCTTACGGCTCGTGCTAAGTCGATTGTAGAGGATACCAAGATTACGCCGGCCGGAGGTGGCCCGCGGAGGCGGTTTCCAGCATCTCATCCGTGCTTAACAGCTTTTCCCGGCAGTGCTCAGCGCAGGCAGAGGCCAATTCCGCCGCGTCGATCCGCCGCCAGCCCGCATAGTCGATTGAGCCCACGCCGCGCCGCTCCAGGAGCTGCCGCAAACCGGCACCGCCGGGGCGCTCTGCATCTTGAATTTCCTGCGCGATCTTCTGCGCGACCTGCTGCGCCTCGGCTCGATTCGTGGGTATTGTTCCTGTGGGACCTCGCTTCGCCCAGCCGACAACAAACAGCCGATCCCCCACCTTGCCATTCTCATGGGCGAAGCAGCCGTTCACCGGCGACGCCGAGCAGCAGGGAACCGCCTCATATCCGATGCAGGTGATCGCGAGCTGGGCGGGGATGTCGATCGGCTTTCCTTCAGGCGAGCGGAAGCGGACGGCCCGCAGGCTTGCCTCGCCGAGGAATTCCGCAGGCGTCAGCTTGAAATGCAAGTGGATGGTCACCGGCGTGTCGCGATGCGGCGCGTTGGCGAAAGTTCGCAGCGTATGCACGAGCGGGCTGTCACCGGTCAGATCGTCGGGATCGACAATCGGCCGCGCCCGCTGCAACCTTCCAAGTTCCTCGATCTCATGATCGGTGAACTTGGCGTCTGCGGCGCCGCGGCGTCCCACGACGTGGATCGTCTCCAGCGGCTGCGCGGAAAGCCACGCTCGTACCTGCCGCGGAAGATCGGAGCCGGTAAGCTCCTCAGGACCTTTGGCGAGAATTCGCGCAACATCGCTGGCGACGTTGCCGTTGCCGATGACCACCGCCGATCGCACATTGCCCGCCGGCGGCGCCGGCCGCTGCGGGTAGCCGTTGTACCAGCCGACGAATGCTCCCGAACCCATGACGCCTTGCAGGTCTTCTCCTGGGATTCCGAGCTTGCGATCTTGCGGCGCGCCGGTCGCGAGCACGACCGCATCGTAAAGTTCGAGCAGCTCGTCCAGCTTCACGTCGCGCCCGACATGCACGTTGCCGAAGAAACTGACGTGGTCGCGTGCCAGGGTACGGTCGAACAAGCGCGCGACGGCCTTGGTGCTTTGATGATCTGGCGCAACCCCGTACCGGATCAGCCCGAACGGCACCGGCAGCTGCTCCAGGATGTCGATCGAAGCGTCAGGAACAACCCGCAGCAATTGATCGGCAAGATAACAACCCGCCGGCCCGGAACCGATGATGGCGATGTGTTTCATCGTGAGTCCAAGCGGGGAAATTGTTTATTGATATTCGTCAAGAAAGTCATCCGTCATGAAGGTTGTTACACAGATAGTCACAAAGACAGTCACACAGACCGTTACAAAAACAGTTACAAACGTTGTTGCAAAGGTGGTTTACAAGGGTGTCATCCTGAGCGGAGCGGCCGCCCGGTCGCGGAGTCGAAGGACCCTTACAGCCAAGCCTCGTCTGAACGAACCGTGTAGCCGCTGCCGCGGCTCACATCGATTTCTTTGCCAAGCGGGGGCTTCCGCCCCCGCCTAGAATCATGCCGCCGCGTTACGGCTGGCATCTCGCGATCACCGACACCAACCCAGGCTCGCGGCCCCGGCTGAAACCGCGCCGCCGCTGCCGCGGCTTTGCCCCGCCCCTAAAGGGGCTCCAAACATAACACTCGCAACTTGACCCAGCGCTTCCGCGCTGGGCTAATCACTTTCGTCCTGCGGTTTGCTGACGCACTGCAATCGGCCACTATCCACTACCCACTATCCACTACCCACTATCCACTGCCTCAATGCAGCTTCACGTATTCATACTCCACGGGATTGTTATTGATCCCGCGGTCCGGCGGCGCGACCCACGCGGCCATCTTCCCTTGCTCATACACGCCGTGCATCAGGCTGAGGATGTATGCCCGGTCGCCCTCGCTCGGCAGCCACCCGGCGATCTTGGCGTTGAACTCGTCCTGCGTGATCGGCTTGCCCTGGGGATCGGTCGGCACGCCCGCCCAAATTCCAATGTTGCGGCGGAAGCGCGTCGAGGGCAGCGCCAGGCGGAATGAATGCCCGGCCTTCTCGATCAGCCGGTTCCAGCGCGTCACGCCCATCTCGCAGTCGCGCACATACGAGCCGCGAGTCACGTCGTTCATCGCATTGCGCATCGGGATCTGCTCGGCCTTCGTGCCGCCATTTCCGTCCGGCACCTCGACCGTGTACATCTGGTCCAGCGCGATGTGGTCTTCGTAGCGCGCCTCGTCCGGACGTCCCTTCAGTCCGTTCGCGAAGTACGACGCCGCATTCGACGAACTCTCCGAGCCGAACAGATCGAGCGACGAACTAAACCAGAAGTTGAGATACCGCTGCACCGTCGGCAAATCAATCGCGCCGGTTTTGCGGATCGCCTCGGGATCGTCGGTGTTCAGCTCCTTCATCACTTCCAGCGTGCGCTTGATCACGCGGCTGATGCCGGTGTCGCCGACAAACATATGGTGCGCCTCCTCGGTCAGCATGAACTGACAGGTGCGCGCCAGCGGATCGAAGCTCGACTCGGCCAGCGATTTGAGCTGGAACTTGCCGTCGCGATCAGTGAAGTAGGTGAACATGAAGAAGCTGAGCCAGTCGCGGATGGGCTCGTTGAAGGTGCCGAGAATGCGCGGCTTGTCGGCGTCGCCCGAGTGGCGCTCCAGCAACTCTTCCGCCTCCTCACGGCCGTCGCGGCCAAAGTAGGCGTGCAGCAGATACACCATCGCCCACAGATGCCGGCCCTCTTCCACGTTCACCTGAAACAGATTTCGCAGGTCATACAATGAGGGAGCGGTGTGGCCCAGCATGCGCTGCTGCTCCACCGACGCCGGTTCGGTGTCGCCCTGGGTGACGATCAGGCGGCGCAGCGTCGCGCGATATTCGCCCGGAATCTGCTGCCAGACTTCCTGGCCGTAACTGTCGCCAAAACCAATCTTGCGATCCGAGTTGCGGTCGGCCAGAAAAATCCCCCAGCGATACTCCGGCATGCGAACGAACCCATACGTCGCCCAACCCTTGGCATCGACGGACGTCGCCGTCCGCAGATACACATCGGCGACCTGGAAGTCCTTCGGCCCAAGCTCCTGCCACCAGTTGAGAAACTCCGGCTGCCAATGCTCCAGCGCGCGCTGCAGGGTGCGGTTGGAACCGAGATCGACGTTGTTAGGAATGCGGTCTTGATAGTTGATGGACATACAGCCTCATGAATTCTTGTTATTGCCAATTCTTGTTATCGCCCTGGGATGTCGTTGCCTGTGTCATTAGTTGCTGCGACAGTTGCTGCGACCTGTGCACCACTAGTTGGTGCGCGTTATCCAAACACCGCACGAGCAACGAAATTGTCATCACGAGCGAAGCGAGGGATCTGCTTTCGTTCCGAATAACATCACTCTTGCGACTCGGGGCCGACAGCAGATCCCTCGCTTCGCTCGTGATGACAACTCTTCTGGTGCGCACAGCGTTGGCTTATTCGCGCGTTGAAGAGGTTCAGACCCTCTCCCACGTGAACTTCGCCTTCCGCCCCGAGCCAAACAATTTCAGCGCGCCGTTCTCGCCCGTCGAGTTTGGACGGATGAACACCCAGTTCTGCCACGCCGACAGCCGCCCGAAGACCTTCGTCTCCATGCTTTCGGCGCCGGGGAACCGTAGGCTGGCTTCCATCCCCGTGAGCGCGTCCGGCGAAAGGCTGGCGCGCTCCTCAATCGCGATTCGAACTTCGTCTTCCCAATCAAGATCGTCAGGCGCAACCGTCACCAGTCCCAGCGACAACGCCTCTTCCGGCCCGAGCAACTTGCCCTTCGCCTCAATCGCTCCCGCCATACGCTGGGCGTCGCTGCTGAAGCGCGTCTCCAAACGGCTGCGGCCATTCACTGCCGGCAGCAGGCCGAAGTTGAAATCATCGACAGCAATCTTCCCGGACTCGTCGTCTTCGGGGAGCGCCAGCATGTAGCTGCGGTCCGCCGCCAGCGCGAGTTCAAACAGCACGCCCGCGAAGCATGACCCGGGTTCGATGATGGCGAACATGCTGCGCGAGGAAACATCCAGCCGCGCCAGCGTGCGGCGCAGCATGCCGATGGTCTCGCGCACCAGCCAGTCTTCACGGTGCTCCAGCATGACCGCGTCAGCCGCCAGCACGGCTGCGGCGTCGCCCGTCGTCTTCAGCAACAGCAGTCCAAGCTCCAGCTCGTTGACCCGCAGCATGAGGATGGCGTCGTCGAGTTCGCGCGCCATCTGCAGCGGCCACCAGCGATCGCCGGCCGCATGGATCGCATCGACACTCTGCGGCTGATCGCCTTCGGGCGCGCGCACCGTTAACGTCGCAGTTCGCGCCGCGCGATCGAAGCTCACATCGACGTACTTGTAGTGATAGCCGCTGTCGTCCACGCTGCGCTCAAGCGGATTCAGCTTGATACCTTTCGCGTCGGGAACCCGAGTAGACGTCGCAATCAGCTTTTCGGCGCGGGCGCGCACTACCTCGGGAAACTTTGCCGGGGCGGCAATCTCGTCCACCAGCCCCCATTCCTTCGCGCGCTCACCCTTCACGCCATCGGGAGTGGTGCAGAACATGTCGGCCAGATCGCGCCGAACTTTGCGCTTGTCGACGACGCGCGTCAGCCCGCCGGTTCCGGGCAGCACGCCCAGCAGCGGAACCTCCGGCAGACTCACCGCGCTGGAGCGATCGTCGATCAGCACGATCTCATCGCACGCCAGCGCGAGCTCGTAGCCGCCGCCGGCCGTAGTTCCATTGAGCGCGGCGAGGAACTTCAGCCCGTCATGATGGCTGGAATCTTCCATCCCGTCGCGGGTCTCGTTGGTGAACTTGCAGAAGTTCACCTTCCACGCATGCGTCGAGGTGCCGAGCATGTAAATGTTCGCGCCCGCGCAGAACATGCGTTCACGCGCGCTGGTCAGGACGACGCACGCCACCTCGGGATGCTCGAAACGAATGCTCTGCAGCACCTGGTACAGCTCGATGTCGACGCCGAGGTCGTACGAGTTGAGCTTGAGCTTGTAGCCCGGCTTCAGGCCGCAGTCCTCGTTGACGTCCATCGCGAGCGTGGCGATGCGGCCGTCGATCGTCAGCCGCCAATGACGGTATTCTCCCGGAGTCGCGTCGAAGGTGACGAGCTCCGCTTCTTTCACTTCAGGCATGCCGGTGAAATCTCCTCAGGTCCGCGACAGCTCGCGGTTGGAACCCCCACAAAGTATGGATGCATTATAGTGCATTTTCGGTATGTAGAAGTTACAGGAAGAACTTACATACCGACCGGAAGATGGCGATTACTGTTAAGCTACTAAAATAGGCCGAGATGTATATCTCTTCAGTTACTATTTAGCGATCCTCCAGGCGGATCTATTTCTCCTCAACTCGACGCGAGGCGTCGCCGCGTAATTCTTCGAGGGTGACTTCCACACTCTCCTCCGCGCGCACCCCGCTGGTTTCGACCGTGACGTCGGCTCGCGCGTACAGCGGCTCGCGGACTTCGAGAATCCGCAGCAGGTCCGTCATGGCTTCGCGGTTGTCCGCCATGGGACGCATGTCACCTTGCGCGATCACGCGCTGCATGTGATCTTCCGGCGTGGCGCGCAGCCAGACGGTGAAGCACATGGTCAGCAAGCGCTCGAAGGTTGCGGGTTCGGAGACGAGGCTTCCGCCGGTCGCCAGCACGAAGCGCGGATACTGCTCGATCACCTGGTCGAGGCAGCGTCGTTCGAGGCGGCGAAATCCGCTCTGCCCGTAAAGGTCGAAGATGGCGCTGAGGGCGACGCCGCTTTCCTGCTCGATCAGCCGATCGAGCTCGACAAACGGCACCTCGAGGCGATTGGCGAGCATCGCTCCCAGCGTGGATTTCCCCGCGCCGCGCAAACCGATCAGCGCGATGCGTCCGCGGCGCGCCTCGACATCGACGTCGCCGAAATGTTCGACCAGCAGGCGGCGGGCTTGCGCCAGCTCGACCGGCGGCAGGCGGCGCAGGAATTCGGTGGTGTGAACGAGATCGACCGACGGCTCCGGCCCCTGATAAACCAGCGCTTCGACGGGAATGTCGAGCGCAGTCGCGATCTGTCGCAGCAGCAGAATCGAGATGTTGCCTTGCCCGGTTTCCAGCTGCGCCAGATAGCGCTCGGAGACGCCGGAGTCGCGCGCCAGAAGTTTGCGGGTCATGCCGCGACGGGCGCGGGTCTCGCGAACGCGCTCGCCGATTCCTTTCAGGTATTCGGATTCCGCGGCGCTCTCGGAGGTGACGTGAGGCTCAGCCACGGCTTCGGCGTGATCGGCGATCTCGAAATTTGTTTCTTTTTTCCGGCCCACTCTGCGTGAATTATACTTCCGCGTCGGCACGTATAATAATTCGAAGTGGATGGGTGGAGCACGCCTTCAGGCGTGCAAAAAAGTTTCAGTTCAGCTTGCGCTTTAGCGGCTGAGGTAAATTCCTTCAGTGTTGCGCTGCTTGCTTTACCGCAGCGGCTAAAGCTTCAGCGGGTTTTATTGGCACATGCACCGCTGAAGCGATGCTCCACCCTACAAGAAACTCTGCTGGGATTCACTGCGTGGGCGTAGAAATCAAAATTCTGGTGGGCACGATGACCGGGACAGCCGAGATGGTCGCCCAGGAAGTGCAGCAGGCGCTCGAGTCGGCCGGACATCGCGGCTCGATCGAGATCATGGACAATCTCGACGCCTCGGTTTTTCAGGGCGGCGGCGTATTTCTGATTTGCACCTCGACTTATGGCAATGGCGATGTGCCGGACAATGCGCAACGACTGTTTAACAGTCTCGAAACTGATAAACCGAATCTGACAGGCGTCACCTATGGCGTGATCGCTCTGGGCGACATTACGTATAAAGATACCTTTTGCCAGGGTGGCAAACGCTTCGACAAACTTCTAACCGAGCTGGGCGCAAAGCGCGCGGGCGAGATGCTGATGCATGACGCCAGCTCGGGCACGCTGCCCGAAGAGCTGGCGGCGCAGTGGGTGGTGCCCTGGGTGGAACAGCACGTCGTGCCGCTTCTAGAGACGGTTCACCACGGAGACACGGAGGACACGGGGATTTCAAGAACCTGAATTTCTCCGTGCTCTCCGTGTCTCCGTGGTGATTATAGGTTTTCATAATTGGAGAATGGCATCGTTATGGCAACGACAGTAGAGAATGGCATTGGAACCGAAGCCAAGGTGCTGCAAAGCTACCTGGGCGGAAAATGGCAGTCCGGATCGGGACAGGGAGCTCCGCTGACGAATCCCACAACGGGGGACACGGTCGCGTGGGCAAGCTCGAAAGGCCTCGATCTGAAGGCCGCGATGGGATACTCCCGCAATGTGGGAGGTCCGGCTCTGCGCGAGCTCACCTATGCGCAGCGGGCGGAGCTGCTGGGCAAGATCGCCGACGCACTCGCCGCGCGACGCGACGACTGGTTCGAGATCGCGCGCGGAAATTCCGGCAACACCAAGGCCGACGCGTCGATCGACGTTGATGGCGCCCTCTTCACCTTGAAGTACTTCGCCAAAAGTGGCGCAAAGCTGGGCGGCGCCCGCATGCTGCGCGACGGCGCTCCCATGCGGCTGGCAAAGGACCCGAACTTTCAGGGGCTGCACGTGGGCGTGCCCCTCGACGGTGTCGCCGTCCACATCAACGCTTTCAACTTCCCGGCCTGGGGATTGTGGGAGAAGGCCGCAGTCAGCCTGCTGGCTGGCGTGCCGGTGCTATCCAAACCGGCAACCTCGACGGCGTGGCTCGCGCAGGAGATGGTCGCCGCGGTCATCGAAGCGGGAATCCTTCCCGATGGAGCGCTGTCGATCCTATGTGGCTCGCCCAACGATCTGCTGGATCATCTGCGCGTGGGCGATGTCGTCGCCTTCACCGGATCGGCTGACACGGGCGAGGGCATTCGCCAGAACGCGCGCGTGCGGCAGCAAAACATCCGCGTGAACATCGAGGCGGACAGTTTGAACGCCGCGCTACTCGGGCCGGATGCGGTGTCCGGCTCGCCGGAGTTCAACTTCTTCGTGCGCGAAGTTGTTCGCGAGATGACTTCGAAGGCTGGACAGAAGTGCACCGCGATCCGGCGCGTGCTGGTTTCGCACGAGCAAGCTGCGGCTGCGACAGAAGCCATAGCCGAGGCTCTCGGCAAGGTTGTCGTCGGCGATCCAGCGAACGCGACGACGAACATGGGACCGGTGGTCAACATGGCGCAGCGCAAGGCCGTTGAAGAGGGCATCGGCAAGCTGCGCACGCAGGCGGATGTCGCGTACGCGCCGCAAAATTTTGCGCCGCTTGATGCCGATCCTGCGCGCGGAGCCTTCGTGCCGCCAACGCTGTTCAGCGCACACAAAAATCCCGAGGCAGAGCTGGTGCACGACATGGAAGTCTTCGGCCCTGTAGCGACGGTCGTTCCTTATCGCGACCAGCAGCACGCGTTCGAACTGGCGCGACGCGGAGGCGGATCGCTGGCTGCGTCGGTCTACAGTGGCGACACGGCGTTCCTGGCCGAAGCCGCGCTTGCTCTGGGAACGACGCATGGCCGCATCATGCTTATCGATCCGTCCATTGGCGACAGCCACACCGGACACGGCATCGTGCTGCCGTCGTGCATGCATGGCGGTCCGGGGCGCGCCGGCGGCGGGGAAGAGCTCGGGGGACTGCACGGCTTGTGGTTCTATCATCAGCGGGTCGCGATGCAGGGGTCGGGGGTGACGTTGAAGTTGATGGAGGAAGCGGCGGCGGAGCTGGTTAGTGGATAGTGGGTAGTGGGTAGTGGATAGTTGGTGGCGAGCTAGAGCACGCGTGATGCGAGCCACGGGGCGAAGTGAGTAGCCCAGCGCGAACTCTCGAAATGCCATGCAGGTGAAGTGAGTAGCCCAGCCCGGAAGCGCTGGGTAGGGGCGCCATAAATGATGTTTGAGCCCTTTAGGGGCGGCACGATTCAGCGGCGCGGAGTTGTGATTGTCGAAACATCAGCCGCAACGCGGCGGGATGATTTTAGGCGGGGGCGGAAGCCCCCGCTGCGATGAAGCAAGGATCGAGCCGCGCGAGCGGTGCAACGCGGGAGTGAGGCTTGGCAATAGGGGTCCTTCGACTCCGCGACCTGGGCAACTATCGCGCCAATCCCCTCGACTTCGCTCGGGGCAGGCTGGCAAACTGCGCGATTGTCACGATAGTTGCGCGGTCGCTGCGCTCAGGATGACACCGATTCAATAGAGGCAGAATTGGCGAGGAACGACCGCGTCATTCATAGGATGAGGTACTACATGATGTCGAGTTCCCGCAGAGCCGC
>Ga0335069_10012184_pt1 | contig 12104 bp, 7 predicted proteins | sample Lox_Sample_11_FD_206714 | JGI IMG/M metagenome (GOLD analysis project Ga0335069, IMG submission 206714) | Soil microbial communities from Loxahatchee National Wildlife Refuge, Florida, United States - Lox_Sample_1.1 | ecosystem: Environmental > Terrestrial > Soil > Wetlands | place: USA: Florida...
GAGATATCGAAGCGCGAATAGAACATGCCGAATCCACCGCGCAGCACGAACTTCGGATGCATGGCGATCTGGCTCGCTCCCGGCGCCCAAGCGAATCCGAAGCGCGGCGCGAAATCGTGCCAGTCGTGAATGTTGGTCTGGCCTTCGTATCGCAGCCCGAGACTCAGCGTGACGTTCTTCCGCACGCGCCAGTCATCGCCGGCGAACAGGCCCACGTCCACCTGCCCCAGATCCAGATACGGATTCCCCGCCGCGATGCTGAACTGCGTCGCGCCGCCGCCCGGCAACCCCAGCAGCGTGCGCTGATACTGTTGAATCGAGGTAATCGGCACCATCAAGGGCTGCCCGTCGTTCAGTACTTCCTGGTTGTCGGCATCGAGCTCCGGCGCCAGGCCGCCGCCGAAAGTGAACGTGCCGCCGAAGTTCTGGGGCGACGCAGTCCCAACCGTCTCGCCGCGCGTCCGCATGCCGAACTTCCACGTGTGCGTCCCATGCACGATCGACGTGTAGTTCTGCATCTCGTAGTGGTTCTCGTTGTCGTAACTCTGCCCACTTTGCGCGCCGCCCGTGTTGAACGACCCCATCACCAGAATGGCCGGCGAGGAATTATTGGCGATCTGGCTGTAATCCTCGTGGAAGAACTGAAAGCGCGTCTCGTTCACCGTGCTCGGTCCTAAGACCGCCGTCTCGGTAATCTGCACGTTGTGATATTGGTCGAGCGTGTAGTATCCGCGCGGGGGCAGGTTGAATCCGCCGATGCCCTGGTCCCGCACATCGTTGCGCGTGAAACTGTAGCGTACGATCAGCGTATTGTTCTGGCTGAGCTGATAGTCCAGGCGCGGGCTGACACGCAGCCGCCGCTGCGGCGCCAGCAGCACGCCGGTGTAAGGCGTGATGAACTCGTTCGTCGGATCGAGCGTCACCGCGTCGATCACCGAGCCGTTGTCGATCGCGCGCCTTTCCGTATCGAGGAAAAACGATGCGCGCTTGCCGAGCGGCCCGCTGATGTTGCCGCCGTATTCTTCCAGCCGGAAAGGAGCTTTCTGCTGCGCATACGGATTCCGCGAGTTGAAAATGTCGTCGCCGAAGTTGAAGAAGCCTTGCCCGCGCAGCCGGTCCGTGCCCGGTTTGGTCAGGATCTCGATGCGGCCGTAACCCAGCTTCGAAAACTCCGGCGAAAACGGATTCTGATTGATGCGCACTTCGCGGATCGAATCCTTCGAAGGAAGCTGCCCGCCGCTAAATCCGTCGACGTAGATTTCGCCGCCTTCCGGCCCGGCCGATGGCCCCGCCAGCGCCTGCAGGTCTGACTGCAGGTCGTCGGGATCATCAGAGAGCGCCTGCAGATCGTCGCCGCGCAGGACTGTCGCCGTCGAGTTACTCGAGGGATCGGTCGAAACGGCCGGTCCGCTATTTTCCTGCACCGTGACTTGCTGCGTCACCGAAGCAACCTTCATCCGCAGATCGAGTGTGACCGTTCCCGATCCCACATCGCAGCTCAACGGCTGCGCCTGCGTGAGATCCGGAGCCGAAACTTGGACCGTGTAATGTCCGGAGGGCAGCCCGCGGAAGGAATACGTTCCGTCGCTGCCGGAGGTCGCGACCTTGGACACCCCGTGTGGACCGTTCAGCGCGACCGTGGCGCCCGGCACGACCGCGCCGGTTTCGTCTATGACTTGCCCGCGCAGGGTAGCCGTCTGCGCGCATAAGGGTAACGAGAGAGCAAACAGGACCAGCAGGGAAAGGGAAAATTTCATTCTTTTATATGTGGCCGGCCGCAGTCGGTGGCGCCGCAAGGGGCCGGATGTCGGTGGATTCCCCAAAAAAGGCGATGGCTGCCACAAAAAGGTTACGCCGCGCCGATCATCAGCCCGCTCGGACCCGGCAGCCGCACATGGTTCACGCCGCCGAAACCGGCCTCGCGGAGCCAAGTAGCATACTCGGTCGCGTTGTAGCTGGCCCCGCGCTCGGTGCCCACCAACATGTTCAATGAAAACAGCGCGGCCATCCTGGGCGCGGTCTTGTCCTCGTCCAAAATGAAATCCTGAATCACCAGCCGTCCGCCCGGCGCCAACGCCTCGCGGCAGCGGCGCAGCAGATCGCGATTCTCATCCTCGCCGAGCATGTGGCAGATCGCCGAGACCAGCGCCAAGTCGAAGCCCGCGCCGAAGCGGTCGGTGCGCAGGTCGCCTACCCGCGTGGTTACGCGGCCCGCGAGTCCCGCGCTTTGGATGTGTCTCCGCGCGATCGCCAATACTTCCGGCCGGTCGAGCAGCACCACTTCCAGATCGGGACTCGCCTGCGCGAACGCAATCGAGTACGCCCCCGATCCGCCGCCCACATCCAGCATGTGGTGCAAGCCTTCGGTGCCCACCGCCCGCAGCACGTGCGGCGCGCGCTCCCGCGCATTGCGATGCATGGCGGCGATGAAAGGCTCCGTCCAGCGATCCTCCGCGTCCGGCGGCTCGCGGCGCGCCACCGAAGTGCCCGTGCGCACGCAATCGGTCAAGGTCGACCAGCGCTGCCACAGGTTCGCCGTGTGCATGGTCGCCGCGCGCGCATCGTCCGGCGCTCCGGCCGCAAAGTACCGGGCGCTCACCGCCGTGTTATAAAACCGGCCGTCCCGCTTGGCGAGCAGTCCTAGCGCGGTCAGCGCGTCGAGCAGCATCCCGGTTGCGCGCGCGTCCGTCGCCATCTTCGAGGCGGCCTGCTCCGCCGATGCGCCGTCGCCCACCGCTGTGAAAGCATCCAGCTCCATCCCCGTCAGAATCGCGCGGCTGTCCTGAAAGCCGCGGATCGTCTGGGCCAAGTCGTCCGGCAACGCCCCCGCGGCATCTTTCGCCTGCATGCCCGCGAGCATCTTGGTTTTGTTGATCTCGATCTCCGCGCGCACTGCCGCGGCATCGTGATTGGCCAGCCGCTCGACCGGATGCCCGTTCGCGAAATGGCTGCGCACCAGCTCCGGCAGGTCGCCCACTGAAACGCCCGAATACCAGGTGCCCTCCGGATACACCACCAGGTTCGGTCCCCGCTCGCAAAGGCCGAGTGAGCCGCAGGGCGTCAGCTGTACCTGGCCCGCCAATCCCTGGGCCGCTACCTCCGCGCGCAGAGCATCCAGCACCTTGCGCGCGCCGCGTGCTGAGCAGCACGGCACCCCTTCGGGCTTCTGCTGATCGCACACGAAGACGTGATACCGAAATGGCTGCATGGCGACCTCCATTGTAGTTCGCCGCGGATCGGGGGATATTGGAAGGACGGATGATTCCTCTGATTCTGGTGCGCTGGCAGAACGCCGTCGACTTCGTCGTGCTGACGGTGGCGTTGTATATCCTGTTGCGATGGGCCCAGCAGGCGCGGGCCTTGCGCGTGGCGCTGGTGGTGCTCGGCCTGCACGTTGCCGCGCTGGTCTCCCGCCATTTCGATCTGGTGCTGACAAGCTGGGTGCTCGATGGCGCCGCCATCCTGGCGATCGTCATGTTGCTGCTGGTCTTCCAGGCGGAGCTGCGGCGCTTCTTCATGCGTCTCGACAGCCTGCTCAACTGGCGGCCGCCGTCCGCGTCCCAACTCTGCATGACTTGCCAGAGCATCAGCCGCGCGGCTTTTCACATGGCATCCGCCTACGTGGGCGCGCTGATCGTGATCGTGCGGCAGAACTCCGTCAACGAAATCGTGACCGATGGCATCAATCTGGATGCCTCGGTTTCCAGCGAGGTCCTGGAAGCGATCTTCCAGAAGACGTCGCCCGTGCACGATGGCGCCGTCGTCATCCGCGGCGACCGCATCGTGCGCGCTGCCGCCGTCCTGCCGCTCACCGAACGCGACCGCGTGCCCAGCTACTATGGCACGCGCCATCGCGCGGCCATGGGACTCTCCGAGCGCTGCGATGCGCTGATCGTAGTCGTATCCGAAGAGCGCGGCGAGGTCACCCTCATGGAAGCCAAGCGCATGACCGTCGTGGATAACCCGCAGAAGCTCGCGCAGACGCTCGAAACCCTCAGTGCACAGCCCGCCGTGGGCGTGCGCCACAAGCTGCGGAAATGGCTGTTCTCAAACATGCGCGTGAAACTCGCCGCCGTGGGTCTCGCGGCCGCCATCTGGAGCACTTCGTTTGTGTCCACGGGAACGACCATCCGCACCGTCAGCGTCCCGTTGCAGTTTGTGGGCGTGCCGGCGGGGATGGACGTTCTCACGGTGCCGGCCACCGATGCGCTCGAGGTGCAGGTGCGCGGCAGCGCCTGGCTGATGGATTCGGTCAGCCTTACCCGCCTGGTGGCCAACTTCAACCTGCGCGGCGCAAAGCCCGGAATCCTGAATCTGCCGGTGGATGCGGGCAACGTCAATCTGCCGCCGGGCATTGTCATCGAACGCGTCAACCCACCCCGGATCACCGTCCGCCTGACGCCACACAAACACTAGAGTCAGATCGGCTATGCTAGCCGTATCGTGGCTGTCTTCGTCTCCATGCTCCGCGGCGTGAACCTCGCCGGCCACCGCAAGGTCAACATGGGCGAACTGCGCGCGCTTTACGAGTCACTCGGCTTCCGCGACGTGCAGACTTACATCAACTCGGGCAACGTCATCTTCCGCGCAACCGCCCGCGACCTCCCGAAGCTGGCCAGACGCATCGAGGACGCCATCGAGAACCACCACGGCTTCCGTATCGGCGTCATCCTCCGCACGGCCGCCGATCTGCGTGCGGTGGTTGCCGCCAATCCGTTCGGCGCGCGCGCCGGCATCGAGCCCAGCAGGCTGGCCGTTAATTTTCTGGCGCGCGGCCCCGGCCCAAACCTCGTAGAAAAGCTACTGGCGATCCAGTGCGATCCGGAGGAACTGCGCATCGTGGGCCGCGAACTCTATATTTACTATCCCAATGGCATGGCGCGCCCCAAGCTGTCGATGGCCGTGGTCGAGCGAATGCTGAAGATGCCCGGCACCAGCCGCAACTGGAACACCACCCGCAAGCTGCTCGATCTGGCTGAAAAGCTGGAAGCTACTTCAGGTACTTGATAAACAGCACTTCGTTGCCGCGCTCGTTATAAATCAGCTCGTCGACTAAGTTGCGCGTCAGCAGGATGCCGAAGCCCCCCGGCCGCACGCCTTTCTCCGCGCGGATCTCCAGGTGCCGCGCCGGCTCGTCCGGCGGATTCGCAATGGCGGCGTGTTCGATCTGGTCGAACGAAAAACCCTGGCCGGGATCCTGGATCAAATAGATGATGACCCGGCTGGTGCGGACGTAGGTCATCTGCACGCGCTTGTTAGGATCCGACTGGCCGCCGTGCTCGATCGCATTCATAAGCAGTTCGCGAAACGCCGCGGCGATGTCTTCGCGTTCGTGCGCCGGCAGATCCATCTCCATCTCGCGCACGAATTGCATCAGCCGGTCCGCGGTTTCCATCTTGCAGCGCAGGCGCAGCGTGATCCAATCCGGCGCGGCGGAAAGTACCTCGATATCGTCCTGCCAGTGTGGAGTATCCACCGCCTGCGCGATCATCTCCGCCACGGCGCTCGGCGAGAAGGGCTTGCTGAAATAGCTGAAAGCCCGATCGCGGATGGCGCGCACGATGTTGGCTGGCGTGCTCTCGGCGGTCATCACCATCACCTTGATCTCGGGACGGATTTCGTGAATGCGGCGCAGCAGCTCCAGGCCGTCCATGCCGGGCATGCGCACATCGGTCAGCACTACGTCGTAGGATTGTGCTTCCACGCGGGCCAACCCTTCGAGTCCGTCGTATGCGTTATCGAGCTGCCACTCCGGACGCCGGAGGACCGCGGCCAGCAGCTCATGGACGGTGGGATCGTCATCCACCAACAGCAGCTTGTGCGTGCTCATCCGGTCTCCAGCGTCAGCGTGAAAGTGCTGCCGCGGCCGAAATCGCTTTCGACTTCGATGTCGCCGCCCATCAGACGCGCCAGCTTCCGGCTGATGGCCAGTCCCAGGCCAGTCCCCTGGTCCCGATATGGCGTGGGTAGCTGCTGGAATTCCTGGAACAGCAGCGGGACCTGCTCGGGCCGCAAACCGATGCCGGTATCCGATACGGCTATCCGCGCGTGGTGCGGCACGGCCGCATCGCGCGAGCCGCTCATCTGGATGTGGCCGCGCGGCGTGAACTTGATCGCGTTCGAAACCAGATTCACCAGGATTTGTTTGGAGCGCTGCCGGTCGCAGCGCACGATCAGCGGCTCGCGCGGCCCCTCCACGTCGAGCGCCAGCCGCTTGGCGCGCGCCAACGGCGCCATCATATCAGCCACCTCGTGGATCACCTCGCCGGCGTCCACCGGCTCGATGAGGAATTCGAGCTTGCCGGCCTCGATGCGCGCCACGTCCAGCGCATCGTTCAGCACCGCCGTAATGTGCCGCGCGCTGGCCGAGATCATGTGCACCTGCCGCATCTGTGCGGCATTCAGCGATCCTGGAATCTGCTCCTCGAGCAGGTTGGCGAAGCCCACCACGGCGGTCATGGGTGAGCGCAGCTCGTGGGCCATGGTCGCCAGAAAGCGGCTCTTCTGTTCGCTGGCGGCGAGCGCGGCTTCGTGCTGTTGCTTGAGCTGGTCGTAGAGCCGCGCGCGCTCGATCGCCAGCGATACCTGCTGCGCCACCACCTCGAGCAGGCGCACCTCGCGCGCAGCGAACCGGTGCGGCTCGGCCATATATTGGTTCAGCGTGCCCACGGCTTCACCGCCCACCAACAGCGGCACGCAGATCAGCGCGCGCACGCCTTCGCTCTGGCTGATGTGTTTCCAGCTCGCGCACAGCGGATTACGCAGGATGTCTTTCACCCAATACGGCTTGGCCGTCGCCACGGCGCGGCCCGACGGCGAGGTGTCATCGGCGGGCAGCAATCCGGCCTGCCGGAACTTCTCGCCGTAATCGGGCGACAAGCCGTAGACGGCCGCGAATTCCAGGCGGGTTTTATCCGCGGTGAGCAGCGTAATCGAGCCGAACGGCGCCCCCAACGCGCGGCTGGTCTTCCGGAGCGCGACCTCAAGCACTTGACGCAAACCGAGCGGCGACAGCATGGCCGACGCGATATCGGCGACTACCGTGAGCTCCTCGAAGCGCTGTCGCAGGTCCCTGGCTGCCATGGCCGTATGGTCGTGATTTCCAGTCTAGCGCGACTTGGGCAAGCGCGCGGGGGCACTACTCCCGCGAAAGGGTTAGTACCGGTTCTTCAGCCGCGGATACCGCGATGCCATAGTATGTAAAGCTGGCGCGAGTTTCCACCGCGCGAGGGGAGGTCAGAGGGTAACTATGCTTAACGGATGTTACGGTCGACTTACTTGGTGCTGCGCGGCTATCGTTTTGCTCGTCTGGCCCGCGCCGGCGTTACCCGTGAATTTCAACGCGCCGCAAACCTATTTGGCGCCGTCCGGGTGCACAGTAACCGCGGACTTCAATGGCGATGGAAAACCGGATATGGCGGCGATGGGCGTCGCTACACTCTCTACGCTGCTCTCAAACGGAGACGGCACTTTTCGGACTCTTTCGAGCGCCCTGAGTATTGTAGGTGTGTGCCTGGCGGAGGGAGATTTCAATGGCGACGGCAAGCCGGATCTGGTGCTGGTCGGGTCCGGCACTACGGCCACCAACGGCACGATTGCGATCATGCTGGGCAATGGCGATGGAACATTCGCGTTGAAGCAGACCTACACCCTCAACTATGTGCTCAGTTTCGAGCGGGTAGCCGTGGGCGACTTTAATGGCGATGGCAAGCCGGACCTGGTTGTAACCGGCGGCGGCACGCAGGGTATTGCCATCCTGCTGGGCAATGGGGACGGATCTTTCCAGACGCCACAGATCGCTTATTCCGGCGCCGGCGCAAACTACGTCACTACCGGCGACTTCAACGGCGATGGCAAGCTCGATCTCGCGGTGACGAATTCCGACGGCAACTGCGTGGAGGTTTTCCTGGGGGTGGGCAACGGCCGCTTTCGGGCGCCTCAATACTATGCGACTCAGAAAGCGCCGGCGTTGTTGACGGTGGCAGACCTTAACGGGGACGGCAAGGCGGACCTGGCGGTGGCAAACTCCGGCTCGAACAATGTTTCGGTCCTGATCGGCAACGGCGACGGTACCTTCCAGCCACAAGTATTCTATGCCGCAGGTCAGGCTCCAGCCGCGGTGCAGGCCGCCGATCTGAACGGCGACGGCATACCCGATCTGGTGGTTGCCAATGCGGGCGAATACCAATCGCCATTCAGCAGCCTCTCGATTTTGCTCGGCACGCGCAGCGGAGGTTTCGAGGCCGCCGTGCAGTACGGTCCCGGGGGACAGTCGCTGACGATCGCGGATTTCAACGGCGACGGCCAGCCGGATCTGGCTGTGGGAAACACCGATACAGTGACGATTCTGCCCAACCTGGGCGGTGCTCAGTTCGCGCAACCCGTGACTACCCCAGTATTGAAACAACCCGGCTACGTGGCGGCAGGCGATTTCAATGGCGACGGAAAACCGGATCTGGCCGTTGCGAATTGGGAATCGAACAGCATCTCCGTATTGCTGAACGCGGGCGGCGGCACGTTCCGCCCGGCTGTGAACTACGGCACGCTGAAGACGCCGTCAGCGATTGCCGTCGCGGACTTCAATGGCGATGGAAACCTGGATCTCGCGGTGAGTAACTACACATCCGGCGCGATCACAATTCTGTTGGGCAACGGCGACGGAACCTTCCAGCCGCCCGCTTACTTTGCCGCGGGCCGCGGACCCCAATCGATTGCCGTAGGGGACTTCAATGGAGACGGGAAACCGGATTTGGCCGTAGGCAGCGCCTGGCAAGACCCCGTTTGGTCTGGATACGTCTCGATCCTGTTGGGAAACGGAGACGGCACGTTCCAACCGGTGGCGGTGGTTGACAAAGGCTACGCCCCAGCCGTCGCGGCCGGCGACTTTAACCGGGACGGAAAACTCGACATCCTGATCTGCGTTGGCGAGGGCGCCACCGTCTTCCCCGGCAACGGGGATGGCACATTTGGATCGCCGATAAACACCAGTAGTGAGATCAGCGCGCCGCCCAGCGCCATCTCTGTCGCCGACTTCAACGGCGACGGAAATCTCGATTTTGTGTCTGCCGGACAAGTTCGCCTCGGCGACGGCACCGGCAAATTCCCAGCCGTACAATATCTGGCATTGGATGGTGCGCCAGCGGTTGCGGATTTCGATGGCGACGGCAAGCTCGACATTGCGATCGGCACCGCTGAAGGCGTCGGGATCTTTACGGGAAAGGGCAACGGCGCCTTCAACGCGCCCGTCGTTTTCTATTCCGCACCGGGCACGAGTGCGGCTGCCATCCCCCAAGGTGCGAACATCTGGACGTTGGCATCAGCCGATTTCGATGGCGACGGCAAGCCCGACATCGCGACTGCGAACTGGTTCTCGGCGGATGTTACCGTATTGTTGAATACGGCTCCTTGACCTATGACCTCCGATGCGTTGCTGGCGCAGGTAATCGATATGGCAGTGGACAACGCGCGCAGCGGGCGCGGCGGACCTTTTGCCGCACTGGTGGTGAAGGGCGGCGTAGTGATCGCCTCAGGTGTCAACATCGTTACGGCGTCCAACGACCCGACGGCCCACGCCGAAATCGTGGCCATCCGCGCTGCCTGCCGCGAATTGGGAACCTTCCAGTTGGCGGGCTGCGATCTCTACGCCTCCTGCGAACCGTGCCCCATGTGTCTGGGCGCGATTTATTGGGCGCGCGCCGCGCGGATCTTCTGCGCGGCCACCCGCGCGGACGCGGCCGCCGCTGGCTTCGACGATAGTTTCATCTACAGCGAGTTGACCGCTCCACAGGGCGCGCGCCGGATTCCGGCCATCTGCCTCCTGCGGGAACAGGCCGGCCGCGCTTTTGAGGCCTGGCGGCAGAGCCCGCACGTAGCTTACTGAAGCGCGCCGTTATTCTTCCTTAAGTTCTTTCTTCAGGTGCGTCAGCTTGCTCTTCAGCTCGTCGGTGGCCTCGGCGATCGAGGTCGTGTCGTAGATCACGTGCGGTGTGAAAATGGCAATCAGTTCGGTGCGGTTCGTAGTTTTGGATTTGCTGCCGAAGGCGGCGCCGATAATCGGAATCCGTTGGAGGACCGGTACGCCGCTCGAATTCTCCGTCGTGCTCTCCTGGATGATTCCGCCGATGGCCACCGTGTCGCCGTCCTGCACCGTGATCTGCGTCTGGAAGCTGCGATTCGAGAACGAATCCGACTGAATGGCCGAGCCTGAGGAGGGTGGTATCGCGGCGCTCACCTGCTGATTGATCAGCATGGTGACGATGCCGCTCGAATTCACGCGCGCCAGCACGTTGAGCGTGACGCCCGCGCTGACGTTCGAAATGTTGTTGGCGAACAGCGTGTTGCCGCTGGTTTCCACGCCGGATGCGACCTGCGAACTGAGCGTCGGCACCGAACTGCCAACGTTCATGATGGCGGGCACGCTGTCGGTGGCGATCAGCGACGGCTCGTTGATCGTCTTTGCCTTACCCTTGCTTTCCAGCGCGCTGAGTGCGGAGAGCAACTCGCGCCCGTGGCCGACCAGTAAGCCTCCCGTCATCGTCAGTCCGCCCACCGTGCTGCCCAGAAAACCACCCGGCGTGCCCGGACCGGTGAAACCAGAAGGCACCGCCGCCCCTTTCGATTGCAGATAGGACTCCACGCCGTACTGCAGATCCCCTGTCAGATCGACCTCAAAAATCTTGGCCTGCACCAGAATTTGCCGCGGCGGCACGTCCAGTTGCGTGAGCAGCCGCGAGATCTGTTCCCACTCCTCCGGCGTACACTGCACCAGCAGCGTGTTGTCGAACGGATTGGGAATGATGTGCGGCATACGCGACTGGCTGCCGGCGGATTCGCCCGGGCCGGTCAGATAGGTGCCCGTCTGATCCTGAGAATTCGTCGCCGATCCGGGGATGGTGCTGGGAGCCGCATTGGCCGCGGAGGCGGCGTATGGGTTCACCTGGCGGTAAGTGCCGTACGAGCCGTAGTTACCGTATCCGCCGTAGTTGCCGTATCCGCCAGATCCTCCGTAGGGGTTGTAGCCGCCATAGCCGCCGGAGTTGCCATATCCACCGTATCCGCCAGAACCGCCATAGCCGCCGCCATAGCCGCCGCCGTACATCCCCGTGTTGAGCGGCGTGCCCACGCCGCCCATCGTGGAGCTGCCGAAGCCGCCGCCGAACATGCTGTTGCTCATCGCGCTGAGCGCCATCAGGGCCATCGGGTTGCCGCTGTAAAGAGCCATCAGCGCCACCGCTACGGTCTCGGCCCGGCCGTATTTCAGCCGGTAAACATAGTTATCCACCGCGCCGGCCGGTGATTTGACAGGCACATCCAACTTAGCCAGCCACTTACTCACCTGGTCGAAAACCCCCGGGTTGGATGCCACCGCAATGATCGTGTTGATCCGGTCGACCGGCACGAACTTGACCGCCGTGGTTTTATCGGAAAGCGACAGAGCCTTGAAAATCGATTCCAGTTGCTTGGTAAGATCCGACGGACGTCCATTGGTCACATCGAACAGGTGCACGCGCTGATTCACAAAGGCATCGCTGTCGAAGACCGCGAGCAACTCCATGGTGCGCCGCATGCTGCGATTGCTATCCTGCAGAATCAGCAGATTCGCCGGATCGTAGGTGGCCGCCGTGGCGCCCTCGCCCAGGAACGGCTGAATGAGCTTCAGGATCTCGCTGGCCGTAGCGTATTTCAGGAACACCAGGTTCAGAGAGATGGTTTCATCCTCGGTGAATGTCTTGCCGTTCAACACCGGAGGAATGGGCATCTGCGAAACCTTCTCGATGGGCACCACGCGGTAGAGATCGCCCACCTTGATGAGCGCCGCGCCGTTCACGCGCAGGATGGTTTCGAGCAGCGGCATCATGTCGGTGGGCTTCACTTCGCCGTAAGTGTGGATGGTGACGCTGCCGCCCTTGAAATGCGGGTCGAGCAGATAGTTGATCTTCATTCGCCGCGCCATGATGTCGATCAGTTCGTTGAGCGACACGTTCTCCAGCATGAAGCCGCCGGTGTCGGTCAGGCTGCCGCGCACCGGAGTTCGCTGCGGCGCCGTGGCGGCCGGGGGTTGCACGAGGCGGGCGGGCGGCTGGGGGTTCAGAGGCGGCTGGCGG
>Ga0335069_10012185_pt1 | contig 12104 bp, 9 predicted proteins | sample Lox_Sample_11_FD_206714 | JGI IMG/M metagenome (GOLD analysis project Ga0335069, IMG submission 206714) | Soil microbial communities from Loxahatchee National Wildlife Refuge, Florida, United States - Lox_Sample_1.1 | ecosystem: Environmental > Terrestrial > Soil > Wetlands | place: USA: Florida...
CGCGATGACCGGGGTCACCACCGCGGCGGCCGTCGCCGGGACGGTCCTCTCCGCCGCCTTGAGGCGGGGGGCCGAGGGTGCCGCGCCGGGCGGCAGGTCCTTGCCCTCGCCGGCGGCCTCCTCGCTCGCCAGGAACTTCAGCGAGAGCCAGCGGAAGATGTAGTCGGTGATCGACTTGGCGATGGGGATGTCCGGGTTGCCGGTGAAGCCCGAGGGCTCGAAGCGGGTGTGGCTGAACTTGTCGCAGAGCACCTTGAGCGGCACGCCGTACTGCAGCGCCATGGAGATGGACGTCGCGAAGCTGTCCATCAGGCCCGAGACCACCGAGCCTTCCTTGGCCATCGTGACGAAGAGCTCGCCCGGGGTCCCGTCGTCGTACATGCCGACGGTCATGTACCCCTCGTGCCCGCCGATGGAGAACTTGTGCGTGATCGAGCGGCGCTCGTCGGGTAGCCGCCGCCGCTGGGGGCTCGGCGTGGCCTCGGCCGGAGCCTCCGCCGCCTCCGCGCCGTTCTTCTTCTTGCCGGCGTTGAGCGGCTGGCTGCGCTTGCAGCCGTCGCGGTAGACGGCGATGGCCTTGAGGCCGAGCTTCCAGGCCTCCACGTACGCGTTCTCGATGTCCTCGGCGGTCGCGTTCCCCGGCATGTTCACGGTCTTGGAGATGGCGCCGGAGAGGAACGGCTGGGTCGCGGCCATCATCCGGATGTGGCCCATGTAGTGGATCGACCGGGAGCCGTTCTGGGGCTTGAAGGCGCAGTCGAACACCGGGAGGTGCTCCTCCCTCAGGCCCGGGGCGCCCTCGATCGTCTCCATGTCGTCGATGTACTGGAGGATGGTGCCCACCTCGCCGCCGTTGTAGCCGAGGCGCTGCAGCGCGAGCGGGACGGTGTTGTTCACGATCTTGAGCACGCCGCCGCCCACGAGCTTCTTGTACTTGATGAGGGCGATGTCCGGCTCGATGCCCGTCGTGTCGCAGTCCATCATGAAGCCGATGGTGCCGGTGGGGGCGAGCACGGTCGTCTGGGCGTTGCGGTAGCCGTGGTGGGTCCCGAGCCGGACGGCGTCGGCCCACGCGGACCGGGCCGCGTCGAGCACCTCGGGGGTCACGTGGGCCTGGTCGATCTTCTCGACGTGCGCCTGGTGCTTGCGCATGACGCCGAGGAAGGGCTCGCGGTTGCGCTCGTATCCCGCGAACGTGCCGATGTGGCCCGCGATGCGGGCGCTCATGGCATAGGCCTCGCCGGTCATGATGGCGGTGATGGCCGCAGCGGTCGCCCGTCCGCCGTCCGAGTCGTATGCGTGGCCGGTGGCCATGAGGAAGGCGCCCAGGTTGGCGTAGCCGAGGCCGAGCGGCCGGTAGTCCTCGCTGTTCTTGCCGATTGCCTCGGTGGGATAGCGCGCGTTCGAGACCAGGATCTCCTGGGCCAGGATGGTGATGTCCACCGCGCGACGGAACGACTCCGCGTCGAAGCCGCCGTCGATGGAGCGGAAGTGCATGAGGTTCAGCGACGCCAGGTTGCAGGCGCTGTCGTCGAGGAACATGTACTCGGAGCACGGGTTGGAGGCGTTGATCCGCCCCGTGGCCGAGCAGGTGTGCCAGGCGTTGACGGTCGTGTCGAACTGGAGACCGGGGTCGCCGCAGGTCCAGGCCGCCTCGACGATCTGGCGCATGAGCTCGCGGGCCCGGAGCTTCTCGAGCGGCTGGCCCGAGGTGCGGGCCTTGAGCGCCCAGTCCGCGTCGTCGACCACGGCGCGCATGAACGAGTCGGTCACGCGGACGGAGTGGTTGGCGTTCTGGAAGAACACCGAGTCGTAGGCGCCGCCACGGACGTTGAAGCCGCCGTCGTAGCCGGCGTCGATGAGCGCCCAGGCCTTCTTCTCCTCGTCGGCCTTGCAGTTCACGAACTCGACGACGTCGGGGTGGTCGGCGTCGAGGATCACCATCTTGGCGGCACGGCGCGTCTTGCCGCCCGACTTGATGACGCCGGCGAACGCGTCGAACCCGCGCATGAACGAGACCGGGCCGGACGCCTCGCCGCCGCCGGAGAGCTGCTCCTTCGAGGAGCGGATGCGGGACAGGTTGGAGCCGGTGCCCGACCCGTACTTGAAGAGCATCCCCTCGGTGTGGGCGAGCCGGAGGATCGAGTCCATCGAGTCGTCCACCGAGTTGATGAAGCAGGCCGAGCACTGCGGCCTCTCCTCCACGCCGACGTTGAACCATACCGGCGAGTTGAAGCTCATCTTCTGCCGGTAGATGAGGTGCGAGAGCTCCGCCTCGAAGGTGCGCGCATCCTCGTCGGAGGCGAAGTAGCCGTCCTTGCGGCCCCAGGCGCCGATGGTGCGAACGACGCGGCCGACGAGCCCCCGGACCGAGCGCTCGCGCTGCGGGGAGCCCATGGCGCCGCGGAAGTACTTCGAGGCCACGACGTTGGTCGCGAGCATCGACCAGTTCTTCGGGACCTCGACGTCCTTCTGCTCGAAGATCACCTTCCCGGACTCGCCGGTGATGGAGGCCGTGCGGAGCTCCCAGGCGAGCTCCTCCGCGGGGTCGACGCCCGGCGTGGTGAAGTAGCGCGGGATCGCGAGTCCCTTGCGCGCCCCCTTCTTCCCCGCCCGGCTTCCCCGCTTGCCCGTGGTGACGCTCTCCCGCTCGATCATTTTCCGCGACCTCCCTACCGGTCCTCGACGCCGGCTGCGTGGGGCGAGGGCGACCCGCCCGGCCCGTTTCCCCTTCCGACCCGGCCCGCCGACCCCGGGAAGGGACCGGAGGGCTTAACCCACCACTCTGACAAGGCCCCGACCCCGGGACCTCCGCACCGGCCGCCGGGGACGAGCCCGCGGGAAGGCCGAGAGGCAACCGTCGAAGCTAACGAAGCGAAATAGCGAGTCAAGGCGACGTAGTACCATATATGGTGGTGTAGCGTCTGTTTGGCCACAACATGCTGGATATCACGCAGGTTTCCCAGATGGGTGCATCGCATCAATTCCACTCGGCCGGACGATCGGGCGCGCTCGGGCGCGCGCTGGTGCCGCGTGGGCGCGCCGTTTCGGCCGGGGCCTATGGGGGTGCCGGTGACGGGAGCGCGTGCTAAAAGGCCCTCCGCCGCATGGCCGCATCCAACGAACACATCCGGAACTTCTCGATCATCGCGCACATCGACCACGGCAAGTCGACGCTCGCGGACCGGCTTCTCGAGAAGACGGGCACCGTGACCGCGCGAGAGGCCCAGGCTCAGTTCCTCGACAACATGGAGCTCGAGCGCGAGCGCGGTATCACCATCAAGGCGCAGACGGTCCGGATGGGATATCGCGCCCGCGACGGGCGCGACTACGTCCTGAACCTCATCGACACCCCGGGGCACGTGGACTTCGCCTACGAGGTGTCCCGGTCGCTCGCCGCCTGCGAGGGGGCGGTCCTGGTCGTGGACGCGACGCAGGGGGTCGAGGCGCAGACGCTCGCGAACGTCTACCAGGCCCTCGACCACGACCTCGAGATCATCCCGGTCATCAACAAGATCGACCTCCCCAGCGCGGACGTCGAGGGCGTGCGCCGCGAGATCGAGGAGGTCATCGGCCTCGACGCCAAGGACGCCATTCCGGCGAGCGCCAAGGAGGGCGTCGGGATCGAGGAGATCCTCGAGCAGGTGGTGCGCAAGGTGCCGCCGCCCCGCGGAGATCCGGCCGCCCCGCTCAAGGCGATCATCTTCGACTCCTGGTACGACTCCTACAGGGGCGTGGTCATGCTGGTGCGGGTCTTCGAGGGGACCCTCCAGCCGAAGCAGCGCATCCTGCTGTTCTCCAACCGCAAGGAGTTCGAGGTCCAGGAGCTCGGGGTCTTCGCACCCTTCTCCCGGCCGGTCGACCGGCTCATCGCAGGCGACGTGGGCGTCGTGGTCGCGAACGTGAAGGACGTCCACGACGCCAAGGTGGGCGACACCATCACCGAGGCGGCGCGCCCCATCGACGCCCCGTTCCCCGGCTTCAAGGTCGTGAAGCCCATGGTGTTCAGCGGCGTCTTCCCCATCGATGCCGCCGACTACGACCAGCTGCGCGACGCGCTCGTGAAGCTGCGGCTCAACGATTCCGCCTTCACCTTCGAGCCCGAGACCAGCCAGGCGCTCGGCTTCGGGTTCCGCTGCGGGTACCTCGGCCTCCTGCACATGGAGATCGTCCAGGAGCGACTCGAGCGGGAGTACCAGCTCTCGCTCATCACCACGGCTCCCTCGGTCGTCTACCGGGTCACCGACACGCAGGGCGCGGTGCAGGAGATCGACAACCCGGCGAAGCTCCCACCGGCCCAGAAGATCGCCAAGCTCGAGGAGCCGCACCTCACCTGCCACGTCCATGGCCGGGCGGAGGACGTGGGCGCCATCCTCAAGCTGTGCCAGGACCGGCGCGGCGTGCAGCGCGACCTGAAGTACATCGGCGCCCACCGGGTTCAGATCACCTACGACATCCCGCTCGCCGAGGTGGTCTTCGACTTCTTCGACCGCCTGAAGAGCGTGTCACGCGGGTACGCCTCCCTCGACTACGAGTTCAAGGCGTACGAGGAGGCGGACCTCGTCAAGCTCGACATCCTGATCAACGGAGATCCGGTCGACGCCCTGTCGGTGATCGTGCACCGCGACCGCGCCTACCAGCGCGGCCGCGAGGTCTGCCAGAAGCTCCGCGAGGTGATCCCGAAGCAGATGTACGAGGTCGCGATCCAGGCGGCGATCGGCTCCAAGGTGATCGCGCGGGAGACCGTGAAGGCCTACCGCAAGAACGTGCTCGCGAAGTGCTACGGGGGCGACATCAGCCGCAAGCGCAAGCTCCTCGAGAAGCAGAAGGAGGGGAAGAAGCGGATGAAGCAGGTGGGGCAGGTGGAGATCCCCCAGGAGGCCTTCCTCTCGGTCCTCAAGGTGGAGGAGTAGTGGCCGACGGACCTGCCAGGGGGGCGCGAGGGCAGTGGGGCGGCGCGCGCGGCGGGGTGAACCTCGTCACCCTCTTCCTCGTCGCCGGGCTCGCCACGGCCGCCTACCTGGCCTGGGTGTTCGGCCCGCCCTACGTGCTCCACTACGAGGTGAGGCAGGTGGTCCGCGACTTCGCCAACCGTGCCGTGAAGGACCCGAACGACGCGGAGCTCGTGCGCGACATGGTGCGCCGGATCCGCGCCCTCGACGAGACGCGGGCGGTGGACGAGAGCGGGAAGCCGGTGACGGTGCCGACCGTGGACCTGCGCGAGCAGGACGTGACGTGGGAGCGCTCGAGCGACCCGCCGTCCCTGCACGTCGCCTTCGAGTACGGGCGGACGCTCGAGCTCCCGCTGCTCGACCGCTCCATCGAGCGGGTCTACCGGGTCGACCTGCGCACGGACATCCAGGTGCCGAGCTGGGGGGCGCCACGCTGATGAGGGGGGACGCGACATGAACGCGGAGGCGGTCGGTCGGGCGGTTCGGCGAATCGCGCGGGAGGTCCTCGACCGCGCCCGGGACGCAGGGGCGAAGGAGAGCCTGGCCTTCGTGGGCGTCCGGCGCGGCGGGGTGCACCTGGCCGAGCGTCTTCGGGACGAGATCGGCCGGGCCACGGGTGCCGTCCCGCCGATGGGTACCCTCGACATCGCGCTCTACCGGGACGACCTCGCGCAGCGCGGGGTGGCGCCCGTCGTGGGGCCCACCGACATCCGCTTCCCGCTGGAGGGGCGGATCATCGTGCTCGCCGACGACGTGCTGTACACCGGCCGCACGGTACGGGCCGCCCTCGACGAGCTCGTCGACTTCGGGCGGCCGAGGCAGGTCTGGCTGGCCGTCCTCGTGGATCGCGGGGGACGCGAGCTGCCGATCGCGGCGGACTTCGTGGGGGCGCGGCTCACGGTCCCGGAGGACGAGGACGTGCAGGTTCGCTGGCGCGAGGAGGGGGCCGCGGAGGACGCGGTCGTCGTTCGCGCGAGGAGGCGGCCGTGATCGGGCGTCACCGGCATCTCATCGGCCTCGAGGGCCTGTCGCGGGAGGAGATCCTGCAGGTCCTCGACCTCGCCACCTCGATGAAGGAGGTCCTCTCCCGGCCCGTGAAGAAGGTCCCGTCCCTGCGCGGGAAGACCGTGGTGAACCTCTTCTTCGAGAGCTCCACGCGCACCCGCAGCTCGTTCGAGATCGCCGCGAAGGTGCTCTCGGCCGACGCCCTGAACTGGACGTCGACGGGCTCGTCGGTGTCGAAGGGGGAGACGCTGCTCGACACCGCGAAGAACCTCGAGGCGATGCGCCCCGACGTCCTCGTCGTCCGGCACGCGGCGAGCGGGGCCCCGAACTTCCTGGCGCGGCACGTGGGGTGCGCGGTGGTGAGCGCCGGCGACGGCGCGCACGAGCACCCCACCCAGGGGCTCCTCGACTGCTTCACGCTCCGGGAGAGGCTCGGGACGCTGGAGGGGCGGACGGTGGTGATCGTGGGCGACATCAGCCACTCGCGCGTCGCCCGCTCGGACCTCCACTCGATGACCAAGCTGGGCGCCCGGGTGCGGCTGTGCGGGCCGCCCACGATGATCCCGAAGGGCGTCGAGGAGCTCGGCGCGACCGTGCACCACGACCTGCGCGGCGCGGTGGACGGGGCCGACGCGGTGGTGATGCTCCGGATCCAGCACGAGCGCATCGGCGACCCGCTCATCCCGAACACCCGCGAGTACTCCAAGTACTGGGGGCTGAACGCGCGCAAGGCGGCGGAGTGGCTGAAGCCGAGCGCGGTCATCCTGCACCCCGGGCCCATCAACCGCGGCGTCGAGCTCTCGTCGGACGTCGCCGACGGGCCGCACAGCGTCATCCTCGACCAGGTCCAGAACGGGGTGGCGGTGCGGATGGCGATCCTCTACCTGCTGGCCGGCGGCGCCCCCGAGGGCGCGCGCACGGAGAAGGTCTGACCCATGAGCTCGGCGCTAGTCGGAACGCTGGTGATCCAGGGGGGGCGCGTCATCGACCCCGCGAACGGGGTCGACGGGATCCGCACCGTCGTCCTCCGCGACGGACGGGTGGCGGAGGTCGGCGAGCGGGTGGACGCCCCGCGGGACGCGAGGGTCATCGACGCCAAGGGGCGGTGGGTCACCCCTGGCTTCGTCGACCTCCACGTGCACCTGCGCGAGCCGGGGCAGGAGTACAAGGAGACGGTGCAGACCGGCGCGCGGGCGGCGGCGGCCGGGGGATTCACCGCGATCTGCGCCATGCCGAACACGCTCCCGCCGAACGACAACGCGAGCGTCACCGAGCTCGTGCTCGCCCGGGCGGCGGCGGCGGGGGCGGCGCGGGTCTACCCGATCGGATGCATCACGCGCGGCCGGAAGGGGGAGGACCTCGCCGAGTACGGGGAGCTCCGCGCGGCAGGCTGCGTCGCCGTCAGCGACGACGGCAGCCCGGTGGGTTCGTCCGCCCTCATGCGGCGGGCGCTCGAGTACGCCCGGGCCTTCGCGCTGCCGGTCGCCGTGCACGAGGAGGACCTGCAGCTCGTGGGCAAAGGCGTCATGAACGAGGGCGCCGCGGCCACGCGGCTCGGGCTCCAGGGGAACCCGGTCCAGGCCGAGGAGGTGATGGTGCTCCGCGACATCGCGCTCGCGGATCTCACCGGGGGCCGGCTGCACATCTGCCACATCTCGTCGGCCGGGAGCGTGCGCGCGGTCCGGGAGGCCAAGCGCCGCGGACTGGCGGTCACCGCAGAGGCCTCGCCGCACCACCTCTCCCTGTCGGACGGGGACCTCGTGGCGAGCGACTACGACACCGACTTCAAGATGAACCCCCCGCTGCGCTCGGCCGCCGACGTGCGGGCGGTCCAGGAGGGGCTCGCCGACGGCACCATCGACGCCATCGCGACCGACCACGCACCGCACGCCGTCGAGGACAAGAAGGTGGAGTTCGACGCGGCGGCGAACGGGATCCTGGGCCTCGAGACCGCGTTCCCGGTGGTCCTCGACCTGTGCCGCCGCGGGGTGCTGACGGAGCGGCGGATGGTCGAGGCGCTGACGGCGGGCGCCTGCCGCTGCTTCGGGCTCCCCGGCGGCACCCTGTCGCCGGGCGCCCCCGCGGACGTGGCGGTGCTCGACCCCGCCCGCGAGTGGGTGGTCGATCCCCACGCGCTCTACTCGCGCAGCCGCAACACCCCGTGGAAGGGGCGCCGGCTCGCCGGGCGCGCCACGCACACGATCGTCGGCGGGCGCGTGGTGCACGAGGACGGAGGCGCGCGATGAGAGCGGCGACGCTGGCGCTCGCCGACGGAACGGTGTTCCACGGCCGGTCCTTCGGGGCGCCGGGCGAGGCGTCGGGCGAGGTGGTCTTCAACACCTCGATGACCGGCTACCAGGAGATCCTCACCGACCCGTCCTACGTCGGTCAGATGGTCTGCATGACGTACCCGGAGCAGGGGAACTACGGGACAAACCGCGCCGACGAGGAGTCCGCGAGGCCGCACCCGACCGGCTTCATCGTGCGCCACTTCGCGTCCGAGCCGTCGAACTTCCGGGCGGAGGACGCGCTCGAGGGGTACCTCTTCCGTCACGGCATCGTGGGCATCCACGGCATCGACACCCGGCGCCTCACCCGCCACATCCGGGTCACCGGGGCGCAGATGGGCGTCATCTCCACGGATGGGAGCGACCGGGCGCTCGTCGCACGGGCGAGGGAACTCCCGGGGATGGAGGGGCAGGACCTCGCGACGCGGATCTCCACCGCCCAGCCCTACGAATGGGTGGAGACGGGCGCGGACTGCTGGACGGACGGGGAGCGCCGGGCGCAGCCCCAGCCGCGCTACCACGTGGTGGCGTACGACTGGGGCCTCAAGCGGGCCATGCTGCGGCTGCTCGCGGAGGCCGGCTGCCGGGTCACCGTGGTCCCGGCCGCGTACTCCGCCGCCCAGGCGCTCGCGAAGCGGCCGGACGGCGTGTTCCTCACGAACGGGCCCGGGGACCCGGCCGCGGTGCGCGGGGCGCGGGAGACGGTGGCGTCCCTGCTCGGCAGGGTCCCCGTGTTCGGCATCTGCCTCGGCCACCAGATCCTGGCGCTCGCGCTCGGGGGTTCGACCTACAAGCTCAAGTTCGGCCACCGCGGCGCGAACCAGCCGGTGAAGGACCTCGCCACGGGCAAGGTCGACATCACCTGCCAGAACCACGGGTTCGCGGTCGACGACCGGTCGCTGGGGCGGCGGGCGCGCGTCTCGCACGTCAACCTGAACGACGGGACCGTGGAGGGGATCGAGGCGCTCGACGCCCCGGCCTTCGGCGTCCAGTACCACCCCGAGGCCTCGCCGGGGCCACACGACGCGCGCCACCTCTTCGGGCGCTTCGTGGGCATGATGGAGAGGGCGCGGTGACCCCGGCCGAGATCCACGACAGGGTGATCGCCTGGGCCGACGCGCCGGACCGGAGGGAATGGCTCCTCGCCGCCCGCCGCGAGCACTTCGGCCGCGAGGGCGAGCCGCACGAGGAGGACAAGAGCTTCGAGGTGCGGATGAACAGGCTCCTCGACTTCTACGTCTACGACTTCCGGCCGAACGGGACGGACTCCACGCTCGAGCTGTACCTGAAGGACGGCGCCCAGGAGCTCACCACCGACGAGCGGGCGCAGGTCCGCGAGCTCGGGCGCGGCGCCCGGGGCCTCTTCGAGGTCCGCAAGATCCGGCCCGGGGAGATCCGCGTTCGCGACGTGTTCACCGACCGCGATCACGACGTGGTGGAGCGCCGGATGGCGACGGGCCTCGCCAAGGGCGACCTCATCGAGGCCCGGCTGCTCCCCCACGAGGGGCGGCTGCACTTCTCGTCCGCGTTCCTGTTCCACCCCAGGGAGGTCCGCCGGCGCATCCTCAAGGAGGTGCGCCGCTGCGTGAAGGCGGCGGAGAAGGGCGGGACGGCCGACGTGCAGGGGATGCTCGCCCGCCTGTCCCGGATGGCGCTGCGCCTCGAGCGCTACCGCAACGTCCGGGTGGAGTCCATCTACGACTTCGACGCGCCGGACCCGGCGCTCACGCCGCGCCCCGGGGCCTGAGCGGCCGGGGTCGGCCGCCCGTACCGCCCGCTACAGGCGCGTGCCCTCCGGCCCGCCGCGCAGGCGGCGCTCGAGCTCGTGGGGATCGCGTCGCAGCCGGTCGAGGTCGGCCCTGGAGACGCCCTGGTCGGCGAGGACGCGGCTCGCCGCGAAGATCTGCGCGCCGGTCCGGACCGCAAGCGCGACGGAGTCCGAGGGGCGGGCGTCGACGGTGATCACCTTCCCCGACTGGGACAGGCGGACCTTGGCGTGGAAGACCGAGTCGGCGAAGGCGTCGATGTCGACGCGGTCCACCTTGGCGCCGAGCGCGGCCACGGTCTTGGCCAGGAGGTCATGGGTGAGCGGCCGCGGGGGCACGATCCCCGCGCGCCCTTCCTGGATGGCGCCGGCCTCGCTCAGCCCGATGACGAGGGGGAGCACGACCCCGGAGTCGGGCGCCTCGAGGAGCAGGAGGGCGGCTCGCCCCTCGAGAGGCAGGACGGCGGCCACCCGGACCGGCCGCATCTCCGCGTCGACGGTCGGGGTCGGTCCGATGGCGGCGGCGAGCGCGACGGCGAGGGGCATGAGGGATGGGCGCATGAGACCTCCGGGCCTCGGTGGATCCTAGACCGGGCCTTGCGGGCGAGGCCATGCGTGCGGGCGCCGCGGGCGTTATACCCGGCCGGGCCGGCCCCGGAGTCCTCCGCGAATGAACGACTTCTCGCTCTTGGAGTTCGTGCCCGACGCCATCGTCATCGCCGACCGGGGCGGGCGCATCGTCTACGTCAACCGGATGACGGCCGAGCTCTTCGGCTATGAGAGCTCCGAGCTCGTGGGGCACGCGGTCGAGATGCTCTTGCCGGCGCGCTTCCGGGAGGCGCACGAGCGCCACCGCTCGGAGTACGACCGGGAACCCGTGCCGCGCCCGATGGGGCTCGGGCTGAGCCTCTGGGCGATGCGCAAGGGGGGCGAGGAGTTCTCCGCGGAGATCAGCCTGTCCCCGCTGCGGACCGGGGCCGGGACCTACGCGGTGGCCGCCATCCGCGACGTGACGGAGCGCCGGCGGATGGAGGAGAAGGCGCTGCTCTACCGGAAGGCCCAGGAGGAGGTGCGTGCGCGCGACGAGTTCATCTCGGTGGCCTCCCATGAGCTGCGGACGCCCGTCGCCGCCCTCCAGCTGCAGCTGCAGCTCCTCCGCCGCGTGGCCGAGCGTTCGAGGGAGGACGTCCCGCCGGCGGTCTCCGACCGGCTGAAGAACCTGGAACGGCAGACGAGGCGCGTGGCGGTCCTCGTTTCCGAGCTCCTCGACCTCTCGCGGCTCAGGCTGGGCCGCCTGGAGCTCAACCGGGAGCCGGTGGACGTCGTCGAGATCGCCCGGGACGTGGCAGCGCCGTTCCAGGACGACCGGGGGGCGGCGGGGGGCTCGGCCGTCGAGGTGCTCGCGCCGGAGCCCGTCGTGGGATCCTTCGACCGCGTCCGCATCGAGCAGGTGCTGACGAACCTCGTCGCGAACGCCGTCAAGTTCGGGGAGGGGAAGCCCATCACCATCCGGGTCGAGTCCGCCGGACGTGCCGTGCGCGCCGCCGTCATCGACCGGGGGATCGGGATCGCCCCCGAGGACCGGGAGCGGATCTTCGACCGCTTCGAGCGCGCCGTCCCGACGCAACACTTCGGCGGCCTGGGCCTCGGCCTCTACATCGCGCGCCGCATCGTCGAGGCGCACGGGGGGACCATCCAGCTCGAGAGCACCCCCGGGGCGGGCTCGACCTTCACCGTGGAGCTGCCCCGGGAGGCGGAGCCGGCGGTCCCGGCAGAGCGGTGAGCGCCTCGCCCCCGACGCGCCTGCTCGTGGTGGCAGACGACCTCGGGTACGACCCGGCGATCGACCGGGGCATCCTCGAGGCCCACCGGCGCGGAATCGTCACCGCGGCAAGCGCCATGGTGGACACGCCGTTCGCCGAGGGCGCGCTGGCAGCCGCCCCGGCCTCGCTCGCCGTCGGCCTCCACCTCGTCCTCCCGCCGGGCGCGGCGCCCGCGGAGGCGGTGCGTGCGCTCTCCCGGCAGGCAGGACGCTTCGAGGCCCTGCGCGGCCGCTCCCCGAGCCACCTCGACGGCCACCGCCACGCCCACGCC
>Ga0335069_10012186_pt1 | contig 12103 bp, 8 predicted proteins | sample Lox_Sample_11_FD_206714 | JGI IMG/M metagenome (GOLD analysis project Ga0335069, IMG submission 206714) | Soil microbial communities from Loxahatchee National Wildlife Refuge, Florida, United States - Lox_Sample_1.1 | ecosystem: Environmental > Terrestrial > Soil > Wetlands | place: USA: Florida...
GCGAGTCGCCGCCGAATACGAGGACTTTCCCGTCTATGGCGGCGCCTGCGAAGCTCATGAAATGATCTGGCGCATCGTCGGCACTGAAAATGTGATGATGTGGATGGCCGAGTACCCCGACGCGATCGTTCGCTTCGTCGAGCGCCTGCATGAGTTCAATCTCGGCATTCTGCGGGCCCAGATCAAGGCTGCGCAAGGGCGCCTGGCGGGCATGATCATCTGGGGCGATGTGGCCTACAAGAAGGGCATGCTCTTTTCGCCGGCCTTCTGGCGACAGCATTTCAAGCCCGGCGTCAAGGCCATGATCGAGGAATGCCACAGCCACGGTCTGCCTGTCATCTACCACGGTTGCGGCAATGTCTCGCGGATCTTCGATGATTTCATCGAAATCGGCGTCGACGCCTACAATCCGCTCGAATACAAAGCCGGCCTCGACGCGGTGGATTTGCGGCGCCGTCTCGGCCATCGCCTGGGCTTTTGCGGCAACATGGATGTGCAGCTCTGGGCAGATGCCGGCAAACCGGAATTGCGCGCCGCTGTATTGACCAAGCTGAATGCAGCTAAGGGAGGCGGCTTCATCTTCCAGTCCGATCACTCGGTGCCGTCCAACGTTTCGGGCGAGAATTATGATTACGTCGTGCAGCTGGTTCGCAAGCATGGCATCTATCCACTCCAGCTCGGTGAGTTCGATCTGCCCGACATGTGTTGAAACCTTTTAGGAGTTCGAATGAAGCGCTACGGAATGGTGATCGGCCTCAAGCCCGAGGCCGAAGCGAAGTATAGGGAGTATCACGCTGCAGTCTGGCCAGGTGTCCTGGCTACGATCCGCGCCTGCAACATCCGCAACTATTCCATCTACCTGCACAATCACACGCTCTTTGCCTGCTTCGAGTATCACGGGACGGATTATGCCGCCGATATGGCGAAGATGGCTGCCGATAAGACCACGCAGGAGTGGTGGGCCATCATGAAGCCCATGCAGCAGCCGCTGCCCGATCGCAAAGCCGGCGACTGGTGGACCGAGATCGAAGAAGTCTTCCACGTGGATTAGGAGTGCCGTCTAACGCCCTCCATCCCTGCGGGGCACTTTGCGAAAATAGCGTAGATGATCTCGCTGCAAAATGCCGGCAAGCGCTTCGGCCCGCGCGTGCTTTTTCTTGAAGCCAACTGGCTGATCCGCAACAACGAAAAAACCGCGCTTGTGGGCGGCAACGGCGCCGGGAAATCCACGCTGATGAAGGTGCTGGCCGGCCTGGAGAGCCTCGATTACGGCACGCTGGAACAAACCCGCGGCCTGAGCATTGGCTACCTGCCGCAGGAGGGTCTGGAGCTTTCAGGCCGCACCGTCTTTGAAGAGTGCCTCACGGTTTTTGACGAACTGCGCGAGATCGAGCGCGAAATTGAGCGCCTCAGCCACCAGCTCGCCGAACTCGACCACGAGAGCGTCGAGTACCAGTCCGCGGCCGAACGCTACTCGCTGCTGCAGGATCGCTTTCATGCGCTCGACGGCTACGCGCTCGACGCGCAGGTCGGTACCGTGCTCACCGGTCTCGGCTTTGGCAAAGAAGATTGGTCGCGCCAGACGGCGGAGTTCAGCGGCGGATGGCAGATGCGGATCGCGCTGGCCAAGCTGCTGCTCGCCAAGCCGAACCTTCTGCTTCTCGACGAGCCCACCAACCATCTCGACCTCGAAACCCGCAACTGGCTAGAGGATTACCTGAACCACTATCCCTTCGGCTACATCCTCATCTCGCACGACCGCTATTTTCTCGACGTCACGGTCGACCGCACCGTCGAAATCTGGAACAAGCGGCTGACGATCTACCAGGGTAACTATGGGAAATATCTGAGCCAGAAAGACGAGCGGCGCGCGCAGCTCATCGCGGGGTACCGCAACCAGCGCGAGCAAATCGAGCATCTCGAAGCCTTCATCAACAGATTCAGATACCAAGCGACCAAGGCGAAGCAGGTGCAATCGCGCATCAAGGAACTCGAAAAGATCGAGCGCATCGAGATTCCCGAAGAAGAGCCGGTCATCCATTTCAAGTTTCCCCAGCCGCCGCCCTCGGGCCGTATCGTCGCCGAGGCGGAGAACTTGGGGAAGGACTACGGCGCGAAGCGCGTCTTCGCCGGCGCCCGCTTCACCATCGAACGCGGCGACCGCGTCGCGCTCGTGGGTGTCAACGGCGCAGGCAAATCTACGCTGATCAAGTTGCTCACCGGTGAGGAAGTGCCTGCTGCCGGCTCGGTGCGCCTGGGCCACAACGTCGTTGCCGAGTATTTCGCCCAGGACCAGTACAAGGTGCTCGATCCCGACGCGCGCATGCTCGACGACATCAGCCGCAGTGCCCTGCGCATTCCCGAAGTCACGCTGCGTTCGCTGCTCGGCTGCTTCTTGTTCTCGGGCGACGACGTGTTCAAACGGCTCGGTGTGCTTTCGGGCGGCGAGCGCAACCGCTACGCCCTGGCGCGGATTCTTGTCTCGCCGTCGAACTTCCTGCTGCTCGACGAGCCCACCAACCACCTCGATATGCGTGCCAAAGACGTGCTGCTCGAAGCCATCTCCGGCTACAGCGGAACGGTGGTCTTCGTCTCTCACGATCGCTATTTCATTGACCGGCTCGCCACGCGCGTGCTCGAAATCGAGAACGGTGCCATCACCGCCTACGAAGGCAACTACGAAGACTACCTTCGCCGCAAAGAGGCTCTGGCCGCGTCTCTCCAAACGGCCGGTCATCCTGAGCGAAGATCGTCCGCCGCGGTCGGGAATAACACGGAAAAGGCCTTGTATCAGGGCACGACTTCAGTCGTGCCGAAACCGGACCCCAAGCATAGTACGGAAAAGGTCTTGTATCAGGGCACGACTTCAGTCGTGCCGAAACCGGACCCCAAACGAGGTGGGGCTTTAGCCCCTGCAGGTTTATCACCGGTTGGCCCGCCCTCCAACACCATCATCATCGAAGGTGGTTTCGACGAAGCCAACGGCGCAGCAGCGTCAAAGGCGCAGCGCGCCCGACGCTTGAACCCTATCAAGCAGAAGCAGATTCGAGACCGATGCGCCTTCCTCGAAGAAGAAATCCCTCGCGTCGAATCCTCGATCGCGCACACCGAAGAGCAGCTCGGCGTCTACGTTTCCGCCGCTGAAACGCAGCGCCTGACCAAACTGGGAGAAGAGCTTCGCACACAACTGGCCGCACTCACATCGGAGTGGGAAGAACTGATGGCGCAACTGGAAACCTGAAACCTCACGGCTGGCGTCGTACCATCCGAACCATGACATCCAAAGCAAAATCCCGCTGCTCCTGGGCCGAATCGGACCCGCTCCTCCGCGACTACCACGACACGGAGTGGGGCGTGCCCCAGCGCGACAGCCGCGCGTTGTGGGAACTGCTCATGCTCGAAGGCTTTCAGGCCGGCCTCGCATGGATCATCGTGCTGCGCAAGCGCGACGCGTTTCGCAAAGCTTTCAGGGGATTCGACCCGCGCAAGGTTGCCCGCTTCGGTGAAGCTGATATCCGGCGTCTCCTTCAAAACCAGGAGATCATCCGCTCTCGCGCCAAGATCGAAGCCACTATCCAGGCCGCCCGCATCTACGTCGAAATGCAGAAAGCCGGCGAGGATTTCTCCGCGTTTCTCTGGGGCATCGTCGGCGGCAAGCCCATCCGGAACACCGGCCCCGTCCCCGCCCAAACACCGCTCTCCGTCGAAATGTCGAAGCAGCTCAAGAAGCGCGGCTTCAAATTCGTCGGTCCAGTGATCGTCTACGCCTTCATGCAGGCTGCCGGCATGGTCAACGACCACACTCCTACGTGCTTCCGCCGCAACGTCGGCCGCAAGTAGCCGGATCGCTACTTCGCCCTATATCCCTGCCACACCCACTCCAGCGCTTCCGGTAGCGTCTGCTCGCGCACGCTGCGCTCCACGTGGGCCGCGTTGCGGGCAAAGACAAACTGGTAGGCATAGTGCTTTTTCTTGAGCACAGCCGCCATCCGCTCATTGGCCAGCACCCAGTCGTGCATATCGTCGCGCATGGTGTTGGGATTCAGCAGGTCGCGGTCGCCCACCTCCATCCAGATACGAATCGGCTTGCGCGCGCTGTTGGGAATGAGCGTCTCATGAAATCCCCAGGCGCCGTGCGGCGTCTCCGGGTTCCACGGCCACTGCTGGTTGATGTACGTGCCGGAATATGTGAGGACTCTGGTGTACCACTCCGGGTGGTACCACGCCATCTCCAGCGAGCAGGAACCGCCCGAGCTGTTGCCCGTCGCCGCGCGTCCGTCGGGGTCGTGTGTCAGCTTCACGTGCGCGTGATCCTCCACCGCCGGCAGCACTTCGTGCTCCACAAACTCTGCGTACTTGCCCGACATGGTGTCGTATTCCAGTCCGCGCTCGCTGCCCTGCGCGTCGCCGCCCCCGTTGGCGATCGAAACCGCGACAATCGGCGGCAGCTTGTGCTCGGCGATCAGCGCGTCCAGCGCGGCAAATAACAGGCGATCAGGACCGTCGGCGCCGACGATGAACGGCGCCTCGCTGCCCGGCACGTAGCTTTTCGGGACGTATACGGCAACCTTGCGCTCGTAAGGCAGCGGATGCGTTTCAACTCCCAGCAGCCGTGCCGGATTCGCAGCATCGGGCGTGGGATGCGAGTCCGGATCGCGCGCGATCCCCGGGTAGTACTTGCTGCCTTCCGAACTCATCGTGAATTCGATCACCGTGCCATCGAGCGGCCGGGCGGGATCGGCAAGTTCGGGCGCAGGGGTATGCGTCGGCCCGATGATGAAGTTGCCATTCCGGTTGGGCGACGGAATCGTGCCGTCCGGCAACTCCGTCGCCGCCACATATCCCGCCGTGTGCGGATCGCGCGTCGGCGGAACGGGGCGTGCGGGCTTGGCGGGCTGCGTCGGCGCGGCAGGCGCGACACTGGCCTGTGCGTACACCAGGTGCGCACCCGCAAACATGCAGGCCAGAACGAAGGGGAAGATTCGAGCGGATTTCGGCATGCAGCCATTGTGCTTGATCTGCCAACCCTTGCGGAAGTGCAGTCCAGCCGAAGCGGCGCCCTCGATCCTCTAAGGCATAATCAAATCACGATGGCTCTGTTGTGGAACCCTGAAAGCTGGTCGAAACGGCTGGCGGAGATCGAGGCACAGTCGGGCGACCTCAAGGAGGCGCCCCTGCGTCGCGACGTGCGCTCGCTGGGCGCGCTGCTGGGGCAGGTCCTGCGCGAGCAGGCCGGCAACGAGCTGTTCGAGCAGGTTGAGGCGCTGCGCCAGGGCACCATCCGGCGCCGCGACGCCGAACTGCGCGGCAATGTTTCAGAGGCGGTCCGGCAGGCCGGCGCCGCGCTCGCCCTCGTCCACTCTCTGCCTGTCGAGCGCGCCGTTCTGCTTACGAGGGCCTTCGCGTTTTATTTCGAGCTCATCAATCTCGCGGAAACGAATCACCGCAAGCGACGTCGCGTGGCTCTGCGCTTGAGCGGGCGAGCCGGCCGCCAGCGCGGCTCGCTCGTGGGCACACTCAGCGAGATGCGGTCCGTTGGCATCGGCGCGCAGGAGGCTCTGGAATGGCTGCGCCGCGTGCTCATTGTGCCCGTCTTCACCGCCCACCCCACTGAGGCAGCCCGTCGCACCGTCATGTTCAAGCGCCGCCGCATCGGCGAGTTTCTTGAAGCGCTCGATCGCATCCCCATCCCCGAGCAGGATCTGGCGCGACTCGAAGAACTGGTCCTGGCCGAGATCACCAGCCTGTGGCAGACCGATGAAGTGCGCTCGCGGCGCCCCACCGTCTTCGACGAAGTGAAGATGGGCCTCGATTACTACGACGTCTCCATCTTCGAGACGCTACCCGATCTTTACCGCGAGATCTCTGAAGCTCTGCGTGCCGCCTATGGTCTTGAGATCGAGCTGCTCGACCTTCCTCTCCTGCTCCACTTCGGCTCGTGGATCGGTGGCGATCGCGATGGCAATCCCTTCGTCACGCCGGAGGTCACGCGTGGCACGCTGCTGTTGGCACGCGGCCATCTGCTCCTCTACTACCAGCGCCGTCTCGACGAGATCATCGATCTGCTCACCACCAGCGCCCAGCAGCGCGCGGTCAGCCCGCAGTTGCTCGATCGTCTCCGCGACTATGTAGCCCACGTGCACACACCCGAAGCCCAGGTTTTTGGCGCGCAATACGAGTTCGAGTATTACCGGCGGTTCGTCATTTGCATCAAGGCGCGCATCCAGCAGGCGCTGGAGCGCACCAGCGAGAGGCTCGCCTCGGCCGGCGCTTCGCTGCCCGTCACGCCCTATACCCTCGGCCGCGGGCAGGACAAGCTGACCGAGGCGCTGCCGGCCTACTGCTCGGTGCAGGATTTCCTCGACGATCTCGAGGTCCTGCGCATCTCGCTTGCCGAAAACAACGGCATTCGCATCGCCCGCACCCTTATCGATCCGTTGATCCTGCAGGTGCGCACATTCGGCCTGCACCTGCACACACTCGATATCCGCCAGCACGCGCGCGTGCACGCCGCTGCCTTGCAGGAGGCGATCAACGACACCATCGCGCCCTCGCTGGCCGCCGGCCTCTCGGCCCAGACCTCCAGCGTGCTCGAAACCTTTCGCGTCGTGGCAGAAGTCAAGAGCGGCTGCTCGCCCGAAGCCGTTCGTCAGTATGTCATCAGCGGCGCCGCCGGCGTCGACGATGTTCTCGCTGTGGTCCGTCTGGCGCGGCTGGGCGGCGTCACCGTCGAGGGGGCCGGCGATGCGTCCGGCCCCGCTCCCGGTATCGACCCCGGCCTCATGCCCGTCCCCCTTTTCGAATCCATTGAGGATCTGCGTAACGCGCCGGCCATCTGCCGCGAGTTGTGGAACCGGCCCGACTACCGCCGGCTGCTCGAGTCATGGGGCAACTGGCAGGAGATAATGCTCGGCTACTCCGACTCCAACAAAGACGGCGGCATGCTCACTTCAACATGGGAGATCTTCCGCGCGCATCGCGATCTGCATGTCGTGGCGCGCGAATGCGGATTGAAGCTGCGCATCTTCCACGGCCGCGGCGGCACCGTGGGCCGCGGCGGCGGGCCCACGCATCGCGCTATCTTCGCCCAGCCCGTCGATTCCTTCGACGGGCAATTGCGCATCACCGAACAGGGCGAAGTGCTCAACTTCAAATACGCCGACGAAGTGCTGGCCGAGCGCAATCTTGAGCTGATGATTGCCGCCTCGCTCGACGCACTGGCGCGCCCCAATGCCCGCGATCCCGAGGGTCATTTCACCGGTGTGCTCAAGCCGGAGTGGGAAGCCGCGCTCGACAGCCTCTCGAATCTCTCCTACGCCTTTTATCGCGAGCATATTCTCGAAGATCCTGGCGTCATCGCTTACTTCGAGCAGTCGACGCCCGTCGGCGAGCTCGAAAACGCCAAGATCGGTTCCCGCCCCGCGCGCCGCAACGACTCGCCTCGGCTGTCCGATCTGCGCGCCATCCCATGGGTCTTCGGCTGGACGCAATCGCGCCTGCTCGTGCCTGCGTGGTTCGGCGTGGGCTACGCCATCGATCGCTATCTGGGCGAGAGCGGCTCGTCAGGATCGGGCGGAGCGAATCTCGATCTGCTCCAGACCATGGCCACTGAGTTTCCCCTCTTCATCGATCTGCTGCGCAACGTCGAGATGGCGTTGGGCAAAGCCGATCTGGGCACGGCGCGGCTCTACTCCACGCTGGTCAAGGACGAAAAGCTTCGCGAACGCATCTACGATATGTTCGAGGCTGAGTTCCATCGCACCGTGCGTGCGCTTCTCGCTGTCCTGCGCCAGCGGGAACTGCTCGAGACCAACCAGGTGCTGGCTCACTCCATCAAGCTGCGCAACCCTTATGTCGATCCCATGCATTTGATCCAGGTCGACATGCTGCGCCGCAAGCGCGGCGGCGAAGACACTCCCGAAGTGAATCGCGCCATCGCCGCCACCATCAACGGCATCTCCGCCGGGCTCCGCAATACGGGATAAGGCGCAGAAGGCCGGCGACCGCTCTCGGTCACGCCTGACAGAGGGAGCAGGGGCCTTCAGGCCCCTGAATGCTGATGCACGATCGGTCCGGCTGTAGCCACGGGCATTTCGTTACGCTCCATCAACGGGAACGTATCTCAATTCCTGACGGAGGGAGCGGGAGCCTTCCGGCCCCGGATGCCGGCGTGCAACCGATCCGGCTGTAGCCGCGGGCCTTTCGTTTCGCTCCATCAACGGGAACGTATCTCAATTCCCGACGGAGGGAGCAGGGGCCTTCAGGCCCCTGAATGCTGATGCACGATCGGTCCGGCTTTAGCCGCGGGCCTTTCGTTTCGCTCCATCAACGGGAACGTATCCCAATTCCCGACGGAGGGAGCAGGGGCCTTCAGGCCCCTGAATACTGATGTACGATCGGTCCGGCTTTAGCCGCGGGCCTTTCGTTACGCTCCATCAACGGGAACGTATCTCAATTTCCGACGGAGGGAGCAGGGGCCTTCAGGCCCCCGAACGCTGATGTACGATCGGTCCGGCTTTAGCCGCGGGCCTTTCGTTTCGCTCCATCAACGGGAACGTATCTAATTCCCGACGGAGGGAGCAGGGGCCTTCAGGCCCCTGAATGCTGATGTACGATCGGTCCGGCTTTAGCCGCGGGCCCTTCGTTTATGCTTCTAAAGTGCGGCAAGCGCCTCAGGAGACTCGGACGTACCTGGTTACCGCTGTGACTGCCGGACGTCGCAGCCTTTTTCAGGTGACGGCTACCGCCGAATTGCTTGAGCAGACCCTGTTCGACTATCGCAGTCAGGGAAAGTTTCACTTGCACGCCTTCGTCATCATGCCCGATCATTTCCACGCTCTGATTACGCCGGCCATCGAGGTTTCTCTCGAGAAAGCCATGCAATTCATCAAGGGTGGCTTTTCCTTCCGCCTGAAAAGCAAGCTCGATGTGTGGATGCGCAGCTTCAACGAGAGCCAGGTTTTGACGGACGAGAAGTTTCTTAGCTGCGTGAGGTATATCGAGAAGAATCCGGTACGGCGGGGCCTTGCGGCCACGCCGGAAGCATATCGTTTCAGCTCAGCCGCAAGAGGGGAGATGGACCCTATGCCTCTCCACATGCTGGGAATGAAGGTCCGCGCCTAAAGGCCCCATCATGGATGTGCAGCATTCAGGGACCTGAAGGTCCGGCCGGCATTGCCGGTTTTTTCTCGCTTACGCTCACACTGAATGCATGAGAATCCCAAAGGCTCCGATCGAGGCTTCGGCCCAACCAGACTTAAGCCTTTCACGATCCCGGCGGACCGAAAAGCCATAATCCCTTCGTAAAGGAAGCCGGCGGGTCAATTCGGCCGCCGTCCCCCTTGCCATCTCCGCACCGCGGGTCTACCCTGAATCCATGCGTCGATGTCGCTAACACCGTCCCGGTGCAAGCTCCGATGCTCCTGTGCGCTTTGGCGCTCTTCCCCCTGGCTGGCTGCACAGATACCCCAACTACCGTTTCCACAAGAACACCGGGATGAACCAGCCCGGCAAAGGAGAAAGTTCATGGCGCGCATTGCTGAAAATGTTACGGAAATCATTGGCCACACGCCCCTGGTGCGGTTGAATCGCGTTGCATCCGGCTTGCCGGCGACCGTTGTCGTCAAATTGGAAAGCCAGAACCCCGCATCGAGCGTGAAGGACCGCATCGGCTTCGCCATGATTGACGCTGCCGAGAAAGCCGGCAAGATCTCGCCCGGCAAGACCATCCTGATCGAGCCCACCAGCGGCAACACCGGTATCGCCCTGGCGTTCGTCGCCGCGGTCAAAGGTTACAAACTGATTCTCACCATGCCCGAGACCATGAGCCTGGAGCGCCGCGTGACCCTCTTGGCTTACGGCGCCGAGATCGTGCTCACCCCCGGCCCTAATGGAATGAAGGGGGCCATTGCCAAGGCACAGGAGATCCTCGAAAAGACTCCCGGCGGCTATATGCTGCAGCAGTTCGACAACCCCGCCAACCCTGCCATTCACGTGAAGACCACCGGACCCGAGATCTGGGACGACACAGACGGAAAGGCCGACATCCTCATCTCCGGCATCGGCACCGGCGGCACGCTGACGGGAGTCTCCAGCTACATCAAGCCGAAGAAGCCCTCCTTCAAGGCCATCGCCGTCGAACCCACGGATAGCCCTGTGCTGTCGGGCGGAAAGCCCGGACCGCACAAGATCCAGGGGATCGGCGCCGGGTTTGTGCCCAGCGTCCTCGATACCAAACTCATCGACGAGGTCGTCCAGGTCACCAACGACGAGGCCGTCGAAATGGCGCGCCGGCTTGCGAAGGAAGAAGGTCTCTTTGTCGGCATCAGTTCCGGTGCCGCGGCCTCAGCGGCGCTCAAAGTCGCGGCGCGGCCTGAGAATCAAGGCAAGCTGATCGTCGTCGTGCTCCCCGACTTTGGCGAGCGTTATCTGTCGAGTGTGCTTTTCGAGCCGCTCCGCCAGCAGGCGCTCGCTCTGCAGGCCGAGCCGATTGCGGTACCGGCGTAAGAAAGGCAGGCGATAGGGATCAGGCAATGAATCTTCTGGTGCTGGAGTTTGCCGGTCCCTAATGCCTCTTGCCTGATGCCTGTTGCCCATGTCCCTCTTTTCCCACGTTCGTGACGACATCGCCTCCATCAGGGAGCGGGATCCGGCTGCGCGCTCCGGCCTGGAAGTTCTTCTCTGCTACCCGGGCCTGTGGGCAGTCTGGATCCATCGCATCTCCCATTGGCTCTGGCGGCATCATCTGCAGCTCCTGGCCCGCATCAACTCTCAAATCGCCCGATTCTTCACCGGGGTCGACATTCATCCCGGCGCGCTCCTCGGCCGACGGCTCTTTATCGATCACGCTACCGGTGTCGTCATCGGCGAAACCGCGATTGTGGGCAGTGATGTGACTCTCTACCAGGGCGTCACGCTGGGCGGCACCGGAAAAGGTCACGGCAAGCGGCACCCGACTATCTGCGACGGCGTCTTCATCGGCAACAACGCCAATGTGCTCGGCAACATCACGGTCGGCGAGAACTCGCGCGTGGGTGCGGGCTCGGTGGTTCTCGCCGACGTTCCGCCCAACTCCACCGTCGTCGGCGTCCCTGCGCACATCGTCTATCACAACGGCCAGCGTGTGCTCATCACCGATCCCCACGAAGTTAAGGACCCGCTGTCCGACGCGTTGATCGCGCTTTCCGCGCGCGTGCAGGAACTTGAAGAGCGGCTTGGCGCTCACGAACACTGGGCCAAGCCATTCGAGGATGAAGAGGCGGAGCGCGCTGCGTATCGCGTCGAGCTCGACCAGGCGCGCGCCTATGTCTCGATGGGCGAAGGGATCTAGTGGCTGCCCTTGTTGCGGCGGCCGCGTCGAACCTCATATTCTTTCAACGGGCGGGCGGAGCATTTCCGGTACGCTCTCTAGCTGGAAAGGATTCGCTTCGCCGCAATGGCTGCCCCACTTTCGCTTACCCGATTTGTCTTGAAGAACCTGCAGCGGCGGCCCCTTAGAACGCTGTTGACCCTGGGCGGAATCGGGATGGCGGTGGGCGCATTCGTGGGACTCGTGGGTTTTTCGCGGTCATTCGAACACCAGTGGATGCAGATCTACTCGAGCAGCGGCATCGACATTGCGGTGATCCATGGCACTTTCCTCAACACTTCGCTCGATCAGTCGGCGACCGATAAGTTGAGAAAGCTGCCGGTCGTGGCCGCAGCCGATCCTGTGATCTTCAACGAGATGGACCTGACGCCGGACGTGAATGCGCTTGTCTACGGCTGGCCTGCCGGCGCGTTTCAGCTTGACGCTTTACAGGTACTTTCAGGACGTCGCTTTCGCGATGGCCAGGCCGAGGTGATGCTGGGCGACCTGCTGGCTCAGGACCTCAAGAAGAATCCCGGAGACACGCTGGAGATTCAGGGAACGTCGTTCACGGTGACCGGCATCTACCATGCCGCGTCGGGGCTGGAGGCCGATGCGGTAATCATGCCTCTGGACCAGCTGCAGCAGCTGAGTAGCGTGCAGGGGAAGGTGTCGACCATCGATGTGCGGCTGCGGCCTGCGCCCGAAGGAGAATCGTGGGACCAATACATGAAGCGCGCCCAGTCCGAGATCGAG
>Ga0335069_10012187_pt1 | contig 12103 bp, 7 predicted proteins | sample Lox_Sample_11_FD_206714 | JGI IMG/M metagenome (GOLD analysis project Ga0335069, IMG submission 206714) | Soil microbial communities from Loxahatchee National Wildlife Refuge, Florida, United States - Lox_Sample_1.1 | ecosystem: Environmental > Terrestrial > Soil > Wetlands | place: USA: Florida...
GGGCGAATCGAGCCTGGCTCTCGTTCGCCAGAGCCTGCTGGAGAAGAGACTGTGCTTCCTCGTAATTGCGATCTGCGATCCGCGCCTTCGTCCTGCTTTCGTCGACCTGCTCCGGAGTTACATACTGCTTTACCAGCAGCGGTTCAATACGCCTCAGGTTGCTTGCGGCGAGTATCTTCTGGGCCTCGGCGGATTCGAGCGCTGCCCGGGCCCGCTCCACTGTCGCAACCGCGGCCTCTACGCTGCTTGCCGACACCTTGGTCTGTGTTTGCGAACCGCTGAGCCCTGCGCGGGCCGCTTCGACCCCACTGCTCTCGGCTGCAATCCTGCGTTTTGCATCGATAATCTGGGCCTCCAGCAGGCTCTGATCGGCGAGCGCCTGGCGCAGTGCATATTCGTAAGAACGAGAATCGACGGCAAACAGCAGGTCCCCCTTGTGCACGAAGGCATTGTCTTTTACGGCCAGAGTTACCAGGCGACCACTGACTTCAGGGGCAAACTGAATGTAATTGGCGCGCACGCTTGCGTCATCAGTGCGGGGATGTCTGCTCAAATGCCAAAGCACGCCCCCTACTGTAACGATGGCGAATGCCAGGACTCCCAAACATACCTGGAGACCTCTCGACCGGATCTGCGGATTATGGTTATTCAAGACACAGCCTCGCACTTATGCAAACAAAATGAACCATAACGAACAACTGATTGCCACTGCCAAGCTTGGATAGAAGACAATCAACGGAGCGAGCTTCTGTTCCATTTCCCAGCGAACCAGCGCCAGGCGGATCAAGCCGGTAAGGATAAGGGCTGCCATAATGCAGAACATCCACGCCGGGAAGAACGATCCGATGATCTCGATGGAGGGTGCCCTCGAGCATCCCGTGCAGCCGATCACAGCTAGGCAGAGTAACCAAGTTTTTCCGAATTGGCGCACGAACATTGTTTTCCTCTAAGGCTTTCCCGTCGGCTGAGCCACCGATGGTTGGTGACGCAACAGGTTTCCTGTCGCATAGTCGAGGTTCGCTGCATCGATCCGGACCGCGGAACGCGACTGCACGACCGCGAGCCTTGCCTGTGCGAGCTGGTTTTCGGCAGTCACTAGATCGACCAAGTTCTTCACGCCGTACCTGTACGCGTCAAGCGATGCGTCATAGGAGGTGCTTGCGGAAGTCAGCAGCGTCTCGGCCGCTTCATGCTGGCGAACGCCAGTTCGGAACTGCACAAAGGCAGACCAAACTTCACGGCCGATCGCATCTTCCTTCTCGCGTTTTTCATCCTGAGCTTCGCGGGCCCTGGAATTGGCAAGGCGAAGCTCGTTCTTGCGCGCTCCGCCGTCGAAAATAGTCCAGCGGATCGTCATGCCCACGCTCCACACTGTTTCGTCCGCATAACCAAACGGATTGGGCCCGTGCGCGTATAGACTCGGCCAAAGTTGTTCTCGAGCCGCAGACGCCCCGAATTGAATGGTGGGTAGGTATTCCGATTTCGCGCCCTTGACTTCGGCATTCGCCGCCCGGAGCTTTTCGGAAATCGCGCGTAAATCAGGACGCTGTTGCATCGCCACGTTCACCAGGTTCGCCGTGGACTCGACGACTTCGGTCGGCAAAGGCAATTCTGCCGGTTGTTCGACGAGGATGGCGTCGGAAGGCTCGACCCCGATAGTCTCCCGCAGTACGACGCGAGCCGTGTCGACCGCGCCAATACTGGCTTGCAAGTCGTAAGCGGCCTGGGCGGCAGCCGCTCGGGCGTTCAGCACGTCAGGTAGAGTGGACCTGCCGTTGGCCAGCTGGGCCTCGGCGGCATCCTGCGTGGTCTGCGCGGTCTTTACAATCTGACGGGATGCTTCCAGCCGCTCTTCAGCGGTGATGAGGTTGAAATAGTCAGTCACGACGCGGAACGCGACGTCTTGATTCGTCCGCTGGAGTCCCGCGACGGTGGCCAGGCGGATCGCTTTACTGGCTTCAACTCTCGCCCCGCGCCTTCCAAAATCGAAGACGTTGTACTTCAACTCCAGACCAGACTCGACGAGGGGAAGCTCGATCTTTATGAATCCCTGCGGCGTATCAAGCGGCTTGGGCCATGGTTCGATGGTGCGCTGTTCTCCGGCAAGTGCCAAAGCCGCCAAATGCGGGAAATAGTCGCTACGCGCGATCCCCAGCCGGTCTGCCGCCTGCTTGGCCCGTTCCCAAGCAATCCGAGTCCGCGGATTATTCGTTTCCGCCATATCTATCAGTTCTTCCAGACGATAAGATTTGGTTGGATCGATCTCCGCCCTGGACATCGGCACGCTGCTTCGTTCCGTGCAGCGCGCTGCGACCTCCAGCGACGTGATTTGACCCTCGCACTGAGCGCTCGCTCGCTTGGCGGTTGCCGATAGCAAGAAGCAAAGAATGCAAGAGCAAGCGAGACTCGCCCGAACAAAACCATGTTTCCGATGGACCCGCCACATACCTCTAAGTCTCCCTCGTTGCCTTTGGCACGACCTTCACGTCTGGCCTACCTCTTACCGCGGTCCGTGTTCTTCCTTAATCAGCATGTGTTGACGCTTCAGACTCTGTCGGAATTGCCTTCCACTCAATCAGCTTCAAATCCAGTACGAAGATGGAATAAAGCACCGGGACCAGCAGCAGCGTCACAAACGTCGCGATCGTAAGGCCGCCAATCTGGGCGTAGCAGAGAGGTTCCCAGAGCGGGCCGCCGTGCATCGCCAGCGGGACGAGTCCCAGCACGGTCGCGCCGACTGTGATCATCACGGGACGTAAGCGCACGATGCCGGCATCGAGCAGAGCTTCCCGCAAGGGCTCTCCTTTTTCGTGTGCTTCTTCGATGAAATCAAAGAGTACGATGACGTGACTGACGATTACACCGACCAGACTCGCCACCCCCAAGAAGCCCATGAATCCGAAAGGCTGGCCCATCACCACCAGACCCGCGAGAGCCCCGGTCATTCCATAGGGGATTGCCGCAAAAACAAGAAGCGGCTTGACAGCGCTCCGGAATTGCACGACCAGCGCGATGTAGATCATCATCACGGAAATCGCCATGACGACGCTCAGTTGCTTGAACCCTTTCACCTGCTCGTCGTATTCGCCCCCGATCTCGAGGAAATAACCCGGAGGCAGGTTCGTCTGGAACTCCTTGATCTTTGGCAGCAATGGTGTGAGGACCTGTGATGGCAACACGCCTGGAATCGGAAAAGCGGATACCGTAACCGTCCGGAATTGATTGCGGCGCTTGATTTTTGATACTGCCATCTCGGTCGTGACATTTGAGACTTGCCGCAGTGGTACGCGCTGGCTGCTGGACAAAGAATAGACGTATGCATTTTGAACGTCAGACAGGCGGGCGCGATCCTCCATCCGCAGGCGAACTGCAATGGGGATTTGTTTGTCAGCTTCTCTGTATGTTGAGACAGGTAGCCCGCTCATCGCCGCGGCCGACGAGAGCGCGATATCGAGGTTCGAGACGCCGGAAAGATTGGCCCGATCCGGATCGACCTTCAACCGGACATTCATAGCGGGCTCGCCCCAGTCGTCTCGCACCCGAGTCGCATTTGGCTGGGCGCGAAACACTGCCTGGAGTTCCCCAGACAGACGGTGTAAAACTTCCATCTCCGGACCTGAAATCCGAATCGACACCGGAATGCCGACTGGCTTGCCGGTCTCGAGCTGCCGCACATCGACTCGGGTGCCTGGTACTTCCCGGCTCAACGCCGTCTGCAGCGGGCCAACGAATTCGTTCGTAAAGTGCTTGTCGGAAACTTCGACGAGGATCTGAGCATAGTTGAGCTGTTGCCGCTCGGGGTCGACCGAGAACCAGAATCTCGGCCCACCGCCACCGATAAATGTGGTCAGCGATTTCAGAACATCTCTGTGATGATGTTCGTTTCCAAATCGTTCCGCCTCTTGCCGAATGACGGTTTCTGCCCGTTGTGTGACCGCATCCGTCGCGCCCAGCGGGGCGTCCGGCGGAAGCCAAACATCCACGTACGAAAGATATGACAGGTCTTTAGGGAAGTACTGCGGGTGCAACATCGAGAAAAACACTCCGCCCAAGACGAGAACTCCGAGGGAGCCGGCGAAGGTGCCCCAACGATGTTCAAGTGCGAAATTACCCACCCGATAGTAAAGTGCCGGAAACCCGTGCTTTCGCCGCTCCGACATTGGCTGCTCCAGTTGCTTGGGCGGTTTGATCATGTAGTACGCAATCAATGGGATAAAGGTAAAAGTAACGATGACGGACGCGACTAGCGTGCAAGTCATCACGACGGGCAGGGTGTAAAGGAAGAAATAGACATCTCCCGTCAACATCAGGAACGGGAGGTAGGCAACGATGTTGGTGATGGTGGCAAACACAATCGCCTTCGCCAGTTTCGTCGGTCCAATCCATGATGCGAGATCGCGCGGAGAACCGGAGCCCAGTTCGCGCTTGATCGCGTCTCCCGCCACGACCGGCATATCGACCAATAAGCCGAGAGCGATGATCAGCGTCGCGATCGATACTTGCTGAATGTCAATTCCGAGAACGTTCACGATGCCGAACGTCATTGCCAATGTCAGGGGAATGGAGGCAGCCATGAGCATCGCCGCGCGCCAGTCCCAGAAGCCAATCAAGGCGACAATCACGACGAGGCCAATGGCCTCATAGAGGCTACCCATCAAAAGGTCGACAAGCTCTTTTACCTGTCTGGGTTGATCGGACGTGCGAGCCACAATCAGGTCGGGAGGCAGTTGGGGGCGCACGTAGGCGAGCGCCTTGTCGACTGCGGCTCCAAACTTGAAGATCTGCTCTCCGGATCGCATCTGAACGGCCAGCGTGATAGCGCGGTTTCGATGCCAAGCTCCGCCTGCCTCGCGAGAGACCATGTAGTTCAGGTAACGAGTGGGTGTTTGATATGCACGCGATATGTCGACAAGGTCGCGCAGGTAAAGAGGCGCTCCGCCTGGCGACGATGCCAGGAGCACGTTGCCGATATCCTTCGTGCTTTTGAACTCGGCAGTCGCGTCCACCAGGACGTTTCGCGATTGGGTTTGCACGATTCCACCTGGAGCCGTGACATTTCTTGCGTTCAGGATGTCTTTGATTCTCGTTGGCTGCAACTTCAAGGCTGCAAGCCGCTCGTCCGAGTACTCCAGATAAATCTCTTCCGGTAGAACACCCACTCGTTGAACTTTCGCCACCTCTGGTACACGCTGGAGCGTGCGCTGAATCAAATCGGTGAAGTCATCCAGTTGGCGGTACGAGTAGCGGTTGCTCGCTACCTCCGTAATACGGTCCTTGGTGGTCTGAGGATTCCGAATGAGAATCGGCCCCCAGGCGTCGGGATGGAAATCATATTCCTGCATCCGTTTCTCAATGAATTGTTGACCGTACACGCGGATCTCGTCGTCCGACTTCGCCGTTGCGAAATCGACTCCAGAGCAGCTCCCCACAGACAACGGACGAATATCTCCCGCGACATGGTCCCGTTCTGCCTGCGTAGCAAATATCCTGAATGGCCGGTCAATAGCCGCAGGTGATACTGATGCTGGGTAACAATAAAGGACCGTGACGCGCCCGCTGGTATCGCCCCGGCGCTCTTTCTCAATCGCATCTCGCACGCCTCGCGCCCGCAATTCGATCTCAAGGTCAGGGACCGTGGGGCTGGCGACTGTAAGCATCAGGGCTGCGGTATCTCCGAAATCGCTGATCCAGGTAATCGGTCCCGCACCATCAGGCAGGTCAGTGATCTGGTTCAGTCGTTGTCCAATGTCCTGAAACTCCTGCTGCGTGTTCTTGATGTTGTCCAGCAGTCTGACCTGCACAACAGAAATGTTGTCCTGGGTGGTGGACTCCACACGGTCTACCTTGCTGTTTCCAGTGACCGCTTGCTCGACCTTCCGCGTCACCAGTTGCTCGACCTTGTCCGCCGAAATACCTGGCCAGGGGGTGATGGCCAGCGCGATGCGCACCGGTATGTCGGGGTCCTTCCGCTTGGGCATGTTCATGTACCCGAACACACCGCAAGCCAGAGTCGCGAATAACGCCACCCAGGCAATCTGCCGGTTTTTGACAAAGAATTGCGCGATGTTGCGACTGTTATTAGGAGTTTCAGCTTTCATTGAAGGACCTCTACGCGCTGCGAATCCTTAAGAAGGTTGGCACCGGTGGTGATGATGCGGTCTCCCGCTTGTATTCCATTGACTATGCTGATATCGGTACCATTGACGGCACCGATTTCTACGCTGTGAAGGCGGGCTACTTCCCCTGTGCTGGAGGCGGAGACAACGAACACGCCATACTTGCCGTCTTTCGCCTGCACGACCGCTGAAAGTGGAACCAGCAGTGCGGATGCACGGCTTCCACCATCCACATTTGCCAGCTGTAACGAACCGATCATGCCTACCTTCAACAGGTGGTCGTGGTTCGGTATTGCAACTTCAACCTCAAAATTACGTGTGACCGGGTCCGCTGCCGATGACAGTCGACTAACTCGTGCACCAAAAGTACGTGTGGGGAAGGCGTCGATACCAACCTCTACCGGTTGGCCTAGTTTCACTGAACGGAGAACCGTGTCGGGCACGCCGACTATGATTTTTACTGCGTCGGTTTTGGCGAGCGCGAATGCGGGAACACCTGGGCCGACGAATGCCCCCATCTCTACAGCTTTCTTCACGATATCGCCGTCGAAAGGCGCGATCAGAGCGGTGTCGCGCAGAGCGATTTCTGCTTCGCTCGTCAGAGCTCGGGCGGATTTCACCTGCTCCTGACTGGCGTCATATTGTGCATGAGCCGCGTCGAAATCGGGTTTCGTAATACTCTGCGAGTCATAGAGGTGCGTCGCACGATCAAAGTCGAGCTTTGCCTTCAGCGCGACAGCTTCGGCAGCCGCAGCCTGCGACGACGCCTGTCGTACCTTGTCTTCGTATTCGGACGATCGAATGCGTACGAGAACGGCGCCTCGTCTGACTTGATCGCCTTCGGCGAGATCACGCATCCTGCCGTCCTGCCCGCGCACTTGCTTGAGCGCAGTGACATAACCAGGAATTCGAAAGGCCAAAGGAACTTCCGAGTCAGGCATCACGACAGCCGAGAAACGCAAGCCGTCGGCGCTGCCAGCTGCATGGCCGTCTATCGCCTGAGCGTGGACGCCCTGTGGAGGTTGCTCAAGTGGTTTATTCGAGCTACAGCCGGCCATGGCCAGCACTAGTAAGACGATTGCGATTGTGATCCTCACGTTCATTCCTCTCCCATAGCGCGGTGCAAGTCCGCGAGGGCGCTCCAGTAAGAAGAAAGCGCCTGCTGATACTGAAATTCTGTTTCGCTGCTTCGTGCCTGGGCCTGCAGTAGATCCTTTATGAGTGCGGCCTGCTCTTTGTACTTGTTGCCTGTCTCGCGAAGCTGCTCGGCAGCGGCTTCGTGCCCAGTCCGCGCGGCGGTGAGCAGCATGGCCGAGTCTTGCCACTTGTGATACTTGGCCCCGACTTCCACCGCGATCTGTGTTTCTGTCTCTTGCACTCCGTTGCGGGCCTGCTGGACCGATTTCGACTTCTCGGCCACCTGGTTGTGGCGACGGCCCCAGTCAAACGGCTCCCAACTCAAGAAAAACCCTGCCGTGGCAACGTTCGTCGGAAGGACTTTGACGTTGTTGAGTCCCTGATATCTCACGGACAGACTCAGGTCGGGAATGTATTCGGCTTTTGCCAGTCGCTTGTCGTATTCCGCTTGTTTTTCCTTAAGCCGGGCCTGCCGGACTTCAGGCCGGTCTTGCGAAGCTCTCTCCCGAGCGACAACAAGTGTCAGATCATCTGTCTCTTCCTCGGGCATAGAGTTCACAGTGAACGGCGTGTTCAGGTCGCGGCCCAGCAGTTGATTCAATTGTTCATGCTGCGTCGCGAGCCCGTTCTCTGCGACTGACAACTCGTACCTGCTCTTTGCGAGACGTGCATCAACCTCCAACGCATCTCCGCGGAGCACTGTCTTTTCTGAGAGATATTGCGCCGTGATTCGCTGCGCCTCTTCCAGGGTCTTCACGCCCTCGCGCGCCGCTTCGACGGCCGCTTGGGTCGCGACCAGTTCGAAATACGCGCTCCGAACCTCGCCTGCGATTTTTTGGCGTTCGGCACGTACATCTTCTTTAGCGATGTCGCGTCCAAGCTCCATAGCGTGTACGCCAAGCCCGATCTTGTACTGTTGGGTAAGGGGTTGGTCCAGGTTGCCGGTGAGATAGGTAGTAAATCGCGCCGGCGAACGGATCGTCGTGTCGTTCCCAGGGATCGGCCCGATACCGGGATAAGTACCGAACACACCCTTGTCAAACGTGAAGTCGAACGAATGCATCAGCTCGCCACCGAGAGCTGTAAATTGAAACTGCGGGAGTCGTCTGCTGCGGACAGTGCTCACCCGGAAATCGAACTTTTGCGCTTCCAGCACTGAGTTCTTCACGAGCCGATTGTTTGCGAGCGCAATGGAAACAGCATCGTCGAGCGTGAGAGGCTGATTCCCGGCGCTTGGCGGAGCTTCTTGAGCAAGCGATGCGATCGGCAATGCAAAAACAACAACAACTATAAGAAGCACCGAGAAGTGTTTGAATTTCATGTTCTTTTACCTGGAACTTGGGCTAAGGCTCCGTTGGCCTGTGAACTTGACCTAGTTGCGGTCTCGCTTGTCGAGCAGGAATATTGCAGGTGCCGTTCCAAGCCGGTGTTTCTCCCAAGTTCTTGAATCGGAAACGCAAGCGTCAGAGAAGTGACATAGTGCCCATGTCTGGCAGATGGTCGCTGCCCTTATCTGGGCAGCGGGCGGCGCTTAGACTAAGACCCACAGAACGACGAACTGCGTGAACCGTTACATGGCATGGCGGGGAATGGCAACTCTGGGAGAGGACCCGAAAAGGACCTTTAGCAGACCTCGATGTGGATGCTCTCGTGCCCCGCGTCCGCGGGAGTGGTGAGACCTGCAGGTGGAGACAGTCGCTCGATCTACGCTCGGCTCATACCTACTCGTCGGCGACGAGCATGGTCAACTGGAGGATGACCCCTTCCGTCCGAGCCTGCGGGAGCCAGCGTATACGATTGGCCCTACTGAGCCAAAGGGAGATCAAGCCGTTCGCAGATATTCCTGGAGTACGCAGTCTCGGAGACGAACTGCGCTCCGAGCCTCTTGAAGAACGAAAGCACCCCTTCGCCAACGGCGTCGATATACATTACTTCCGCAAGATCAATGATAAGTTTCATTTCTGGCTGGGATCGCGTGACAAGTGTGCGAACCTGTTCCGCCCCTTCACCGGTGAATCGGCCTTGAAGTTTGAAGGTCAAAGCGCCGCATGATTCCTCTTTTTCCACCCGTAGCATGTTTGCCTCTTGTGCAATTCCTAGCGGCTCTCTGACAGCTCGCTAGCAGGATATGAACTGCACGTGCCGTGCCTCAGTTCATCATCGCAAGTTATTGAGAATAAGGGGTCTTTCGTCGCGAAAGAAGCCAACAACAACGGGCAATGCCAGCATGCGGGCGGGCATCCGTTACCGGAGAGGTCCCGGAGCGGCGGTTCAGCCGCCTTGATGAGCTGGGAGAGTCAGAAGCCTAACGGTGGCGTACCGACGAAAAACTGTCAGGCTGAATATTCAGAGCGATTGATGTTAAGCCTGCGCATCTTGTTCTGCAGCGTAGTCCTCTTAAGGCCGAGGCGCTCTGCCGCTCCTCCCTTGCCGGCTATCCTTCCAGATGAGTCTTTCAAAGCGTCAAGGATCGCCTGCCGCTCAGCCTGCTCGAAGGTCGATGTAGCCATAACAACACTTCGTGCGGAAGATCTCCGTAGTTCTGTGCGCGGCACATTCAACTCATCACCTTGTGTGAGGATTACACAGCGCTCAATGAAGTTCTCCAGTTCGCGAATGTTCCCCGGCCAATCGGCATTCACCAAAGCATCCATGGCTGGCCTCGGAACGGACCGGATCCGTTTTTGCATACGGCGCGAGAGACGCGACACAAAAAAATGGACTAACAGCTGAATGTCCTCGCGCCTTTCGCGTAGTGGGGGAATCTCTATCGGAAAGACTCGAAGCCTATAAAAAAGATCCTCGCGGAATTGATTGTTTCGGATCATGCCCTCCAGATCGCGATGGGTGGCCGCAATCAAACGAGCATCAACGTGGATGGTCTTGGTACTCCCCAGGCGTTCGAACTCCTGTTCCTGCAAGGCTCGCAGAAGCTTCGGCTGCAAATCCATCGTGATATCGCCGATCTCGTCGAGAAACAAAGTACCCTGATCCGCCAACTCAAAGCGGCCTCTCTTCTGCATAAGGGCTCCCGTGAAAGCGCCCTTTTCGTGGCCGAACAGTTCGCTTTCGACGAGTCCCGAAGGAATGGCCGCGCAGTTGAGACGAACAAATGTACGCTGACGCCGCGGGCTGAGATTATGAATTGCTCGGGCAACCAGTTCCTTGCCCGTCCCGGTCTCGCCGTGAAGGAGTACCGTGGAGCTAGTCGGCGCCACGATCGCAACCTGCTCCAGCACTTTGCGGATCGTTGCACTCTTGCCGACGATGTCTTCGAAGTTGTACTCAGACTCGATTTCCGATTCAAGGTATAGCTTCTGCTCTTCCAAATCATCGCGCGATTCGCGCAGCCGACCATATGCCAGAGCATTTTCCAGCACCAAAGATACCTGCGTGCCGATTTGAGATAGCAGGTCGCGGTCCGCCTCGCTGAACGCATTCGCTTTATAGCTGCACATAGTCACCGAGCCCAACGGTCCATTGCTGCCCAGCAGGGGCACAAGGACAGCCGAGAGGAGCGCTTCGGAACGAGACGCTTCACGGAGCGCAGGAGGTATTCCGGATTCTGTCGGTGAGTAAAACTGGGGCGTGCGGAAGCGTGACCACTCGCTCCATAGCTCGTTGGGCTCGGCGATAACAATCTTCTCTAGAAAGCCTTTTCCCCCTGGGAAATCGAGGAACTTACGTTCGAAACGATCTGTCTCCTTGTTCAAGAGCCACAATGAGGTTAAATCGGCGCCAAGGTGCCTGCGCATCGACCCCGCCACAGCCTGAAACAGTTCCTCTGCTTCAAGCTTGCTGACAATATGATTGTTGATTTCCAGCAATAAGCTCAGTCGATCTCGCTGGCTCGCGACCTCTCGGTGGTAACGCTCCGCGGTGTCTCGAGCTATCGCGCACTCGAGCGCCACCGCCACGTGGGACGCCATAGCCTCCAGCAGCTTGACATCTTCAGGAACGAACTCCTGGCCCTGCAATTTAGTGACAGCGAGAATTCCATACCGCTTCCGTGAGGTGGACACCGGAAACAGATAGCTGCTTCGCCCGACAACCTCGTGTGCAAAGGCGGCCATCTCCGGATGTTTCGACATTTCCTGCGAGACGTCCGGGAGTAAGACGGGTTTCTGTTCATCAATCACTTCCGCAATTGCTGCAGTTCGCAGGAGTTCGGTTCCCACATTGATGGCCGGTGCGTCCACGGCGCGATCGAACTCGAAAACGTGCAAGTTTTTCCCGTCATCGCTCAGCACATAAAGTTCGGTCCCATGCAAGGTCGAGATGCTGGACAGAACGTCGCGGAGGCTGCGCAGGACCGCTTTGATCGTGGGCTGATCGGCCAGGACGCTGGAGGCATCCAGCAAACTGCGATATCGATCTTCGGTGATGGTCATGACGCGTAGGCCCCCGTTGGTTGCCGGCTTAGACATGCAAGCAGCCTGGTCTTGCGCAATGAGTCGACCTCTCCGCCGAAGAGTCTTCCGTCACAAAAGAATTCAACGGCCGGACAATCGCACCTGAGAATTGCAAAAGGAACCGTTGCGAACACCGCCGCGGTCGCCATGCTGTTTCGCGTCGATTGTTGTGCCATAAAGTATCTGCCAAGTCACTTCCCGCTGCAATCGGCACTCATACGGCTCCGCAAAAAGGCCCATGCCTGAACGAAGCTGGCGTGGAACTCAAATCGCCCACTCGTGAGCGGCGCCGTGAGGGTAGAGAGCAGTTTATTAATTGGCTCGCTCCCCCGTCCGATTCAGTTCGGAGACTTCCCCTCTTGGTTGCTCAGCATGAATCGTTTTCTTCTTCAACAGAGCCGAACTAATGTCGCCCATCTTTGCACAAATTCGGAATCG
>Ga0335069_10012189_pt1 | contig 12103 bp, 8 predicted proteins | sample Lox_Sample_11_FD_206714 | JGI IMG/M metagenome (GOLD analysis project Ga0335069, IMG submission 206714) | Soil microbial communities from Loxahatchee National Wildlife Refuge, Florida, United States - Lox_Sample_1.1 | ecosystem: Environmental > Terrestrial > Soil > Wetlands | place: USA: Florida...
TGACCAGCATGTCCAGTGCGGCGAGCTGGGTGGTGAAAGCCTTCGTGGAAGCGACGCCGATCTCAGGCCCCGCGCGGGTCAACATGACCAGCTCGGATTCACGTACGAGGGAGCTCTCCGGCACGTTGCAGATCGACAGCGTGGAGAGATAGCCCGACTGCTTGGCCAGGCGCAGCGCGGCCAGCGTATCGGCCGTCTCACCCGATTGCGAAATGGTGACGAACAGCGAGTTCGGCGGCACGAGCGGACTTCGGTAGCGATACTCGCTCGCGATGTCCACCGAACACTGGCACTTGCAGATCTGCTCGATGTAATAGCGGGCGACAGCAGCGGCGTGGTAGCTCGTGCCGCATGCGACGATGTGTACGTTGCGCGTTCGCTTGAACACCTCGGTAGCCGCAGGACCGAAGGCAGCTTCCAGCAAGCGGCCATTGGCGACACGTTCCTGCAGGGTGTTGGCCAAGGCGCGTGGCTGCTCGTGGATCTCCTTGAGCATGAAGTGCCGGTAGGGGCCTTTCTCGGCGGCATCCGCCGAGAGCTCGCTCTCGGTGACGGGCCGGTCGACGTTGTTACCGTTCTTGTCGATGACGCGAACGCTCTTGCGGCGGATCTCCGCGACGTCTCCTTCCTCCAGGAAGATGAACCGGCGTGTCACGGGCAGGAGCGCCGCGACGTCGGAAGCGACGAAGTTTTCCTCGACCCCCAGGCCGATGACAACAGGACAACCTTCGCGGGCCAGGATGAGGCGATCAGGGTCATGTTCGCTCACGACGGCCAGCGCGTAGGCGCCTTCGAGCTCGGCCACCGTAGCGCGCACCGCCTTGAACAGATCCTTGACCGTCTGAAGGTGATGGTGAATGCGGTGAGCGATGACTTCCGTATCGGTTTCGGAAGCGAACTGATAGCCGTGTTTGCTCAGCTCCTCGCGCAGCTCCTCGTGATTCTCGATGATGCCGTTGTGGACGATCGCAAGACCGTCACGGGAGATATGCGGGTGCGCGTTGCGCTCGCTCGGGATGCCATGGGTGGCCCAACGCGTGTGGGCGATGCCGATCTTGCCGCTGGTGGGTGACTGGTCGAGTGCTTCATCCAGCATTCGCACTTTGCCGACGGTACGCAGGCGCTTCAGGTGCTGGGTCCCGTTCAGAACCGCCAGACCGGCGGAGTCGTAGCCGCGATACTCGAGTCTGCGCAGTCCCTCCATCAGGACAGGGACGATGTTCCGCTCCGCGATCGCTCCGACAATTCCGCACATACCCTGACTGCACCTCTGCTGGCCGGCGCCCCCTTTCGGGAGCGAAGCTGGTCTTGAAGTTTGCCTGAAACAGGAGGGAGGCGCTGCGCCGCCGGCCGCACTCCCGCAGGATTTCGACTTAACGCCCCAGGGCGGCCAGGATGGCGCCTAAGTCATTGAATCAACGGGGATAAGGACCGGATCTCAGATGGCCAGGAACACCGAGACGGCGGCCAGCACGCCCACGCCCAGGCTGACCCGGTCGCGCAGCGCATAGACCACCGGATCGTCGTGCATGCCCCCGCGATGGGCCGTCATCCAGACCCGGCTGATCCAGTAGAGCATGAGGACGCAGAGCATCCAGATGACCTTGGGATGGCGGTAGAGCGCCTGGATGTCGGGGGAATTGATGTACAGCGCCAGCACGAGAACGCTCAGGTATCCGGCGGCCGTACCGAAGCTCTGCAGGACCGCCAGGTCCTCCACGCGGTAGCCGCGTCCCAGTGCCTGCAACCGCTGCTGGCGCCGCAGAGCCTCGAGCTCGGCGTACCGCTTGACGAAGGCGAGACTGAGAAACAGGAAGACAGCAAACAGCAGCAACCAGAACGACAGCGCGATGCCGGCCGCGCTGGCGCCCGCGATGATCCGCAGCGTGTATAACCCGGCGAGCGCCACCGCATCGATCAACAGGAAGCGCTTCAACACGAGCGAGTAACCGCCTGTGAGCACCAGATAGGCACCCAGAGCGAGCGCAAAGCGGACTGGCAGAGTCACGGCTACCGCGACGCCGGCGCCCAACAGCCCCAGCATCAACAGCAGTCCCGCGGCGATGGACAGTTCACCGGCGGCAAACGGGCGGCGGCATTTGCGCGGATGGGCCCGATCGGCTTCCAGGTCGAGCAGATCATTGACCACATAAACGGCCGAGGCGCACAGGCAGAACGCCACGAAGCCGCGCAGTCCGGCCAGCCATACCAGCATGTCCGTGGCGCGATGGGCAGCGAGCAGCGGCACGAACACGAGCACGTTCTTCGACCACTGGTGAGGCCGAAGGGCGCGCCAGACGGCGGCGAGGTGCTCTCTCGGACCCGCGAAGGTACGAAACAGAGCCGTGCGTCCCTTCGCATCGCGCTCCAGCGCAGCGCTCGCGCTGACCACTATGGCGCCGCGTGCGTGACTCCAGGTCTCCAGATCGCGGCGTTCGTTGCCGCAGTAATCAAAACCGCGCTCACCGAAATGCTGGACGAGCTGGTCCGCCTTGCGGCGTCCGGCCAGGTTGGTACGCGCATCACTCGCGATGACGCCATCGAAGATTCCGAGATGACTGGCGATGGCCGCTGCCTGCTTCTCATTCGCGGCCGTACACAGCCAGAGTTCGCGGCCATCACGCCGCTCACTACGCAACCAGGCAAGGAACTCCCGGTTGTAGGGCAGCACCGCTGCATTGGGGATGGCGCGCGCCGCGACCTCGGCCTTCAGGACCGCGCGGCCCCGGATCAGCCAGTAGAAGGCCAGCAGGAGGTAGAACGGGTTGCGTTTGAGCAGGATCAGCAGGGATTCGGCCAGCAGATCGGTCTGGATCAACGTGCCGTCCAGATCGACACATAGCGGCGGTACGAGTCGGCGGGCGTTCGCTACCACGGGAGTGCCGCCGTCAGGTTGCGTTGCCGGAGAATCAGTACCGACACCCAGCCGATACCGACTGCAAGCCACAGCGTCACCAGCCGGCAGGCCACGGTGATCAGGATCGCCTCGGGCAGTTGATAGCCCTGTGCGACCAACAGCGCCGTCATGACGGCCTCGGTCGTGCCCAGACCTCCCGGCAGGAACGACACCGCGCCCGCCATGACGGCAACCGCGTAGATCCCCACAGCGACCGGAATATCCAGCTGGACCGTCTGGAACAACCCGCCGATCACGAAGAGCCCGATGCCCTCCAGACCCCAGGCGATCAGACTCAGACACAGGCCGCTGATGAGCACTTCCAGTCGCAAGAGATTGCGGGAAGCGGACAGGGCGCGGACAACTGCGCGCAGGAACCGGCCCACACCGGTCGGCGCCCGCATGCCTGGCTGCGCAGGCTGATCAAGGCGCCGATGCAGAGCGCTCCAGGGATACACGGCCAACATGAAGAGCACTGAACCCACGGCAGCCAGGGTCACCCAGATGATGACACTGTAGTGAGGCACTGCGGTGAGAATGGCTGCGGCGAGTACGACCATGGCCACGCAGTCCATGAGGCGCTCCACGAAGAACGCACCGGCGATATCCGCCACCGGAATACCGGCTTCAGCGTAATACCGCGCGCGCGCCATCTCGCCCATCTTCCCGGGCGAGAGCGTGAAGGCGAATCCCGACAGGTAGGTGAGCGCCGTGAATCCGGCCGGCAGCCAGTGTCCCAGCCTGATCAGATAAGCGCGCCAGCGTACGACCCTGAACGCGTAGTTACCCAACGACAGCACCGCGGCCAGAACCACGAGATCCCAGGAATGCCGCAGTGGAGCAAGGGACAGCTGCGCGAGGTCGCCTCGCAGGGCCGCGACACAGGCCAGAAGGAAGGCGACCACGAGTGAGAACATCAGAAGGCGGGCGACGCGGGGCATGTTCAGGTGGAACGCGCGTTGAGTCGCGCCAGGATCGTTCGGGCGTCTTCCGCGCCAGAGAAATCGGAGGTTCCCGACAGAGCGGTTTCCAGATTGCTGCGCGCCCGGTCGCGCTGCCCCAGACGCAGCTCGGCCATGGCCAGGTGATAACGGATCACCTTGGAGTCCGGCGCGTGCTCGACCGCTCGCTCCAGGACGGGCAGCGCGTCCTGGAACTCCCCGCGCTTGAAGTGCACCCAGCCGGCGGTGTCGAGCATCGAGCTGTTGTTCGACAGCGTGAAGGCTGAAGTCAGGTCCCGGGCCCGGTCCAGACTCGCCTGGTCGGTACGATAGGTCACCAGCAGCATGGCCAGATTGTTGGCGGCAAGCTGTTGCAACTGCGGAGTGTTGCGGTAGAGATCGTCATAGCGCGCTATGGCATCGTTCACGCGCCCCTGTTTCTCGTACAGTGCCGCCAACTCGACGGCGACCCGCGATTCAGTCGGTGCGAGGCGCAACGCCGTCTCGTATTCCGCGATGGCTCCGGGCAGATCGCCCGAGGCGGTGTGCACCAGCGCCAGGTTGCGATGTGACTGCCACTCCTGCGGGTTCACCGCACAAGCGCGAGCGAGGGCCTCGATGGCGTGCGCGTAATCCTTGCGCCCCATGTACAGCTCGCCCAGAAGATTCAGGAGACCGGCATTGGACGGGTCCGCTGTGGACGCCGCCTGCACACGGGCCACGGCAGCATCGGAAGCGCCGCGTGCCACTTCGACCCGCACCAGCGCGCTCAGGATGTCCAATGCCTTCGGCTGCAGCTTCAGCGCGCTCTCCAGCTCCTTCTGGCTCTCTTCCAGATGCTTCTGCTGACCGGCGATCAACCCCGCGAACAGATAGCCCGCGGCGGAATCGGGCTGGCGATGCTTGAGATCCTCTGCCGCGTCGCGCGCGGCCGCGTAATCCTTTTGCGACAGATAGGCGCGGATCAGCGACTCGCGCGTGGCAATATCGTCCGGTGCGTGATTCACCGCTTCCTGCAGCAGAGTGACCGCCTCGGAGCCACGGTCGGTCTGCAACAGAAGCTGGGCCAGTTCCAGGCGGACAGCGATATCATTGGGCGCCGACTTCATTGCTGCACGAAGTGCTTCTTCCGCCAGTGCGGGCTGACCCTTCTCCTGATAGGCGCGCGCCAGTGTCCGTTGCAGTGGCACGGAGTTGGGTTGATCGCGCAAGACCGCGCGCAGGTCGCCAATCGCGCCCGTCGCATCGTGATCGCGCAGGGCCAGTGTGGCCCTGAGGATCAGAGCGTCATCGTCGCGCGGGTTCTTCCGAAGGACTTCGCCGATCAGCACGCGCGCGCGATCCAGATGATTGCGCGTGACCTCGAGGGCAGCGATCCGGTCGCGGGCGACCAATCCCTTGGCACCGGTTCCGTCCCGTGCGATGACTTCCTGGTATGCCGCGATCGCCTCTTCGGTGGCAGCGGTTCTCTGCAAGAGTGTGCCGAGCCCGAGGCGCAGATCGAGATTGTCAGGTTCGCGTGCGATGAACTCCCGGAGTGTCTTCTCGCCCTGTTCGCGCGAGCGCTGCGCCGCGATGAGGTCCACCAGGATGAGCTTTGCCTCGTTGAGGCGCGCGGCGTCCTGCAACTGCGCGAAGGCCGTTACGGCATCCTCCAGCACCTTCTGGGCCGCGTCGGGTTGACTCGCGCGGACCAGATGCATCGCCAGCTGTGACCGCGCCGACAGGTCATCGGGCTTGAGCACGATGATCTGGCGCATCTGTTCCTCGGCCCTGTCCGGCTGCGCATTCGCCAGATAGAGGTTTGCGAGAACCTCGCGCAGTTGCGTGGACGAGGGCACCTGGTTCACCGCGCCGCTGACGAGCGCGATGGCCTTCGCAGAGTCCCGCTGGCCCACGTAGAGCGCCGCGAGAATCGCGATCGCATTCTCATTGGTGGGTGCCAGCTGCACGGCCCGCTCGGCGTCCACCAGGGCCTTCGTGTCGTCTTTCTGCTGGTGACGGGCAGCCGCACGAACGGCCAGCAGGTCAGGATTGTCCGGGTGGGTTGTCAGACCGGGCGCGACGGCTTCCAGCGCGGCCTTGCCCGCGCCCGCAAACACCAACAGCTTGCCGAGATTGGCGCGGGCCGGATCGTAGCCGGCATCGGCCTCGATGGCCGCCTGGTACAACCCAAGGGCCTCGCGCAGGTTGCCGCGCAGCTCGGCCACGCGACCCTCGAGATAGAGCGCTTCGGGACTGCGCGGCTGGATCTGCACCGCGTTGCGGAACTCGACGCCGGCCTTCTCGGTATGGCCCGCCGCGAGAAAGTCCTTGCCCTTTTGCAGGTGACTCTCATAACGCGCCCGCGCACCACCGCACCCCGCCACGCAGGCCGCGACCAGCACGCCCAGAATGCACAGCCGCAATCGGGTGCCGCGCGGAGTGATCATGCAGGAACTCGAGGACCGGTTTGAGGGTTGCGGGTGAACCCTCCAAAATCTAGGCCCCTGCCGTGACGCTCGTGTGACACCCCACCACGGCGCCCGGCCGCGTAACCTGCGGGGCGATTCCGGCCAGGAAGTCCAGCCAACTGCTCACCGCATGCTCACTGCGATAGCGTGCGAGCGCAAGCTCCCGGGCGCGCATCCCCATGAGGGAAAGGCGTTCGGGCTGCTGCCGCAAGGCTCGTAGTTCGCTTGCCAACCGCTCCCTGTCCCCGCAGCGGACCGCGATGCCGCAGGCGTTGTCGCGCACGAGTCGGCCCACATCGCCCTCCGGGTCGCCGATGTACAGTGCAGGCCGCCCCGCGGCCAGGATGCCGTATATCTTGCTGGGGACGATGAGCCCTTCGAGCCGGGGCAACAGGCTCACCACATGCACGTCCGAGGCGGCGAGGCTGTCGGCCAGCAGCTCCGGCGGCTGGTAGTCCTGGAAAACGAAGCGGTCCAGGCCCTCCTCTTTCACCATCCGTTGCAGACCGGCGGCCTTGGCGCCCGATCCGGTGATGAGAAAGGAAATTCCGTTATCGGTGCTCAGCAGGCGCGCCGCGCCGAGCAGCGTGTCGAATTCATGCGCGCGACCGAGATTGCCCGAGTAGCCGACCACCAGGCCGGAAAGCCCGAGGCGGCGGCGCGTGACACTGTCATCACTGGACTTCGGCACGACAGTCGTGGCATCGGCCCAGTTGGGGATGACCCGGATCTGCGCGCTGCTGACTCCCCGCGCCAGCAACCGGCCGCGCATGCCTTCGCTCAGCACGATATTCATGGCGGCCTGGCGCAGAGTCTGGTCACGGGCCGCGACCAGTCCTCTCTCCAGCCATCGCGGCATGGCCCCGGGGGCGATGGCCGAGGACACTTCGGGAAACAGATCCTGCATCCAGTTCACCAGAACCGCGCCGCGCAAGCGCGCCGCTACGGCGACTGCAATCGAGATCAGCGGCGGATCGGTTTTGGCGACGACGACATCCCCGCTGCGGAGTAACCGGCGCAGCTCGAAGCCCGCGGCGACATGAAAGCTGGCGTAATCGAGCGCTCGACCCACGAGCCGTGCCCGTCCCCAGCGGGCGGTGTTGACCCGATGAACCGTCACACCCCGGATCCTTTCGCGAGGCGGCAGGGCGGCGCGCGCATTTTCGTAAAGCTGGCGTGAGGTCACGACGGCAACCGGTACGCCCTGATCGGCCAGGCGGAAGGCGAGATCCGACAGCATACGACTGGTCGCCGATTCGTCCGGGGCGAAGTAACGGTTGACGAATACGACCCTGGCGGGCGGTTGGTTGAACTCAGTCACGGATCTGGCGCCGTCCGATCTGTCGGGCAGGATTACCACCCACGATGTCGAGAGGGGCGACATCCTTCACCACCACCGCGCGGGCGCCCACCACCGCATCGCGCCCCACCGTGACACCTGGACCGATGAAGGCCTCCGTGCCGATCCACACGCCGTCCTCGATGCTGACCGGTGGTTTCAACAGGGGTAACTCAGGATCATTCAGGTCATGGGTCCCGGCGCAAACGTGCGCGCGGTACGAAAGCGTCACCTTGCAGCCAATCCGCACCTTGCCGAGGCTGTAAACCAGGACATCCTCCCCTAGCGCCGACCAGTCTCCGATCTCGACGTTCCATGGCATGTAGAAGTGCGCGCTTGGATAGATGTTCACCCGCTCGCCGATGCGTGCCCCGAACAGCCGCAACACGGCGCGACGCCAGGCGAAACACGGCCGCGGACTCAGTCGGACCAGCCAGCGCCCGAGGCTCCAGGTGATACGCCGCAGCTGCTCGCCGTGTGAGTACTTGCGCGCATGGCGATTCGCGCGCACATCGATCCGGCCGGTCACCGCGGGTTCGTCCATGGGCATCACACCGGCAATCCCCGCCGGCGGCGCTCGAGTTCCCAGGCCTTGCATTCGATCATGTATTCGTACATGGCCTGCAGGCTGGCGTAACTGAGCCCCGCCCGGCCATCCAGGAAACCACGACGCCAGCCGTAGTAATACAGGAACTTCAATACCGGTCGTGCCGGCAATCTGAAGAACAGATCCTTGAGCGCCCGACGCCGCTCATTCGGATCGGCCGACCACAGGTGCGCCCCGCTGGTGCCGCTCTCGCCCCGACGCAGCTTCTGGGCCTCCTGAGCCTCCATGTCCGAGTAGCGGTTGTGGCGCGCGATCCAGTGCGATATGCCGTGGCTGAACGGGTAATGGATGATGTGCTCGCGCAGCTCTCCGGTGGCGCCATCTACGATGGCCACCGGGTTGACCAGGCGCTCGTAGCGGATCCGCCCCGGCCGGAACAGTCGCACCAGCCAGGTGGGGTACAGCTGTGCGTGACGCAGCCACTGTCCCATGTAGTAATCCTTGCGCCGGACCCGGAAGGCCGCCTCCGGCACGTCGATGCTCAGCCGGGCGAGGATCTCATCGCGCAGTTCGGGCGGACAGCGCTCGTCCGCATCGAAGTACAGAACCCACGGGTTGTGGAAGTCGATGTGACTCACCGCCCAGTTCTGATGGGCCGACCAGTTGTCGAATGGCCGGGTAATGCAACGCGCCCCGCGGGATTCGGCGATGCTGCGAGTCGCATCGGTGCTGCCCGAATCCAGTACCACGATGTCGTCCGACCAGCGCAGCGACTCGATGCACTCCGCGATGTTGGACTCTTCGTTGAGAGTCAGGATCAGCACGGAGACGGTCATGTGACGCGCCCCGTCCCGTTGCCACAGCCGAGATCGAGAAAGCGGCGCGCGCCGGGTCTGCGAACGATATCGAGGACGACCGGAGCCACACAGCCACACGACTCGGGCCCGGCGTGTGAATCCCAGCCATAGGCGGTAATTGCTTCGTTCTTCAACACTGGCGGATGCGGCTGGTGGACTTGCAGGGTTCGCATGTTACCCGTCCGTGCGTACCGGGGTGCAATTCCCGGCGCGCGCAGCCGCTGCCGTCCATGTCACCAAACCGTCGTATTCACGCACTAACATGGAGAGTCGGCGGAAAGAACAAACGTCCATGTCCGAGCTCCCGTTGCGCTCCACGGTTCCCGGTTATGCACTGCTGGCGCTGGCCGCGATCGCGGCGGCCGCGTTGTTCTCGCAGGCCATCGGCCAGCTGTACGCGATCTGGAACGACCAGCCCGAGTACAGCTACGGCATCCTGATCCCCTTCCTGTCCGCGTTTCTCATCTGGCGCGAACGTCACCTGCTGCGCGGCCTGCCGTTCACGGGATCGTGGTACGGACTCGCGCTCATCTTCGCGGGGCTGGCCCTGCGCCTGATCGGCCAGCTCGCCACCATGCATGCCGTGGTGCACTACGCCTTCCTGCTGGTGCTCTATGGGCTCGTGCTGTCTCTCACCGGACCGGCGGCGTTTCGCCGGCTCCTGATGCCACTGCTGATCCTGATCTTCATGGTTCCGCTGCCGCCGTTCTTCAGCGAGCAGCTCTCGCTGCAGCTGCAGCTGCTGTCATCCCAGATCGGCGTAGGGGTCATGCGCGCTGCGGGTGTCAGTGTGTTCCTGGAGGGCAACGTCATCGATCTCGGCACCTACCAGCTCGAGGTGGCCGAGGCCTGCAGCGGATTGCGCTATCTCTTTCCGCTCATGACGCTGGCATTCATGATCGCTTACGCATTCCGGGGTCCGCTCTGGAAGCGCGCGATCGTCTTCCTCTCGAGCATCCCGGTCACCGTGCTCATGAACAGCCTGCGCATCGGATTGATTGGCATCACGGTGGAGCATTGGGGCCCGCGCATGGCCGAGGGGTTCCTGCATGAGTTCGAAGGTTGGGCGATCTTCATGCTCAGCAGCGTCGTGGTGCTGTTGATCGCCGTGGTGCTCAACAAACCGTGGAGGCCCCGGCCCGCGGTGGACGGTGCGGCGGCGGGGAACGCCGCCACTTCAAGTTCCATTGCATCGAGTGGCGTGACGGCGACTCCTGAGGCAGGCGGCTCAACGGCAGTCCAGGCAGGCAGGACGGCTGTGCCGGCCTACGCGATGGCGGCTGCGCTGGCCAACGTACCGCGCGCCTTCATTGCATCCACGGTCGTGGTTGCAATTGGCGCAGCCCTGGTGTTGGCGGTGCCGCAGCGTGCCGAGGCGATCCCGTCACGCGCCGAATTCGTGGACTTCCCGGCACGCCTCGGAGACTGGTCGGCGACCCGGCAGTCGCTGCAGCCGGCCGTGCTGGATCTGTTGCGCCTGGATGATTATCTGCTCGCCGATTATCAGGACGGCAGCACCACGCCGATCAATCTGTATGTCGCCTACTACCAGTCGCAGCGCAACGGCTTTTCCATCCACTCTCCGCGCCGCTGCATCCCCGGCGGGGGCTGGGAGATCCGGCAGTCGGACCGCCATGAGGTGCACACCGCCGACGGGCAGACCTGGCCGGTCAACCGGGTGCTCATCGAGCAGGGCAGCCAGAAGGCGCTGGTGTACTACTGGTTCCAGGAACGCGGCCGGCGCCTGACGAGCGAGTATGCGGTTCGCTGGTATCTGTTCTGGGATTCGCTGCGGCGCAACCGCACCGACGGCGCGCTGGTACGCCTGGTGATTCCCGTGCCGAAGGGAGTCAGCGAGACGTCTCTGGATGGCAAGCTGGCGCAATTCGCCCAACTGGCCGAATCGCCCCTCGGTCACTTCGTGCCCGACTGAGCATCACACCGGCGGCGGCAGCCAATGGTGCCCTCCGCCGAACCAGTCGAACAGCGCCCGCCAGTGCTCGATGAACGGAAACGTATCGACCCGGTAGCCATCGAACAGGCCCGTCCCGGTTGCCATGTTGATGGCGACCAGAAGCAGCGCGACGTTCCGGGTCGCCTGAGGCAGCGCGGACGCCGGCCCATATTGGCGACTCACGATCGTCATCGCGATGAAGGAATTGAACGCGGCGAGCGCATACCAGCGGTAGATGTCCCACCCGACCAGCTGCAGCAGCAGCGGGCACAGCGCAGCAACCATCACGGCGATTCTCGCGACCCTGGCATGCGCGCACCCACTCGAGCCGACGATGCGCAACGCGATCCACAGGAAGAATGCGATCGCCGGCAGAAATACCGCGCAGGCGTTGAGCTGCGCTGCCCACCAGGCCCGCTTACCCATGGTCTGCAACATGATCGACACGTTGTCCCCGGCCGATCGGGTCATCACGGCGAAGAAGTCGTCACGGGGATGGAAGTCCACCGCGGAGGTGATGCTGCCCTGAAGGTGAGCCACGCGTTGTGCGTCCATCGGAGCCGCGGATGCCTCGATCACCACAACACTGCCAATGAGTACCGCGACAGCGGCAAGCATGCCGAAATCCCTTCTCGGAGTCCGGCTATCGAGGGCGGCGAGGAAAAGCGGCAGCAGTGTCAGGGGGAGGAATGTCAGCACGTAATTCTCGTGCAACAGCACACCACCCAATCCCGCGAGAAGCACGATCGCAAGTCGCGCTCTTGTCCCACTCGCCAGCAGCGCAGCAAGAGCCAGGATTCCCGAGGGGATTTCCAGGTAACCGATGAGATGCGCGAAGTAGGTCACGATGAAACTGGCGGCAAACAGCGCGACCACGGTGCCGTTGGCGATGCGCCCCGCACCGCTCTTGCGGACCCACCAGACCAGCAGGACGAGGAATCCCGCCAGCAATAAAGCGCTGAGTGTGAGGAACGTGTCGTAGTGCCGGATCGGGATTGCGGCAAGACGCGCAATCGATCCGAACAGTCCGCGCTTGATGAAGCCATCGTGGTAGTCGAGCTGGGCCTGGGTCGCCGCCCACAGGCTGGGCAGGCGCAGCCCCTTCAGTACCGACAG
>Ga0335069_10012192_pt1 | contig 12099 bp, 9 predicted proteins | sample Lox_Sample_11_FD_206714 | JGI IMG/M metagenome (GOLD analysis project Ga0335069, IMG submission 206714) | Soil microbial communities from Loxahatchee National Wildlife Refuge, Florida, United States - Lox_Sample_1.1 | ecosystem: Environmental > Terrestrial > Soil > Wetlands | place: USA: Florida...
GCCAGCCGGTCATTGCAAACGATTTCGAAAACCCGTCAATGATCACTGTGCGCTCCGGCATGCCGGGCAGCGCCCAGATGGATTTGTATTCGCCGCCAAAGAGGATGCGCGCGTAGATTTCGTCGGCGATCACCCAGAGGTCATGTTTTTTGGCGAGGTCCGCGATGCCTGCGGTGATGCCTTCGGTAAAAACCGTGCCCGTGGGATTATTCGGCGAATTGAAAATCAGGAGCCGGGTTTTTGAAGTGATTTTTTCGGCAATTTCCTTGAGGTCGGGTTGAAATTTGTTTTCCTCGCGCAATGCGTACGAAACGGCCTTGGCTCCCAGGCCGCGCGTGAACGACGGATAAATGGGAAAACTAGGATCGGGGTAAAGCACTTCGTCGCCTGGCTCGATCAGCGCCATCATCGCCAGTGAGAGCGCCATTTTGCATCCCGGTGCAACGAGCACCTGCTCCGGGCCAACGTCCAGTTTTCGCGTGCGCTTCAAATAGTCGGCAATCGCCGCACGCAGCGGCGGAATGCCGCGCGTGGCCACATAGCGGTCCCGCCCGGCAGCGACGGCGGCGCTCAGCGCGTCCACTACCGGTGCCGCCGGATGAAAATCCGGCTCGCCGAGCTCCAGATGAATGATCGAGCGCCCCTCTTTTTCGAGTTCCTTGGCGCGGGTGAAGACCGCGAGGGCGCCTTCGCCAGTCAGTTGAGCAATTCGCGATGCGATTTTAGCCATAGCTGAAAAATCATATCACTTTGCGGGAGTCGGAACCCCGCAGGAAGAGAATCGGGGCGCAAGCTTCTGCGCCCCATTGTGATTTCTTGAAGTTAGAACGAGAACCGTAGCGAGAACTGAATCAACCGCGGCGTCCCGACGGTAGAAATGATCTTGCCGAATGCGGCCGGGTTCTCCACATCCGTCACCGCTGGATTCGCGAAGTTGGCGTGGTTCCAGATGTTGAAGAAGTCCGTGGTGAACCGCAGGCCATACCGTTCGTTGAAACTAAAGTCCTTCCCGATTGAGAAGTCCCAGTTTTGCTGGTAAGGACCGCGGTAGTTGTTGCGCCCGAGATCGCCGTAAGCTGTAACCACACCGTCGCCGCCCTGCGCTGGAGTGAGAAACGAGGCGGCTGAGAAGTTCGAGAAATTCAAGTAGCCATTGTTCACTTCATTGTGGATGCCGCCGCCAGTATAGCCCTTGCTGATAGTGCCGCCAGGGGCCAAGCTGCCGGTCAGAGTGGTGGTATAACCTTGACCGAGGTAGGCCGAACCCGCCAGCGAGTCGAGGATCGAAAACGGCAAGCCGGACTGAACGGTGGTGATGCCGCTGACCGCCCACCCCCCCAGCGCCGCTTTTTTCCATCCGGTCGAAGAGGAAAAGAAAGGCAAATTGTAACGGTAGCTGACCACAAAGCGATGAGTGCGGTCAAAGTCAGACGGCCCATAGCCATCGCGGAGGTTCGTTTCGTCGTTGAACGCAGTGTTGAAGGCCGTGTTGCCACTGGAGTTGACGTCGAGCGAGCGGGACCACGTGTAGGCCGCCTGGAAGTAACCATTGGACCAGCGGCGAGACAGGGTGGTCTGCAGCGAGTTGTAGTGTGAATAGGCCGAGTTATCAAAAATCTGATAGCCGTTATACCCATTGACTTGCGGATTTGAGGAACGAATCTGGCCATTGGCCAGGGTGCTCTGGGTGATGGTGTAGCTGTTACCGTTCACGTCCGTAACGGTGATTGGGTTGGTGGGTGACGCGATTCGCTCGGGAATGTCCGTGCGGGTCTCGCGCAGGTGAATCGAATGAGTGCCCACGTAACCCACCTCAAGTATCCACTGCTTGCCGAGATCACGCTGGATGCCGAGATTCCACTGCTGCGTCGAAGGAGAAACGAATCGCCGCGGCACACCCAGCGTGAAAAAGCCCTCCGTTGGAACGCTGCCTGGACTGCCCGCCGCGCACCCATAGACAGGGGAAGACGTATTGGGGTTGCCACCACCAAAGCCGAGGAACGCGGATTGGCACGGAATGAAGTTCGGGTCGAGCGTGCCCGCTGTGGGTAGGGCGTTAGGATTGGGGTTCTGGCAACCCGGAGCTGGGTTCTGAGAGAAGAAAGTCCCCAGGCAACCGGGCGTGCCCGCTTGGGAAGCAATGGGCAGGAAGGGCGCCTGAAAGGAGAGCTGGTCCACGTCACCGACGTCTTCGCGAACGAAATAAATGCCATAGCCGGCGCGGACGACGGTCTTATTGTCGCCGAAAAGGTTGTAGGCAAGGCCGACGCGGGGAGCGAGATTCTTAGCATAATTGTTGTTCAAGGTAGTGTCATTGCCGCTGCCAGTGAGTCCGGGCACGTTGAGCAGGTTGGCGCAACCGCCGTAGATCATCGGGTAAACATTTTGTGCGGCCAAATTTTCGTCAATATTGCCAATATGGCAGAGGTTGTCGTGGAACGCGCCGTTGATATCAACCCGGACGCCCAGGTTCAGAGTCAGGTCCTTGCGGACCTTCCAGTCGTCTTGAACGAAGAAGCCAAAGTCGTTCGTCCGGTACTGGTGGTTGTAAACACCGCCCCCGCCGAAACTGAAAGCCGGTGCGCCAAGCAAGAAATTCTGCCAATCCGTGGCGCCGGTGGCGGGGTTATTGAGGAAAAACAACTGACCGTTGAAGGTTTGTGGAAACAGCTTATCGAGGTTGACGCGGGTAGCTTCCCCGCCAAAGCGGAAATCGTGGGGTCCTTTGATCCAGCTGACCGTGTCGACGAAGTTGTAGTTGTTTTGGGTTTGGCTCTGATTGGCAGGAGGTGTGGGGCCGATCTGAAAGCCCGACGAGTTGAAGGTGAATTTATAAATCGAGTCCGTGATGTTGTTCGACGGGCGGTTGATACCCAAGTCGCTCGCGGTCACGGGTGCCTGGTTGTTAAGGTCATAGCTAATGCGCACAAATCCGAAGCGGAAGTCGTTCACGAGGGTAGGCGCGAAAAGATGCGTTTCATTGAAGCTGAAGAAGCGGGAGCCCACCGGGATGTCATAGGGGAAATCCAGGTCCGTGGCGCTGATGCTGCTGGAGAGTGTGCCGCCCAAAGAGGCCTGCAAGCCACCTGCGCCGAACGGAAGAAATGTTTCAGCATTCGAGAAGAAGAAGCGTGCCGAAATTTTGTCCTGGCCGCCGCGGAATTCGTGGTCATAGTTTGACGTAAACTGATCGTCCGTGTATTTGCCGGTCTTGCTGTAAACAAAAGGTGCGGTCACATAGGCGGCTTTATCCGGAGTGAGATTGGCCGTCGCGCCCGGGACCGAGGGAATCAGGAAGCCATTGGCATCGCCAAAAAGGTTGCCTTGCGCTTGCAACAGCTTCAACACGACGTGATCGATCATGTTCGGCGTGATGGGAAAGGCCTCCGTGCTGAAAGCTTCGGCAATGCTTGTGGCATCGCGCTGCGCGGGAAGAACCGGCAATGCGGGGTTATCGATCTGGGTGCCCGGGGACAACGCGCTGCGCTGCCGCGTGCCCTGATAGTTTACGAAAAAGTACCCAAGCTTTTCTTTGACGACCGGTCCGCCGATGCTGCCGCCGAATATGTTCTGCTTTACTGACGGGCGGGGCTGTCCGGTAGCGTTATGGAAAAATTCATTGGCGTTAAGCGCATCGTTGCGGAAGAATTCGTAAATGTCGCCGTGGAGCTGCCGTGTGCCGCTGCGCAGAATCGCGTTCACGTTTCCGCCACCGTTGCGCCCCTGGCTGGCGTCGTAGAGCGAAGTCTGGACCTTAAATTCCTGAATCACGTCTGGATTGGGAAGCGGCACGTAATAGGACTGCGCTACGTTATAGTCGGTAGCGCTGATCCCTTCGATCAGATAATTATTGTTGTCCTCGCGCTGCCCATTGACGAAAGATTTCACGACGCCGCGACCCAGTTGGGCAGAGGCATTCAGATCGCTCTGGGCACCTGTGCTCAAAGTGAGGAGTTGCTGATAATTCTGCGTGGCCAGCGGAAGTTCACGGACCGTTTCCTCTCCAATGGTTTGACCGGTCGTGGCGTTGGTGGTTTCCACCGTGGTCACTTCGGCCGAAATCTCCACTTTTTCCGTGACCGTGCCGGGCTTCAGCGAAATGGTCATGCGCGTGGTCTCCGTGACGCGCACTTCAATGTTGGTCGCCTTGGCTTCGGCGAAACCCGATTTATTCACCACCACGAAATACTTCGCCGGAGGCAACAGCGTGGCTTCGAACGTGCCGTCTGTCCCGGTGGTCACCCGGCGAATCACCTCGCTGGTCGCGCTATTGATAATCTGTACGTCCGCGCCTGCCACTTGGCCGCCGTTTACATCCAGAACGGTGCCCAAAATGGCCCCGGTCGCGCCGCCCTGACCAAAGGCCGGCTTACCTGCATACACCGCCACCAGCAAGGAAACAAATAGGAGGACCTGTATAAATTTCTGCATTTCCCACCCCCAAGAATTCTTGCCACTTCCCCGAACCCTCGAGCCCGACTGGAATTTGCTTGCGACTGGCCTGCAGGCACAACCCGGAAGGAGGCACGAGGGCGAAACCCGCAATGTGGACTAGCGACACATGTTGGAGTTTTCTATGCTGAAAAGCTAACCGGATAAATACCCTATTGTCAATCACTTGGCAATCGAATTTTCTGATGCAAAGCAAAAGCGTTTTCAATGCTTGTCTTGCCTCGTAGGCCACCTCCAGAGTTGCGCGTTTGTTTTCTTTCCCTTGTGGTAACGCAACCCCGGAAATTGCGCTATCGTCTAATCCTATAGACTTGCTTCCTATGCTGAGGTTTGCCATGAACCGCATAATTTCTTTTCTTCCAGCAGGTATTTGCTTGATCGCTCTTGGGCTCGCTCCCATTGCTTTGGCTGGCTCCAGCCATGCGCGGATTGTGCGATTGAGCCTGGTTCAGGGCGACGTCCGGTTTGCCACCACTTTTCACGACGACCCGTTAACCGACGCCAAAGCGGATTGGCAGGTGGCTCCGCTGAATCTGCCGATTCGCCAGGGCTTTGTGCTGGCCACTGACAACGGCCGAGCGGAAGTGGAATTCGAAAACGGCGCGATGATCTTCCTGGCGCCTAATACGGTCATCGAGTTTTACGACCTCTCTTTGCAAGACGGTGCTCGGATCACCCGATTGGTGCTCCGGCAGGGTTCAGCCACGACTTATGTGAATCCCGCTAACGGCGATTATTTCAGCCTCACGGGCGGCGACTTCACGGTGGAAGCGGCCGGCCGCACGACTTTCCGCCTGGACAATTTTGACGACGGCAGCGCGGTAAGTGTCGAACAGGGTCACGCGAACGTTCTGCGCAACGACAAGACCACGCCGCTCTCCAAGGGTCAGTCCCTCTCTGTCCATGCAACGGATCCAGACAATCCGATTCTTGGGCGCTCTCCGGATTTGGATGACTTCGACCACTGGGTCTCCGGCCGCATTGACAGTGTGGTGACGGCGACAAACTACTCTTCGCAATATGTGAACTCGCCCGGGTATTCCGCGGGTTTCGGAGATCTCTACACCTACGGTTCCTGGTATCCCATGGCCGGATTCGGATATTGCTGGCGGCCATTCGGTGTGGGGTTGGGCTGGTCGCCGTTTGATTACGGTTCCTGGTATTCCGATCCGTTCTTTGGCTATACCTTCATTGGCTATGCGCCTTGGGGTTGGTTGCCCTATCACTACGGCGGTTGGGTGTTTTCACCAGTCTACGGCTGGGTCTGGGCGCCAGTGGGATTCGGACCACGTGGTGGTCCGCTCCCCTACCATCCCGCGACCGCGGTCTGGGTTCGCAACGGAACCAATCTTGGCATCGTGCCACTGCATCCCACGGACAAGTACGGAAAGACCGCGCAAAATCTGAATCAGGGGATTTACACGGTGCAGAATCTGCAAGTCGCGAAGAATTCGGTTACGCCGGCCGGCGGGTCATGGTCTGTGCTGCATCATGCGCCCACGGAAACTCTTGCCTCCAACGTTGCTTCTAGCACCGCTCCGGCTCGCGTTTCGCGAACGATTCTCTCCGGTACATCCACCAGCACGCGCGTGGTGAACTTCGGCCGCGAATCCTCCATCACGTTTGATCCTGTGGAGCACCGCTACGTCAACAGCGGCAACCTCAGCGAGGAGCAGAAGGCGCAGGTGGTCGGGCACGCGAATGGCGCACGGACGGTCGTGAATGGCACGGCGATTCGCGGAACCACGACGGTCCAAACGCCCCCGAAACCCGGGGTGCCGGCAACACCGTCGAGCGCCCGCATTGGGGTTCCGCCACGGATTCCGGCACGGGTTCCGGCAGTACCTGCTCTTCCGCATACTGGTGGCACCAGCGGTGCCGTTCCGTCGCGCGGCGGTGCGACTTGGGGAGGCGGTGCCTCTTCCAGCTCTCATCCTTCCTTCGGAGGATCGGGCTCCGGCTCTCACCCATCGGGTGGCGGTGGGAGTGGTGGCAGTCATCCTCACTGATCTGGGCGCAGAGGATTTGCGAGGAAACGCCTCACACAGATGCTGAACCGTTTTTCTTTGGTTGGAAAAGCTCGAGGCAGGTCTTTGCTAAAAGCGGCCTAATTAAAGATCATCCCCGCGTAGCCCACCACGGCGTCGCGATCGCCGCTGACATCGCCTGAAGTCGCGTAACACACCAGTTCTCCCCGTTCCGCCCCAATTGCCTTCATCGCGGTGAGTGTCGCTATTGCAGGGCCCAGTCCGCACATCGAAATTCGCTCCTCGCGGCAAATGTCATACAGTCCTTGGGCGTCCAGAGCTTTCAGTTTTTCGATGGCTTTCTGGTCCTTGCTGCGCGTTGTTTCATCATCCTCGTAATGGTTCATGTCCGAGGAGGTCACGATCAGTATTTCGTCCTTGCTCTCCTGAAGGACACGCGCAAGTCCCAAGCCCAACTCTCTTAGATCGGAAAATCGCAAAGTGCCCACCGCCACGGGGACAAACGTAAACCCTGGGTCGAGCACCTGAAGAAAGGGAATTTCCACTTCCAGAGAGTGCTCGCGCTGATGGGCCACAGGGTCTTCCCGCAAGCGCGGGCAGCTTTCCTTCAACATCTGCGCAAGCGGTTCGTCGAGCGGAGCGTCCCCCAGCGGTGTCCGCCATGCGCCTTCAGAGAGAATCGCGAGGTCCGCGCCCGGCGGCGAATGCCGCACGCCCACCACTATGACTTTTGGGGGCAAGTGAATCCGGGAAAATACCGCGCCGGCGACTCCTCCGGAATAGATGTATCCGGCGTGCGGGACCATGCAGGCTCGCACACGGAGCTTCTTCGTTCCGGGTTCGCTCGCGGCGAATTTCTGGATCAGGTGCGTTAGTTCTCGCGGATTTGCGGGATAAAACTGGCCGGCAACGGCAGGCAGGCGCAACATGTCACCCTCCGGGTCAGAGGGATTTTGAAGGCTTCCCCTTGAACTTCACAACCACCAGGGATTGAGGGTCATATTCCAGCTTGATTTTGTCGCCGTACTGATAGCCGCCCTTGTCCACGATCTGCTGCATCTTATCGGCGGCAGCGGCGCTCAAGGTGAACGTCTGAACGGACATATCATTGCCCATGGCCTTCACCGTGATTTGCGCACGATTGGCGTGCATCACGTAACCTTCAAACTTGGCCAGACCATTCGCCTTGGGCTTCGGCTTCACCGCGTTGACCACGATTGGTGCGGCTTCGCTCACGATGATCGGCGTCAGGATCGGATCCTGCGCAGAGGCGCGGGAAACTCCCATCGTGCCGAAAAACACGATGCCGAGGCCTGCGAACTGGAGAAATCTCTTCATTCGATGTCGTCTGTGGCAATGCGCAGCGACTTCAGGAATCGCACGTCCTGGGGGGTCATCGTCAGCCGCGGCGCTGCCTTCTTTTCCGGTTCCTGGTCCATCGATTCCTGGTCCACCTGAATGCGCAGGGATTCCAGGAAACGCCGGTCCTGCGTGGTAATCCGCGGACCTTCTTCGGTCTGGCCGTCACGCTTGGCCAGGCCGATGGTGGCATCCAGCTTCAGCACGATGTCGTAACCATGCGCGCGGACACCGGCGATCGCTCCGGTGATGCGCTCGGACTCCGAAACCGTGTCGTTGATTGCATGACCCAGTTCACGCAGCAGGTTTTTCAGGTGATCGTCGAGTTGCAAGGCTGGCTCCCCAGTACTTCAGACTTGATTCTAGGCCTTAGCGAAATTCGATACAAGCGGCCTTCGCGGAGTTGTCCTCAATCTGTTCATGGCCCTTACCTGCCCCTTTGGCCGGGTACGAAACGCACCCATCTGGAGGATTAGGTTAAGATTTCTTGATGCCAGCGCCGGCGCAAACCATGCCTCCGAAAAACGAACTGCGCGGATTCCGCCGCTTGTGGCGCACCATCCGGCAAGTGTTTCACGAGGTTATGGGCGCGATGTTTGCACTATTGGCGTTCGGCTGGCTGAATTCGGCGTTCCGCGCGTGGACACGCGACGTGGCGCACTGGCTGGTAGGGGTCTCGGTCGCCGTGGCCGTGCTCTTTGCTTTCTTCGCCGTGAGTTCCTTTCGGCGTGCACGCCAGTTATAGTCTCAGTAGCGGCAGGCCTCAGCCTGCTAAGCCTTCCAAAAGCGCAGCTCATGGCGGATACCAAAAACAAATCGGGCACAAAGTCTGAACGCAGAGCGCAATTCGCCACACTTTCGGGCTTGCCTGTCGATCGCCTCTACACGCGGGAATCCTTACCCAACTGGGATCCGGAAGACTCGCTGGGCTACCCGGGCGAGTTTCCCTACACGCGCGGAATTTACCCCACGATGTACCGCGGCCGCTTCTGGACCATGCGTCAGTACGCGGGCTTCGGCTCCGCCGCGGAATCCAACAAACGCTATCGCTACCTGCTCGGCAAGGGTCAGATGGGCCTGTCGGTGGCCTTCGATCTGCCCACGCAAATCGGCATGGACTCCGACCATCCGCTCGCGCTCGGCGAAGTCGGGAAAGTCGGCGTGGCGATTGATTCGCTCGAAGACATGGGAGTGCTTTTCGACGAGATTCCGCTCGAAAGAGTTTCGACTTCGATGACCATCAACGCGACGGCGGCGATCTTGCTGTGCCTGTACGTCGCGGTTGCAAAAAAGCAAGGCGCCGACCTGAAGAAAATCTCTGGCACGATCCAAAACGACATTCTCAAGGAATACATCGCGCGTGGGACCTACATTTATCCCGTGCAGCACGCCATGCGCATCGTCACGGACATTTTCGCCTGGTGCCGCGACTTGCTGCCCAAGTGGAACACGATCTCCATCTCCGGATATCACATCCGGGAAGCCGGCTCGACCGCGGTGCAGGAGGTGGCCTTCACCCTGGCCGATGGCATCTCTTACGTCCAAGCAGCTCTTCGTGCCGGACTGCCGATTGACGAGTTTGCACCGCAACTTTCGTTCTTCTTCAATGCCCATAATGATCTTCTAGAAGAAATTGCGAAATACCGGGCCGCGCGCCGCCTGTGGGCCAGAATCATGCGTGATCGCTTCCAGGCGCAGGATTCGCGTTCTCTCCTACTGCGTTTCCACGCGCAAACCGCCGGCTCTTCTCTCACCGCGCAACAACCTGAAAACAACATTGTGCGCGTAGCCATTCAGGCGCTCGCCGCGGTGCTCGGCGGCTGCCAATCGTTGCACACCAACTCCATGGACGAAGCGCTCGCGCTTCCCACGGAGGAAGCCGCGCTGATCGCGTTGCGCACGCAGCAGATCGTCGCTCACGAAACCGGCGTCACCAACACGATCGATCCCGTGGCCGGCTCTTACGCCATCGAAACCCTCACGAATCAGATCGAAGAACACGCCCAGGTTTATCTAGCAAAAATTGACGCCATGGGCGGCATGATCAAGGCGATTGAGGCAGGATTTGTGCAGTCGGAAATTCAGCGCGCAGCCTACGACTTCCAGCGATCCGTCGAAACGAAAGATCAGATTGTCGTTGGCGTGAATGACTTTGTCACCAGTGAAGAGCGCACTATTCCCACCCTGCACATTGATGCCGAGATCGAGCGCAATCAGGTGCAGCGCCTACATGCCTTGCGCGCCAGACGTGATGCTCGCAGAACCGCGGCCGCACTCGCTGAGCTCGAACGCTGCGCGCGCAGCACCGAGAATTTACTCCCTGCCATTCTCGCCGCCGTCGAAGCCAACGCCACGGTCGGCGAAATCTCCGACACTCTCCGCCACGTCTACGGCGAGTATCACGAATCTGTGGTTATCTAGCGAACGGTCGACTTGGCTGCAGCCTGGTCAACTGTTCCTTGAGACTGTCTGCATTCTGGTCCAAGGCACAGCTTTGCTCTGTCCTGCCCTATAGTATTCTTGCCGCGTGCCACCGATGAAACTCATTCTGGCTTCTTCCTCGCCGCGACGCGCGGAAATCCTGACAAACGCCGGACTGTCGTTTTCCGTTCTTTCTTCTGCAGTGGACGAAACGCCGCTACCGAAGGAAGCGCCAGAAGACCTGGTCCTGCGCCTCGCCAATGCAAAGGCGGAACTTGTGGTTGCCCGCGCCGTGGGCCCCGCGATTGTGATTGGCGCAGATACGACGGTCGTCTGTGAAGGCAAAATCCTGAATAAGCCGGAATCCCTCGAAGAAGCGCGCGCCATGCTCGAGCTGCTTTCCGGCCGCACGCACTCCGTCCTCACTGGCGTCGCCCTCATTCGCCTTCCCGGCCACCAGTGCCGCCAGTTCACCGAATCGACCCTGGTTCAATTCCGTCCTATCTCGGAGGACGAACTCAATTCCTATCTGGCTAGCGGCGAATCCCTCGACAAGGCCGGAGGCTACGCCATTCAGGGCCTGGCCGGCCGCTTTATTCCGCGAATCGAAGGCTGCTACTTCAACGTTGTCGGCCTGCCGCTTTCGCGCCTGCTGACAGAGCTTCAAGCCCTGGGCTGGACTGGAAACTCTTAACCGCCATTTTCGTTACTCGCCAAAAAAAAAGCGCCCCGGCCCGCAGCCGGAGCGCTCTCTTCGATCCGAGTGGAACCGCGCTTACTTCTTCGGGTGCTGCGTGTTCGCGTTGTGCTTCTTGTTATAGATGTTCTTCGAAGAGGCGTTCTGTTCCTTGTTGATTTGCTGCTTTTCGCCCTGCGTCAGCTTGCCGCCGTTCGCCTGGCGATCGGCCTTCACCTGCTGGTTGATGCCGCGCTGCTGGTTTTCGAGCTTCGCGGTTTCGCCCGCGGTCAGTTGGCCGCTCTTGATGCCCTGCGCGATGCGATCCTGCTGGTTTTCGCGGCGTTGGCCGACTTCGTTGTTTCCGTAATGCGCGGCGTTGGCGTTGTGCTTATCGTTATAGATCTGCTTCGAAACCTGGTTCTGCTGCTTGTTGATCTGCTGTTTCTCCGCCGAAGTCAGCTTGCCGCCGTTGGCTGCACGATCCGCGCGCGTTTCGCCATTAATGGCCGCTTCCTTGGATTCAAGGTGGGCGGTTTCACCGGCAGTCAACTGGCCGCTCTTCACGCCGTTGGCGATGCGGTCCTGCTGATTTTCTTTGCGTTGGCCGACAGTCGGCTGCTGCGCGGGAGTGCTGGTCGTGCTCGGGGCGCTCGACGTGCTGGTATCCTGCGCCATCGCCACCGTGCCCAGCAAGAGCACCGCTGCGGGCAAAATCGTCCACTTCGAGAAATTAACGCTCATGACTTTCATCTCCTTGTTTTGTCCTCGACTGAAGCCTGGGTACACGGTTATACCCAAGTCTGGAGAAAAAGTTGCGCATCCTCTACTGGTCGAGAGGCCAGCCGTTATTGGATGGGAAGAGAAGTTCCGTCACTATTTGGGCATGCACAGAGGCATACGCAAACCGCCACTTCGGCTTGGTTTCTTGGGACTGTCAGGGATTTCGGGAAGGAGTGACTTATCAGGAAGGAGTTCCAGTCACTTCCACCGAGTTCATGCTTTCGCCATTCGTGCCGACGCTGGATACCACGTAGTAATAAGTGCCGCTGGCTAAACCCTCATCCGTGTAGCTCGTCGAGCCCGTGGAGACGATAAGTGCGTATGGGCCGCCGCTGGTCCCAGAGCGCTTCACGTTGTAGCTGCTCGCTCCCGCGCTGGCGCCCCAACTCAACGCAACCTGGCCATTTCCAGGCTTTGCGG
>Ga0335069_10012193_pt1 | contig 12099 bp, 9 predicted proteins | sample Lox_Sample_11_FD_206714 | JGI IMG/M metagenome (GOLD analysis project Ga0335069, IMG submission 206714) | Soil microbial communities from Loxahatchee National Wildlife Refuge, Florida, United States - Lox_Sample_1.1 | ecosystem: Environmental > Terrestrial > Soil > Wetlands | place: USA: Florida...
CGGGTCGTCGGTCGCCGGTCCGGGCTGGTCGGGGCACGCGTCCTGCGCGTCGGGGATCTTGTCGCCGTCGCGGTCCGAGGGGGCGGGCGGCGGCGGCGGGTGGTAACCCGGCGTCCACTCCGCCGAAAGCAGCACGCGCACCAGCGGAGAGCCGAGATCCCGCGTGATGCCGGGGCCGGCGCCGGCGCCGATGCGCCAGTCTTCTCCCAGCGTCGCGTGCAGGCCGAGGAGCGCCTCGACGGGCGTCGACCCGCTCGCGAAGAACGCGCCCGAGGTGCCCGTGTTCGCCTCGCCGTAGATCTCCGGTCCGACGAGCAGATGCCGATCCGCGAGCCGCAGGCCGAGCGCCGCGCCGTAGACGAGCGAGTCGCCGTAGGGGTGACCGTCGACGGTCATCCCGCTCGGCTGGGCGCGAACGTGGAAGCCGAGCTTGACCGAGTAGGCGAGGACGCCGGCCTCGCCCGCGGCGATGGCGTGAACGATGCCGTGCGACGCGTCGTCGCCCGTGTACTGCTTGGATTCTCCGCTGGGCACGAAGAACTGGCCGCCGACGGCCAGCGTGAACGGCGACGCGTACCGCCCGACGAGGCGCAGGTCTGCCCCGAAGCGGAGATCGCCGAGGGCCACGTCGGTGGGTGCGGCGAAGACCTGGCCCGTGCTGGCGCTCGTGACCGTGTTGCCCTGATCGAGCACGGCGACCGGCAGGTCGAAGCCGATGCGCACGCTGTCGAGCAGGACGAGCGATGCGCCGGGATGGAGGAAGAGCTGCGACGAGACGACTGCGGGGGAGCTCGGGTTGCTCAGCGTGAACGGCTGGTTCGCATACTCGGCGACGACGCCGATGGCGGGGCGGACGTCGCCGCGCAGGTCGAGCGTGTCGAGCGCGAACCACTCGCTGCCGCGCTCGGACGGGTTGAACCGGTCCGTGTTGAACTGCGTCCCCGCGACAGGCTGCGCCTGCGCGGGAGCGGCGATCGACGCGAACGCGAGAGCGGAAAGGATCACCAGTGTTCGTCGCATTACGCCCGATGGGACTCGATGCGACGAGACGGCGTCAACCGTTAATCATTGCGGCGTGTGCGGCTTCAGACTCGCGCTCGATGTGGGCGAAGTAGGTGCTGCAGTCGCCGGCGACGGATCGGGAGCCGTCGGCGGAGCGACCACCGTGGGCACTGGTCGCGGCGGGTGCGCCTGGTCGTTCACCCGCCCGACACGGAGGAAGTGGATGAGGGCAACGATCAGCGCCGCGATTCCGACGATGGCGAGGCAGATGGCGACCGGGCCGAGGGCCTTCCGGAGCTCTTCGCGCAGCCGGAAGATCTGGTTCTTCACGATCTTCTCGGTCACACCGTCGGCCGCTGCAATCTCGGCGTAGGTCATCCCCATCCAGCTCTGCATCAGCCACTTCATCGGGTGCTTCAGGCGCGGACGAGAGGCCGCGTAGTCGAGGGCCACCTTGACCCCGTCGCGCGCCTCGAGCGGATCCACGGTCGTCGTGGTGGCCGGTGTTTCCTGATCCTCGTCGGCGTAGCTCGCATCGGCCGTTTCGTCGCTCGATGCCTTGGGATTCACCGGCTTCTTGTCGAGCGGCGCGTGACTCTCCTTGCGCCGGTCGTCGATACGGTCGCAGCGCAGCATCGTGAGGAGCAGCTTGTCGAGCTCCTCGGTGGTCTTCGGCCACGCGTGCCGCTGCTTCCATGCGCTCTCGAGCGTCGTCTGCACGATGTCCTCGCGCCGCCGCTCGGGAACGAACTTCCACCTCAGGTTCCCCAGCAGGCGCGCCCGGGTGCGTGGATCGGTGAAATGCGCGACGAGCTCCGGCGCCGGCTCTCGGCCGGGCGCGGGCTTCGGGGCATTGCCGGGAGGCGCTGCGGGGGGCTGCTGCACGGGGGTCGTCATGCCCGCCTATCGGCGCAGGACTGGAAAGGTCTCCGCGAAATCGTCCGGAGCGGGCGGACGGGCTCACTTAGGTACGACATTGTGCGTGGAGTGCAAGGAGCAAGGCCGGCCGCATGGGGATGCCACCAGGCGATCACCCGGGTGCGGGCATGCATGCACCCGGGTGCGGGCACTCGGACACGGGGGTGCGGGAGTCCCGGCAATGGGGTGCGTGGATGGCTGCAAGGCGGTGCAGGCACGAAGACACCCGGGTGCGCACGCGAACGCGCCCGGGTGCAACCATCAACGCACCCGGGTGAGTCCATCGACGCATCTGGATGCTGCCGGGTGATCACCCGGGTGCGGGGATGCATGCACACTGGTGCGGGCATGACGACTACCAGGTGCGGTCACTCCGCCCCTGCATGCGGTCACGGGCGCACCCGGGTGCGGAGGTCCCATCACCCGGGTGCGCGCGCGGGCGCACCCCGGTGCGATTCCGACCGCACCCCGGTGTCGAAACCATCGCACCGGGGGGCGTGCCTCCCCGGACCGGGTTGCCGTCACGGGTACACCGGGCTGCCCTCGCAGTCGCACAGCTTGGATCGCCCGCTGGCACCTGCATGCGCGCCAACTCACAACGGGACGCCCCGTGCCAGCACCCTGCGGTGCGTGTCGACTGCTGCCAGTGCGACATGACGATGCGACAATCGCGCGGTGACTGATCCCCTTCCCGTGTTCCGCTACCACCCCGACCCGGTCGCGACCGGGAGCGTCGAGCCATCCGAAGCCGCGTGCCTCGTTTGCTCGCGGGCGCGCGGCTTCATCTACACGGCTCATGTCCTGTCAGAACCGTCGATCGATTCAGCGGTCTGTCCCTGGTGCATCGCCGACGGGTCCGCGCACGCGCGCTTCGGGGCGACATTCGCCGACGAAGAGTTCGTTGGCGGTCGCGACTGGAGCTCGGTACCGCCCGAGGTCGCGCACGAAGTGGCAACACGCACGCCGTCATTCACTCCCTGGCAGAGCATCCTTTGGTTCGCATGCTGCAACGACGCTGCGGCGTTTCTGGGGTGCGCGGGGCACGCCGAGATCATCACGCACTACCCAGGCCTAGAGCCGTCGCTGCGGCACGACATGCAGATGGTCGGCCGGGAGCACGACACGGAGTGGTCGGAGTACTTCGAGTCGCTGAGCAAAGACGGCAGTCCGACCGCGTACGTCTTTCGTTGCCTGCACTGCGGCGCACTCGGCGGCTACAGCGACTGTCACTGAAGCGCAGGTCGGGCGGCGGAGAACGAAAAATCGTACAGCAACTCTGAGACCTTTTGCCTCCTGGGCCGATAGGCAGCCAGAAGCCACACCAAACGGACACGTTGCGAGCGGCCCGGGCTTCGGAAAGGAGGAAGGTCAAATGCCCAACACACGCACCAACAAGACGACCCGCGCGGACCGCATCCGCAAGATCAAGGCGGGTCTGCAGAAGTACTACGCGAACACGCCCCTCGTGCTCGCGGGCACCTCGTACAAGCCGGCCGACCTGCAGGCGTTCCTGCAGTCGGACGTCGACGCGAACGACGCGTCGACGCAGGCCCGGGCCACGTGGCTCAACTCGGTGAAGGCTGCCCAGTCTACGGACGCGGCAACCAACCCCGTGCTTCGTGCCATCCACGCCCAGGTTCAGTCGCAGTACGGCGAGGCACCGAATGCGGACACGGTCCTCGGCGACTTCGGCTACGCGCCGCGGAGGAAGGTGACCAAGACCGTCGAAGTGAAGACGGCAGCGGTCGCCAAGAACAAGGCGACGCGTACTGCGCGGCACACGATGGGGAGCAAGCAGAAGGCGAAGGTTCACGGGACCGTTCCCGTGACTCCTGCGCCAGATGCACAGCCGGTGGTCAGCACGTCACCGGCACCCGTCGTGACCAGCAGCCCGACGAGCGAAAGCCCGGCGGGCGCGTCCCCCACGGCTCCGGCGAACAAGCCGGCTCCGTGAGAGGTCCACGAGGAGGGCCCCCGGCTTCAGCAATGGAGCCGGGGGCTCGACTCACCTCTTTCGTGGAGCCATCCCGCGAGTGTCGGCTTGCGCCACACGCCGGTGCACCTCAATATCGGCGCAGCACGGAGGAAAACGATGCGTCTGTCGTTGAGGGGGGTTGCTCTCGTGTCGGCTCTGTCGATGGCCACCGCGGTGGCGTGCGGCAGCAGCAGCGGCGGAGGCGCGGGATCGGATGCCGGCGGTGACGCGACGAGCAAGGTGTGCACCCCGGGGCAGCAAGTGAGCTGCGCGTGCCCCGGCTCCACGGTCACGGGAGCGCAGGTGTGCGGCTCGGATGGCACCAGCTACGGAGCCTGCATGGGATGCCCCGGCTCCGGCAGCTCGTCGGGCGCGAGCGGAAGCTCCAGCGGCGCGAGCAGCGGCAGCAGCTCCGGTAGCTTGTCGGGCGGCAGCTCCGGTGGGTCCAGCGGGAGCAGCTCGGGAGGCACCACCGACGCGGCGAACGACTCGCCGGGCGGCGACGCCTCGTGCGACGGCGGCGAGCTCGCCTCCGACTGCGTCGACTGCGTCAACGCCTCGGCGGCGAACGCCAACTCTCCGTGCACGTCGCAAGCCGCCACCTGCTCCGCCAACACGGACTGCCAGAACCTCAATCAGTGTGTCGGCACCTGCGGCGGCAGTTCCCAGTGCATCATGACCTGCCAGACCACGTATCCGAACGGTGTCGCCGACTTCGCGGCGCTCACCGCGTGCGTCTGCCAGCCCTGCGTGTGCAAGCAGACGTGCGCCTGCTGACCGGGCACCGCGCGTCCTAGAGTTCGCCTTGGCCCATGCACCGGGCCGGGCCGCCGGGTAGACTTCGCCGGGAACATGGTTGCCGATCGCACGGCCGCGGAGCAGCGCATCGGCACGACGCTGAACGGCAAGTACGTGCTCGAGGCCCTTCTCGGGGTCGGGGGGATGGCCGCCGTGTACCGCGGGCGCCACCGCAACGGGAACCGCGTGGCCGTGAAGATGCTGCACGGCGCGCTCTCGTCGAACGCGGACATCCGCGAACGCTTCCTGCGCGAGGGCTACGTGGCCAACAAGGTCGAGCACCGCGGCGCCGTCCGCGTGCTCGACGACGACGTCGCGGAAGACGGCTCGGTGTTCCTCGTCATGGAGCTCCTCGAGGGCGAGACCGTGGACGCGCGGTGGGCGCGACTGGAGCGCCGGCTCGCCCCGCGCGAGGTCGCCGAGATCGCCCACCAGCTCCTCGACGTGCTCTCGGCCGCGCACGAGAAGGGCATCGTCCACCGCGACATCAAGCCCGAGAATCTCTTCCTCACGAGCGACGGGGTCCTCAAGGTGCTCGACTTCGGCATCGCTCGGCTCCGCGATCCCCTGAGTCAGGGCTCCTCGGCGGCCACGCGCACCGGGCGCATGCTCGGAACGCCGGCGTACATGCCTCCGGAGCAGGTGCTCGGAAGGTCGCGCGAGATCGACGGACAGTCGGACCTCTGGTCGGTCGGCGCGACGATGTTCAGCCTGATCGCCGGGCGTTTCGTGCACGAGGCGGACACCGTCGAGGCGTTGCTCGTCTACGCGGGCAGTCGGCCCGCGCCCGCCGTCACGTCGGTCGCGCCGCACGTGCCGCCCGCCATGGCGTCCGTCGTGGACCGGGCGCTCCAGTTCGAGAAGGGCGCCCGCTGGCCCACCGCGCGCGCCATGGAGGTGGCCCTCGAGCAGGCGTATCTCGCGACCTTCGGCGCACCCATCCCGGGGGCGCGCAGCGCGCGTGGCCACGTCGCGACCGATGCCTTCGCGCCTACGGCCCTCGCGACTTCCGGTCCTGCCAGGCCGTCGGCGAAGCCCGCCGCGTCGACGACCGGTGGACTCGGCGACGTGGCGGCCGTGACCAATCGGTCGTCGTCCCGCGTCGTCGTGAAGAGTCTCGCCGTCGTGGTGAGCGTCGCCCTCGCCGCCGGGATCGGCACGGTGCTCTTCGTGCGCGGGCGGGAGCCGGCGACCCACGTCGCCTCGGCGCCGGCGGCGAGCTCGATGCCTGCCGCATCGGCTCCGGTCGCGCCGAGCGCGCCCGCAACGGCGTCGGCCGCCACGGTGGCTTCCGCGGCGCCGATCGATTCGTCTTCGACCATCGAAGCGGGCGTCGCGCCGGCGCCGTCATCGTCGTCGTCGGCGAGCCAACCTTCGAAGCCGCCGCCGTCGCATCCCGCTGCTCCCGCTTCGCCGCAGCACGGCGCCGCTTCGCCCAAGTCCAACTGCGATCCGCCCTATACGATCGACAATGCGGGTAGGCGGATCCCCAAACCAGAGTGCCTTTGATGCCCGCTCGACGGCCCCTTCTTCCAATCCTTCTCCTCGTCGCCTCCTCACCCACCCTCGCCCGCGCTGCAGGGCCCGACGAAAAGAAGGCGTGCGTCGACGCATACGTGGCGGCCCAGAGCAGCCGCTCCGACCACCACCTGCTGGCGGCGCGGACGCAGCTCCGCACCTGCGCGCGTCAGGAGTGCGCGCCGTTCATGCGCGGAGAGATGACGCGCGACTGCGCGCAGTGGCTCACCGAGGTCGAAGCCGGCATCCCGACCGTCGTCTTCTCGGCGAAGGACGCCGCCGGCAACGACATCGTCGACGTGACCGTGTCCGCGGAGGGCACCGTGCTGACGCAGCGCCTCGACGGGCGCGCCATCGAGATCGATCCCGGGTCGCACACGTTCACGTTCGCCGACGCCGCCGGGCACACGGCGACGCAGACCGCCGTCGCGCTCGAGGGCACGAAGAACCAGGTGGTGCGCGTCACGTTCGGCCAGACCGCGCCGCCGCCTCCGGCGCAGCCACAACCACCCCTGCAGCAGCCCACCCCGCAGCCGCAGCCGCAGCCGGCGAGCGCGCCGACCTCCACGACCACGGCGAACCCCGCCGCCGCGGAAGCCCCTGCGGCACCAACGCGCTCCTACTGGACCGGGCAGCGCATCATCGGCGTCGTCGCGACCGGCGTCGGCCTCGTCGGCGTGGGCGTCGGCGGCCTGCTGGGCCTGAGCGCCAAGTCGCAATGGAACAAGGCGAACGGCGAATCCATGCCGGCGGCCCACAACGACTCGCAGAGCGCGTACGACCTGGGCAACGTGGCCTCCGTCGTCACGATCGCCGGCGGCGTCATCGCCGCGGCGGGTCTCGTCGTGTGGCTCATCGCGCCGAGCCCGCAGACGCAGGTGGGGCTGGACGGACACGGCCTCACGCTCCGGGGGTCCTTCTGATGCGCGCCCCCTGGAAGCTCGCGGCGCCGCTGGCGTTCCTCGCCCTCGGCGCGACCGGGTGCGACGGCATCCTCGGGATCACCGTGCTCGACGCAGGCGCCGAGGGGGACGCGTCGAGCGACGCCCCCTCCGGCGCCGACGCCGGCGTCAGCACGGCGATGTTCGGGCTGCACGGCCCCGCAAACAAGGTCGACCTCCTCTTCATGGTCGACAACTCCCCATCCATGGGCGACAAGCAGACGCTCCTCGCCCTGGCGGTACCCACCCTGGTGGGGCGCCTGGTCGACCCCGAGTGCCTCGACACCACCTCGGGGCAACCGACGGGTGTGACGGCCGCGAACGGCACTTGCCCGGTCGGCAGCAAGCCGGAGTTCGCCCCCGTGCACGACCTGCACATCGGGATCGTGACCTCGTCGCTCGGGGGCAGAGGCGGGGACCAGTGCCCCGACGACGCCATGAACCCGGCGTTTCCGAACCTGTCGGCGCACACCAACGACAAAGGGGAGCTCATCAACCGCGGCGGCGACCCGGCCGATGCTGGTGTGGAGGTCCCCGTGACCGACGCGACGTCGCCGGACAACTTCCTCTCCTATTTCCCGGCTGGGGGACCCAACAGCGGAATGCCCACGCCGCCGACGACGCCGATCATGGACGCGAATCAGCTCATCGGCGACTTCGAGCAGCTCGTCGAAGGCGTCCACGAGCACGGCTGCGGCTTCGAGGCGCAGAACGAGGCCTGGTACCGCTTCCTCGTCCAACCCGACCCGTTCCTCAGCATCGACCTGGGACCGAACGAGACGCGGACCCTGAGCGGCATCGACCAGACGATCCTCAAGCAGCGCGCCGACTTCCTGCGACCCGACTCGATGCTCGCCGTGATCGTCGTGACCGACGAGAACGAGGAGGCGGCAGACCCGCTCGCGATCGGCGGACAAGGCTGGGCCTTCGACAACACCGCCTTCCCCGGTTCGCCCAGCATGGCGGCGCCCGAGGGCACCTACCAGTGCAACCTGCTCGATCCGACGAACCCGACCAAGACGGGCCCGAACGATCCGAACTGCACGTCGTGCGTATTCATCAGGGGCGCGTCCAACTTCGCGACCGAGTGCCCGAACGATCCGCCCGGCGGCACCGGGGGCTTCCTCGACCCGAGCGACGACGCGCTCAACGTACGCTTCTTCCACCAGAAGCAGCGATTCGGCCTCTTCGCCGGCTACCCGACGAGCCGCTACGTCATGGGCCTCCAGAAGCCGGCGGTGCCTTCGGTCGGCCTCGCGTTCCCGGGAGACAAGGACCACGAGCACGACTCGATGGGCAACTACGTCGGTGACCAGCCCGGCCAGCAGAACTGCGTGAATCCGATCTATGCGCAGGACCTTCCCACCAGCGTGAGTCAGGACCTCTGCCACCTGCGAGCCGGCCCGCGCACGCCCGACCTCGTCTACTACGCCGCTATCGCGGGTGTTCCGCACCAGCTGCTGCAGCAGGACCCGACCAACGCGATGAGCCCCCAGAAGGACGTGCTGTCGGACGCCGACTGGAAGCTCATCATGGGCAACGATCCGGAGCACTACGACTTCTCGGGCGCCGACTTCCACATGATCGAGTCGATTCAGGAGCGCACGTCGTCGACGACCGACCCGTCGCTGTCGGTGTGGGCGAACCGCTCGATCTGCCCCGACACGGACGTCGACAACTGCGACCCGATCAACGGCCGCGAGTTCGCGACGAACAAGAGCGACCTGCAGTTCTCGTGCATCTTCCCGCTCATCACGGTGAACGACGGGAGCATCGTCGCGTTCCAGAAGGACTGCACCTCACCGGGGGCCGGCGACCCGTACAAGGGCGCTTGCGACTGCGCGGTGGGATCGCTCGACGGCAACTCGCCGCTCTGTCTGAAGAGCGGCAGCTCGTACACGCAGGTGCAGATCAACGGAAAGGCGTACCCCCCGGTGCGCGAGATGATCATCGCGAAGGCCATGAGCCAGTCGACGGCTGGCAATCAGGGCGTCGTGTCGAGCATCTGCCCGATCACCGCCGACATCGGGGAGACGCTGGATCAGGCGACGCAGGATCCGCTCTTCGGGTTCAACCCGGGGATGAACGCGATCGCGGACCGGTTCAGGGCCTCGCTCGCGCCTTCGGGCTGTCTGCCCCGGCCGCTGCCGACCGCCGCTTCGGGGGCGGTCTCGTGCACGATGATCGTGAGCCTGCCGGCCAAGGCGGGCGCCACGTGCAAGAACCCTGGGTCGGTCTGCGACGTCAGCGGGCTCGCGGGGCCCGGAACCGCGACGCTCTCGCAGCAGGTGCTGAACGAGTTCTGCGACGCCCAGGAGCAGGCTTTCGTCGCGACGGGCGGGAAGCCCGGCAGCTCGGGTGACCCGGCTCAGTACCCGGCGTGTGGCGTGAATCAGGTGACGGGCTTCGACTCCGGTTCCTGCGCCACGTCTTCGACCGACGCCGGCTGGTGCTACCTCACCGGAAGCGCCGCGGGCTCGTGCCAGCAGACCCTGGCCTTCACCTTCGCACTGCCTCCGGCCGGCTCGACGTCGACGCTCGTGTGCCCCAGCTTCTCTGCCGACGGCGGGATCTAGGGGCTGTCGCCTTCGAGCGCCGCCAGGATCTTCCTGGCGATTCGATCGAAGTCCCGCGCGTCTCTCTCGTCGAGCACCGCCGCGATGCGCTTCGCGATCCTCTCGCGCGCTTCCTCCACGCGCTTGCGTACGCGCTCGCCCGCGGCCGTGAGCTCGAGCACGTACTGCCGTCGATCCTCGTCGCTGCGCGTCCTTCTGACCCAGCGTCGCTCGATGAGCGACTCGATCGTGCGCCCGGTGAGCGCCGGATCCGTCATCGTCGCGCGCGCCAGGACCGCCTGCGAGATGCGCGTGTGACGGCCGATGTGTCGCAGGAACTTCGCCTGCGTGTTGCCCAGGTCGAGCGCGGCGTACTCCTGCGCCGCCGCCGCGCGAACCGCGCGCGTCAGCGTCCCCAGCGCATCGAGGAGCTCGCCGGATTCGTGCCGAGCCACGCCCCAAGGACGCCTCGAACCGGGCTTGAAGTCAATGGTGGACGTATCTATCTTATTGGTAGACAGGTCCAGTAATGCAAGCGTCCACGCAGCGAGCCGCACCGTCACCAGCGGCCGCAGGCGTGTTCCGGTCGCTCCGGGGGTTCAACTACCGGACGTATGCCGCCGGCGCGCTCGTCTCCAACGTGGGCACGTGGATGCAGCGCACGGCGCAAGACTGGCTCGTCCTCACGCAGCTCACGCACAACAACGCGACCGCCGTCGGCGTCGTCATGGCCCTGCAGTTCGGCCCGCAGTTGCTCCTGCTTCCGGTGACCGGCTTCGCGGCGGACCACCTCGATCGTCGCAAGCTCCTCTTCGCGACCCAGACTGCGCTCGGCCTCTGCGCTCTGGTGCTGGGGCTCCTGACCGTCAGCGGCGTCGTCCAGCTGTGGCACGTGTACGTGCTCGCCTTCCTCCTCGGGTGCGTCACGGCGTTCGACGCGCCGGTGCGGCACGCGTTCGTGTCGGAGATGGTGCCGGAGGAGGACCTGTCCAACGCCGTCGGCCTCAACTCGACGTCGTTCAACGCGGCGCGCCTCATCGGCCCGGCCGTCGCCGGCGTCCTCATCGCCGCCGTCGGCACCGGGTGGGTGTTCCTCCTCAACGCGCTCTCTTTCGTGGCGGTGCTCGGCTCGCTCCTCGTGGTGCGCCGGGGCGAGCTCCGGCGGAGCGACCGCGCGGCCCGGACGCGCGGGAGCCTCGTCGAAGGCTTCGTGTACGTCTGGAAGCACCCCGAGCTGAAGGCCGCGCTCCTCATGCTGTTCTTCGTCGGCACCTTCGGGCTCAACTTCCCCATCTACATCTCGACGATGTCGGTGCGCGCCTTCGGGAAGGGCGCGGGCGAGTTCGGCCTCCTCACGTCGACCATGGCCATCGGGTCGGTCACCGGCGCTCTCCTCTCCGCTCGTCGCGCGAACCCACGTTTCGGGCTGCTCCTGACGGGCGCCGCGCTCTTCGGCATCGGTCTGACCATCGCCGCCTTCATGCCGAGCTACGGCACGTTCGGCGCCGCGCTCGTCCTCGTCGGCGTCGCCGCACAGACCTTCACGACCACGACGAACAGCCTCGTGCAGCTCTCGACCGAGCCGGCGATGCGCGGGCGCGTCGTGGCGATCCTCCTCGCCATCGCGCTCGGCGGCACGCCGATCGGCGCGCCCATCGTGGGACGCGTCGCCGACGCGTTCGGACCGCGCTGGGGGCTCGGCGTCGGCGCGGCCGGAGGTTTCGCCGCGCTGCTCGTCGGCATCTATTACGTCGGCAGGTACGGCAACTACGGTCGCCAGAAAGGAACGTGAGTTACTGATATTCTGTCATCGTGGCGCAGAGGGTCCTCACGGTGATCTTCCAGCACGAGCCCGAGCTCCTCGCGCAAGAGCGTCACCTGGGCCACGGAGCGTTCTTCGTGCCGGTGCCCGATCCACCGCCCGAGCCGCTCGAGGAGATCCTGCTCCGCGTCGAATCGTCGAACGAGCAGTTCGTGGAGCTGGCGGTGCGCGTGGTGCAGCTCTCGGCGACCCACGTCGCGCTCGCCCCCGCGGACGCGAAGGCCGCGCGGGCCTCGCTCGCTCCATTGATCGAAGCGGTGCGGTCGAACCCCGGTGACGGAGCGACGTGGGTGTTCTGGGGCGCGACCGACTCCTCCGCGCAGCCCGTCGCGCCGGAGCCGGCGCCGTCCGAGCCGTTCCTGCCGCCGGAGGACAAGCTGCTCTACGACCAGATCCGCGAGATGAGCTCCAACGAGAAGATGCAGCTCGCCCTCAAGGGCGACCGCAACGCGCGCCTGCTGCTGCTCAAGGACGTGAACAAGAACGTCCAGACGTTCCTGCTCCAGAACCCGCGCATCACGATCGACGAGATCCGGTACATCGCCGGCTACAGGCAGGCGAACCCCGACG
>Ga0335069_10012194_pt1 | contig 12099 bp, 9 predicted proteins | sample Lox_Sample_11_FD_206714 | JGI IMG/M metagenome (GOLD analysis project Ga0335069, IMG submission 206714) | Soil microbial communities from Loxahatchee National Wildlife Refuge, Florida, United States - Lox_Sample_1.1 | ecosystem: Environmental > Terrestrial > Soil > Wetlands | place: USA: Florida...
GTCGTCACTCAGAATATTCTGATTATAGATTGAGGGGCTAGAAGACATGCTTATTCTGCCTCATATTCCTGCCAGTATCGACGAACCAGGCCCGAGCGAAACCCGTAGCGACCATCGGTTTTTGCAATCAAGCCATCGTTAACGAGCATCGCAAGAATATCCCTTAACTGGCGCCTCGTCATACCCCCGTGTGATTGTAACAATTGGGCAAGTAGCGTGTCCTCGTTTTCGCCTTGAATACTTTTCGATAAGACATCGAGAATATTCTCTGCAATCAAACGATCCGCTGCGGGAAGATTCTTGCGAATGTGTTCACGCCATACTGCGAATTCAGACCGACGGTTCGGCTGGAGCAGCTTTTCGAAAGCCGCTTCAAAATCCGCCCGCGTCGCTTTCGACGGTGCACCTCCCCCCCCCTCAACCGAAGGACGAACCTCGTTCGCGACCATCTTTAAGTAATAGGGGGCCAGCCAGCCCAGTTTGGTGAACATCTCGTTGAAGTCGGCGTCACTTGCATCGAAGACGTGGTTGAATTGCTGCTGTATAATTGGGTCGCGCATATAAGAGCGGGCTTGACCCTCAGTGAATGGTTCAAGAATAAACGTCTCAAAATCGACGAAGGCGCCCTCGAGGTTATATCGACGGGCAATCGTATCGAGACCGATCGAACCGGTTATAAGCCAGCGGACATTCCTGTAGCGTTGCTCAAGCGCCCGCAACTTGTAGGCGAAGGCATGTGCTTCCTTGGCATCATCTTCTGCCAAAGCAAGGAAGAAGTAAGAAATTTCGTCAATGATGATGACCGTACGTTCTTTGGACTCGTCAAGCGATGCGATCAGAGTTTCTGCAAACTCAATTGGGTTGACACGCCCCAGTGCGTCTAGGGGCTTTTCACCCCAGCTGCCTCCGAGAAGATTGCTGAGACGTTGGACCGCATGCGCCTTGAAACGATCCTTGATTGAGTGCTGTGCCTCGATCCGAATGCACAGCTCACGTGCAAATTCTTGAGGCGTGCGCATTCCTTCAACATCAATTTCGACGGCATGCCATCCAGCGCCAGCAAGATCTCTCGCCAACCTATTGATAGTCCACGTTTTTCCAATACGGCGAGGTGCAGGCATATGGACGCTTATGCCCGCTTCAAGCTTCCGTTTGAGCTGACCTCGCTCACGTTCGCGATTATGCATTATCCACCTACAAATTTATCTTAGATGGAATTTATTCTAATCAGAATAGTTTTTCAAGATAAAATTGACGCTTACCTGGGTAATCTCCCAGTTTTGACGGGGGCTTTCCGTAGAATTTACCCAGCTAGCACTTAAGCATCGACAGCTTCGAGACTTGATTGTCCCCCGTCGGAACTCATAAGACACCATTAGCCAGCTGAATAAGAAAGGATTTCTGGCTCATCGTGACGACGAAGGAGCGCAGATGAACTCGTGATGCCTACGCCAGAAATCAACATTCCCCTGTCCAGCCTCCCCATGTATGAGTGTGGCGCGATCCTGTTCACCTATTTGGCGTTTCCCGAGCCAGGGGCCGAGGAGGCTCGGGGGACGGCTCACGCTGCGCTTTGCCACTTGGCTCTAAGGGCCATTAGTCAGGATGATCCCTCTGGGCGGTGGGCGCCGCAGATAATCAAGCCCGGCTACGCCTTACTCACCGAAAGCGATGTCCGTACGGCGCTGCGGACCATGGACCGGCGGCTTAGCGACCGGCTGAAAGCGGCGATCGTGGCCAAGCCCTTCCTCGAGCAGGCAACCAACGGACAGGCACCGCGCCTCCCGCCCGGTGTCGATCACCTTTCCATCGAGAACATGGCGGAATACCTACTGTTTAGGGCCAAGGAGAACGCTGACGTCGGGGACGTAAAAAACTTCCACGCTCGGGTTTGGAGGGCAAGTTTGCCGGTGATTCACCTCGCGGTGGCGCTGAATGTCCTCTTCGAGTGCACAAAGCCCGCCGGGCTTGAAAAACTGGCAGTCCACGATCTGATCCGGAGCCCCGAAGCTATTGAATTTCTTGTGGAAACCGCCCAGCCACTTGAATCGATCTTTCCCCAAATCACCAAACTCGGGATCAGCGACGACACCTTGCTGAGATTTCGGCTGACCTAGGCACGCCGCCACTGGCCAGCCGGATTAAAATAAAAAATTTCTTCTGAGGATGCGCACCTGAGCGGCTGTCAGCACGCTCTGGCGCATGAAATCGACAGCCGAGAGCCCTTTACCGAGTCCAGATCGCCCAAGCGGCAAGGTCCGCCGGCTGCCGGTCGCCTCGAGCGCCGCTCAAGACGGCCGTCAAAGGCCCAATCCGCCGGCAAACCAGGCCCTCAATCCCGGATTGATCAGCCTCGTGCAGCTTCTGGCTATTCAGGCTGCCCGGGAGGCCGCGCGGGCTGACGTTGATGCTGCGGCGACCAAACAGCTTGCACAGCCCGATTCACAACAGCTCGCCCCTCCCAAAAGGTCCATAAAATGAAACTGAATACGAACACGCCAATCGAGCCGCTGTTTTTCACAATTGAGCAGGTGGCTGAGATCACCGACCTTTCAGTTGCCACTACCCGCCGCGCCATCCGCGACAACAAGCTGAAGGCCCACCGATTCGGCCGCGCTGTCCGCATCCATCGCGAAGATCTGAACACTTATATCAACGGTTCTCGCAGGGAGAATTCGTGATGTCCGAAATCCAGGACCTGTTTGGCTCTCCGGCGGCTTCGGGCCAGCATGGGGCACATAATCCTTCACGTTGCCTGCCCCACGCTGTCCCGAAATCTCACTCCAGCCATCGCCGGAAATCTCATGACAACGGAGGGGCACTCGTGAGCACTCAGGACCTGTTCGGCGCGAACAGCGCTTCGACTAATCATTACGGCATCAACGAAGGCGAAAATCCGCCGTGCGAACACCAGCTCGAAGGTGATGCGAAGGTTCAGGACGGCGAGCCGCTCGGGCATGCGAACCTGGAGCAGGACGCACCGGCACCTGCCGGACAGGATGACGCAGCAGCCGCCAGCGTCATCAACCCCAATGTCGCGACGACGGACAGCGCAAACTCAAAGCCGCGTCCGCTGTCCAAGCGCGTGCGGTCACTCATCGCCGGCGATGTCGTCGTCTGTTCGACACCCCCGGAAACGTTCGAGGAGGCGATCACGCTCATCGCAGCGAGCGGGACCGTCGACGCAGACCGGCTTGCGGCCTTCCGGCGCGAGGTCACCTGGGTGCAGAGCCGCCTGCCCCGAAACCGCGACGGCAGCCCCGCTGCCCCCCTGCCCTGCGCCCCCACGCTGCTTCGCCCGATCCTGCAGAGCATCAGCCCCGGCAAACACAAGATCAGCGCCAAGCGGTGGTACAACATTCGCAGCGAACTGGCCGCGATCCAGCGCAAAACCGGCTGGCTGCCGCCGCGTGCCGGACAGGTCACGCTCACCTCCGCCAAATGGGCACACGGCCTGGCGCTGCTCGACCAAACGCAGACGATCGCGATGTTCCGCAATTTCGCAGCGTTCTGTGAGGGACTTGGCGTCGAACCCGAGCAGGTCGAGCCACAGCATCTGGACGCCTACCGCCAGCACCTCATCACATCGGCGGCCAAGCTTAAGATCGACAACTCGATCCAGGCGATGCGCTACGCGTGGAACCGCCTGCTCCGACGCCACCCGGACTGGGGCGGCAAGAAGCTGCCGGCCAAGCGCAATCCGCTGCAACTGCGTGGGGACAAGGATGATCTGCCGCGCGAATTCTATGACGATCTCGATGCCTACTGCGCCAAGCTGGCAAACCCCGGGATTTTTCCCAAGGGTTTTCCAGCACGTACGGCACAAAGGACCATCGAGAGTCGCCGCGAAATTCTGATCCTGTCGGCGTTTGTGCTGCGGCAGAATGGCTGGGCCGCCAGCCGGATTGCCTCGCTGCGCGATTTGACCTCAGCAGCAGCGGTCGAGACTATCCTCACCGCCTACCACACCCGCAATTGCGGCGACGGGCAGTGGACACTGGGCGCTGAAGCCACCGCTGCGGCCCTGAAGGCCGCGGCTCGGCAATGGGCAAAATTGTCTGCCGATGAGCTGACCGCGATGGCGGAAATCTGCGACGCTGTGCGCGCCCCAAAGACGGCTTTCCCTAAAAAGGCGCGCGAACGCCTGGCGCAGTTCGACGACAAGAGCGTCGAACGTCGCTTCTGGGCGCTTCCAGAGACCATTTGGAAGGACGCCCAGGCGCATGAGCGGAAAGGTCGGCTGAAGCGCGCCGCCGATCTGGCAAAATATGCGCTGGCCTTGGCCATTACCTTCGACAAACCGTTGCGTGTCACCAACCTGGCGCATCTCGATCTCGGCCTGGACTTCGAGCATGACCGCCATGGCGCCATCATCGGCATCCGCATCGAGGGCGAGCGCACCACCAAGAACGCACCGATCATCGAAGGGGCGCTGAGTCCGCGCACCCAGCAGATGCTCAAAATCTTCCTGGAAAAATATCGCCCGGAGCTGCTCAAAGGCTCCAGCACGGCCTTGTTTCCCGGCCAGGCCGGCAATTACGTCGACGCGAAGTCGCTCGGACGTCACCTGAAAACGCTGATCGACCGCTATCTCGGCATCACAGTCAACGTGCATCTGATCCGCGCGCTGATCTCCACGATCATTCTTGATGAGGATCCGCGCGCGGTCGTCCTGGCCCAGCGCATGCTCGACCACCGCTCGTCGACAACGACCGTGAAATCTTACGCGCAACAGCGTGGCCGGGCCGTGCAGGGGCAATACGCGGAGATAATGCATCGCCGGATCCGGAAGCTGCAAAAATGAGCACCGCGCAGATGGGACTAATGAAGGTGCCGCCGTCGTCCACAAAGACCCGGAAGCCTCGCTTCCGGAACCTGTGCGTGCCTTTGGCCGGCTGGCACCCGGCGGATAGGGCTATCTGGGAACGGGCGCAGCAGCGGAACAGGTTGTTTGACCGCGCAGCAAAGATGGCTGGCTTGGCTGCTGAGACGATCTCGGGCCGGGAGACAACCTATGGCGCCCTTGTCGCCTACCTCAAAGTTAATGGGGCGCCCGGGGCCTCATCCCGGCCCGTTGACCTCATCACAGTGGACACGATGACCGAATACACTGACTTCCTTCGGCAACGCCTCAAGGCCAGTTCCATCCATGAGGAACTCAACCGCCTGGCCGCGACGCTGCGGATCCTGGCGCCGGACCGGGAGTGGGGCTGGATCCGGCGCTTGCCGAACGCGCCGTCGCGGGCGGAGATCGAGCAATCAAAAAAGCGCATCTCGCCGCCAGATCCTGCGGTGGTGCTGAACGCCGCGCTCGCGCAGTTTGACGCCGCGTCTATCAAGCCTCCCTGCGTCTTGGCTTCTGTTGAAGCGCGGGACGGCCTGATCATCGCCTTCGCGGCACTGTTCGCGCTGCGGCGGAAAAATCTCGGTGAAATTGAGCGCGGTACGCATCTGCTTGAGGATGCCTCGACGGTGAGGCTGTCCTTCAGCGACACCCTCAAGAACCGGACCGGAATCCTGTTCGATATCCCGCATTGGCTGATGCCGCGCCTGACCCTGTACCTGACACAGCACCGCCCTCGCCTGCTCGGCAAAACCAAGGATCACAGCGGCCTGTGGGTCAGCCGCCGGGGAACCCAGTTGTCGCCGATCACGATCGCGATGATCTTCAATGATTTCGGCAACGACAAGCTAGGGCGGCACCTGAACTGCCACGTCCTGCGTCATGCCATGGCAAGCACGATCATTGTCCGGAACCCGGGCGACAACGATCTTGCCGCGGCCGCCCTTGGCCACAAGACCACCAAGATGGTCGATGAAGTCTACAGCAAGTCAGCCAGCCATGAACTCACCCGGGTGTGGCAACGGAAGCTGCGGGCGCGCAAGCGTCAGCTCGGGCTGGAAAATTAGATGGACATGCCTCCCGCCCTCATAGGATGCTCTGGGTCTCGAGAGACATCACGCTTCAAAATGCCGGAGAACGCATGATGCGCGCCGCAATTTACGCCCGCTACAGCACCGACATGCAGCGCCAGGCCTCGATCGACGATCAGTCCGAAATCTGCCGCCGCTATATCGAGCGCCAGGGCTGGACGCTGGTCGATACCTATGCCGATTCGGCGACCAGCGGCTCCAGCGCCTTCCGCCCCGGCTTCCAGCGGCTGCGCGCCGACGCCGGCGCCCGGCGCTTCGATGTCGTGGTGACGGAAGCCATCGACCGGCTCAGCCGCAACCTCGGCGACATCGCCAAACTGTTCGACGAGCTGACCTTCCACAACGTGCAGATCCACACCACCGGCTTTGGCCTGGTCACGCAGATGCATGTCGGCGTCATGGGCATGATGGGGCAGATGCAGCTCGCCGACATCCGCGAGAAGACCCGCCGCGGCATGGCCGGCCGCGTGCGCGAAGGCAAGATTCCGAGCGGCCTCGCCTACGGATATGCTGTGGTCCCGCCCCCGCCTGGCGCCAAAGATGCCGGCGAGCGCAAGATCAACCCTGCCGAGGCCACGGTGGTCGAGCGGATCTTCCGGGATTACGCCGCCGGCATGGCGCCGCGGCAGATCGCCGCCGCCCTGAATGCCGAAGCCATTCCTGGCCCCGGCGGCCGGCCTTGGGGCGACACCACCATCCGCGGGCAAGTGGACCGCGGCACCGGCATTCTGAACAACACCTTATATATCGGGCAGCTGACCTGGAATGCCTGCAGCTACGTCAAGAACCCCGCCACCGGCAAACGGGTGGCACGGGTCAATCCGGTCGAGCAGCGCGAGATCACCGCCGTGCCCGAGCTGCGGATCATCGACGACGCGCTTTGGCAGCAGGCGAAGGCCAGGCAAAACGAAGTGCGCACGGAGATGGGCAAGGATGCCACCGGCAATCCGCTCAACCGCGCGCACCGGAGCAAGTTCCTGCTCAGCGGCTTGTTGAAGTGCGGCTGCTGTGGTGCCGGCTATGCCGTCGTGGCCGCGGATCGCTACGGCTGCTCCACCTATCGCTCCAAAGGCACCTGCAGCAACAATATCTCGATCACCCGGCAGAGCGTGGAGGCGCGTGTCCTCGCCGGGTTGCAGGACCGGCTGCTGACGCCGGAACTGGTCGCAACCTTTATCACCACCTTCCAGCAGGAACTCGCCCGGCTGCAACGTGACTCCGGGCAGACGCAGGCGCGGCTCAAGGATCAGCTTGCCGCCGTGGACCGCAAGCTCGAGGGCGTGCTGCGTGCCATCGAGGACGGCGCCTGGAATGATGCCCTCAAAACCCGGCTCAACGATCTCGAGGCACAGCAGGCTTCTTTGCGGCAGCAATTGCAGGCGGCAGCCAGCCCTGCCCCAGTGGTGCGCCTGCATCCCAATGCCGCCGCGCTTTACGCCGCCAAAGTGGCCGAGTTGCATACCGCCTTGGATCAGCCACACATTCGCGTTGAGGCCATGGAGGTACTGCGCACGCTGATCGAGCGGATCGTGCTGACGCCAGACGAGACCGCGCCGAACGGTCTGGCCGTCGAGCTGTTCGGCGACCTGGCGACGATCCTGAATCTGGCGTCGTCAACGGGCCGGATGCCGGGCAAATCCGCTGCGCTTGGCACAAAGAAAAACCCTCAAGAAGCTGGTGCCTCTGAGGGTTTACTGTCGGTGGTTGCGGGGGCCAGATTTGAACTGACGACCTTCAGGTTATGAGCCTGATATCAATTACATTTATTCAATTATATTCTTGGTATTTTTGGAACATCGATGCATTACCCTAAAAAGTACACTTAAAAACCGCCGATTGTTCTAGCTTCTACCCACAAGTGCCCTAATCGCTCACAGATGAGCCAAATAAGGTCAACCACGTCTATACCATCGCCCGCATCGCCGAGATGCTCGGCGAAGACAAGGACTGGTTGGGTGACGTCGCAAATGAAATGGACCAAGAGGATGGCCTCATCTGGGTCTATGGAGCCGGTGACGAAGGGGTCACGGCGTTCACCGATTTTGGGATCGAGACGCTCGGCGGTCTAATCGAAATCTATCAGGCCGATCCTCACCTACTCAAGCGATCAACCGATCCACTATAGCCCTGCGGCCCACGCCGGATGATTACTTCTCACCAGCACCCGGCGATACAGATGTGACCAGCCACTTTGAACGGGAGAGTTCCAGGGAGACGAATATCGCGCCAATGTCGGTTCGGATCGCAACTGGGGCTGCAGTATGGTCGGCGGCAACTTGCATGATGACCTCCAGGGGGTGTTGGCGACTCCACTCTGACAGAGCTTCCGTCGGTCATCACCTCATGGGATCTCCACAATAACAGCCTGGCGGCTTTCCGACAGCTGCGACGGGAAGGCTGCCGATCCCAACGCGACCCGAAACGGTTATACGGGCGAATGAACTGCTCCGAGGGATTCCACCAAAAAACGGACAGCAGATCTTTCTGAGCTGCCCGGCCGGGGTATCAAACCACGAATCGGCACTGATCTAAGGGCGTTCGCGTATCCATGTTTCTGCCGCGGTTGAGATGATCGTCGATCTCCGCAGCGGCACCGATCATACGTCCATACAAAAACACATTGAACGCCGCCGTCTCCAGATTTTTTTTGGTAAGTGCTCCGGAAGTGTAGTCGCCCCACAGGACAGCGAGCAGCATCGACGCAATGACAGCATCGACATTCACGCAAAACACGTAACGCGAGGCGCCAGTCTCATACAGGGCCAGGACAAGTTCCCGATAGTAAGCGTGGAACACATTGTAGTCGCCGCGCTTGGCCATAAATGCAGCAATGAATTGCTCGCGCGGGTCGTAATTGGCTGGTTTACCTCGGAAAACTGGATGATGTACGCCAGGCAGCGCGCTCGGCCCGGTGAGACCCTCCTCCGCCGAATGGCTCTTCTCAGCCTTGTATTGTTCTGCGAACGCGGTTGCCATCGATTTGAGATCGAGACCATGATTCGGATCGGTCGGATCTTTCACGCCGGCACCACTGAACCGATCCAGCAGGAAAGCCATGCTTTCAAACCCATTGCCCCCGTGGCTATAGCCGCTGTGGGTCAGGAAGCCGATCATAGCCTTGTTGATCTGCACCCGCTCAGGCGTCTGCGGGCCGTCGGCGGCAACCGCACCCTTGGCGCCCTGGGCGGTAATCGCGCCAGGCCCGTTCGAAATCAGAAGCCCAATCAGGATCTGCAGCGGCAGCGCCTCGGTAGTGCTCGGCTTTTTGCCTGTTAGGGCAAGGAAAAGGAAATCCGCCATGGTCCAGTGGCCGAAGCGCTCTTCGCGCGGGATGCCACGGAGACTGCCGTGCTGATGATACTTTCCGGGAATGGAAGCGCCGATCATCACGCCATAGAGCCGCAGATACCAGGGCAGTGTTTCCGCCGTAATCCGCGATATACGTTTGCGCATTAGCGGGCCCCAGGCCAGGGTGGTGGAAATCGCCGCCAGGATCGCATCACGGGACGGCCGGCCACCGAGCGACTCCACGAATTTCAGGAACAACGATCTGCCACCCCGTTGCCGTACCGCCTGTAGCATCGCCTTAGGCCGCGGATCATCGATCTCGGCAGGTGTCGCCATGAACAGATCTCTGGTCGAGCTATCAATATTGATCGAACTGAAATCAAAGTCCTCATCGCGGCTGTCGAGCAATCCGGAATACGCAAACAGATCGATCAATGTCTTGGCACAGGCGAGTGCCCGCTCGATACGTTTTGGACCGATGATGGACACGGCGGCGGCCATAACCGTATTGGGCGAATTTCCTGCATCGCGCGCCGCATCTGCGGCCATGAGCGCCGGGTCGCCAACCAAATTGATTTCGGCTGCGACTGCAATATTGAGCATGGTCCGGTCATTTTTGCCCGCGAACTCATGCAGCAATGGCAGCGTGAAGTTCGCTTCCAGAGGCTGCAACGCAAGATCGAGAACCGAGTGGCCATGGACGCTTGTGACTTGCGTCCTGGGATCCATAACAGATGCCCCGGATTTGTCCTTCATCGACTGCCGTGGAATCACGGCGCCAATCTGCCGAGCCAGCGACTTGATCTGTTCATTGTAAGGCGCGACCGCTTCGACGGTCGCGAGCGCGAGGTGCCGCGGCAACTGCACTCCCTGATCGTTGGCGATCCAGGGTTTGAGTGCCAGGTTGCCACGCGGCGGGAAATCCGGTGCGATGCCGTTGCGTTTCATCACGGCGGTCAGCGCCAGAGGGATATGCGCGATGTTGGTGACGACTGCCCCGCGCGCGGAGACGACGGGATGGTCTGGCGTGAAGATCGCATCGACACCGAAAGATTCCATGAACCAGCGCTCTTTGTCCTCAGCCCTATCTCCGGAGCCGGCCATCGCTCCGGCGTGGCCAACGGCACGCGTGAGTTTCGACTTCCAGCGCCCCACCACGCAAGCCACGACAGGCTTGTGAAACGCAAGGTCATGCTCATAGTAGCCGCCCGGTTCGGCATAGAGGACGGCTGCCTTGGTCCGCGGATCATTTGACAGCGTATGATTGAAGTCCCGGGCGGCATAATGGATATAGACGTCCTTGCCCGAGGAAATGAGCGTGGTGGTGCCCCAGCCTTCGGTTGTGAGGTACTGAGCGATGGTCGTGGTAAAGCTGCCCGAATTGGAGAAGATGGCGATTGAACCCTTGAGCAGGACCTCTTCTGGGTTATCACCTCCCAGCGCGCCGCCGATGCGCACGCGGTTCCAGGAATCCGCCACGCCGAGGCAATTGCCGCCGAAAATGTCGATGCCGTTCGCCTGACCCATGGCGCGGATTTCCCGTGCATCATGCACCGCGATCTTCTCGGTGATCATTACGATTTTCTTTAAATCCGGATTGACACGGATGAGTTCCGCGACCCCATCGCGGACCGCCGATGGCGGCAGATACACCACGCCGGTATCGAATGCCAGGCCATCATCGAGCCCTTCCCGGACGCTGTTATAGACGGGAATCTCGCCGATCGACGTTGGCAGCGTCTGCCCCCGCCTTCCCGGCGATGTGCCGAACACGACGTTGCCGCCGGAAAACGCGTGGCCTACCGGTGTCACTTGGCGCGATTCACCGCCCAGAATGTTAAGCACGCAAACCCGGTCCGCCCGGGTCGCAATTTGTTCGAGCGAGTTGATGCCAAGATAATATGGAAATCCCGCGACGCCTGTCTTGAACATGTACGATTCCCTTTTGGATGTCAGGTGTGCTTAACGTTGAGACGCGCGGCGACCTGGGCGCGGCCACCAGCCTGCATCCACTCGTCAACGCTTTTTGCGTAGTTGACAACTTCCGCAAGCGCACTGTCGAAGCCAAATAGTCGATAAGGAATGCCGAGCGAATCGCAGGTCTCCGCCAGCGCACCCATGCCGCGCACCAGATTGGGCCCACCGCGCCCGACAACAACATAGAGGGGGGTGGGACCGAACTGGCTGAAATGTTCCCGCAAGGCATCGCCCATGGCACGGAACGTCTCGTAGATGTCCGTGTTGTTCGATTTGCCTCCAATAATAAACAGGACGTTGGTCTGTTTAAGCCAATGCTTATAACAGATTTTGGCGATCGCCTTCATCTTTGCATAAGGCGGGTTGCCGCCGAAATCGGACGATATGATCGCCGCCTCGCCCAGAACTTCTGTGACTAGCGAGTTTGCACCACCACCGAATGTCGGTGCCAGGATCGTGCCCATGTCGTTGATGACGAATACGTCTGACTGGCCCTGGTGCGTTCGCAGCTGGTTTATTTCAAGTTCGAAATCCGAAGTGTCGGCCGTAAACAGATGGCCGGGCAAGGCGAGCCGCGACCAGCGCGGGTCGTCCCGGTCGAACCCGCATTTGAAGTCGCAGGCAACCGGCGTAAAGCGGCCGTCACCGGCCGGCCGCATGCGGATTGGATTTAATTCCAACGTTGTCATGCCGTAGTGGTGAACCAGTTCCCAGAGTTTCGGCAAGTACTGGACCAGCGGTGAAATGATCTCCCTCGGCGCACCAATATCGGACAACGCATTGGCGACGACGAAGGCTTTGAGACCGCTTAGACCCGATGTCCGCTGAGTGATCGGCGGCCCGCCCTCGGCATGTACAATATCGAGGGTTGTGCCGGATGTCCGGCACAGAGCCTCATAC
>Ga0335069_10012195_pt1 | contig 12099 bp, 9 predicted proteins | sample Lox_Sample_11_FD_206714 | JGI IMG/M metagenome (GOLD analysis project Ga0335069, IMG submission 206714) | Soil microbial communities from Loxahatchee National Wildlife Refuge, Florida, United States - Lox_Sample_1.1 | ecosystem: Environmental > Terrestrial > Soil > Wetlands | place: USA: Florida...
GTACCGTCGGCTGAGTAGGAAGCTTCCTGCGCGATCGGGAGCGGGACTGCATCGGGGAAACCGCCATCGAGTGGAATGGTGTACAGCTGATTGGCGTCCGTGCCGCTCGCGCGGTGGGACACGAAAAGGACGCGCTTGCCGTCAGGCGTCCAGCCGACGGCTCTGTCGGCTTCAGGGTGGAAGGTGAGACGCCGCGGAATGCCGCCGATGGCGGGCATGACGTAAACGTCGACGTTCCCGTCGTATTCACCGGTAAAGGCGATCTGCGTGCCGTCCGGCGAGAAATACGGTGAGCCCTCGATTCCCGGACTGGTGGTCAAACGCCGGGCGTCTCCGCCCTCGCGCGGGACGCTCCAGAGGTCGCCTGCGTAGGAGAAGACAATGGTGGTGCGATTCATCGTGGGATCACGAAGGACCAGAGGTGGATCCGCCGCAATAAGCAGTGATGTAGTCCCAGCCAAAACCAAGAGCAAAACCAGTCGGCAGGCAATAGGTATTCGCATATTGAACTCCTGATCGAGTGTAAGGCAATCCCCGGTGTTACGTGGGGGTGATTATAAGGCCAAAATGCGGGGGCAGGTCTGGAAAATTTAGTTTTGCTTTCCGTTTATCCCTCAGTGACCGCAAATTAAAATTTTCCAGACCTGCCCCCGATTCAATCGATTTTGGACCGCGCCGGCCGCGTGCTGGTGTAGTGCGTCATAGATTCTTTGACATTTGAATCTGTGAAATCCGGGGAATCCGTGGCGTTTTTCTCCTATATATGTAAAGATCTGTTGGACGCACTACACTAGAATCGCTCACTCATTCATCGATTTCAGCTGGGGGATCCCGGTATGAACGCACCTCGCATTTCATTGTGGATTTTGCTCGCCATCGCATGCGTTGCCGCTTCGATTGCTGCGGCTGCGGACCAGGACACCTGCGCAAACCTGGCGAAACAAAAACATGACAAAGTGACGATCACGTCCGCTGAATTCATGAACGACCCGCAGGGTTTTCAGGCGCCCAAGACTCCCGGAGTATTCGGAACTCCTGAAGGGCTGAAAGTAACGGCCGCGTTCTGTCGAGTCGTCGGGTTCATCGAGCCCGTGCAGAATTCCCACATCCAGTTTGAGGTCTGGCTGCCGCCTGTGGCTAATTGGAACAATCGGTACTTTGCCGTCGGCAATCCGGCTTTCGAGGGAGCGATCAAATACCAGGGATTAGCGAAGGCCATTGAAAAAGGGTACGCCACCGCCTCAACCGATACCGGCCACGAGGATCCGGGCCACCAATGGGGAATGGGTCATCCCGAGAGAGTCGTCGACTGGACGCACCGCGCCGTGCATGAGACGACCGTCGTGGCCAAAAGTCTGATAAAGGCATTTTACGGCCAGTCGCCGCGCTTCTCGTACTGGGACAGCTGCCACAACGGGGGACGTCAGGGACTCACCGAAGCGCAGCTCTATCCTGAGGATTTCGACGGCATCGTGGCGGGCGATCCCGCCTACTACATCACGCACCTGCAGGCGGGCTCGGAATACCTGAGCTGGGTGGCGCTGAAAGACGGTGCGGAAGCGCCCGGTTTCATTCCTCCGGCTAAATACCCGGCGCTGCATCGCGCGGCCCTGGACGCCTGTGATGCCAAGGACGGTGTAAAGGACGATGCAATCGAGGATCCGGCGCGCTGTAATTTTGATCCGGCCTCCATTCAGTGCAAAGACGAAGACAACCCGACCTGTTTGACAGCGGCTCAAGTGGATACGGCCAGGCGCATCTATGCCGGCGCAAAGTTTGCCGACGGGACGCAGATCTACTCCGGTTTCGAGCCGGGCAGCGAACTTGTGTGGAACGCGATGATCGGGGGCCCCGAACCGTTATTTATCAACAATGGATTTTTCAAATACATCGCATTTGAAAATCCGGATTGGGATTTTAGAACCTTCGATCTGGAGCGGGATACCCGTAAGATCGATGCGAAGCTTGGCCCTATGATCAATACCACCCAGACCGACCTGAAAGCGTTTAAAAATCACGGGGGCAAGCTTCTCATGTACCAGGACTGGAACGAGACCTGGGTGCCGCCGCGGACTGCAACCACTTATTACCATAGCGTTGTCACGACCATGGGAGGGGAGAACCAGACCATGGACTTCTATCGGCTATTCATGATCCCGAATTTCGGCATGTGTGCGGGCATGTTCACAGCGACGTTTGACGCCCTCGGAGCCGTTCAGAAATGGGTGGAAGAAGGCATTGCGCCGGACCAAGTCAAGATGAGCTATTCCGATCGCGGCCGCGTTTACAGGACGCGCCCCGTGTGCCCGTATCCGCAGGTGGCAATCTACAAAGGCACCGGCGACATAAACGACATTGCCAATTTCAAATGCGGCATCCCAAATTGGTAAAATTCTGACAACAGATGAATACGGGCTCCAGCTAGTGTAAAAAATACAGGCACCCGCATCACGTGCGAGCCAATCACACGCGCCTGTTCGTAGTTTTTTTCGAATCTGGAATCTCGAATCTGGAATCTCGAATCTGGAATCTGGAATCTGGAATCTGGAAATCTAATCCGTCTCACTTCTTCAGTATCTTGCAAGCCGCCCGTTGACACACTCTTTCAAGGATTTCGGCATGCTTCTTGTGCGTGCTGTCCAGGCAAATTTTCTGGAGCTCGGAGATCATCCTGGTGAAGCACAGCTTCAGGCCCCAAACATTCACCTTGTAATAAACCTCCGATTCCGTGGCGCTTTCCATGCGAATGATCGAATCCGGCGAGTCGTCCATTACTCTGAAACTGAACAGGGTGCCCTTGCGGAACGATTTTCGATCGCTGACGATCGAAAGGCTGAAGGAGTGCAGAAGAGCGCAGCGCAACTGGTACAATGCTTCCGCGTTGTCCCAATCGATCCCGCCAAGGTCCATCAAAGATTCGACGAACGCGGTGCCGGACAGCTTTTTTGAAAAGTAGCATTGGGAGAGGTATTCAATCCCGACCAGGACTCCCGTCATGGCCAGGATTGCGTAACTGGGGGGATCGCCTTCGTATTCACCCTCCGTGCCATACAGTTTTTCCAAATCCACCCTGAGATGATAGAGAATGCCGTCTCCTTTCGGATCCGGCTTCCTATCGGGAGCTTTGAAAAAACACTCAAGCAGTTCCTGCGATTCCATGGCGCTCACTTGATCGCTAAAAAGCCGGAACTTTCGCGTCAGCCACCCTGCGCAATTGATCGTTGTGATCCGGGGGCAGCCCGAGACCCTCAAGGATGGCTTTGCTGAGATAGGCGTTTTCCCAGTTCCTAGCGGTTTTGATCTGGAATGGCGAAAGATCCTTGATGTTTTCTTCGAGCTTCGCCTTGTTCAGATCCGCTCCCTGAAAAAGTGCCCCGACGAGAACTGCATCGCTGAAATTCGCTTCGCAGAGGTTTGCCTCGCTGAGGTCTGCGTCGCACAGATTTGCCCCGCTGAAATTCGCTTCGGTGAGATTCGCTTCGCCGAAGTGGGCAAGGACGAGGTTGGCCTTGTGAAGGTCTGCCCCGCTGAGATCGGCAAAGCTGAGGTCCGTCCCGCGGAGGTTGGCATCCCTGAGAATCGCTCCGCGCAGGAACGCCTTTTTGAGATCTGCCCTCTTGAGATCCATCCCGCTGAGATCCGGCATTACATCGGGATTTTCCTGCCTCCACCTGTTCCATAGGGAGATGTCGTGTTTTTGGACCGCTTCATGCATCATTTTAAGATGCTGTTCGTGTGCCATCTCACACCTCCAGGAATTCTAAAGATCCGTTCCATTCTCTTTTAGTCTCGAATCACTCAGCGTGCCGGACCGGTTGCGGGCATACTTGGGACGATCGAGGGAATCGAGTCTTTTGCCGACCATAGGGAGTCCCCCTCCATGTCCACAGCCGGTACGATACAGTGATTCACAACCCGAAGTTGAATCTATTGTAACGAAATCGAGTGGCTATTTATAGCAAAGAATGGAAGTGCTTCCTGCCGCGAAGCCAGCGGAGCGCAGGCAGGGTGCTTTGTATGAGCCTTTGTCTCGCACCTAAAATAACCAGTCCGGCATCACCGAGTCGATCGGGGTCGGAATCGGAATCGGGGTCGCAATCGGATTCGGTATCGCTTGGGCTTTTCGCCTCCCGATTTCGACTGCGACCGCGATAATACTGCTTAAGCCGCCTTGAGCGGCCCATAGGTTAAAACCTTCTGCTTCTGCCGGCGGATAGGATACTTGCGCTCGATTTACCGAAGGGTTACTTCCACTCGTCGATCAAGATTCCCCGGCCGAATCTGAAATCCGTCACGAACCACGTGGTCTGGATCTTCCCGCCTGCAACCACCACGTTGATGGTTTTTGGATTCGTGAAGGGTTTGATCAGCGTATCAGGCGGTGCCTTTTGCCATGTGGCATAGGGTTCCAGGCCCTGAAACGCCATCGGGGAAGTTGCCGTGCTGTTGACGCCGTTCCCCCAATAGGTGGCTGCGGCCACCTCCACATTTTTTGCAAGCCATTGGCTCAGTTCGGCCTTTGTCTTAAACCCGTGGACATCTTTGGTCAGGGCGGCCACGGTGGGATCCATGACGATGGTAGCGGCCATGCCGGCCAGCGACCGCATGTAATCCCGGATCAGCATGTGCGGCGGATGGGTCCGCTGCGCTTCGCCTACGCTCGAGATATAGCTCCACCCGACGCCGACGCTGACCACGTTGTCCGTGCGCCTGTAGCCCAGTTCCACGCTGAGAGGTTCCCACCCCTGCGGCAACGCTTCCTCGTTTTCCGCAATACACACGTTGTTGTACTGAAGATTGCTGCCGAGCGAGGAATAGGCGCCGGTTTTGAGAGTAAGATCTCCCATGATCTTGCCTGCCAGCGTAAAGCTCCTCCCGATCATCGAGTTCGCTTCGCTGAACGGACCCATTGCGTCGGTGCCTGAATTCATGCCCAATGTCTTCCGGATCGGTCCATTCACTACGATCATATTCGCCATCGAGCTCGTGGAATTTCCGAACGAAGACGCCTGGGTAAGGGTTGCGAGTATCGTGGGGAAATACTCCGGCTTTGCGCCGGCCATGACCGCGATAATGGCGGCTTTTTCCACGTTCAGCTCGCGGGAGCCGAATTTGCTTATAACTTCGCCAGGCTTGTGGCTGGTCGTTTTGAGCATTGCCGCCACTCTTTCCTCGGTAGGAAGTATGATCGGATAATAGTCCGTCCACTCCTTCTCTTTGAACAGGCGTTGCAGGTTGGCCTCGGTGTCCGGCTTCAGCAGCTTCGGCTCAATGACCGCGCCTGCGGGGATTCCCTTTTTCTTTTCTTCATCGGTGAGAGGCTTGGTCAGCGCGTCGATGATCGCCTGCATCATCGGCTTGCCGCTCAGGAGATCCTTCCCCTCGACATAGCTCTTGTGCACCGATTTTGGCTGGCCGGCGACGGGGAAGGGAAACCCGACATACCGGATAGGCATCCCATTGCTGTATTTGAGTTCATAGTCCTTAAATCTCACGACATTGATCCCCGCTGCGCCCACAGTGGGTGTATTGGAAAGCTCGAGACTCCGTGCAAATCGGCTCACGGCCGACACGCAGCCGTGTCAGCCACCAATCCCGATCATCACCCCTGCGGCCTTTTTCTCCGCGATCTCCTTCCGAAGCCCAGGATCGTCGCCGCCCATCCAGCCGCCGGCGGACCTTCGGATCTCCACTTTGACCGACGGCATATTCGTGGCAAACCAGGCTTTCATCTCTTCGTAGACGCTGTAGCCGGCTTCGGGGCCGCCCCATTGCAAGTCGACCAGGTAGATGGTTTTCCCTTCCAGCGTGTCTGCGCGCGGCGCGAGCGGAACGCGCTCCACGAACTTGCTCGCAATCGCCGGATTGAGGACGGTGATCAATTGCGCGTCGCTCGACTTTCCCGCTTTTGCCTGCCCTGTTGCCGACGGCATACTCCCGATCGAAATCAGGGCGGCAATCATCAATAAGAAGCTTCCCAACAGGATCTTCCTTTTCATGTTTTCCTCCGACCCATGTATTTAGATAATTGAACAGGCAATTGGACTGACATATAGGCCATTTCACTTCAAGCCGCAATAGAAATTAAGAAACATGCGATTTCAACCGCACTGAAATGAGGGCCGAACCGCGCTTTTACCACGCAGGGTTGCCGGGTTTCGCAATCCATTTTTCAACGCCTTCGTTGTAGATCCTCCGCTTCGTAAACAACCACTGGCCGTTCACTTTGACCATTTCATCTTCATAATGTCCATAGCCGTCCAGAGTCGCGGCGCGCTGGGGATTGTTATTGCTGTAATGGAACCAGTACGCCCTGCCAGACGCCTTGTCGCCTTCGACCTTGATTACAATGTTCGTGATGTTGTGCCGCCCGGTGGCCGGATACAATTTCGGGGCGTCCTTGGGTGGCGCGGCTTTGGGCATGGCGCCTATGATTTTCCGGATTGCATCATGGCCGCGGATTTCGCCATCGCCGATATCCAGCACGCCGTCGGGGGTGAAAGTCGCCAGGTATTTATCGACATCTCCAAAATCCAGCGCAAACATGTAGCGGGCCTGAAGGTCCTCGATCAAGGCCCTGTCTTCGGCATAGCTGCTGCCTTTAGGCGCTTCGGGTTTGCACGCGATGAAAAATGCCAGAAACAGAACTGTGGCGCACAATGCAAGAAACGTCATTTTCCGCATAGAGTTTCTCCTTTTTGAAATCGTCATGTGATTTAAAAATATGTTGATGAGATCCGATACTACCACTGATGTCCCGCCCAACGCCGAATAGTTTTTGCCAGGGAAGGCCAAACCTGAGTCGATAAGTCAGCCGCGGCAGCGGCCGTCTGAGTGTAGCCGGGCTTTTCAGGGCCCGGAGGATGGCGTTACAAAAAGAATCCGTACCAGCTCTTTATGCCTCACCCCTTGCCATTAAGCTCTATATGCCGCCGAGGACGGCGGCGCTCCGACCACGCCGGCTAAAGCAATAGACGGGTTTTGAGACAGATTCTCCAGAGCCGTCCGATGCAAGAAAATCAGCAACCGGACGACTCTGGCGAGTCGTCCTCACAGGCTGTTTTTAAATGCATCAACTTGCTGCCGCAGTCCAGAGCGACCTGCGGGTGCAAAAAACTTTGCAGCGATTCACGGCATCCGCGCAGCCATGTTATTATCAGCTGGATTCCAGAATCGGCAAATGTTACGGCAAACGCCCTTTGAGCCCTGCTGCAGGGGAACGGACCTTCAATTATGAAAAAATGCGCACCCGTAGTTATTCCGCTTTTTATCGGCATTCTGGCAACATCCGCGTGCAGTCGTCCACAGGTTGTCCCCGCGGATATGGTGCTGGTGCATGCCGGAATCTATACCGTAAATCCGGGAGAGCCGCGAGCGCAAGCCATGGCCGTGCGCGCCGGGAAGATCGTTGCCGTCGGTTCCGATGAAGCGATCGCCGCATACCGGGGTCCCTCGACAGCCGTCATCGATGCGAAGGGGAACATGGTACTTCCGGGTCTTATCGATGCTCACGTTCATTTCATGGCCGGATCCGCATTCCTGGAACAGATTTCTTTGAATGAGGTAAAAACGGTCGGCGAGTTCCAGAAGACGATAAAGGACTATGCCGCTGCTCACCCTGACAGCTCATGGATTCAGGGCATGGGCTGGGTGTACAACATTTTCGGCAAAAGTGGACTCCCCGACAAGAAGCTGATAGACGAAGTTGTGCCAGATCGCCCTGTATATCTGGCGGCATACGATGGACACACCTCGCTCGCAAACAGCAAGGCGCTGAAGGCAGCGGGGATCACCCGGACGACGCCCAATCCTCCCGGCGGCATCATCGTACGCAACCCTGCGACCGGCGAGCCCACCGGAGTCTTGAAAGAAGCCGCGGGAACGCTGGTGTCGAAGGTCATCCCAAAGCCGACGCGCGAAGAGGAACGGGATCGCCTGACCAGGGCAATTCATTATGCCAGCTCCCTGGGGCTGACTCGCGTGATCAGCGCAGGCGGGGACGCCGAGCGCGTCGATTTATTTGACGAGATCCGTCAAAGAGGGGATCTGACGGTGCGTTTCACCATGGCGCGGTTCGTCAGCGCCCCGGTTTCGCAGGAAACCGTCGCCATCCTGGAGCAGAACCGGAAAAAATATGGCGATGACTGGATCGACGCCAGCCAGGTGAAATTCCTGCTCGATGGCGTTATCGAGGCGCACACGGCCGCGATGCTGGAACCGTATGAAAACGACCCGAAAAACAAGGGACAGCTTTATTTTGATGCGGAAAAGTACAAGGAAAGCGTGCTGCTGCTTGATCGGCTCGGCTTCCCGATCACCACGCATGCGATCGGCGACCGCACGATCCGTCTCGCTCTTGATGCTTACGAGGCTGCGAACAAGGCAAACGGAGGTGCGGATTGGCGGGACAGGATCGAGCACATCGAAGCTCCGAGCGCCGAGGACATACCGCGATTCGGAAAGCTCCACGTGATCGCCGGCATGCAGCCGCTGCATGCAACACCGGATCGCAACACTTTGGAAAACTGGGCGGGAAGCATCGGCCCCCGCCGCGCCCAGCACGGGTTTCCCTGGCACTCAATCCTGGCGGGCGGAGGGCTGCTGAGTTTTGGCAGCGACTGGTGCGTGGTGACATTGAATCCGTGGCCGGGCCTGCAGATTCTCCTGACGCGCAAGACCCCGGAAGGAACGCCGGCCGGTGGATGGCTTCCGAGCGAACGGCTTACGCTGGACCAGGCGATCCAGGGATACACGATGGGCGGAGCCATTGCCGCAAGGCGGGAAAAAACAGAAGGCTCGATTGAAACCGGAAAGCTGGCCGACGCAGTCATCATTTCGCAGGATTTATTCAAAATTGAACCGAACCAGATCGGCAAGACCAGGGTGCTGATGACTGTCGTTGGAGGCAAGATCGTCTATCAGGACGCATCCTGGAAAGCGGAGTCATCGGCCCCAGCGAAGTAAAAATCATGCGGCGGTTGGACAGCCGGCAGCAACAGGCTGTCGACTATCGACTAACGACGGCAGGCATTCCGTAGTACAATCGCTTTATCAGCAAAGCCAATTTCATTCATCGCGAGGCGACACTATGGCAGATATTGATGGCAGCAACGGACAGAGGGCGGAATTTAAGGCTGTCGGCAGAGCAAATGTGCCCGGCAGACTGTCATACACCATAGCCACAGGCATGGCCAAATTCGGCAGCGACTATGTGGTTCCCGACATGCTCCACGCCAAATTTCTCAGGAATCCCCACGGGCGCGCGAAAATCAAGAGCATGGACATCAGCAAGGCGAAGAAGCTGGAAGGCGTGGTGGATATCCTTACCTGGGAAGATCCGGAGATAAGAGATATGAAAGGAACCCGGGAGCCTCTGCTCGTTGACGAGTCGGATACGGAAGACGAAGAAATCGGCGCGATTGTAGTCGCGGAGACTCCGGAAATTTGCGACGAGGCGCTGAGGCTGATCGATGTGCAATGGGAAGTGTTTCCGACCATAGTGGATCCGCGGGATGGACTAAAACCCGGCGCGCCATTCGTTCGCATCGATCCGAAGAGCGTGGCGTCCAAACCTTTTACCACCGGGGATGTCGAGGCCGCTTTTAAGAATTCGGACCATATCGTCGAATTCGACTGGGCGCAGGCTTTAACGGCTTCGCACCCGCCGAATCCAAACGGAGGCGTTGCCTGGTGGGACCAAGCCTACCTGGGAGTCGAGGGGAAAACCCTGTTCATTGAAGGCGTATGCCCGACATGGGGATCATTTCAGCTGCTTCCCATGTATGGCCTCACATTCGACAAACTCTATCGCGGCACCACGTTCCAGGGCGGCAAATACTGTGACTGGACGATCCGCCGCGCCGCTCTCATTACGCCGCTGCTGGCCAAACGCGCCGGCCGGCCGGTCCGTTGTGTGAACTCGAGGCAGAACGATTTCTACACCGCAAATCCTCAGCGGTATATGCATACAAAAATCAGCTTTAACAAGGACGGACTCATCACCGGGGTCGCTGAGACTCAGATCGGGGATTCGGGTGCTCCGGGGAAGAACGCGCGCGCCTTCTCGATGGGAGCCTACGAGGCCATGTTCAGCCCTTTTAATACCACCCGCTGCGTCAACCTCAAGAGTGAGGCCCAGGGAATCTATACCAGCTCGGGCAAAATCACGGGCAGCCAGACCTCTCCGTATAACTGGGACGCCATGACGATCGCCGAGCAGCTCGTGGCGGAAAAACTCGGCATGGACCCGACGGATATTGCGCTCAAGAATGTCCACGGGCCTTCATCTCAGGCCGATCCCGGTGTCCCGCCCAGTCTGCAGCAATGCATCGAGAAGGGCAGAAAGGCCATGAATTGGAAATGGCATCCAGCCGGAACCAGAAAGCTCCCCAATGGCAAAATGCATGGATTGAGCTTCCGATACGCCTTGTCGCCCCGGCATGCCAAACAACCCTATACGGCAACGGTGACAATACAGGCGGACAACAAGGTTTACGTGCCGCTCAAGGGCCCCTGGATCGGCGTCTATGCTGCGGACGCCTGCGCCCTGGTAGTCGCCGAGGAATTGGGTGCGAAAGTTGAGGACGTGATTCTCCTCTATGACAACAAGGCTCTCTTTACCCCTGTGGGAGGCGGAAGCGACGGCACTTCAGCGTCTGCCTGGGTCATGAAAGAGGCGGCCGTTGCCTGTAAAAAGGCGCTTCTGGAACTGGCAGCACTGAAGTTCAAGGCCAAGCCGCAGGATCTTGAAACGAAGGACACCAGGGTTTATCTGAAGTCGGATCCCAAGCAATCCTATCCGTTCGGGCAATTTATCGCGGACGAAGGATTCGGCGATCACGATCTGGATATTGCCGCGACGTTTTTTGGCAGACCTCCGGAAACAACGTGGAGTCTGGGCGGGAAAGTCCTCGATGTCATGAACACCAGCTTTTGCGAAGTGGCCGTGGATCCGGAAACCGGCGGAGTAGAGGTTACCAAATTTGTGGTCGTCTGCGATCCGGGCAAGGTGCTGCGAATGACGTCGTTTGAAGGGCAGCTGCACCAGGCGATGTTCTTCGGCCAGGGGGGCGGATTATCGGAGGAATGGATTTACGACAAGGCGACAGGCGTCAAACTCAGCACAAACATGCTTGAGTACAAAAAGCCCACGATCATGGACTTGGGGCCGATCGAAACGCATGCTGTCGAGACGCGGTCGGGGAACGCCTGCTATGGTGGAACGGGCATCAGCCACTGCATGGCCGCTCCGTTGCTCCCCGTCTGCGCCGTGGCAAATGCCATTGGACAGTGGATCGCTCCACCCGTTACGCCTGACAAAGTTCTGAAAGCGCTCGGAAAGGCTTAGATCCGCGTACCTGGTTATACTGTCCCTCTATGGTTTAGAGGGACAGTATAACCAGGTGCCGATTTTACTTTTTAAGGCTGAGCATCCACAGCCAGATGCTAAGACAGCCGGGGACTAGGAAGGCGGCGACGGTGAATGGAGTACTGAAGGCGAAGCCTCCGATTGTCATCGGTATCCCTGCGATTAGCCGCAGTAGATGCGCCAGACCTACGAGTCCAAAAACCACTCCTGCAACTCTTAGCCCTGCTTTTTGTGATTGCATAGATCCTCGCTTGCCGGATTTTTAGTCCTTGTTTTGAAACCCACAAAGAAACAGACGCATACTCTCCTGCAATAGCCTTCAAACTGGTTCTTTTTTGCGCGATCGATCAAACACTAATTTTGATAATTGTGATCGCCTTTGGCGACCATGTCGATAAGATATTTAGAAGCGGGTCCGAGCCGAACGCTTAGGATGCCAATAGGTTCCCTCCTTCGGTTTCGATCAGGAAGCCGAGCCCGGCGATCGAAAGATAGCCGGGTTCTTCGTTTTTATCCGGCGATTTTTCTCAATCTGTCTGTGCCCAGGCTAATGCAATCTTGAGCTCGCCGGCTTTGCCGTGATGACGGTTTTGGCTTCCGCGAGGCCATCGGATTTCGCCATGATGGTGATCGGGCCGCTTTGGCCGCGTTTTGCGCGAGCGATGACGAGTGCCAGACCGCTAAAGGCTTTTCGATCTTTTGACGGGAAGGCCGCCATATCGGTCGGATCG
>Ga0335069_10012197_pt1 | contig 12098 bp, 8 predicted proteins | sample Lox_Sample_11_FD_206714 | JGI IMG/M metagenome (GOLD analysis project Ga0335069, IMG submission 206714) | Soil microbial communities from Loxahatchee National Wildlife Refuge, Florida, United States - Lox_Sample_1.1 | ecosystem: Environmental > Terrestrial > Soil > Wetlands | place: USA: Florida...
ATCGTAGCCTGCACTTCTGGCACTACAACGTCGGCAAGCGCGCGGCCAGTGTGGATCTCACGCACGCCGACGGTCGCGCACTGCTCGACCGGCTCGTGCGGGGCTTCGACGTCGTCATCGCGTCGGGCAGCGCGACGGACATCGCGGCGCTGGGTCTGCTTGATGGCCAGAGGCTGCGGCGCGTGAACCCGCGGCTGATTGTGGTGACGATCACGCCGTTCGGTCTCGACGGTCCGTGGCGGGACCGGCCGGCGACCGATCTGACACTCATGGCCCTGGGCGGATCGATGGCTGCCTGCGGCTACGGGTCTGAGGATCCGCCGCTGACGTGCGCGGGATGGCAGGCCTACCAGACGGCGTGTGTCTACGCCGTGCACGGTCTGATGGGCGCCGTGCTGGCGCGCGACGTGAGCGGCTGCGGGCAGGACGTTGAAGTCTCGATCCACGAGGCGGCCGTGAGTTTGACCGAGTGGCATGTGCCGCAGTACGTCTTTACTGGGATGGTGAGTCCACGCGCCGTGCTCGGCCTGCAGTTTCTGTCGCGCGACGGCATCGTGGTCTCGACCATCGTTGCCGAGTTCATCGGGTCGAACATGCTCGACCGCCTGTGTCGCCTACTCGCACGCGACGGTCTCGACGGTAGGCTGCGTGATGTTGCGCTGCGTACCGATCGGAAGCGCTTCTACGCCGCGATGGTCGAGGTCCTCGAGCGTTACTGCGCGCGGCACACGGCCGCCGAGATCTACCGCGCCGGCCAGGCGGCGGGATTTCCGTGGGCGCCGTGCCGCACGCCCGATGAGAATCTGGATGACCGGCACTTACACGACCGCGGCTTCTGGGTGCCGGTGTATCACCCGGAACTCGGCCGCCAGTTTCTCTACGCCGGCGCGCCGTTCATCATGCCGGGCTGTCCGTGGCGTTTCGCACGGCGGCCGCCGCTGCTCGGCGAGCACACGGCCGAGGTGCTGGCAGAGGCCGGCGTCGACGCCGGTGAGTTGGAGCGGCTCGATGCGGCGGGTGCGGTGATGGTTCCCTGACTCCGCGTCACGGAGGGCGCGTGGGGGGTTGCTAGAAGATCGCGTATCCCGGTGCTTGATGAGCCAACGCATCCTGCCGTTCGCACCAATCGGGAAGTGCGCGTTCCAAGCATTCCCAGAATTCCGGTCCGTGGTGCGGTTCGACGAGATGCACCAGTTCGTGGACGACAACGTAGTCAACGAGCTGCACCGGCAACTGTAGGAGCTTCCAGTTGAAGCGGAGCACGCCGTTTCGCCCGCACGAGCCCCAGCGGAACCCCAGCTCACGAACTTGCACCCTGTGTGGAACGGCGCCGACACGCGGGGCTAGAAAGCGCACGCGTTCTTGTACCCAGGGAAGTCCGTTAAGGCGATACCACCGCCGAAAATGGTGCTCCGCGTCCGCGCGCGCGTCTCGCCGCAGGAAGAACATCTCTCCGTTGAACTGGAGCGGCGCGTCCTGCAGATCAACCAGCCGCAACCGGTACGGCCGCCCGAGGAAGCTGAAGCTCTCCCCGGCTACGAACTCCCGTGTCGGCCGCTGGCGTACCTGCGGGGTCTTCACCGCAAGCTTACCGTGGACCCACAACAGTTTCCTCTGCACCCACGCCGTCAGTTGGTCGGCGGACACATCGGCTGGAGCGTAGACTCGCAAGCCGCCGTGTCGCTCAACGGCCAGCTCTAGCGTTCGCCTTCGGGCGCTACGCTGGACGGCGAACGTAAGCCCGCCAACTTCTAGGTTCTCGGAGATCATCGCGTCAGATTCTCGTGGTTCTCCTTCGCAAGCGCCACCAGCCTTTGGGCAAGATCGCGTTCCTGACCAGCCGGGCACACGCCGCAAGCATCTAGATCGCGGACAATCGCCTTCGTCAGCAGTTCGCGGGCGTGCATGTTTTTCCAGAATCCCACCTTCCGAATCTCCTGGCGGATGCGTTCGACAATATCGATCGTGGTAGCGAGAGCTTTGGTACGCTGGGCGTCTGTGAGTTGGCCGTTCTTTCCCAATTCTTCGAGCACGACGCGAACGAAGGGCACCTGCGTCTTCGGATCGAGGTTGGGGAACTCGTTACGGTCACCAAGACGCAGCTCTTCTATGAATTTACGAAGCTCGCGCTCCAGAGCGTCCCAGTCGTCTTTGAAGTTGCGCAAGATCTCTTCGAGCTTCTCGCTCATCCGGTGCGCGTACGATGGGTTCTGCGCAGAGAAGCTGACGATGTGATAGCGCGCGGCGTGTTGCATCTCGGTGGCGCGTGCCCGGCTCGTCGATTGCCTGGCAACGAGCTGTTCAAACCTTGCATCGGTGATCCTGACAGGCGGAATCTTTGGATCGATGCCCCCGGCCGTGACATGCGCGTCGATCAATGCCTTCACGCGTTCAGGCACGCCGAGCAGATTGAGCAGCGGGTCGCGGTAGAGGTTGGCGGCAACTTTGTTGATGAAGCCAAGCAGCTTGGCATCGCGGAATACGTCGCCCGGCACCTCCGGCCGGTGCTCGAGAATATTGAGCGACTCGTAGAAGAGACGCAGCTTGTTGATGAAGTCCGCCCGATTCTTGAGGTCGTCCAGCAAGGCCACGCAGCCCTGGACTTCGTCTTTCAAGTCGCGAATGCCGTGGTCGGTGAAGACGGCAACAGCGCGCGCCCGGCGGTCGAGCAGTTTCGGAAGCTCGGTGGTGATGTCGAGCAGCGCCCCCCGCGTGTCCTCGCGGTCGTACTCGGCGAGCGCCTCGGTGAGGTGGCGCGCGACGCCAACGTAGTCCACAACGTATCCGCAGCGCTTGCGGCCGCAGGTACGATTCACGCGGGCAATCGCCTGCAGCAGATCGTGGGCAACGAGCTTGCGGTCGAGGTAGAGCACCTGCTCCACCGGCGCATCGAAGCCAGTCAGCAGCATGTTGTTGACGATGAGGATTGCGAGTGGGTCGGTCTTCTCCGTCTTGTCGGCCGCCAGCCGGCGCTTGAAGCGCTCGATCCGCGTTTCCTGCTTCGCCTTGTCGCACCAGTCCCACCACGACTCCGGATCGTTGTGCTCGCCCGAAATCGCCGCCTCGATCTCGAGCGCTCGGAGAAGATGCAGATGCCGATGGGTCTGGACGACGAAGCGCGTGTGGGGATCGAGATTCTCCTGCTGCTCTTCCGGGAGCGCCAGCACCTCCGCCGGCAGCGCTTCCAGCTCAGCGACTAGCGCCTGGCGGGCCTGTGTAAGCTTCTCGTGATAGTGGACCGCGGCCGCGCGACTGGTGGCCACCACCTGCGCCTTGAAGCCCTCGGGCAGCACCACGCCCACGTAGTGCCGCAGCATGTCCTGGGCCTTCTGCTCGATGAGCAACGGCGCTTCCAGCACGTCGCCTTCGGTGGCGTACTTGGCCTTGATGAGCGCCAGTTCCTGCGGCGTATAGTCGCGAAACATGTCCTCGAAGAGCTGGTCGAGCGTCGGAGCGTTGCGCACGAAGCCATCGGCCGTACGTCCCTCGTACAAGATCGGCACCGTCGCGCCGTCCAGCTCTGCCTCATCGAGCAGATACTTGTCGATGAAGTCGCCGAAAATCTCGCGCGTCTCGAGCTTCTCCTTGCTGAGGATTGGCGTACCCGTAAACCCGATGATGGCGGCATTTGGCAGCGCCCGACGCAGGTGTCGATGGAGCGTGTGCGTGTGCGATCGGTGCGCCTCATCCACCAGCACCAGGATGTGCTCCGACTCGTTGAGCACCGGAAACTCTTCGAAGTGAACGTTTTCCTCGAACGTCACCTCGCGCTCGACCACCGGGCTTTCCGTGCCGGGCTTCTTCTCCTTGCGGACGATTGTCATGGCCACGGAGTCGTGGCGAGCAGCGTTGCGATCCGTCTGTTGGTACTTCTGCAGCATCGCGAAGATGATGTCCGGCGTCGTCTCTTGCAGGATGCGTTGCGTGCGTGCGGTCGGCGACTCGCGTCGCCCGAGGTCGCGCTCGTTTGGTCGGACGGTCTCACCGGTCAACCCAGCAGTGGCCCGCAACTGCCTCTCCAAATCCGTCCGGTCGGTGACCACCACGACCTTGAAATGTTTCAGGCGTTCCTTTGTGCGCATCTTGCGCACTAGGAACACCATGCTCAGGCTCTTTCCAGAACCCTGCGTGTGCCAGACGATGCCGCCGCGTTCATCAGTTGGCGCACCCTTGCGCCGGGTACGGCCCTCCTCGAGCTTGGTGACGGCGCGGTGTACGGCGCGGAATTGCTGGTAGCGCGCCACGATCTTCCTGGTCTTGCCCTCGACCTGCTGGAAGACGGTGAAGTTGCGGACCAGGTCGACCAGGTGTGAAGGCCGCAGCATGCCGGCGGCCAGCAGGTGCTGGCTGTTCAACGCCGCGGCGCGTTGCGCTTCAGGCTGCTGCTCGGGCGTCCGGAAAAAGAGTGGCACGCCGGCGCGGTCGGCGTGTTCCGGCCCGGCGGTGCGCACCTCCTGGGCGGCGGCCGCTTCTTCCTCAGGATTGCGTGGAATAGCGCCGATCTCCTCGGCAACTGTGCTCAGCGGGACCGGGCTGGTATCGGCCCATTCGAGGTAGGCTTCTGGCGGCGCTCCAACAGTCGCGACGCGGGCCTCGAAGGCGTTGCTGGCGATCAGCAACTGATTGAAGTAGAACAGGCGCTCGACGCCTTCGTCGTCGCTGTACTGCGTTGGATACAGCTCCTTGCGCTGATTGGAGTAGCGCAGAAGCTGATTGATGGCCTCGCCCAGCGGATTCTCGATACCCGGGCTTTTGAACTCGGCGACGCCTATCGGGATACCGTTAACGAACATCACGGCGTCCGGGATGATGTGGCCGCGGCCGCTGGCCAGCTCGACCTTGAACTGGTTGATGACCAGAAAGTCGTTGCGCTCCCAATTGTGGAAGTCGATGAAGCGCAGCGGCTGCGGCCGCTCGCGGTCCCAGTCCGGTCGCCCCGTGGTCACGGTGCCTTGAATGAGACGCCACGTCTCCTCCTGGTTGGCCTCGATGAGTCGGTGCGCGCCGAGCTGTTCGAGGTCGCGCACGGCACGATCGATGCGTTCGTCATCGAGCCAGGGCTGGCCGTCGGGGCCAGGGTTGATCTTGCGCAGCGCCGCGCGCAGCCGATCTCTCAGTAGGATCTCGCGGAAGTTGGCGCGCTCGGTCAGCTCCGGAACGTCGGTATCGCCCTCCAGCCACTCCCAGCCCATGCGCCGGAGCTGTTCACAGAAGGGCTTCTCGACCAGATCATACTCCCACTCGATGCGTATGGCCGCAGTGGAACGGCCTCAGGCGGCGACGTTCTTGCGCGCCGCAACGAAGTCGACGATGACGCGCGACGGCGGCAGCTTGGGGATGGCGCTGCGCGTGCCGTGAAACGCCGAAAGCAAACGGTCGATGTCGCGCGCGACGGGTTCGGAGAAATAGGCGCGGCCACAGGTGGGACAGACGTCAGCCGGGATGTTTTCGACGATCACCTCGACGCGGCTCCCGGTGCGCCGAAAGACGCGGGTGATCGCATCTTGTCGCAGCCGTCCGCGACACCCGAGCGTGCATCCGTTCAGCGACGCTTTCGTTTTCTCCGCGTTTTCCAATCTGGTTCCCATTCCTTTGCGTCCGGTACGTAGGCCGTCACCACCGTCGCGACGCGTCCTCGACCTACATACTCCAGCACGATGTGATACGGCAACCGATCGTCGGCCGTGAAGTGCAGGAGCAAGGCCCTCGCGCCGTAGTGTTCGATCACTTCGCCATGCTCGCATGCCGCCCGCAAGTCCGCTGTGGTCAACCCGTCCTTCCGCGCCTCGATGAAGGCGTGGTCGCTGAAGCGAAGGGCAATTCGACGTTGCCATAGCAACCGGCGAACCTGGACGATGTCCACGCCTACGCTCCTACGCGCGCACCCGCACGCGGCCGGTTAGCACGTCGGCCATCAGGGCACGCCTGATCGAATCCAGCTTCAAGGCTTCCACTTCCTCTGCGCGGATCAGCGCATCCATGGCGTCGGCCGCTTCGATTATGCGTACCTGTTCATCCACGCGAGGGCGAGGGATCGGAAGCGTCAAAAGGGTGGTCAAGTTGACGCGGTCGCGGGTTACTCCTTGTCCCAACAAGTCTACTCGGCGACGCGTACTCGGACAGTTCAATAACAGCATTATGAAACCGTTTAGCGCCGCTTGTGGATCCATCGAAAGCCGGAAACAATCTGCCTTGTTAATTGCTGGTCCCAATTGCGCTGGGTAAAGGCAGGCGCGGGCTAGGGGGATGGTTCTCATCGCCCAGCGAGGCAACCAGCAGATCGCCCCCGACAACGGCGTATCGGTCAAGCGTCTTGGCGTGCCCTTCGGAAACAAAGGCCTCGTCCTTTTCGTCAAAGGACCCACTCCCGATGTTCTGTAATCGAACGACACGCACACCTGGCCCGTTAACATAGTGTTCCGTCTTCAGGTTCGAACCAAACGGGCCGTCGGTTGCAGTGGCAACAATGTTCCCGAGCACCTTCACCTCCCAAGTTCGTGGAAGGGAACCGATCGGCGATTTCTCGAACTGCTCGGGCTCCGCCTCCGGGTCGCGGAGGTGGCCGTGCTCGTCGAGGCCGCGGGTGAGGAGGTCGTGGAGCAGGCCGGCACGTACCTGCTTCAGCTTCGCGATCACCGCCTCGCTCTTCGCGATTGCCTCATCCACGGTGTCCAGCAAGGTGGCGATGACGCGTTGTTCGCTAGGGTCAGGGGCTGGGACCAGCAGCCTCCTGACGTCGGCTTCGTTTACGGCTGGGTAGTTTGATCCCGTCTCGAGCGCACGAAGCTGCGCGGAGATCGTCTCACTGAAGAGTTGATGAAAGAAGAAATGTGGATCGGCAACCTGCTCCTTCGCACGCAGGACCGCGAAGCCTGTCGAGCACACGAGATGGCCCGTTTGGCGTTCGCCAATTTGCGCGTGAGACTGAAGCCCGGGGCGGACTGTGCAGAGAAGAACGTCTCCGCTGCGCACCACCCGCCGGGCCCGGCTCGGGGCGTCCCTGAATTTCACCCGTCGAATGCTGCTCGAATCGATTCGGCCTCTTTCAACTGCCGAAATGTCCAGATAGTCGAATTCAAAGTCGGGAGGTGTAGCCGGTCCCAGCGTCTCTGGATTGGTGTCGCATAGAGTTTCCATTGACCGGAGCTGCCAGCCCTCGCAGCTTGTTGGGCTTCGCAACACTTGGGTCATGCGTATGCGTGTTGCTTGAGAAAGCCTTGCAACCGCCCTTCCGCGGTCGCCCGTTCACCCCGGAGGGCATCTAGCGTGACGCGGTATTTGTCCCACAGAGCTTCCAGGTAACCGACCAGCTCCTGTCGTCGCGCGCCAACAGCAGAGGCGAGACCCGCCTCCGCATCCTGTGCAAGCAGGTCGAGGACGAGCCCCTGCTTGTCGGCATCGCTCTTTCCGCTGCAGCGGCCCTTCAGCTCCTGCAAGAACGAATCACTCAACTCACGATAGCGCACCCGCGCGTCGGCGAGTTGTTTCTTCAGATCTGCGTGCGGCGCCAGCGCGGCTTCGAGCGCGGCAAGCTCGTCGAAGACGGGCTGTAGTGCTGCCCTCGCCTCCTCGAAGGCCTGGCGGTCCGTCGCTGTTGCGCGGGCTCGGCTCGCTGCCCTCTCGAGTCTCGTGAGCCGCTTCATCTCATCACGGTGCTCGCTCTTGAGCTCACGCATCTGGCGTTCGATATCCTTCGCGTAGTTCCACGACTCCAGCTCTTCCTCGTCTGCGTCCTCGGGCGGGTTGCTCGATTCGAACCCCTCTTTCTCCACCTTTACTCGCGTGATGTCCGCTTTCGCTGTGGCGATCTGTTCGAGGTAGTCAGTCATCAGGGCCTTCACGAGCTTGTGGCTGAATGGGTCGAAGATCGGTCCGCTCGCTTCGTCGTCTTCGAGCGCATCGGCAATCGCGTCGACCCAGCCGTCGATCACTCCGGCGAAGCCGTTTTCGAGCAGGGTCTTGAGATCCGGGAGCGCCTCCGCCCACCAGGCGGCAATGACCCCGGCCAAAGTGAAGCGGTCCAACATGCCGAGCGGCAACAGCGCGGTCGCGAACGAGTCGAGGAACTCGCCACGAGTCCGATTGAGATCGCGCTGCTCCGGCAGCCACGCCAGACGCGGCGCATGCTCCTGCCACCACGCGGCAAATCGTTCGTGCAGCGCCCCCATGCGGGCGCGGATGCCGGCATCGTCCTCGACGAGGCGGCGTAGCGCCGTACGCTCAGTCAGTGCGGGTGTGAAATCCGCATAGCGCGCGTCGCCGCCGCGCCGCACAAACACGTGGCTCGGATCGAAGCCTAAGCTGTCGTACAGCGCACGCTGCGCTTCGATCTCGCTCACAGGAACACCACCGAGCAGGTGCGCGCGCACGTCGTGCGGCTCCGGCGGCGGCGCGTTATCCACGTAGCGCCGGATGTTGAGGTTGTACTCGTTGTCCTTGGAACGGATCTCGTCGAGGCTGACACGCCGGGCGTACGCCGGCACGTCCTCGAACCGGTCGAAGGTGGAAGCGATCTTCTCGATGTGCTCGGGCCGCAGGTAGTTCTGCGCACGGCCGGCGTAGAACTCAGCGTCGGCGTTCATGAAGAGAATCTGGTTCCGCCGGTTCTCGGGCTTGTTCGGATTGGGTGCCTGCCGTGAGAGATTCGGCCGCATCACCAGAATGCACGCCGGAATGCCCGCACCATAGAAAAGATTGGGCGGCAAGCTGATGATCGCTTCGATCAGATCTTCTTCGACGAACTTCGCGCGGACTTGCTTTTCCTCTCCGCCGCGAAAAAGGACGCCGTGGGGCATCACGGTCGCCATCATTCCATTCGGCTTGCAGACGGCCAGCATGTGCTGGGCGAACATCAAATCGGCCTTCTTCCCGGTCGTCGGACACCAACCCCAGCGGAAGCGCTCGGGGAACTCCATGTTGGTGCGCGTGTAGTTCTGGCTGAAAGGCGGATTGGCGATGACGCGATCGAAGCGCTCCAGTTCGCCACCCTCGCGATGCAGCGGATGCAGCAGCGTGTCTTCGCGCTCGATGGCGGCGTCGGGAACGTCGTGGAGGATCATGTTGAGCTTGCAGATGGCCCATGCGGAGTGGCCATTGTCCTGTCCGCACAGACGCAGGTTGCGCGGATCGCCACCGCTCTGCTCGACGAATTCGCGGCTGATGATGAGCATCCCGCCGGAGCCACAGGTTGGGTCGTAGATGGTCATACCCGCCTGCGGCTTGAGCGTGCGCACCATCAGCCGCTCGACGTCGCGCGGCGTGTAGAACTCTCCGCCCTTTTTCCCTGCGGAGTCGGCGAACGTGTTGATGAGGAACTCGTACGCGGCGCCGAGCAGGTCGGAGAATTGGAAGTCTTCGTTGCGCAGGCGATACGGATTGAAGTGGCGGACAAGCTCCCGGCAGTCTTCATCGCTGAGCACGCGCTTGTTGCCTACCTGCTTGAGGAAGTGGATATGGTCGAGCACATGTTCGAGCGCCGGATTGGCGTCGCTCAACGCGCCGAGCGCCTTATCGAGGAGCTCGCCGATGTTCGGTGCGTTTAGATGCTCGATGATATGCGCCCAGCGCGCCGCCGGAGGAACGAAAAACGTGTCGAAGAAGTCCGGGTTGTTGCCGTAGCGGCGCTCAGCCTCCTCGTGCGCCATTCCCTCCTCGACCTTGCAGCCGATCAGCTTGTCGTGCTCGCCGTCGAAGACGTCGGAGCAGCGCTTCAGGAACAGCATTCCGAAGATGTAGTCCTTGTACTCCGCTGCATCCATTCTGGGGCGGAGGATGTCCGCGGCTGCGTAGAGGTGGCGCTCAAGTTTGGCGAGGGAGAGCTTGGGCATCAGTTCGTTCGCACGAATAGCAGTGGCGCTTGGATACGACACGCCGCGCTATAGGGTCAACCGGGCCGAGGGAGTGGCTGACGTCCGCGGCGCGGCTGCTCGAAGCTGGTGTGCGGTTGGACGAGCGGGATCCGGATGAGCTGGCGCCCGGCGTCAAGACGGCGCGGAGCGCGCCTGTTTCCGGCGCGGCCGCTCGGTATCGAAGTCGAGCAGGACGTAGCCCGGAAAGTCCGCGAAGCGGAGGAGGGGACGCGCCAGCGCCGGCAGGTGCGGCTCGGCCCCCTTGAAGCCGACGATGCGCGGATTGCGCAGCATGAAGCGCTCACCCATTTGCTCGAGGTCGCCGCCGTGCGCGTGGACCAGGTTGCGGGCCCAGTCGACATCGCGACCGTAGGTCATCGGAATCACGAAGCCTGCCGCGCTGCGGAAGGCGACCACAGGGCTACGGTAGCGCCGTCCGCTCTTGCGCCCGACGTGATGCACGACCGCCAGCGGCGGCACGAACCAGGCGAAGGTGCCCATGATCGGGTTCGTGAACACGCGGTTGACGCGACGCATGAAACGCGGCAGGTGCATCGCGCGCGACAATAGCGCCAACCGTGGTGAACGGCAAACGGGCGATCGCACATTGGTGGTTGCTTCAGACTGTGCGCGCGTGACAGAGTATCTACCCAGGACACCATGTGTTCTGTCGCATCGGGCGTGCATTTCCGGCGTGGCCTGAAATGCCATGCGGCATAGCTTCAGGTAACCCGTGAAAGGAGGGTAGTACCAATGACGGGCAAACGAGCCGTGGCGGCAGTTCTGGCACTCCAACTGGTGGCAGCTCCGGTCCTGGCAATGTGCGGCGACAACGTCATCGATCCGGGCGAGCAGTGCGACGGCACCGCCGACAGCGGCTGCCCCGACCTGTGCGACAACACAAAGTGCACGTGCCCGCCGGTCGCCACCTTCAACATCGCCAGCAAGGCCAAGCCGCCCAACTCGCCCGGCAGTGCGAAGGTGAAGGTCACTAACGCCAAGCTGCTCGCCCAGTTCGGGCCGAAGAAGTTCAGCTTGAACAACGCGCGCTACACGCGCTTCCAGCTGGATGCGGCGAAGACGAAACCGGATGCCATCCTCATCCTCATCCCCGGCTTCGAGGGCGGCGCAGGCAACTTCCGCATCCTCGCCCAGAATCTCCTCAAGCGTATCAACGCCGACCACGGCAAACGCATCGAGGTGTGGGCCTTCGACCGGCGCACCCACCAGTTGGAGGATAGCGCAGGTCTGGAAGTTGCCGAAGCGGACCTTGATCCCGAGCTTGGGCTGAACTGGCTGTTCGGTGGCGAGCTGAACTTGACCCTCGACTCGCGTCTCACCCGGCGCGCCGTCTTCTACAACGCGCAGGACGATGTGCCGTTCCTGGCGAACTGGACCAATCTCGTGTTCTCCCAAGACATCGATGCGGTGGTCAGTGCGGCGCTAAAGAAGGCGAACCACAAGAACGTGTTCCTCGGCGGTCATTCCGCGGGAACGGGGTTCACGGCGCGCTACGCCTCGACAGACTTCAACATCACCAAGAAATGCAACGCCAAGAAGGCGAAGCCCGGCTACGCCAACCTCAGGGGGTTGGTGCTGCTCGAAGGCCCCGGCGCATTTGGGAGCGGCGCCGGCACTCTGACGGACGACTCGCTGGACCGGATGATCGCGAAGTTCGACGGCGGCCTCTACGGCGCCGTGCGCGACAACGCGCCGCGCTGTGTTGACGGGACGACAGCCTGTACGATCGCCACCGAGGCGACCGACTGCGCCGGCAAGAAGCCGCCGAAGTGCACGCCGCCGACGACATCCTACGCGTTGGCGGCCGCCCTCAATCCGCGTGTCCTCGCGCAATCTGAACCGCTGGCGATTCAGAGCGTCCACGACCTGAACAGCGGACAGAGTATCGGGCAGGTGGATCTGCCGCTGGAAAATCCCGTTCACGGCAACAACCTCGTCGCGAAGGTGCCGGACCTTGCCGGCCTGGCGTTCATTCAGCCGGGCACAGTGGAGTACGGCTTCGGGACCTTCCTCGATAAGGATGGAGTGATCGCCTCCTCCGTCGCTCCTTTTGTTGCCACGGGGGTGGGAGAGGAGGGACCTGTGGTCGGCGGGCTGCACACCTGGAAAGACATTTTGCACGGCGGGGCGGGGCCGACGGGGAACAAGGGCCCGCAGCCGACGACGCTCCCCCCACCCGTTTGGGGTGCCGACATCGACGTCACGCGCCTGGACCGACTGCTGTGGACC
>Ga0335069_10012198_pt1 | contig 12097 bp, 7 predicted proteins | sample Lox_Sample_11_FD_206714 | JGI IMG/M metagenome (GOLD analysis project Ga0335069, IMG submission 206714) | Soil microbial communities from Loxahatchee National Wildlife Refuge, Florida, United States - Lox_Sample_1.1 | ecosystem: Environmental > Terrestrial > Soil > Wetlands | place: USA: Florida...
TTGGGCTGCCTGGCTTGTAAGGGTGCTTGAAGTTACTCTAGGATGAATCGCTTGATTAGACTAGACTGATTCTTGTGCAAGGAATTATAAGGAAATCTAATCAATGATCCGGAACGATCTGGGCGATTTGGCGACCTTTGCGGTGGTGGCGGATGAGCGGAGTTTTACCCGCGCTGCCGGCCGGCTCGGTGTCTCCCAATCGGCGCTCAGCCAGACGATTCGGGCGCTGGAAAAGAGGCTGGGGCTGCAGCTTCTCGCGCGCACCACGCGAAGCGTCGCCCCATCCGCGGCCGGCAATGCGCTGCTTGAAGATCTGGCGCCGGCGCTGGAACAGATTCAGGGAGGGCTCGCCAAAGTGCGGCGTCTGCGCGAGCGCCCGGCAGGCCGCATCCGGCTGGCGGTGGCGCGGGCTGCTTCGCTGATGGTATTGCGGCCAAAGCTTGCGCCGTTCCACCGGGCCTATCCGGACATTGTTCTGGAGGTGACCACCATCAACGATCCCATCGATCTGGTGGCGGGCGGATTCGACGCGGGCATACAGATCGGCGAGTTTATTCAGCGCGACATGATCGCCGTGCGCGTCTCGAAGGACCTGCGCCTGGCGGTCGTGGGATCGCCGGAGTACTGCAAAACACGGACCGTACCGCGCACGCCGTATGAGCTAAAAGATCATTCGTGCGTAGCGTTCCGTTTCCGGTCAGGCGTCTATCGATGGGAGTTCGAGAAAGGACGCAGGCAGGTGACGGTCAACCCGCAAGGGCCGGTGAGCTTCGACGATGCCGAACTGGGCATCGATGCCGTGCTGAGCGGAGTGGGGCTCGGCATCGCATTGGAGGACGAACTGGCGCCGCTGATCAAGCAGGGACGGCTCGTGCAGGTTCTGCGCGATTGGTGCCCGACGTTTCCGGGATTCTTTCTCTACTATCCCAGCCGAAGTCATCAGCCTGCCGCACTGTCGGCCCTGATCCACACACTGCGGATTTCTGCCTAGATTGGGCGCTACATTGAGAGCACGATATCGCACAGCCTCACCCCCCCGCCCCGGCCGACACCCATCTGCTAGTCTTGGCGCAACATGAACCAACGTTCGATCGCAGCCGGCGTGGCCTGCCTTCTGCTCTTCTCCCTCTGCCTGCCTGCGCAGAAGAAATCTCCACCAAGGACGATTCGCTTTCAGGGCGCAGCGCAATACACGCAACAGGAGCTTCTCGCTGCCGCCGGCCTGACACCCGATGCGCGCCTCAACCCACGCGACGTGAAAGCTCACGCCAGGCTGCTCAGCGATACAGGCCTCTTCGATGTCGTCCGGTTCGGCTCTGACAGCAAAGGGCTGCTCTTTACGCTGACTCCCGCGAGCCAGTTCTTTCCCGTGCGCCTGGAGAATGTGCCTTTGGCGCCGGGCAAGGACCTGGACGCCAGGATCCACGAGCGCTGTCCGCTGTATCGCGGTTTGCTGCCGGCCAGCGGATCGATGGTAGAGGGCGTACGCCATGTTTTCGAAGAGATGCTGGCAGCCAAGGGCATCAAGGCCACCGTGAAGGCCGCACTCACCAGCGACTTGGGTCCGCAAAAGCTCACGGCGATGAACTTCACAGTGGTCTCGCCCGACGTGCGGATCGGCCATATCCAGCTCTCCGGTGTCTCGCCCGCGATGCAAGCCAGGGCTGACGTCCTGGTCAACGGGCAAACGGGGAATAGTTTCGCCACCGGGAACTCAGCCATCGGTCTTCAACACGCCTTCGAAGACCTCTATCAGGATCAGGGGTACGCAGCCGTCGAGGTCGATGTGGCGCAAGGCGATCCTCTTGTTCGTCCCGCCGGATCTGACCAGGCAGTCGAGATTCCCTACACCGTGACGATCAAGGAAGGCGGAATCTACAAGCTTGGAACCATCGACATTCCGGCCGGCGGGCTGGTGCCGCGCGCCGAGGTTGAGAAAGTGCTATCGAAGTACGCGAAAGGTTCGGGACGGCCTCTCGATCTGTTTCTGCTGGCGGTTCGCGATGCCTACCATACGCATGGTTATCTCGATTGCTCCGTCGTTCCGCGCCCTTCCTTCAATGAAAGCTCGCACGTCGTGAATTACACCGTGGAGATCGCTCCGGGCTCGCAGTACAGGCTGGCCTCGATCCGATTCGATGGGGCTCCCGACGCAATGGCCGCTCGGCTCAAGCTCGCCTGGAAGATGTCCCCGGGCGATATCTTCGACGAAAGTTATGTCTCCAACTTCGCAGCGTTCGCACAAAAGAAAGACAGGCAGTTGGCGCGATGGATGCAAACGGTGATCACCACCGACGATGTGAAGCCGGACCCCGCCACGCACGAGGTCGACTGCATCTTTCATTTCGCCAAAGCTGCGGAGAACCCGCACTGACCACTTGCGGCCGGAGAAAATTGTCGGTTTCACGTTGGAGCAGCGGTAGGCTGCTCCAATCGCGAGCTTCTTCTCGAAGCCGCTAGAACATGAACTTCAATGCAAACTGCACCTGACGTGGGGCCTCCGCCTCCAGAATGTGGTTGAACGTCGGCGAGCTGATATCGCAATCAGGCAACCGGAAGTTCGCGCGGTTCAGGATGTCGAACAACTCGGCGCGAAACTGGAGATGTTTCGATTCGGTCACCCTGAAATTCTTCAGCGCCGCGAAGTCCCAGTCGGCATAGCCCGGGCCGGTGTTCACGTTGCGGCCTTCGGTGCCGAACTGTCCGGCGTTGGCGACAGGATCGAGCCGCTGGAATGCGTTGGTATTGAGCCATGCGCCTACCTTGCGCGGTCCATTATTGGGGTTGCCGGCGAGGTTGGGTCGCTGCGCGGAGAATCCGGTGATCTCCGGCGCGGTGCCTTGCGCCGCAACGTCGTTCGAATCGAAGACCGTGAACGGGGTGCCGCTCATCAGCGTGGCAATGCCATTCAGCTGCCATCCGCCCAGCCCCCACTGGTACCAGGTCCGCGCATGGTTCCAGAAGGGAAGCGCCCATTCATAGCTGCCAACGAATCGGTTGCGCGCATCGAACAGCGACAGGCCACGCTCGGCTCCGAGATTGAACGGATCCTGGGCGAGATCGTTTTCGCCTGCGACGGGCTTTGCCGCCGATCCGGTGATGTTGAATGAGGAAACGTCGTCGATCGCCTTCGACCACGTGTACGACGCCAGGAACGACAGTCCGTGGTTGAACCGCTTGCGCATCGACGCTTCCAGCGCGTTGTACGCCGAGTTGGCGATGCCTGCGATCTCGCCGGTCGACGAGAACTGGCAACTGCTCGGCGAATCGGCGAGCGTGCAGCCGGAGTAGAGCCGCCGCTGATCGGCATTGCTCGAATTCGAAATCGGTTGGCCGTTCACGGTTCCGGGAACGAAGACCGCGGGGTTGGCTTCGATGAAACGCGGCAGACGCGTGCCCTTGGTGCCGACGTATCCAATCTCCAACAGCCAATCTGTTCCGAACGAGCGCTGCAGATTGAAGTCCCAGTCCTGCGTGTAAGGAAGCGTCAGGGTAGGCGACAGCGTCAGGTTCGTCAGCGGAGCGGAAAACGTGCCCGCGGCCGGAGGATTGCCGTTGAACGGATTGGCGAAGTCCGGCAGGCTCACCTGCGGCGTTCCCAGGTAAGGAGGCGCACTGATCGGCGCCTGCAATGGCCCGCCCTGTCCGGTGTAATACGGCTCATAGAAGATGCCGTAGGCCGCCGTCAGCAGCAGATTGCCATGGCCATTGGGGTCCCACGCCATGCCGAGGCGTGGAGCAAATGCCTTCTCGTCGGTGGGGATCAGGCCCGCCGGCACACCTGGGTCACCGGGATACACCAGTCCCGCGGGAGCGTTCGGAAGGACCTTCGACTGTTTTCCCGGCTCAAACAGCGATTGCCGGTTATGAATCTCGGTGTACGGTTCGGGCAACTCGTAACGCAGTCCGGCGTTGATCGTGAATCGCGACGTCACCTTGTACGTATCCTGCACATATGCGTTCGCGTTGCTGCCGCGAATGCCGCGCGAGAAATTGCCGATGCCCTGCAGGAAGACGACCGGTTGCCCGGTGAGGAAGCTGGCGAACGCGTCGGTGACCGGGAATGGGGCAAAGACAAAGAAGCCGTTGGTCGCGATTCCCTGCAGGACATTGATCACCTGGCGCTGGTATCCTCCGCCAAATTTCAACTCATGTTTTCCGCGCACCCAGCTCAGCGATGCGGAGTAATCGAAGACGTCTTCGTAGGTATCGCGCGGGCCAGTGATAGGATCGCCGACCGTGGAGTAGCCATTCACCTGGATGAAGGGCGGCCCCGCGGCGATGTCGAGACTCGGCGTGTATTGGAACCCAAGGGTCGACGGCAACTGATGGTCCTCGTGTTCGCCGAAGAGGAACTTGTTGCGCAGAAACGAGAGTCGCGCAACGGCGATGAGGGCCGGCGTGAAGGTGTGTGTCTCTTGCGCCACAAAATTCTGCGCGCGCTGATCTTCGCCCACCGGGAAGCCGGGCACGCTGGCCCCGCCCGGCGAGAGCGGATCGACCTGCGAAAGCTGGTTGAACATGTAGCGGAAGCTCAGTGTGTCGCGCGACGTGAGGTAGTGGTCGACCTTGATACCGAATTGATCGGTATTGTTGCTCAGGGTTTGCGTTGTGGAGAACAGATTCGTCCCGGCGTTGGGGAGCGGGAAGAAGCTCAGTAGGTTTTCTGAAACCGAGTTGATCTGGGCCTGCGGCACCTGATTATTGGGGTACGGAGCATTTGCGAAGACGTTGAACAGCTGGTTCGCCGGGTTGTTGCAGAAGCCGGCCGTGAAGCCCTCCGGGCACAGCTCGGAGAAGTCCCCGGTACGCTCTTTCACCGAAGGCACGGTAGTCAGCGCGGTTTCGCCCTGGCGATTGCGGAAGCCTTCATAGAAGCCGAAGATGAACGTCTTGTCTTTCCTGATCGGCCCGCCGCCCGCGGCGCCAAACTGGTTTTGCTTCAGCGGCTCCTTCGTCTGGGCGAAATAGTTGTTGGCATCGAGTGCGTCGTTGCGCAGAAACTCCCACAAAGTCCCGTGAAGCTGATTCGTGCCCGAGCGCGTGACGAGGTTGGTCGTCGACCCCAGCGCGCCACCGAACTCGGCATTCGCGCTGTGCGTGATGATGCGGAATTCGCTGATCGCGTCCACCGGGGGTTTCAGGACGAATCCACCGTCGATCCCGTTGAAGTTGTTCGCGCCGTCGATAAGAAAGTTGTTGGATTCAGGCCGCTGGCCGTTGACCGCATAGGCCTGTCCGTTGCGCAGCGATCCGCCCGCTTCGGCGATCCCAGGCGTTAAGGGAACGACTCCGGGCTGCAGCAGGCCAAGTTGCGAGAAGTTGCGCCCGTTCAGCGGCAGATCCTCCAGCTCGCGCTGTTGCACCACCTTGCCCATGCTCGTGACCGTGGGTTCAATCAGCTCGGCGTCGGCGCTCACCAGCGCCTGCTCGTTTTCCGATCCGACCGCTAGATGTGCCGAGACCGAAGCCGTCTCGTTCACGTTGAGCGTGATGCCATCCTGGACATATTCCTGGAAGGCTTTGGCTTCGACCTGCAGGCGGTAGTGTCCGACCGGCAGTTCGAGAAGAACGTAGTTCCCGTTGCGATCGGTTGTCGTTGCGCGCGCCAGACCAGTCTCCGCTTGCCGTGCGGTTACCTCGGCGTCTCGAATAACTGCGCCGCTCGGGTCAGTCACTGTTCCGCGGATGTTTCCCGTGATTTGCTGCGCAGACAAACTGAGGCAGGGAAGCGCCACAAAGGCCAATGCATTGCGAACGAAGTTCATATTGCTCCTGGTCTCCAAGAGTGGTAAGCACTGCGAACGGGTGCCGCTGTTGGGTTGCATGACACCACTGTTCCGGTGGGTCGCCGTGACATGTGCGCAAGAACAAGCCGCATCGTCGAAGGCTCCGTGAACTAGAGAATCTGGCGGGGAAAGCCAGTTGCAGAATCCCGCCAGGGTTCAGGGGAAGAAATCATGTGGCGGGGTGCACGGATGAACAGTAGTTGCTTATGCGATGTACTGTCCTGCATCGCTCGGTGGGGAGATTACTCGAACTTTGGATGGACTTGCCTGACTCGGCAGGGAGCAGGAAGCGAGTCAGATCGACCCCTCGTCCCGGCGACGCGAATCGCTACACCGGAGACAGACTTCGATAAAGAGAAGGTATGGCGGAAGGTCAGGGATTCGAACCCTGGAGAGCCTTTCGACTCTGCCGGTTTTCCGTACGTCCATAGCTTTCGCTACCGAAACGATTCGTTTGACGTCTGGACTTTGCCTTCACCATAGCCTAAGCAAGGCCTTAGGTGGGAGCCGTCAAGCCTCTACACGTTCCTGGCTGGAACCAGGCTTCGCTCGGCGTTGCCTCGGATCTGAACCCAGGGGGTTCGCCGACTTTGACTCCTGACATCTGTCGCGTTTCCGCGGCAGCGCTCGATTGGGACAAGACCGGTGCATTCAACCGCTCTGCCAACCTTCCGCAGTCAGTACGATATCACACCTCCAGCCGCGTATAGACGCAGAGATACGCGTGCATCCGGCTTAGACAATTGAGTGACCGGTAAAAGGGAAACGGCTGCGCGGCTTATCTGCAAAGCCAACCAAACAAGCAAGACCCTCATCCATATGTCGTGCTGTCTCGCGGAAACGAGATTCCGTGCGACCCGAACCCAAGGCCGAATTCAAGGCCAACTTCCAGGGAGGATATGATGACCATCTTGCTCGTCATTCTCGTGCTTCTCCTCATCGGCGCCATTCCTGCGTGGCCCTACAGTCGCAACTGGGGACCATATCCCAGCGGCGGCCTGGGCCTGATCCTGTTGATCGTCGTTGTCCTAATCCTGCTCAAAGTGATCTGAGAGCCGAGGCGGATCGGGACTCAGTCCTCCAAAACGCCTTGAGCTTCGAAACTCGGGACTACAGTGCGATCTGCTCAATAAATGCATCGTCTGCAAATGCATCGTCTGCTCGCGGACGAAGGCGCGTAGAGATCGCATTCCAGATCCCAGCAATGCCGGCAGTCGCGGGAAGGACGTGGCACAATGCCCACGGCCTTCGCCCGCGTTCGCATTTGGCAGCGCGGCCGATTGCCATCTCTCAAGGGGCATCCCCGAGCTGGATTTGCAGTGATCGGAATGCGACTTCCAGCCTGCCCACCTTTCGCCTCTCATCAATATCTGCCCTCTTCCGCCGCCCCGCGGTGTTACAACAATGGTGCATGCCCAAGAAACTGAAATCAGGCGATCCGCAGCCCGGAGAGCCGATCAGCCTGCGCACGCTGGGCGAATATCTCAACCTCTCGCCGGCGACCATCTCACTCGTCCTGAACAATGCGCCTGGGGTCCGTTCTATTCCGCAGGAGACGCGCGATCGAGTGATCGAGGCTGCGGCCAAATTCGATTACCGCCCGAGCTTCTTTGCCCGTTCGCTCCGTAAACGGCAGACCTTCACCGTCGGTGTGCTGGTGCCCGAACTCAGCGATCAATACGCCACCGAAGTTCTGGCTGGGGTCGAGGAACTCCTGATCGAAGAGGGTTACTTCTATCTCACCGCAAGCCACCGCCGCAAGCCTGACCTGATCGAGGAATATCCCCGCTTGCTTATGGATCGGTCGGTGGAAGGCTTCATCCTTATTGATACGGTTTTTGAAAAGAGCCTCACTCTGCCCGTGGTCGCCGTCGCCGGGCACCGGCGTATCGAAGGGACCACCAATGTTGTCCTCGACCAGCGCCGCGCCGCCGAACTCGCCTTGCGCCATCTCTACCAGCTAGGTCATCGCAAGATCGCTTTTATGCGCGGCGGCAGCCACAGCTCGGATGCGGATGACCGCTGGGAGTGCCTGATGGCGGTGGCTCGCGATCTCAAGCTCGTTGTCCCGCCGGAGTTGACAGTGGAGCTTCAGCTCAGAGTCTCCACTCCCGAACTCGGCTTCGAACCCGCCAACGAACTGCTGCAACGCGGGGGGGACTTCACCGCGATCGTCTGCTACAACGATATCGCTGCCATCGGTGCCATCCGCGCCTGCCGCGATCACGGCCTCGAGATCCCTGCCGACGTCTCGGTTGTGGGGTTCGATGATATTCAGGCAGCAGCATTTCACAACCCCAGCCTGACCACCATTCGCCAACCCATGACACAGATGGGCAAAGTGGCGGCACGCATTCTTCTGCAAAGGATTCGCGGCCAGGCGACATTCCCCGATGTCGTTCCAATACGTCCCGAGCTGATCATCCGCGAGTCGACTTGCCCGCCCAACCCCAAGCGCGTCCGAGTCAAGCGCCCCTGAGATCGCGATGACACCGCAACCATTCGAGCTCCGGAGCACGCTCGCTGTCGGTCTTGCATCCCGTCTTTTCACTCACGGGAGTTCTTCATGCGATTAGCGGTCCCCTGGTTCACCGGTTGGATCTCGGCACAAACCGGAAGCATTCGCACCGCCATGCTCATCCTGCCCGGGGCGCTGCTGGTGATGCTCCTCCTGCTTCCGCTTTTATTCCGGTCGACAACCCCCGTCGTCTCAATCCCAACCTTAAGGCCGTCCGCATTCCACCCTAGGGCTGTATCGACATATAGGGATGGTTGGCGACGGAGGAGAGTTTTGCTCAGTTCGCGGAGCGAGGAGTGGCAGATATCGGGCATATCTTGGCGAGGAGCGATAAAGAAATGAGCGAAAAGGTCCCCGTCCCGCAGGGTTGGGAACGAAAATCCCCTGCCAGGGATTTCAGATTGACGATGGGTTAAGAAGATCTTCGCTCCCAACGCCGGCCGTTCCTATATGTCGATACAGCCTAGGGCTGCGACAAAACCAGCACGCCGACGCCGGATGCCGCATCTTTCTGCCGAAACACCTGCTCGGTCGCCTTCTGAAAATGCTCGGGCGTCGCGTAAGGAATGTCGGTGAAGCTTTGCGGATTGCGGTCAGTCAGAGGAAACCATGAGCTCTGGACCTGCACCATGATGCGATGTCCGCGACGGAAGGTGTGAAAAAGATCCGGCATGGTGAAGTCGATATCGGCGCGTTTGCCGGGCTCCAGAGGCTGGGGCTTTTCCCAGCTATTGCGAAATTTCGCGCGAAACGGCTCGCCGCGCAATAACTCCTGGTAGCCCCCCATGTGCAGTGGAGCAGCATCGAGAATTCGCTTATTGCCATGCGACATATCGGGAGGATCGGGGTAGTCCTCCGGATATACATCGATGAGCTTCACGTCGAAATCCGAGTCGGTTCCGGAACTTGCAACCGTCAACTTGGGAGAAACAGGGCCCGCGATCGTCACGTCTTCCTGCAACGGGTCAGTCTCATACACCAGAACATCGGGCCTGTAACTCGCGAATCGCTGATCGTCCACCATGTAACGCTGGGGCACAGTGTCAGTGGTATAGCCGACGAACGGGACAGGATGATTCGGATCGCTGACGTACGTATCCACTCCTTCGGATTCGGTCGGTGGATCGAAAGTCAGCTTTCCATTGGCATGAAAATAGAGAGTCTTTGGAACGGCCGACTTGGGCGGCCAGTTATCGAAGTGACGCCAGACATTGGTGCCGGTCTCAAAGACAACTGCTTTCGGCAGTGTCTCGCCCTTGCCCTTCAAATAGTGCTCAAAGAAAGGGAACTGGACATTCTTCCTGAAGTAATCGCTTGTCTTGGCGTCGAAATGAATGTCGCCCAGATGGTCTCCGTCGCCCCGCGCCCATCCTCCATGAACCCATGGCCCTTCCACCAGCGTCGTCGGTGTGCCCGGATTGAACTTATTGATCGCGTAGAAGGTCCGATAAGGCCCACTTAGATCTTCGGCGTCATACCAGCCTCCGACAACTAATACGGCGCAATGAACATTCTTCATGTGGCGGGAGAGATCGCGCGCCTGCCAGTAACTGTCGTACGTATCGTGATTGAACTGATCGTCGAACAACCAGTTGGATCCTTTTAAGTACAACTTATCCAGGTTGGCGATGTTTCCAGCCGAAAGATAGAAACGGTAACTATCCGGCGTGCCGAAACTGAAGGGCACTGTCGGCTTCGGCATCTGCGGCTCAGTCTGCGGCTTGAATGAAGCATAAAAGCCGAAGTTCGCCGAGAGCATAAAAGCTCCGCCGTGATATGCATCATCGCCCAGAAACAAGTCTGTCATCGGCGCCTGGGGGCTGGCTGCGACCAGTGCGGGATGCGAATCGATGATTGAAGCCGAAGTGAAAAAACCGGGATACGAAATACCCCAGATGCCTACCTTGCCGTTGTTGTTTGGCACATGCTTCAGCAGAAATTCGATCGTATCGTACGTGTCGGAAGCGTCGTCGACGTCCTGCGGCGATTTCTTCTCATCGATGTGCGGCCGCATCTCTTGGAAGCTGCCTTCGCTCATCCAGCGGCCCCGCACATCCTGGTAGACGAAGATATAGCCCGATTTCTCGAACTCATCCGACGGCCCGAGGTGCTCTGGGAGTTTGTCCTCACCATAGGGCCCCACGTCGTACGGTGTGCGCTCCATCAGAATCGGATACGGTCCGCCGCCGCCGTCCTTCGGCACATACACGGCTGTGAAAAGTCGCTTGCCGTCGCGCATGGGAATCCGGAATTCGAACTTCGTGTAGTGCACTCGGACGAAATCCTCGGCGGGCGCCGCAGGCTCTTGGGCGCGGGCGATACCCATGCAAGCGATGCAACCGAGAATCATCAGACCAAAGCGATACGAGCTAAGCATAGGAATACGGCCTCTTCTGAGAATGAATTTGCTGGACCAACGAAACTGCAACTACTGGCTGCTACTTCGATTCTGCTGCGGGTGTCTCCTGCACGATCTCTTGCTTGGTGAGCGGGGTCGTAATGTCGTCCAGGTAATCAGGCGTACCTTCGACCCGCTCAAGGGCCGGAAACCGCTCTCCATCGTGATAGTCGATCTCCGCGCTGCGAACGTAATTGTCGGCCTGCAACAGAAGCCGGATCGGTTCCCTCGAGTTCTTTGCCTTCTGAATCGCCTCGCGGATCACGTCATTCGAATAGATCACATCGTTCACCGCCAGGATCTTATACCCCGGCGCGATGCGCGCCTTGTCCGCCGGGCCGTTCCAAAGAACGTCGTGAATCACGCCATTCGCGCCAATGTGGAGACCGATGGAGTACCAGCAATTCAGGGTGGTGTGCGGATCGGAGCGGTCGCTCTCCATCGTCACTTCAGAGGAAGTGGGCTTGTCGCGGTACACCAGCCGATATCCGCCTTGCTCGATGCCTGCGGTATCCACGCGGGGATGAATGTCATCCACTCGATCGTGCAGGAACTTCGCCCAATCGTACGGCACAACCCGATTCAGGTCCGCCACGAGCTCGTCGAAGGTATAAGGCACGATGAGCGGCCCGGTGTTGCCGCCTTGGCCGAGGAAGATCTTCTCAAAGTCATCCAGCGACTTCTTGTTGCCGCTCAACTTGCGGATCAGTGTGTCCGCGTCCAACCACAGCAGCTCTCCTTCAAAGTAGTAGTCTTGTCCGCGCCGCCAGTTGTACCAGGGAGTGTCGTAGCCGCGCAGAAAGCTCGCAGCGACGGCTGTATCCAGGGTCGGACGCCAGTTCCGGCCGGGCATCGCATCGTATTCGGCCGCCGTCATTGCAAGCACATCGCGGTACTGCGCCTGGCTCTTCAGGCCGGAGCGTGCCGCCAGGACATTGCCGAGATATTCCGTCATGCCCTCGTAGACCCACAGCATGGCGCCCTGCTGAGGCGTGGCGAAATCCGGCTGATACAGGCCGACGGGACGCCGGTATTTGCCGTTCCACGAATGGGTGAATTCGTGCGAAAGAAGATCGGAGTCCGCCAACTGATGCGCGGCGTCGGAATATCCCTTTTCGCCGACTCCGTTGTCGGAAGATTGTCCGTGCTCGAGTCCCTCGCCGCCTGCAACATCCGAAAGCGTCAGAAGGAAGTGATAGACGTGGTAATGATGGGACGCGTACAGCGCATCGGCCTCGCGGACCAGGTTGGCAACTTCTGCCAGGAGTGCCGGGCGCAGGTTTACGTCTTCCGGATAATCGGCGACTACGTCCAGATAGTGCTTTGGAGCAATCGAAGGGGCCACCGGGTACTCGTGGAAGTATTGGCCCGCAATGACGGGCGAATCTTCGA
>Ga0335069_10012199_pt1 | contig 12097 bp, 9 predicted proteins | sample Lox_Sample_11_FD_206714 | JGI IMG/M metagenome (GOLD analysis project Ga0335069, IMG submission 206714) | Soil microbial communities from Loxahatchee National Wildlife Refuge, Florida, United States - Lox_Sample_1.1 | ecosystem: Environmental > Terrestrial > Soil > Wetlands | place: USA: Florida...
CCAGCGTGACCGCAGGCGTAGCGGGCGCGCCCAGATCCTGTGCCGTCACCCGCCGGACTTCCTTCGTCTTTGCCTTCTTGATGCCCATCAACGTGGCATAGCGCAGCTTGTTGCCGCCCGACTGAATCGTCAGCACTGCAGGCAGAGGGAGTTCGATCGTCTGGAACCAACCTTCTTCCAACTCGCGCTTGACTTTGATTTGTACACCAGGCTGTCCGCTGCCGCCGGCCTCTACCTGCAAAATGAGGGACGCATGCGGCAGTCCCATCAACTCGGCGAGAATCACTCCGGTCTGCCCGTATCCCAGGTCGTCGGACTGCAGTCCTGTCAGCGTCAGGTCGGGGCTCTCCGTCTTGATCGCCGCGGCCAGCAGCTGCGCCACGCCCAGCGTATCCAGACCTGCCGGGTCGCAGTCGACATGAACCGCGCGGTCGGCGCCCTTGGCCAGGGCTTCGCGAATCGTCGAGCCAACACGCTCCGGGCCGGCGCTGATCACCACGACCTCACCGCCATGTTTCTCCTTCAGCTGCAGCGCCTCTTCCAGCGCATAGGCGTCGGATTCGTTCATGGCCCACAGCAGATCGTGCTCTTCGATCCACTTGCCCGTCGCATCGATGCGCACCTGCGCGTCGCGCTCCGGGACTTGCTTGATCGCCACCATAATCTTCATACGTCGCTCATTCGTCTCAGTGGTTCATCGTATTTGTCGAATCAGGCAATGCCCGCGCCGTCAGCTGTGCGATATCCAGCAGCCGCGGCGCTCCTTCACCCTTAGATGCCAGCGCGTCGCGAAACATCGAGTTACAGAAGGGACATGCGGTTCCGATGGTCGCGGCTCCCGTCTCCACAAGCTCTTTGGCCCGCACGTGGCTGACGCGCTCACCCGTCTCCTCGCCAAGGAATGCGAGCCCGCCTCCTGCACCGCAGCAGAAGCTTCGCTCGCCATGGCGTTCGGCTTCGACCAAGTGTCCTGAGGCTCGCACAACAGCCCGTGGTTCGTCGTAGACTTCACGATAGCGGCCCAGGTAGCACGGGTCGTGAAACACGATCGTCTCGTTGGTTTGGACGGATGGTAGCTGGCTCAGATGCCGCGCCAAAAATTCGCTGTGGTGCTCGATCTCCGGCGGTGTCCCGTACTCCTTCCAGTCCTCCTGAATCGTGCGCACGCAGTGCGGGCAGATCGACACGATCTTCTTCACCTTGTTCTGCGCCATCGCCTCCAGATTTGCCTCGGCCAGTTGTTGAAACGCCAGGTCGTTACCAAGCCGCCGCACCGGATCGCCGGTGCATTTCTCCTTGCGCAGCACGCCGAAGCTGGTCCCCAGGTGCCGCATCACACGCGCGAAATCCGCAATAATCTCGCGGCCCTTCGGATCGTAGCCGCCCATGCAGCCCAGCCACAAACAGTACTCCTGCGTGCCATCGAAGATGGGCAGTTCGAGCTTCTGCACAAACTTGTCGCGCTCCGTCGCGCTCATCCCCAGCGCATTCGACCCGCGCTCCAGAGCGAGAAATAACTTGGCCCCATGATCGTCCTCCCAGGCACCGGTGTTGACCGCCCCGCGCCGCAGTCCAATCAGAATGGGCAGATGTTCGATTCCCACCGGGCACTGAAACTCGCACGATCCGCAGGTTGTGCACTGGAACACCGCCTCCTGCGAGTTGTACTTGCCGAGGAGAGTCTCGGCCGATCCCGGCCCCAGCTCGTTCAAGTAGCTGCGCAGGCCCAGCACCACCTCTTTCGGATTCAGGACCTTTCCTGTATTCGCAGCCGGGCAGTGCTCCGTGCAGCGGCCGCACTCCACGCATGAATAGGCCTGCAGGCTGGCAAGCTGCGTCAGGTCCGTTCCTGCCACCAGCCCGAAATCCTCGTCTCCTGCCAGCGGCGGAATCTTGCTGAATCCCCCACGCGACAGGAACACCGTCGCCGGACTCAATACCAGATGGAGATGCTTCGTATGCGGGATAATCGGCAGAAACACCAGCAGGCACAGCGTATGGATCCACCACAACGTCCGCGTCGCCGCATCGGCATCGGAGAGAAAGAACGCGCCCAGATAGGTGACCATCAGGAGGAAGATCAGCAGCGCAATAAAGCCCGACTCCCAGCTCAGCTTTGCTCCGAGCCAACGTGGGCGCACCAGAAAGCGCCGTACAAACAATCCCGCGATGCCCACGGCGCACGCCAGCGCGAAGGCTGCCGCGAGATAGAAGTAGAAGCGCCCAAAGACACCGTCCGGATGGAGAAACCCGATACCCAGTCCCACCGCGCAGTGATTCAGCGTCACCAGCGCGAAGGCGCAGAATCCCCAGAAGACGAACGCATGCGCCAGGCCGGGCAGCGGTCGCTGACGGATCACTTTGGCCTGGCAGAGAACCTCCCAGAAGAAGTCCCATACCCGCTTGCCGAGCGGAAAGAGGCGAAAATCCTGGTCTCTTTTCGAAGCCAGAATCTTCTTCAAAATGGGTCCAAAGCGACGCCAGAACATCCACCCCGAAGCCACGGCGAGCACGGCAAACAGCACTCGTTCCGCAACGGCAAAGTGCTGAGGCTCGGCCAGCACAGGGAGGAGAATCGTCATAGGCGAACGAAGCAACAATACATGATAGAGCCGCGGCTCGTCGCGTGCCTCATCAACCCAGTTGAGCGCCTTGATCGGATGTTGACCGGTTGCAGCCGAGTGCGCTGCCCAACCAGCCGCTCAGTTCGTGTTTCGACGATCGACGACCTTGTAGTCATCCGGGATTGCAAATAGTCCAGGCTCCGGCGGCGTTGTGCTCACATCTTTCGCGCGGAACACCTGCTTGCCGAATTGTGGCGAGTCCACAATCGACACCAGGTTGAGGGCCAACTCCGGCGACCACCAGAACTCGCGGGTGGTCACCATCGGCGCATCGTTGCCCATTGTCCCGGGATTCAGGGTGAGCGTCTCGCGATATCCGTGCGTGTCGACGCCTTCAATTGCGCTCGCGCCCAGATCCTCGTGCAGACGCGATCCTTTCCCGTCGGGCAGGGGGCCCGATACACCCGTTGCCGGCAGGTAGGTGTCTGCCGTCGTCAGGTGATAGGTCAGCAGTTCGCAGACCTTCGTTGCGGTCTCGCAGTTGTACCAGGTGTGCATTTCGGGATCGGTGATCTGAAAGACGTTCATGTGCGACTTGATGCTCCCGCCCTTCGGAACAAGGATCCAGCGTTCCTGGTAGATTCGTCCCATCGCATCGCGCACAATGCGTCGTTCGTTGGCCAGCGTGAACGAACCGCCATTCCCGAGCGGTCGCGCCCACTCGGTTGCCAAAGTGAGGCTGAATGGAGCTCCCGCCTTCGGCGGCACAAAGATGCTTTGCAACGGCCCGTCATAGCCGCCATCGTTCGCACGGATCACGGCCGGTTTGTTCTGATCTTGGCCCAGAAAGGGCGCGGTGCACGAGCATACCGCCAAAGCGAGAAGGACAGGGCGGATTTGCATCGATCCCCTCCAGCATCCCGCTGCTCAGTATAGTCCCGAGATGCCAGTTGAAATGCGGCGGGGATCGTGCGGGTCCTCCAGAGCTACACTGAGATCCAGCGGGTGCCAAGCCATGTCGGAGACGATCGAAGCCCTTCTGCGGCGCAACCTCTTCGAGGTTTTCGGCGAGAGGGACCGTGCGAAGAGACGCGAAGCGCTTGCCGAGATCTGGCACGGCGAAGGCGTGCTGGTGAATCCCGACGGCCGTCACGTGGGCCGCGTCGAAATCGGCCATACAGTCGAGACTCTCCTGGCCAAGTTTCCCGGCTTCGTCTTTACCGAGCGGACTGCGCCCGAAGGATTTCACGGTGTAGGTCGAATCGGCTGGGGTTTCGGACCGCCGGACGCGCCGCCGGTCGTCACTGGCATCGACGTGGGCGAAGCCACGGCCGGCAAGCTTCGGCTGCTCTTTGCCTTCATCGACCCGGAACAGTGACCGGCTAACAACGCACGATCTTCGGCGAGTCGATCCCCTTGGTTGCGTTGCGCGAATCCACCACCAGCTGCGCCTCGTCCACAATCCTGCGGTAGTCGTAGCTCGTGTGGTCGGTCACAATCAGCACGGCGTCGTATTGCCCGAGGTTCTCGAGCGGTGTGTTGGTCATGTTCAGCGCATAGTGCCGCCCCTGCCCCACGGTGGGGAAGTACGGATCGTTATAGGCGACCGCCGCCCCCTTCTCGCGCAGCAGTTCGATGATCGTCAGCGAGGGCGATTCGCGCAGATCGTCGATGTCGCGCTTGTACGCCAATCCCAGCACCAGGATCTTCGATCCGTTGATCGATTTCTTCGAGCGATTAAGGCCGTCGGCAAGCTGTTCGATCACAAAGCGCGGCATGTTGATATTGATCTCGCCCGCCAGTTCGATGAACCGCGTCCGGAAATCGAACTCTCGCGCCTTCCACGAAAGATAAAACGGATCGATGGGGATGCAATGCCCGCCAAGTCCCGGTCCCGGATAGAAGGCCTGGAACCCGAATGGCTTGGTCTTTGCCGCGTCGATTACCTCGTGAATGTCGATGCCCATGCGCATGCACAGCTGCTTCAGCTCGTTCACCAGCGCGATGTTCACACAGCGGTAGATGTTCTCGAGCAGCTTGGTCATCTCCGCCGTAGCCGGGCTGCTGACCTGAATCACGCGCCGGAAGATCGACCCGTAGAGGGCGCTGGCTAACTCCGCGGCCACCGCGCCGCATCCACCCACCACTTTTGGGATATCGTGGCGCGCTACGGTTTCGTTGCCCGGATCTTCGCGCTCCGGCGAAAACGCGACATGGATTCCCTGGTTCTCGTCGCCACGCGCAACCTTCAAGCCGCCGCTATTACCGGTCTCCAGCAGCGGAACAACTAACTCATCCGTTGTTCCCGGATAGGTGGTGCTTTCGAGAATGATCAGCTGGCTCTCGTGCACATGGGGAGCAATCGCTTCAACCGTGCCGGTCACGTAGCTCAGATCCGGCTCGTGAAACTCGTTCAGCGGGGTCGGGACGCAGATGATGACCGCGTCCATCTGGGCAATCTCGGAATAGTCCGCAGTCGCCCGAAACCCCGCCTTCTGGGCTTCCTGAATCATCTCCGGGAGAATGCGCACAATGTAGGATCCGCCGGCGTTCAGCGCTTTGACCTTGTCGGCGGCGATATCGAAACCGGTGACGCGGAACTTTTCGCCGCTGAACAACAGCGCCAGGGGCAATCCCACATATCCCATCCCGACGATGCCTACCCGCGCTTCACGCGTTTCGATCTTCTTCTTGATCTCGGCCAATGAGCCGGTTGCTACGGTCGCCATGCCTCGATCTTAGTCCATCGTTCTTTAACGGCGCTGTGTCGTGGTGCGTATGCTTCCGGTGCGGATACCTTATTGGTTGTCGGCTCCTATATCCTGTCATTGGCGGTTCAGGCATCGGATACCGGAGGGAGAATTGCCGAAATATCTCGTTACAGGTGCTGCAGGCTTTATCGGTCGTTCGATCGCGGCGGAACTGCTCAAGCGCGGTGAGTCCGTGCGCGGCATCGACAGCTTCATCACCGGCAAGAAGGCCAACCTGGTGGGCCTTGAAGGGATGGACTTTCTCGAAGGCGATCTCACCGACCCTGCCGTTTGTGCCAAAGCCTGTGAAGGCGTCGAGATCGTCTTTCACGAGGCTGCTCTCGCCAGTGTTCCTCGCTCGGTCGCCGATCCCGTCGGCACCAATCTGCACTGCGTCACCGCCACGCTGAATGTGCTCGTGGCTGCACGGGCTGCCGGAGTTCGGCGCGTCCTCTATGCGGGCTCGTCTTCGGCCTACGGCGACACACCCACGTTGCCCAAGCACGAGGACATGCTGCCCAACCCCATCTCGCCCTACGCCGTCGCCAAGCTGGCCGGCGAGCAGTATATGCGCGCCTTCGCTCGCGTCTACGGTCTCGAAACCGTAGTCCTCCGCTACTTCAACGTCTTTGGGCCCTACCAGGACCCTACCTCGCACTACTCCGGGGTCATGGCTCTCTTCTGCCGGAAGATGCTTGCCGGGGAACGGCCGAGCATCTATGGCGACGGCGAGCAGAGCCGCGACTTCACCTACATCGACAATGTCGTCCATGCCAACCTGCTGGCGGCCCACGCGCCGGCCGAAAAGGTGAGCGGGCAGGTGATGAACACCGCAACCGGCTGCCGGATCACCCTCAACCAGACCTTTCAGATCCTGCAGGAACTCACTGGATTTAAAGAGAAAGCGGCCTACGGGGAGCCGCGTTCCGGGGATATCCGCGACTCCCTGGCCGACATTGGCCTGGCGAAAGCTCTTCTTGGCTACGAACCCATCGTCGACTTCCGCGAAGGCCTTCGTCGCACGGTCGAGTGGTATCGCGCTAGCGCCTGAAGGGCACACCGGAGCCCGCAACGTCTTGGGCGTATGAAATCGAGTCTGTGCCGCGGCCCTTTATTGCTGTGGCGCGGCCACTGCAGTGACCGGCTGCATCTCCTGGGTCTCAACCAGCGGCCGCAGCGTGTGTGCTCCCGTCTCCGATGCACGGAGCACCTCGCCGGGCACGATGCCGAGAATCAGCGTTGCGGCTGCCGCGAAGAAGATCGCCGCGCTGACCGCAACCCCAACACGGGCCGGAGCCGCCTGCATGGCGCCTTCTTCTTCCATCGGCCTCTGCGCGCATGAGAACACGAGCCGCAGATAGTACGCCGAAGCCAGCCCCGAATTCAGCAGGCCGATGACCGCAAGCCAGACCGCCTCACCGCCCACCGCCGCAGAGAACGAATAGAACTTCCCAAAGAACCCGCCGGTGAAGGGAATGCCGATCAGCGAGATCAGGAAGAAGATCAGCAGGCTTCCCAGCAGAGGCGAGCGATACATCAGCCCGCGATAGTCCGTGATCATCGGCAGTTTCTCATCGTAGCCACTGACCAGCGTGACCACAGCAAAGATGCCGACGTTCATGGCTGCATAGGCCGCAGTGTAGAAGCTCGCGGCGGCGATTCCGCTCGTGCCCAGGCCGGCGAATGCCGCCAGCAGATAGCCCGCATGCGCAATCGACGAGTATGCCAGCATGCGCTTCACATTCTGCTGCCGCAGTGCCGCCAGGTTGCCCACCGTCATCGAGAGCACGGCAACGCCCCACAAGATCGGCTCCCACACCGACTTGACCGTGGGAAAGATCTCATAAACGACACGCAGCAGGAGAGCAAAGGCCGCCGCTTTCGGCCCCGTCGACATCAGCGCCACCACCGGCGAAGGCGCGCCTTCGTACACGTCCGGCGTCCATACGTGGAACGGCGCCGCGGATACCTTGAACAGAATCCCCACCAGCATCAGGCACAGCGAAGCCAGCACCAGCGGCAAAGCCGGCCCATTTGGCGTTCCCGCCAGTGCGTGGGCAATCTCGTACACCTGCGTCGATCCGGTTGCGCCGAAGATCAGCGCGATGCCATACAGCAGGAATCCAGTTGCAAACGAACCCAGCAGGAAGTACTTGATCGCTGCTTCCGGCCCTTGTCCGGTCTGCTTGCGGTATCCGGCCAGGATGTATGTTGCGATCGACGAGATCTCGAGAGCGATGAAGAGCACCAGCAGCTCAACCGCACTCGTCAGCAGGCACATGCCCACCGCGCCAAACACCACCAGCGCGTAGTACTCGCCCTGGTGATGGCTCTTTTCCGGCAGCGTATCCAAGGCCAGCAGCAACGCCACCAGCACGATCCCGCAAATCAGCACGTGAAAGAACACAGTGAACGGACTGGTCTCCACCGTTCCGTAGAACCCGGTCCCGGCAGGGAGCGAGAGTTGCCAGAGACTGGCCCACAGCGCCACTGTCGTCCCGATCGCTGCCACCCATCCCAGCGTGCGCCGTGGCCAGGCCTGCGGTAGCGATGCGTCGATCAGCATCACCAGCACGCCCGTCAGCGTCAGGATGACCTCAGGGAGAATCCGGTACGTGTCGCCTGGATTCATCGCCGGCCTCCTTCAGCACTTGCAACCGCCGGGCCGATTTGGAGCACTTGCGCCGACCCTCCTGCCAGGCCTCCCGGAGGTCCTGTTCGCGTCTCAATCGCATTGATCCAGAACATGGGTGCGACGCCCATCGCCAGCATCAGCACGGCAAAGGGCCACAGGATCGCCTGCTCGCCGAAACGCAGATCGCCTGCGGTCGTGCTGGACGCCATCTTGCTTTCAGGCCCGTAGAAGAGGCGCTGCACCAGCCACAGCATGTAGGCCGCGCTCAGAATCACACCCACCGTGGCTGTTACCGCCCATCCGTGGCTGACCCCGGCAAAGGTGCTCGAAAGGATCATGAACTCGCCGACGAACCCATTCAGCATCGGCAGCCCAATCATCGCCAGCGACGAGATTACGAACAGCGTGGCCAACTGCGGGACTTTAGCAGCAAGGCCGCCATACGCCCCAATCTGGCTGGTCGCATAGCGCAGCTCCAGCGCGCCGAACAGAACAAACAACGCGGCGTCGATGAGTTCGTTATTCAGGATCTGATAGATCGCGCCGTCCCATCCCGTGAACGTCAGTCCGTAGATGCCGAGTGTGATCAGGCTCAGGTGGCCGATTGCGGCAAACGCCAGCAGTCTCCAGAAATCCCTCTGCACCAGAGCCAGGCACGCGCCATACAGGATGCCAATCCCCGCCAGCGCAATCATCAAGGGAGCAATCGCTTTTGCCTGCTCTGGGAAGAGACCCACATGGAACCGCAGCATCGAATAAAGCCCAAGCTTGCCTGCCACCACCATGGCCAGGGCCACAGGCGCTTCATTGAAGGTGTCCGCGAGCCACCCATGCAGCGGGAACACCGGCACCTTGACGGCGAAGGCGAACAGGAACGCCAGTGCAGCCCAGGACAACCCGGCGATCGGAAGCGCACCGGTGGCGATATCGGCACGCAGATCGACGAAGCTGAAGGTGCCCGTTCTGGCATAGAGCCACAGAATTGCCACCAGCAACGGCGCCGAGGGAATGAATGTGAACAGGAAGAACTTCGTTGCTGCCTTCGGACCTTCCTTGCGCCCGTACATGGCGATCAGGATCGCCATCGGCACCAGCGACAGCTCCCAGAACCCGTAGTAGACCATCAGGTCGAGTGAGAGAAACACGCCGTACATCGCCGTCTGCTGCACCAGGAAAAGCGAGTAGAACAGCTTCCTCCGCTCTTTGATCGCATTCCAGCTGGCGACAATTCCGGCCGGCGCGAGCAACCCGACCAGCACCACCATCCAGACGCTCAGGCCGTCCACACCCACGTGGTAGTGAATGGCCGGGTTCTCAATCCACAGCTTGTCGATTTCGAACTGGAATCCGCTCTGCCCGGGAATGAAGTGCGCCGGCAGGTGAAGCGTGAAGGCGAACGTCGCCAGCGAGGTCAGCAGAGCGAGCCAAGCCGAAAGCTTGCCTCGATCCGGCAGCAAGGCCACGACAACCGCTCCGGCCAGCGGAGCTAAAAGAATTAACGTGAGAATCGAGTCGTTCATCGGTGCGCCACCATCCCCACGTGAATTCCGATACCTGCCAGCAGAGACGTCCAGGGTAGAAAGACAAACAGCAACAACGCAGCGGCGCCCAGCGCCAGCCACGCCGCATACGACCGCAGGTTGCCCGACTGCCAGCGCTGCAGAATGGCTCCGCCAAGTTGCGCGATACCGGCCAACAGCCAGGCCGCGCCCCCCAGGATCGCCACATCCACGACCCATTCGAGGAAGAAGCGCGACAGCGCCAACAGCGGCTTGACGAAGAAGAAGCTGTAGATCTCGTCGACGTAGTACTTGTGCACCAGCAGGCGATACGGTCCCGCATACGACGTCGCCAGCTTCGCAGCGCTCTCCGACGGCTCGCTGTACAGGCGATGCGCGATATACCACCCAATCGCGCCCGCAAGCACGGCCAAAGCACTCATCCCCCATTCCAGGCCCGCACTGCCGGCTTCGGTTGTGTGCACGCCGAGCGTCGAACCGAGGAAACGACCGAACGGCCCGAGATTCTCTCCGAATCCGATGAACCCGCCGATCACCGACAACACAGCCAGGATCGCCAGCGGCCATGTCATCACGCGCGGGCTCTCATGCGGATGGACATCATGGCTGCGCAGTTCGCCCCAGAACGTCATGTACCAGAGTCGGAACATGTAGAACGCAGTCAGCGCCGCAGTCACCCATCCCACAAACCAGAGGATCTTCCCAAGGCCGCCCGACATAAACGCCGCGTACAGAATCGCGTCTTTCGAGAAGAACGCCGAGAAGAACGGAAAGCCGGAGATCGCCAGCACCGCAGCCGTCATCGTCCAGTAGGTCACCGGCATGTGCTTGCGCAGACCGCCCATCTTGCGCATATCCTGCTCGTCGCCCATCCCATGGATCACCGAGCCCGCCGCAAGGAACAAGAGCGCCTTGAAGAACGCATGCGTCATCAGGTGGAAGATCGCTGCCGAATAGGCCGCAACGCCGCATCCCAGGAACATGTACCCCAGTTGCGACACGGTCGAGTACGCCAAAACGCGCTTGATGTCGGTCTGCACCAGCCCGATGGTGGCGGCAAACAGCGCAGTAGCGGCGCCGACAATTGCTACAACACTCAACGCCAGCGGTGAGCGGTCGAAGAGGAAGTGCGTTCGGGCCACCATGTAGACGCCAGCCGTCACCATCGTTGCCGCGTGAATCAGGGCAGAGACCGGTGTCGGGCCTTCCATTGCGTCCGGCAGCCACACATACAACGGCAACTGCGCACTCTTGCCCGCCGCACCCACAAACAGGCACAGCGCGGTCGCGGTCAGGATGCCGCCCGTCATCGCCGGATCGGCGGCCAGCTTCGCGGCGATATCACTGAACGTCAGCGTGCCGAAGTTTGCCAGCAGCAAGAACATCCCGATGAGGAATCCGAAGTCACCGATGCGGTTGACGATGAATGCTTTCTTGCCCGCGTCGACAGCCGATGTCTTCTTGAACCAGAACCCGATCAGCAGGTACGACGCCAGGCCCACGCCCTCCCAGCCCACAAACATCAGCAGGGCATTGCCAGCCAGCACCAGCGTGGTCATGAAGAACAGGAACAGATTCAGGTACGCAAAGTAGCGCCAGTATCCATCCTCATGGGCCATGTACCCGACCGAGTACACATGAATCAGGAAGCCGACCCCCGTGATGATCAGCAGCATCACCAGCGAGAGAGAATCGAGAACCAGGCTAAAATCGACGTGCAGTGCGCCGGCGCTAATCCAGGTACCCCATGACTCGACGTAGGGCATTCGCCGGAGTACAGCAGACGGATCGGGGTCTATTGCGGTTGAGCGGCTACTGAGCCAAGCGAGCAGCACTACAGCGAACGCGCCCAGCGGCGCCAGTAATGCGATCGCCGTCACCACTGCCTTCGGCAGCTTCCGCCCCAACAACCCGTTCAGCACAAATCCCGCAAAGGGCAGCAGCGGAATCAGCCATAGATGGAAAGATCCGTTCATAGCTTCATCAAATCGATACGGTCAACGGCCAGCGTCGCGCGGGCGCGGAACACAGCAATGATGATGGCAAGACCCACTGCCGCTTCGGCGGCGGCCACCATCATCACAAAGAAAACGAAGATCTGTCCCTTCACCGCATGCCACTGATGCGCGAAGGTGACAAACGACAGATTCACGGCGTTCAACATCAGCTCAATCGACATGAACACCGTGATCAGATTGCGCTTGATCAGAAATCCCACGACGCCCAGCGCAAACAGCACCGCGCTCAACATCAGATACCAGCTCAACGGGACGTTCATTCGCCGGCCGTCCTCTCTCCGTCGCCGTGCCGCGCCAGCGCGACCGCACCCAGAATGGCAATCAGGATCAGCACCGACGTGACTTCAAACGGCAGCAGCAGGTTGGTAAACAGCACCGTGCTCAGCTGCTCGAGGTTGGTTTGTCCCGGCTGACTGGAGAGGTTATCGCCGAATGCCGCTCCGGTCAGGCTCGGCGTGTGCAGAATCACCGTGGCTGCAACAGCCAGCATCGCGACCACGGCAGGGAAGCCGACAATCGAAGCCGCCTTGCTGCCCAGCGTGCGCTCTTCGCGGCCGGCGTTGAGCAACATGACCACAAACGTGAACAGCACCATGATCGCGCCGGCGTA
>Ga0335069_10012200_pt1 | contig 12096 bp, 6 predicted proteins | sample Lox_Sample_11_FD_206714 | JGI IMG/M metagenome (GOLD analysis project Ga0335069, IMG submission 206714) | Soil microbial communities from Loxahatchee National Wildlife Refuge, Florida, United States - Lox_Sample_1.1 | ecosystem: Environmental > Terrestrial > Soil > Wetlands | place: USA: Florida...
AGCGCGAGATCCCCGGGAGCATTTGTCAGGACGCTAAGTCTCATGGTGCTCGCCATCGCGCCGCTATCTTGTGCGGTAGGTCCGAACTTCGCGCGGCCTAATCCACCCGCGAGCCAGCGTTATACCTCCGAGGAACAACCTTCCAGGACCGTCGCGGCCGAAGGAGCCGTGCAGCATTTCACTCCCGGGGCGAAGATTACGGTAGATTGGTGGCACCTCTTTGACTGCCCGGCGCTGAATACCGTCCTCACGCAGGCATTCGCGCGGAACCCCACGCTCCAGGCAGCCCAAGCGGCTCTTCGGCAGAGTCAGGACAACCTTCGAGCCGGGTATGGCATTTTCTATCCTCAGATCGGGGCAAGCTTCCAACCGTCGCGGCAACAATTTTCGCCGGCGCGGTTTGGCGAAAATACCTCTCCGAGCATTTTCAATCTCTATACGCTGTCGGCGACCGTGGGTTATGTTCTCGACATATGGGGAGGCGAGCGACGGACAGTCGAAGGTCTAGGGGCCCAAGCAGAAGCGCAGTACTACAACGAGGAAGGCTCGTATCTGACTCTGGCCGGCAACGTCATAAATACGATCGTCGCGGAAGCAGCGTATGCGGGCGAGATCGAAGCGACGGAGCAACTTATCTCCTTTCTTGAACAGCAAGAAGGAATTACGGCCGCCCAGATAAGAGGTGGCACCGTCGCCTATGCCAATTTGCTCAGCATCCAGAGTCAGCTCGCCACCGCCGAGGCTTCTCTGCCGCCGCTGCAACAGCAACTCGCTCACAGCAGGCATCTGCTGGCTACGCTCATGGGCCAGGAGCCAGCCGACGCTCCAACATTAGAAGTAAGCTTTTCTGAGCTGACTCTGCCCCGCGATCTGCCCGTCAGCCTGCCTTCGACTTTGGTACGGGAGCGCCCCGATGTGATGGTCGCCGAAGCACAGCTCCATTACGCGAGTGCTCAGATTGGCGTAGCCACCGCGGCGATGCTCCCGAGCTTCACTCTAAACGCGACCTACGGCTACAACACCACCTCATTGTATAACCTGTTTGGGAGTAATGCAGAGTTCTGGACTCTAGGAGCTGGGATCGCCAGCCCTCTGATCCAAGGACCGACGCTATGGTATCAGCGCAAAGCTGCGATCGATGCCTATCAGCAAGCGTTGGGGATTTATAGGCAGACCGTTCTAGCCGCCCTCGCTCAAGTTGCCGACGTTCTTGATGCGTTGCAGCATGACGCGCAAACGCTCAAAGCACAATCAGAGGCCCTCGGTGCATCGGCAGAGGCCCTGCGTCTTATAGACGCGAATTACAAAGCGGGTACCGTCAATTACCTCGACGTCTTGATAGCCGATTATCAATACCAGGAGGCGCACTTGGGCTACATTCAGGCGCTAGGTCAACGCTTCCAGGATACGACCGCTCTCTTTGTCGCCTTGGGAGGAGGTTGGCAGCCTGCGCCGAGTACTAAGCGAACCTCCTGCTGCGACGCTACTCCAGTGACACCGTAGAGAACTCGCTTGGCCGATAGGCTGCTCTCCGCCGGAGCCTGCAACTCTATTCCAATCTGATTCCAGAAGCGGCAGTGAACCCATGTTGGTCCTGCCACACACAGCCGGGCAGATCGAGAATCCGTTGCCAGCCTCCTGAATATTTACATCGAAACACCTACTCAGCAAAGCAGGTGCTATCGAAGTCAATGCGTAGGGTCCGGCCGATTCTGGCGATCACCGCAAGCCGCCTGGTCCATCCAACTGTTCATAGTCACAACTCCTAAACTCGCGCCTTCCCTCTGAACTTGATCATTGACGGGCACCAATAGGCATTGTCGTATGCTTGCGCTTTCCAACGTGTCCACTGAGTGCTCCAACAAGTGCCCATTACCTACTTAAGGCATATATTAATAGGTACCGTTCCACCGCTCATGAGTAATTTTCACCATGAGCAAATCGCTCCGACCTGGACGGCTGGTAATCGGCTCCATATACTGACCCTGCGTCGATTTGATTAACCCAGTTCTTTTGTGGCGATCGAATGCCGTGTTGGTCAACGACTCTCGGTTTCATCCTACTTTCAGCTGTATTTGGCTGTACTCCTGGAGTGGCGATTACTGTCGGCCCCGACAGGCCTATCTCTTCACGTTGCGCAGCCGATACTTCGGACGAGCTTGTCTCGAGCCTTCTGGATTCGAATGCCTCCTTTAGCGTGCCCTATCAAAAGCCCGGCATTCCACCGAGGGTAGAGATCGAGCAATTTCGAGAAACGCATGGCCGAGGTGGTTTCCTCCCCCTTATCCCGGGAAGAGTCGTCGTACCGTCGACTACGGCTTGTCCAATCCCATTAACAAGCCCGCTGCTTAGCCCGCCGCGAGGTTCTTCTGTCATGCCTGGAGGTGGCTTCTACCCAATCCGATGATTAGAAGAGGCTGAATCTGGCCAAAGCGACAATACGTTGTTTGCGACAATTTCATCGGAGGTTTTTCAGAGACAGCTTAACCTCATATCGTGGAATTCAGAATAAGTTAGCTGCGCGTCAGCTGAGCGAGGATGGCTTCACGACGGGAATTCTGGATTTGAATAGCCGTGCGCAGGCCCTTTCTTTCGAACTGACCTGCGAGAGCAACGACAGCTGCGGTCAGATGGTCCTTCATCGACTCGGCGCGAAGGTACCTAACGTTGATTCCTGCGCAATCGGCACAACAGGAGGGGGCTTATCTTATCTGTGTACCTAAGTCGACGACTCAAGCGCGTCAGTATGTATAGCCGCTACCGCTCGCGACACAGTTCTCAATCTCTCACGCACGAACTGGGTGTGCCCCGCCTTGAATTATTGTGGGACATGAGAGGCAGGATCGATGAGACACTAATTACATAAGAGGGGGCATCTCATCGACCCTTGAAGTGGATCAAACGGAACCCTACTCTCTCACGGCTTTACGATCACAGCGAGGCTGCCACTTCTGCACCTCAGAGTCGACCCTTTTCTCTGCCATACTCTCGTTCACTCTTCATCAATGCTGGATGAAGTAGAGCTAACGGCATCACCACTCGCCTGATGAGCGGTGGCAAAATAGCCTCGGACTGTCTGGCGGTTGCTCTGTAGGTTACTGTAGAGCGTCGAGGCCGCCGCCAGTTGTGGAGCCGACAATTGCCCACACACCGACTGCGCAAGCGCGTCCTCATCCTGCAGGACCTTCAGCTGGGCTTGCGATACCGCCGTTTCGTACGATCCCAAGGATGTGTTCTTGGCGAGGATCTGTTGAGCAAGATTCTGCTTCGCCGTCAGCAGAGCCTCTCGATCGCTACGTAGTGAGGAATCCTTAAAGGACGAGCGTAGATTCGATTTGACCGATCGGGGCCCTGCGGCCACGCATGCCATCAGCGCTGCGGATCCTCGATGATGCCACGGGCTACCACCGAAAGCATGGGCGAAGCTCGCAGCCGTAAGAATCGCGATTCCCGCGCCGCCGATCAATAATGCAGACTTCGTCTTCATAACTACCTCCACTTCGATTGGTGTCTTTGCACCGTCTTTTCTCTCATAAACCAAAGACGCGACGATCTCGTTAAAGTTGCAACCGAGCGAAACGGCGTACGTTTAGATCTAAGTGAAGTAGGTGACACTCTGCGACCCATTCGCAATATTGGGACGGATGGTCCATAATGGCGAGGTGCTTACAGCCGCAGCGTCGAGATGCAGTCCCAAGACAGAGTCCAAGGGCGGCCTTCCTCGCCGAGGTCGTCCACGCAAGGCTGGGCTACGCGAGAGAGTACTTCGCAGCGCAGTCAAGCTTTTTGGCAAGAAGAGCTTCGCGGAGGTTCGGATCGAAGAAATAGCGGCTGACGCGGGCTTCGGCAAAGGCAGCATCTATCGCGAGTTTGGATCGAAGGAGTCGCTTTATGCCATCGCGATTACAACGGGCCTTCGTCAGTTGGTGAGCCGTATGCGGAGTACGTTGCGCACGGTGCGGCCGGGTCCGGAGGCGATCGGGACAGTTATTCGCGAAGTCAGTGCCTACTTTTGGAACCACGGGGAATTCTTCGCGCTTCTCAGGGACCCAAGAGCGCTGCCTCCGGGCCATCTAATCGAATTCCGCGAAGAGCGATCCGGATTAACGCGCTTGATAGTCCAGACGCTGAGTGAGGGACAGGCCGCGGCCGTCTTTCGCGCCGACCTAGACCGAGAGCTCGTGGCCGAAGCGCTTCTTGGCATGATCCGCGGTATCCGCCGGCATCGTTCGAAACGGACGCAACTTCTGCACGCGGTAGCAGTCGTAGAGAATCTTTTCATGCACGGTTACTTGGCCGCTGACCTGATCAAGCTCCGAAGCCCAAAGACGTTAAGTGAGTGAGTATGAACGGGGAGCAATTTATCGGTGTTTCTGCACAGGGACGCCTAAGCTCGCAGGGTATGAGGTCGGCAGGACCTGCTCTGAGCCTTCGGCGCGTCGCGCTGCTGGCGGGACTTACGGGCTTGGTTATATTCGTCGCAGTGCATTGGTTTGAGCAGAGTCGGAGCACAAAGGCTTCTCCGATAATGCCAATAACTCCTGTCTCCGTTTCTCTCGTTAAGAAAGGAACGCTGGATCTCTACCTCAGCCAGATCGGCACAGTCACCTCACTGGCCACCGTGTCGATCAAAAGTCGTATTGCGGGGCAGATCATGCAGTTGGGATTCAGGGAAGGGCAGATGGTAGATCGCGGGCAACCACTATTTACGATCGACTCTCGACCTTATAAAGCGGAGCTCGATCAATATCGCGGTCAATTAGCCCGTGACCAGGGAACGCTGGTGAACGCTCGCAAGACCCTTGAGCGCTATAACACCTTGCTGGAGCAGGGCGTGATCGCCAAGCAGGACCGCGATAATCAGCAGGCGCTCTTTGATCAAGCGCGCGGTGCCGTCGAGAACGATCGCGGTTTGATAGAAGCCGCGAATGTCGACTTGGGATACTGCTCAATCACTTCGCCGATAAGGGGACGGATTGGCTTGCGCGCGGTCGATCTTGGCAATTACGTGCAAACGACCGATACATTGGCGGTTATCACTCAACTGCAGCCGATTTCAGTAATTTTCAGCGTACCGGAAGACAATATCCCCGCGATCGCGCAGACCCTGGCCTCGGACCAACGCATTCCCGTGGAAGCTTGGAACCGTGATTTCACGCAGCATCTGGCGGACGGTTATCTGCTGACCTTCGACAATGTCATCGATCAAAGTACCGGTACAGTGAAGCTGCGGGCTCAATTCCCTAACGACAACTACGGACTCTTTCCGGACGAATTCGTTAACGCGCGTCTGCGAATCAAAAGCATCCGTGATGCGCTGCTTGTGCCCACTGCCGCACTGCAACGAACTCAACACGGAACCTTTTTGTATGTCGCGCAAAATGATCGAACGGTAGTTCGACGACAGATTACTATTCAGGCAACTCAGGGCGACATAACCGCGATCGCGTCGGGATTGAATCCCGGGGAAATGGTGATAAGGGACGGACTCGACAAGCTCCGATCGGGAAGCCGTATCGATCCTCAAGTTGTTGTTGATACACCAGCAACGCCGACTCCATCCGCTTGACAGCCGCCATATATGAACCTTTCGCGTCCGTTCATATTGCGACCGATTGCAACGTCCTTATTGATGGCCGCAATTCTGATGGCTGGAGCATTTGCCTACAAGCAACTGCCCGTCTCCGCATTGCCCGAGGTCGATTATCCTACTATCCAGGTCGTCACCTTTTATCCGGGCGCAAATCCCGACGTGATGGCTTCAGCAGTTACCGCTCCACTGGAGCGTCAATTCGGTGAGGTCCCGGGACTCAAACAGATGACTTCGAGCAGCTCTTACGGGAGCTCCCAGATTACTCTCCAATTCGACCTGAATCTGAATATCGACGTAGCTGAACAGGAGGTACAAGAGGCCATTAACGGCGCGGCCACTTATCTCCCGGCCAACCTGCCAACGCCTCCACTCTACAGTAAGGTAAATCCCGCGGACGCACCCATTCTGACCCTAGCTTTGACCTCCAGTGATTTGCCGCTCGATCAGGTCGAAGACCTCGCCGATACGCGTCTCTCGCCAAAAATCTCACAAGTGCCTGGTGTGGGTCTTGTTAGTATCAGCGGGGGACAGAAACCCTCCGTCAGAATTCAAGTGAATCCGGTCCAACTTGCCTCCTACGGCCTGACACTTGAGCAAGTTCGAGGGGCGATAGCGGCCGCGAATGTCGACGAGGCCAAGGGAAACTTCGACGGCCCGTCGATCGGCTATACGATCGAGGATAACGACCAGCTTCTGGCTGCAAATGATTATCTTCCGATCATCGTTGCCTACCATGCCGGCGCACCGGTTCGCTTGGGTGATATTGCGAAGGTTGTAGCTGAGCCGGAGGATCTCAACCAGGCGGCCTGGATGAACAACGCTCCGGCCGTGATTCTCAATGTGCAGCGGCAACCCGGTTCGAACATCATAACCGTGGTTGATCAGATCAAAGCGATCCTTCCGCGGCTGCAAAGTTCGCTGCCCGCGTCGGTTAAGCTCGCAACCCTCACTGACCGTACCACAACGATTCGCGCCTCAGTCAGGGATGTCGAATTTGAGTTGATGTTGACGATCGTACTGGTCGTGATGGTTATCTTCCTCTTCCTGCGGAGTTTTACAGCCACACTGATACCCAGCGTGGCCGTGCCGTTGTCGCTGATTGGCACTTTGGGCGCGATGTATCTGTTGGGCTACAGCCTGAACAATCTGACGCTGATGGCGCTGACAATTTCGACCGGATTCGTCGTCGACGATGCGATCGTGATGATCGAGAATATCGATCGGTTCATCGAAGCCGGCGATCCGCCGATGGAAGCCGCTCTCAAGGGGGCGCGGCAGATTGGTTTTACGATTCTCTCACTGACGGTTTCGCTAATCGCGGTTCTGATTCCCCTTCTGTTTATGGGGGATGTCGTGGGGCGGCTGTTTCGGCAGTTCGCAATCTCACTGGCGATAACGATAGTTGTCTCGGCGATTGTCTCCTTGACCCTGACTCCCATGATGTCCGCGCGCCTCCTGCACATGGGATCGCGCGAGCGGCGAGGGCGCTTTCAAGAGGCTTCCGAGCGCGTTTTTGATGGTAGTATTAAGTTCTATCGTAACACCCTCGCGTGGGCGTTGAGGTATCAGCCCGCTACGTTGGCGGTCGCAGTAGGTACCCTGGTACTTACGATCGCACTTTACTGGTACATCCCGAAAGGGTTCTTTCCGGTTCAGGACACCGGGGTTATTCAGGGCGTCTCGCAGGCTCCACAGAACATCTCTTTCGCTGCGGTTGTCACAAAGCAGCAGGCGCTCGCGCAGGTCATTTTAAAAGACCCCGCAATAGAAAGTCTCTCGTCCTTTCTCGGTATCGACGGGACGAACACGACAATGAACAGCGGAAGGATGTTGATCAATCTCAAACCGCTGGGGGAGCGGCACGCCAGTGTGAGTGAGATTATTCGGCGCCTCAACACCCAGCTCAGTCAGGTGCCAGGTATAGACCTCTACTTGCAGCCGGTTCAGGATTTGAGTGTCGATGACCGGGTAAGTCGAACGCAGTACCAATTCACCCTGGAAGATCCGAACCCCGCCCAGTTAGCTCAATGGACAGACCTGCTCGTCGAGCGCCTCAAGACACTTCCAGAGTTACGCGAGGTTGCCACCGATCAGCAGAATGATGGCCTCGGGGCTCATCTTGTTATCGACCGTCCGACGGCGTCTCGTCTCGGTATCACCGCCAGTGCGATCGATAACACTCTCTACGACGCGTTCGGACAGCGTCAGGTGTCGACGATGCTGACGCAACTCAGTCAGTATCATGTCGTGATGGAAGTAGCGCCGGAGTTCCGTCACGATCTCTCAGCGCTACAGAGCATTTACGTCGGTGGCCCCAGCGGCGCGCAGGCACCGCTCAGCAGCTTCACACATGTCGAGTCGACAACGACGCCTCTGACCATAAATCATCAGGGACAATTCCCCGCCGTTACGATCTCTTTCAATGTCGCCCCAGGGTATTCTTTAGGCGAAGCCGTCGATTCCATCAATCAGGCGCAACGGCAAATTGGGATGCCGGATAGCGTACAGACTTCTTTTCAGGGTAACGCCGCGGCCTTTAGTGCTTCTCTCTCGACCGAACCGCTGCTGATCGTTGCGGCGCTCGTCGTCGTGTATATAGTGCTGGGCGTACTATACGAGAGCTATATCCATCCGATCACTATCCTCTCGACACTTCCATCGGCTGGCGTGGGTGCAATTCTTGCCTTGCTCATCTGTCGAATGGAGCTCGATTTGGTAGCGCTGATCGGAATCATCCTCTTAATCGGGATTGTTAAGAAGAACGCGATCATGATGATCGATTTCGCGCTCGAAGCTCAGCGCGATAACGGACAATCTGCCGAAAAAGCCATCTTTCAAGCCTGCGTGATGCGCTTTCGCCCCATCATGATGACGACAATGGCGGCGCTGCTTGGAGCACTTCCACTGGCTTTTGGAACCGGTCCGGGCTCTGAGCTGCGTCGTCCGTTGGGAGTCGCGATTGTCGGCGGTCTTTTGCTCAGCCAGCTATTGACACTGTATACGACGCCGGTGGTCTTTCTTTACTTCGAGCGACTGGCGACCGCTTGGGCTGGCCGCGACCACACGGATCAGTCAATAGCAGCCGCGGTGCGGACTGCATGAACTTCTCCGCGATTTTCATCAGGAACGCAGTCGGCACGACGCTTCTGACGATCGCGATCACGTTGGCCGGTATCGCAGCCTTTCGTTCGCTGCCGGTTGCGCCTCTACCTGCGGTGGACTTTCCTACTATTCAGGTCCAAGCTCAGTTGCCCGGCGCTAGTCCGGAGACAATCGCCAGCTCGGTTGCTACACCGCTTGAACATCAGTTTGGACATATCGCCTCGCTGACTGAGATGACATCGACCAGCTCTCAGGGTCAGACGACTATTGTGCTGCAGTTCGATCTCGATCGAAATATTGATGCGGCCGGACGCGATGTGCAAGCCGCGATTAATGCTGCACGTACCTATCTCCCTGCAAATCTGCCGGCCCAACCAAACTACCGCAAGGTCAACCCGGCAGACCCGCCGATACTCATTCTAGCTTTGACCTCACAGATTAACTCGCCCGGCCAACTCTACGACGCGGCCGACTCGATTCTCCAACAGAAGCTGTCTCAAATTGGAGGCGTTGGGCAGGTAGTGGTAGGTGGAGGTGCGTTGCCAGCGGTTCGGATAGAGCTGAACCCCACGCAACTTAAGGACCTCGGCATCAGTATGGAGCAGGTGCGGTCGATTCTTGCTTCAGCCAACGCGAACCTACCCAAGGGCCAATTGGCCGATGACCAACATGCATGGGCGCTGAGCACGACGGATCAATTGCTCAAAGCGGACCAATACAAACCCTTGATAGTTGGCTATCACGACGGGCTCGCCGTGCGCCTTTCGGATGTCGCAACGGTGCTGGATTCGGTTCAGAACATACGCGCTTCGGGCTATTCAGACTCTGAACGCGCGATTCTCGTGCTTGTGTGGCGGCAACCAGGAGCAAATGTAATCGAAACGGTCGACCGCGTGACCGCCGCCTTACCTGCATTACGTGCGTCAATTCCAGCCTCGATTAACCTGGATATTGTTCTCGATCGTAGCTCAAGCATCCGATCGTCTATTCAAGATGTCGAACTGACGCTTGTTGTCTCGGTGTTTCTGGTCGTAATGGTCGTTTTTCTCTTTCTGCGGAACCTGAGAACGACCGCGATCCCAGGATTGGTCGTTCCAGTCTCTCTGATCGCCACTTTCGGCGTCATGTATCTGTGCGGTTTCAGCATCGACAATCTATCGTTGATGGCGATGACGATAGCTACTGGCTTCGTTGTCGATGACGCGATCGTCGTCGTCGAGAATATCTCCCGCTACATCGAGCGGGGCTACTCGCGCATGGAAGCATCCATTCTAGGTGCCCAGGAGATAGGCTTCACGGTTGTCTCGATCAGCATCTCTCTGATCGCTGTTTTCATTCCAATCCTGATGATGGGTGGGATTGTAGGCCGACTCTTTCGCGAGTTCGCGGTGACGCTCGCCGCTGCTGTCGCAGTCTCGATGATCGTTTCGCTAACCACGACGCCGATGATGTGTTCGAAGCTCTTGCGTAACTCCAAGACGGAGACTCACGGACGGCTTTACAGACTCAGTGACCGTGCCTTTCAGGCAATGCTCTACGCGTATGAGCGCGGCCTCAGATGGGTGCTGCGGCATTCCCTGCTGACGCTCGTGGTAACCATCCTTACGGTCATGCTCAATATCTATCTCTTTTACGTCGCACCGAAGGGTTTCTTTCCCGAACAGGACAACGGGCGATTATCCGGGGCCATCGTTGCAGATCAGGATACATCGTATCAGGCGATGAACCGACGGCTCCTTCATTTGATCGAAGCTGTACGGAATGACCCGGCTGTTTTCAATGTTCTGACCTTTACCGGTACGAATGGTGCAACTAACACCGCTAGCATGTTCGTGGGACTGAAGCCATTGAGCGAGCGAAAAATCAGCGCACAGCAGCTCATCGGGCGTATCCGCAAAAAGGTATCTAATCAGGCTGGTCTCAGTCTCTACCTCCAGGCGACACAAGATCTACGTATTGGCGGCCGTAGCTCAAATGCCGAATATCAGTACACCCTGACCAGCACAGACCTGCACCTGCTGAACCAGTGGGCTCCTCAGTTGCTAGCGAAACTGCGGAGTCTGCCCCAGTTGACTGACGTCAGTAGCGACCAGCAAAATGGGGGACTCGCTTCGACAATTGCGATTAATCGCGACGCTGCCGCTCGCGTTGGTCTGTCTGCACAAACAATCGACGATACTCTCTATGACGCATATGGGCAGCGCGAAGTGTCGACGATGTACACCGCGCTCAATCAGTACTTCGTGGTGATGGAGGTAGCAGAACCTTTCCGCCAGACGCCGGACTCGCTCAACGCGATCAACTTCAGCCCCTCGCCGACCACCGGAGCTCCAGGTTCTGGGATTGCTGGCACAACCATCGTGGAAGGAGCGTCCACCACTCCCTCGACTGGAACCGCATCTGTGAGCAATCCGGCAACCGCTTCGACAAACCCCGCGCCTCTCACGATGATACCTATAGGTGCAATCAGTCGTGCTCGGCCATCGGTCACTGCATTGGCCGTGAACCATCAAGGGCAGTTTCCGTCAGTTACGATATCTTTCAATCTGGCCCCCAGTATCTCACTGGGAGATGCGGTCGAGTTGATAAATCAGGCGGAGGCCGAGATTCACTTTCCTGCGGCTATCAGCGGGGCTTTTGCCGGCACCGCTCAGGCCTTTCAATCGTCGCTCGCTAACGAACCTCTGCTCATTATGGCAGCGCTGCTCAGTGTGTATATCGTGCTGGGGATCCTCTATGAGAGCTTGATCCATCCAATAACGATTCTCTCGACGCTACCCTCAGCCGGGATTGGGGCGCTACTGGCGCTGCGAATCTGCGGGATTGATCTTAACGTGATTTCTCTCGTCGGCATCATCCTGCTAGTCGGGATCGTTAAGAAGAACGCGATCCTGATGATCGATTTCGCCCTCGACGCGGAGCGCAACCAAGGCAAAAGTTCCGAAGACGCTATCTTTCAAGCATGCGTTCTACGGTTTCGGCCAATAATGATGACAACGATGGCTGCGCTCCTCGGCGGCTTGCCGTTGGCCGTTGGTACGGGAATCGGAGCAGAACTGCGGAGACCGCTTGGTGTGGCGATTGTCGGTGGCTTGATCGTAAGTCAGGCGTTGACGCTCTTTACAACCCCCGTGGTCTACCTCTACTTGGACCGCCTGCGGCTGCAGTTTTTCCGGCCCCTAAGGTCAAGCCAACTGCCGGTCCTGCCAGGCTCCATTGGACCTACAACGACTTAGAGATCAACACGCCGACGACCGACGATATGAACGTGTGATTTTGACAATACCGCGGGACATCTCGGGGTAGCCGAACGGGGTATCGTCGCTCTGCTCAACCCGGAACGGCTCCGACGGATTCTCACCAAAATGCTCGACGAAAGCGAGTTCCTGAGCCCTTACGGC
>Ga0335069_10012201_pt1 | contig 12096 bp, 11 predicted proteins | sample Lox_Sample_11_FD_206714 | JGI IMG/M metagenome (GOLD analysis project Ga0335069, IMG submission 206714) | Soil microbial communities from Loxahatchee National Wildlife Refuge, Florida, United States - Lox_Sample_1.1 | ecosystem: Environmental > Terrestrial > Soil > Wetlands | place: USA...
AGCTATCCGCTGCGCGTCTTCGAGCCCGCGCGCGTGACGCGAGCGCCGACACGCGAGGAGGTCGTGGCGGCGGCAGCGGCCCACCCGCAGGCGCTCGTCTGGACGGAGTGCGAGGCCGGCCAGGAGATCTCGGACTTCGCGGCCGGCGAGGACGGCGCGAGCTTCCGCTATGCGGTCGTCAACCTCGGGGCCGACACGCCGGAGGAGCGGGAGGCGCGGCGCGACGCGATCGTCGCGCGCCTCGGCTACGCGTTCGAGCCACTCTAGCCGCGCACGGCGTGTCGAGAGCCCAGGTCGCCCGGAGCCGAGCGCCGGAGCGACGAGGGCGCGTGCCGGCTCGGGGGCCGCGGCTACTCTTGCGCCCCGATGTCCGCAGCCCCGCGTGCCGCGCGCATCGGAGTCTGGGTCGCGGTCGCGCTGACCGGCGCCGGCGCGCTCGCGTGGATCGCGTCGAGCCGCGGCGAGCCGCTCTCTAGCGCCTGGTTCCTGGTCGCGGCGCTCTGCGTCTACGCGCTCGGCTACCGCTTCTACTCGCGCTTCCTGGCCGTGCGCGCCTTCGCGCTCGACGCGCAGCGCGCGACGCCCGCGCAGCGCCTCCGCGACGGCAAGGATTTCGTGCCGACGAACCGCTGGGTCGTCTTCGGCCACCACTTCGCGGCGATCGCGGGCCCCGGCCCGCTGGTGGGGCCGATCCTCGCCGCGCAGTTCGGCTACCTGCCCGGCACGCTCTACATCCTCGGCGGCGTGGTGCTCGGCGGCGCGGTGCAGGACATGACGATCCTGATCGCGTCGCTCCGCCGCGACGGCAAGTCGCTCGGCCAGATGGTGCGCGACGAGATCGGCCCGGTCGGCGGCGCCGCCGCGCAGATCGGCGTGCTCGCGATCATGGTGATCCTGATCGGCGTGCTCGCGCTCGTCGTCGTGAACGCGATGTACGGCAGCCCGTGGGCCACCGCGACCGTGACGGGCACCATCCCGGTCGCGCTCGCGATGGGCGTCTACATGATGCGCGTGCGACCGGGACGCGTGCTCGAGGCGAGCCTCGGCGGTGTCGCACTGGTGCTGCTCGCGGTCTACGCGGGGCGCTTCGTCGGCGAGAGCGCCTGGCTGCGCCCGCTCTTCGATCTCGACAAGAAGACGCTCGCGTTGGCCTTGGTCGCCTATGGCTTCGTCGCGAGCGTGCTGCCCGTGTGGCTGCTGCTCGCGCCGCGCGACTACCTCTCCGCCTTCGTGAAGCTCGGAACCGTCGCGCTGCTCGCGATCGGCCTCGTGATCGCGCACCCGCCCATCGCGCTGCCCGCGCTGACGCGCTTCGTCGACGGCTCGGGCCCCGTGTTCGCAGGCCCCGTCTTCCCCTTCTGCTTCATCACCATCGCCTGCGGCGCGATCTCCGGCTTCCACTCGCTGATCGCCTCGGGCACGACGCCGAAGCTGATCGAGCGCGAGACGGACGCGCGCATGATCGGCTACGGCGCGATGCTGATGGAGTCGTTCGTCGCGATCATGGCGCTGCTCTCGGCCGCGGTGATGGAGCCCGGCAGCTACTTCGCGATCAACGCGCCGCCGGTCGCGATCGGCAGCACGCTCGACGAGGCGGCACGCGCGATCCGCGAGTGGGGCTTCGCCTTCGAGCCCGCCGCCTTCGCCGAGCTGACGCGGCAGATCGGCGAGCACTCGCTGCTCTCGCGCACCGGCGGCGCGCCGTCGCTCGCGGTCGGCATGGCCGAGATCTTCTCGAGCGTCCTCGGCGGCGGAGCCGTGAAGGCCCTCTGGTACCACTTCGCGATCATGTTCGAGGCGCTCTTCATCCTGACCACCCTCGACGCCGGCACGCGCGTCGGCCGCTTCATGGTGCAGGACCTGCTCGCGCGCGTGCACCCGCGCCTCGGCGACACCGGCTCGCTCGGCGCGAATCTGCTCGCGTCGGGCGCGATCGTCGCGGCCTGGGGCTACTTCCTCTACCAGGGCGTGGTCGATCCGCTCGGCGGCATCAACTCGCTGTGGCCGCTCTTCGGCATCGCGAACCAGCTCCTTGCCGCCACCGCGCTCGCGCTCGCGACGACGGTGCTGATCAAGTCGTCGCGGCCGGCCTTCGCGTTCGCGCCGGCGCTCCCCCTCGCGTGGCTGCTCTCGGTCACGATGAGCGCGGGCTGGCTCAAGATCTTCGACCCCGACCGCCGCATCGGCTTCCTCGCGCAGGCCGACCACCTGGCCGCGCAGCTCGCGTCGGGCGCGGTGGCTGCGGAGAAGCTGCGCGAGACGCAGACCTTGATCTGGAACGCTCGGCTCGACGCCGGGCTCTGCGCGCTCTTCATGACCCTGGTCGCGCTCGTCGTGCTCGACGCGGCGCGCGTCTGGTGGCAGACCTTGCGGCCGTCCGCGCCGCGACTCGAGCCCGCGCCGGGGAGCGCGCGATGAGCGCGTGGCTGCGTCGCGTGCGGCTCGCGCTGAGCGACTTCGCGCGCGGCTTCCTCGGACTCGCGGCGCCGCCGCCGAAGACGTCGCCCGCGCTGCACGAGCACCTCGAACGGCGCGAGCGCGGCCGCACGCCCTGTTGTTAGCAAGGAGGCCGACTCACAAGAATCGGCCGACGCGCAGCGAGGCGAAGCCGAGCGAAGGGCCGGCAACCCGAGCGCGAGCGATGAGCGAGCGCGAAGGCCCGGCCTAAATGAGCTGGCGCCGCCCCCACGCGTAGCCGACCGGTCCTGCGATCTCCGTGTGGACCTGCTCGAAGCCCGCGCGCGCGAGGTCGCGTGAGAGCGAGGCCAGCGGCACGACGTGGAGCGCGAGCCAACGGCGCAGCCAGGCGCGCCAGCCGGCGCTGCCCTCGCCGCTCTCCGCGAATCCGCTCGCGGTGAGGAACGCGCCGGGCGCCGCGACGCGCGCGAGCTCGGAGAGCGCGCGCGGGAGATCGGGGAGCTGGTGCAGACCGCCCGAGCAGTTGAGCTTTGCGAAGGCGCGATCCGCGATCGGGAGCGCGAGCACGTCGCCGCGCACGAGCAGCACGTTCGTGAGCCCGATCGCCTGCACGCGCCGCACGGCGCGCGCGAGCATCGCGGACGAGATGTCGAGACCGATCACGAGCCCGGACGCGCCGACCCTGCGCGCGAGCTCGACCGTGAAGTTCCCGTGGCCGCAGGCCACGTCGAGGACGGTGTCGCCCGGCGCGAGCGCGAGCCGCAGCGCCAGCTGCTCCGCCTCGCGCTCGAAGCGCGGCATGCCCGTCCACGGCGCGAGCGCGTCGCGCGTGCGGTCGTAGAACCAGGCGGTGAAGCGCGTGTCTAGCATGCGCTGGGTCGAGGTCGGCGCGAAGGCGTCGCCGAGCAGATCGAGGACGCCGTGCTCGAGCCGGGCGTCCGGCGGAACGCGCAGCAGCGGGCGCGCTCGCTCGAGCGCGGAAGCGTCGGCGGAGACGGCGGTCATCGGACCCTCCCTGGCGCGCGCGTCCTCGGATCGACCAGAATCTCGCGGCCGGGCCCGCGCCCGGCACCTCGCATTCCGATGCCGACACCGCGCCGCGCACGTCGCTCCGCAAGTCCGCGCAAACGCCCCGTTCAGGAGCGTTCGCGCGAGACGGTGCGCGCGATCCTCGAGGCCGCGGCTCGCATCTTCGAGGAGCACGGGCTCGAGGGCGCGACGACCGACCGCATCGCCGCGCGGGCCGGCATCTCGGTCGGATCGCTCTACCAGTACTACCCGAACAAGGACGCGATCCTGGTCGCGCTCTCGCACTGCCACCTGCTCGAGGCCGCGGCCCTGCTCGAGCCGGGGCTCGCGGCGCTCGACGCGAATCCACCGCTCGACGCGGCGCTCCCGCCGCTGATCCACGCCACGGTGGCGCTCCACGCGACGCGCTCGCGGCTGCACCGCCTGCTCTTCAGCCAGTCGCTCCCCGACCCATCCCTGTGGCAGGCGATCGCGAGGCTCCGCGACGAGGCCTGCGCGCGCGTCGCCCGCTACCTCGCCGCGTGTCCGGAGGCGCGCGTGGCCGACCCCACGCTCGCGGCGCGCGTCGCCTTCGAGCAGCTGATGGCGCTCGCGCACGGCTTCGCGCTCGATCCGGGCGCCGGCGGCAGCCTCGAGTCGCGCGAGCGGGAGATCGCGACCGCGCTGCGCCGCTACCTGACGGGGCGGGGCTGAGACCCGGCACCGGTCTATACTGGTCTCCTTCCCTCGCCATCGAGAATGTTAGAGTGGGGGCCGGCGCCCTCGAGGTCTCTCCTCCTTGATCGAGATTCGAGACGTCTCGCGCATCTACCAGCGAGGCGCGGACGAGATCCACGCGCTCGAGCACGTGACTCTCCACATCGCGCGCGGCCGTTTCGTCGCGCTGATGGGGCCGTCGGGCTCCGGCAAGAGCACGCTGCTCAATCTCCTCGCGGGCCTCGACCGCCCGAGCTCGGGCAGCGTGGAGGTCGCGGGTCAGCGACTGAACGACCTCTCCGAGGACGAGCTCGCGCGCTTCCGCGCGCGCCACGTGGGTTTCGTCTTCCAGTTCTTCAACCTGATCCCCGTGCTCGACGCGCGCGCCAACGTGGAGCTGCCGCTCCTGCTGACGAAGCTGACGAAGGCCGACCGGCTCTCGCGCGCAGAGACCGCGCTGCGCGTGGTCGGCCTCGGCGAGCGCTCGCATCACAAGCCCTCGGAGCTCTCGGGCGGCGAGCAGCAGCGCGTCGCGATCGCGCGCGCGATCGTGAGCGACCCGGAGATCGTGGTCGCCGACGAGCCGACCGGCGACCTCGACGCCAAGAACGCGACCGAGATCCTCGGGCTGCTCCGCGATCTGTGTCGCGACTTCGACAAGACGGTCGTGATGGTGACGCACGACCCGCGCGGCGAGTCGTTCGTCGACGAGATCCACCACCTCGACAAGGGCGTGCTGCGCGACTCGGTGGCCGGCGGCGGGGGCGGCGCATGAAGTTCCTGCCCTTCATCTGGCGTCAGCTCGCGCGCAACAAGATCCGCACCTTGCTGACCGCCGGTGCGATCGCGCTCGCCGTCGCGCTCGTGTGTCTGCTGCTGACCATGCCGGCGGGCATGGACGCGATGCTGAAGCGGCTCGCCTCCAACACGCGCGTGGTCGTGGTCAACAAGGCGGGCATCACCTACCAGCTCCCCTACTCCTACCTCCAGAAGATCCGCGCGATGCCGGGGGTGGTCGGCGCTGCGAGCTGGACCTGGTACGGCGGCGCCTTCGAGATCGAGAAGGGAGTCACCTTCCCGAACTTCGCGGTCGAGCCCGACGCCATCGGCTCGGTCTGGGCCGATTACAAGATCGACCCCGAGCAGCTCGAGAGCTTTCGCCGCCACCGCAACGGCGCGCTCGTCGGCCGCGCCACCTTGACCGCGAATCACTGGAAGATCGGCGACACCGTCTCACTGCGCGGCACGGCCTGGCCGGTCGACCTCTCCTTCGAGATCGTGGGCGAGGTCCCGAACGACCGCTCGCCGGTCTTCTGGCTCCAGCGCGAGTACCTCGATCAGGCGCTGCGCGCGGCGGGCCGTCCCGGCCTCGACAGCCTCGGCATCGTCTGGGTGCGCGTCGACGACGCCGCGCGCGTCGAGCCGCTGCTGCGCGAGATCGACGAGACCTTCCGCAACAGCGAGGCGCAGACCTCGTCGGAGACGGAGCAGAGCTACTTCAAGAACTTCTTCTCGATGCTCCAGGGCTTCGTGACGGTGATCCTGATCGTCACCGGGCTCGTCGCGCTGTGCATCGTCTTCATCGCGGCCAACACCGCGAGCATGTCGGTGCGCGAGCGCTTCGGCGAGATCGCGGTCTTGAAGGCGGTCGGCTGGAGTCGTCGCCTCATCTTCGGGACCTTGCTGGCCGAGGCGGTGCTGCTCTCGACGCTCGGCGGCGCCACCGGCGCGGCCGTCTCCTTCGGGCTCACGCAGGCGCTGCGCGGCGCGGCCGGCTGGAATCCGGCGCTCGGCCCCCTCGGCGGCTTCGTCGTCAGCCAGGCGGTCGCCGTGCAGGGCCTCTTCCTGGCGCTCTTCGTCGGCATGATCTCGGGCGTCGTGCCCGCCTTCGGCGCGGCACGGCGCGGTGTCGCGGAAACGCTGCGAGAGGTCTTCTAGGCGTGCCGCTGCCCCTCCGCTATCCGCTCGGGAACCTCGCGGCGCGCCGCACGCGCACCTTGCTGACCATGTCGGTGATCGCGCTGGTCGTGATCGCGACCACGCTCTTCGGCAGCCTGATCTCGAGCCTCAAGCGCACGCTCGTGTCGACCGGCGACCCGCGCAATCTGATCGTGCTGCGCAAGGGCTCGACCAACGACGGCAGCAGCGGACTTCCGCTCGAGGCCTTCCAGGCCGTGCGCTTCTTCGAGGGCGTCGCGCGCGACGAGAAGGGCGAGCCGCTCGTCTCGCCCGAGCTGGTGGTGCAACCCTTCTTCCACACCGAGCGCGGCGGACGCGAGAACGTGCTGGTGCGCGGAGTCGAGAACGTGGCGCTGCAGGTGCACGACGACGTGAAGATCGTCGAGGGGCGCATGTTCGAGCCCTCGCAGGGCGAGGCGATCGTCGGCCGCGGCGTCGCGCAGCGCTACCAGGGCGCGCGCGTCGGCGAGAATCTCGAGTTCGGGCGCGGCACCTGGAAGATCGTCGGGGAGTTCGAGAGCGGCGGCTCGTCCTTCGAGAGCGAGGTGTGGGTCGACGTGCGCGAGCTCGCCAACGACGCGAAGCGGCCGCTGCCCTACTCCGGGTTCCGCGTGCGCGCCGCGCCGGGCACGGACCTCGACGCGCTGATCCGCCGCATCGGCGGCGACTCGCGCTGGGCGATGGAGGCCTCGCGCGAGACCGACTACTACGCGAAGCAGGCCGAGTCGGCGAACTCGCTCTACTTCATCGTCTTCGGCCTCGCGCTGCTCGCCGGCATCGGCGCCACCTTCGGCGCGACCAACACGCTCTACGCCGCGGTGCAGTCGCGCCGCGCCGAGATCGGCACCTTGCGCGCGCTCGGCTTCTCGCAGGCCGCGATCCTCTTCTCCTTCCTGATCGAGTCGCTCTGTCTGGCCGCTGGCGGGCTCGCGATCGGCGCGGTGTGCGCCGCGCTGCTCGGCCGGCTGGTCTCGAGCCTGCTCGGCGGCATCGGCTTCGGCGCGCAGACCTTCACCACCAGCGTGGTGACCCTGCGCGTCGGCGTCTCCGATCTGATCGGCGCGGCGCTGCTGGCGGGACTCATCGGCGTGTTCGGCGGACTCGCGCCCGCGCTGCGCGCCGCGCGCATGCGCCCCATCGAAGCGCTGCGGAAGGCATGAGCGCGGCCGAGGAGAAGCGCGCGTCGCGCGAGGAGCTGTCGCGCCTTCGCATCGACCGCGACGCGATCGGGCTGCGCGAGGCGGCGCCGTGGCGGAGCTATGCGCTGATCGGCGGGCTGGTGGTGGCATTTGCCTTGCTGGCCTTCCTCGGTTGGAAGCTCACGCTCGGCCGCACGACGCAGGTGAGCGTCGCCTACGCGGAGCGCACGGCGCCCGGAGCGGCCGCCGCGGGCGCCGTGCTGACCGGATCCGGCTACGTCGTGACGGCGGAGCGCTACGTCTCGCTCGGCGTGCGCGTGCCGTCCCGCATCGAGCGCTACCTGGTCGAGGAAGGCCAGCGCGTCGAGGCCGGGCAGATCCTGGTGCAGCTCGATCCGCGCTCGTACGACGCCGCGCTCGCGGCGGCGCGCGCGACCCTCGTGCGCGCGCGCGCCGACCTCGAGCTGCGGCGCAAGGAGCTCGCGCGCGCGCAGGAGCTCGTCGACCGCGGCGTGCAGTCGCAGGCGGAACTCGACGTCGCGGAGAACCAGCTGAAGGTCGCAGAGGCCGGCGTCTCGCAGCTCGAGGCCACCGTCGCCAAGGCGGAGGTCGACCGCGAGGACACGGTGATCCGCGCGCCGACGGCCGGGATCATCCTCGAGAAGTTCAAGGAGGTGGGCGAGATCGCGGTGCCGGGCGGCTTCGCGGGCTCGGGCGAGCTGATCCGCATGGCGAACCTCGAGGACATGCGCGCCGAGGTCGACGTGAACGAGTCGGACCTCTCGCGCGTGAAGATGGGGCAACCGGCGGAGGTGCAGCCCGACGCCTATCCGGATCGCCGCTACGCGGCGCGCGTCGTGAAGCTCTACCCGCAGATCAACCGCCAGAAGGGAACCTTGAAGGTCGAGGTCCGCATCAAGGACGCGGACGAGTGGCTGCGGCCCGACATGAGCGTCCGGATCACGTTCCTGCAGGAGATGGCGCCGACACCGCAGGGTGGCGAGGTCGCGCAGGTGCTCGCGCCGCGCGAGGCCGTGCGCACCGAGAGCGGCGCGCAGTTCGCGTGGGTCGTGACGGAAGGACGGCTCCGGCGGCAGCCCGTCGAGACCGCAGGCGAGCGCGGCAGCAACATGATCGTGTCGAAGGGGCTCGCGGGCGGCGAGGCGCTGGTGCTGGGCCCCGCGGACGGCCTGCACGAGGGCGAGCAGGTCGAGGTGCTCCACCCGAAATGAGCAAGAAGGCTGCGGAAGAGCGCTCGCGAAGGTCGCTGAGGGGCGAGGCAGAGGTCCCCTGCGGCGGCCATCTGTCCCTACTCGGGGACCTCTGCCTCGCCCCCCGATTTTCGCCAGCCTGCTAGGGGGCGCTCTCGCCGGGCGCCCACGGCGGCCGCTCGCGACCGCCGATGACGAGGAGGCGGTGATCACGGACCGAGCAGAATGGGCACATGCGTGTGGTCGATCTGCACCAGTGAGTTCGGAAAGATGGCTCTGACAGTCTCGGCGAGTGCCGACTCGAGTTGTTCCGTCTTTCGGCTCGCGACAGGATCACCCTCCTCGATCGTCACACGGAAGTCGCACTGGTTCTCGAGGTAGAGCCAGACACGCGTGTTCCCGTCCCGGCCATCTGAGAAGTATGCAGCGATGACGACTTCGTGGTTCCCCTGGTGATTCGTGAATTCCCGTGCATCTGCTGGAAGGTCGTTCTCCGCGATCAATCCGACGAATCGATCGATGGTATCGGCGACTGCGGCTCTGGCCTGCTCGAGTTCCTGGTCAGATACACATGAGCTTCGGTCCAGCCTCGTGATATCCGCTTGATAGGCAAAGCAAGCGCAAATCGACGCAGCGATCGGCAAGAGACACCGTCGCGACCTCGCGATGGGCACCATCTTCGCGGACCGCGCGCAGCGCTTCAGCGCACCTTCCGGAAGCAGTCGCGCACTTCCTTCACGAAGAACGCGGGCTGCTCGAAGGCGGCGAAGTGACCGCCCTTCTCGAGCTCGTTCCAGTGGATCAGATTCGTGTAGCGCTTTTCGGCCCAGCGCCGCGACGGCCGGAAGATCTCCTTCGGGAAGATGCTGGCGCCTGTCGGGATCGGAATCTCGCCGGTCGGAACCTGGCGGAACGACTCCCAGTACAGGCGCGCCGACGACGCCGCGTTCCGCGGCAGCCAGTAGAGCATCAGGTTGTCGATCAGCTCGTCGCGCGAGAGCACGTTCTCGGGATGTCCGTTCGAGTCGGTCCACGACCAGAACTTCTCGAGGATCCACGCGGCCTGACCCGCCGGAGAGTCGGTGAGCCCGTAGCCGACCGTCTGCGGGCGCGTGCTCTGCTCCTTCGAGTAGCCGGAGTCCCAGTCGCCGTAGTGCTGCATGCTGGCGAGCGCGCTCTTCTCGCGCTCCGTCAGATCCGCCATCGACGCCGGATCGGGACCCGCGATCGCCATATTGAGATGGATCGCGGCGCAGTGATCGCGGTCGTGCATGCCGGTCGCGGTCGTGACCATCGCGCCCCAGTCGCCGCCCTGCGCGACGTAGCGCGCGTAGCCGAGCCGCGACATCAGCGCGGCGTGGGCGCGGCCGATGCGCTCGACGTTCCAGCCCGCTCGCGTCGGCTTGTCGGAGAAGCCGTAGCCCGGCAGCGACGGACACACGACGTGGAAGGCGTCGCGCGCGTCGCCGCCGTGCGCCGGCGGATCGACGAGGGGACCGAGCACCTTCTGGAACTCGACGATCGAGCCGGGCCAGCCGTGCGTCATCACCAGCGGCAGCGCGTTCGCGTGCGGCGAGCGCGCGTGCAGGAAGTGGATGCCGAGGCCGTCGATCGGCGTGCGGAACTGCGGCCACTGGTTGAGCCCGCGCTCGCGCGCGCGCCAGTCGTACTTCTCGGCCCAGTAGGCGCAGACGTCCTGCACGTAGGCGAGCGGGATCCCCTGCGACCAGTCGTCCACGACCTCGCGCTCGGGCCAGCGCGTCGCGCGCAGTCGGCGGCGGAGGTCGTCGAGGTCGGCGTCGCTCGCCGCGATCCGGAAGGGTTCGATCGCTTCGCCGGCCATGGGGGATCTCCTCGTCGGGAGCTACTGCGGCGCCGACTGGACGTCGAGCAGCTCGACCTCGAAGTTCAAGGTCGCGTTCGGCGGGATGCGGGGAGGCGCGCCGCGCTCGCCGTACGCGGTCTGCGGCGAGCACACGAGCTTCGCCTTGCCGCCGACCTTCATCTTCTGGAGGGCCTGCGTCCAGCACGGGATCACGCGGTTCAGCGGGAAGCGCGCGGGCTGGCCGCGCTGCACGCTGCTGTCGAAGACCTGGCCGTCCGGGAAGGTGCCGTGGTAGTGCACGGTCACGACGTCGGTCGGCTTCGGGCTCGCGCCCGTGCCCTCGACGATCGTCGTGAGCTGGATGCCGTCGGCGACCTGCGCCGTCTCGCCCGAACCACCCCCGGCACCGGCCTGCGTCGAATCCTTCTTCTGACAGGCGACCGCGAGCACGAGGCACGCGAACAGCACGGACAGGCGGCGCATGGATCCTCCAGTGGATGGGACGCGAAGGCGCACACGCTAGCAGCTTCCCGGCCGCTGGAGCTCCGGCATCACCGTTTTCGCAAACAGACGCATGTTCCGCTCGGCGTCCTCGTAGGGCATGCCGCCGTAGCTGAAGAGCGCCACGAAGCCCTCGGCTCCGGTGAGTCGCTGGATCTCGAGGACCTTCGCGTGCACCTGCTCGGGCGTGCCCCACGGATGCAGGCCGACGAAGAACTCGGAGAGCCGATCCTGGCCGCCCTCCTCGCGCATCTTCGTCTGGAGGACGCCGTACATCTCGTAGCCCTTCATCGCCTGGAGATGCGAGCCGGCGAGCTCGTAGTGGTCGATCACCGTGCGGTAGTAGTCGCTGATGTACCGGCGCGCGTTCTCCTCCGCGCGGGCGGCGTCCTCGTCGACGTAGACCCAGCCCGCGACGATCGGCGGAGGCGGCTCGCTGCCGTTCACCTCCCGGTAGGTGCGCCGGTAGGTGGCGAGCTCCTCCACGACGGTCGGCCACGGCTTCTGCGGGATCACCAGCAGGCCGACACCGAGACGCGCCATGATCTGCGACGACTCCGGCGAGACCGCCGCCGCATAGCTTCGCCCGCGGAACGACTTCCACGGTCTCGGCCGGATGTCGCGGCGCGCCTGCTGGACGAACTCGCCCTGGTACTCGCAGTAGCCGCGCTCGAGTCCCTCGAGCAGCATCTCGGCCGACTCGACGAAGATCGCGCGCGAGTCCGACTGCTCGACGCCGAAGCCCTCGAACTCGACGCGGCCGAGCCCGCGTCCGATGCCGAGCACCGCGCGGCCGTTCGAGACGTGGTCGAGCACGGCGACCTGCTCGGCTACGCGCATCGGATCGTGCCAGGGCAGCACCACCACCATCGAGCCGAGCTGGACGTGCGTCGTGCGCCCCGCGAAGTAGGTGAGGTGCTGGAGCACGTCGGGGCACATCGTGTAGTCGGTGAAGTGGTGCTCGACTCCCCAGAGCGACTCGAAGCCGAGCGGCTCCGCCAGATCGCCGAGCGCCAGCTCGCGCTGGTACACCTCGCGGTCGCCGAGACGGCCGGGCTGCGCCTGGAAGATGATCCCGGTTCCGACGTGCATGCGGGACTCCTTCCTGCCGGCGGACGCCCGGGCCAGCTTGCGCCGCAGCGAGTGCGGCGTCAATCGACGGGCGCGGGCCGCGCGACGCTACGATCGGCCTATGAGCCAGAAGCCTCTCGATCTCTCCGGCATCTTCGAGCTCGAGCCGCACGGCCCCGACACCTACGTCGGCGAGAGCCCGCCCTACGAGTGGGGGCGCATCTACGGCGGGCTCGTCGTCGCGCAG
>Ga0335069_10012202_pt1 | contig 12096 bp, 7 predicted proteins | sample Lox_Sample_11_FD_206714 | JGI IMG/M metagenome (GOLD analysis project Ga0335069, IMG submission 206714) | Soil microbial communities from Loxahatchee National Wildlife Refuge, Florida, United States - Lox_Sample_1.1 | ecosystem: Environmental > Terrestrial > Soil > Wetlands | place: USA: Florida...
TGGTGATAGTCGCGTCGAACGTGCAATTGGACGAGCCCGAGCTGGAGCTGAACTGCCACTGCAAGCCGAGGATCTGACTGCTGGTCGTCGTTGACCAGCTCGTCATGTCGGACAAGTTCTTTGCAACAGTCGTGGGCGATGTCGACGGGATCGCCGTTGAGATGTCCACGACGCGGCTCATCCCAGGGTTGTTGTAACATCCACCGTTGGGAGAGGCATCGGTCGGGACGCATCCACCGGGTGGGTCTTGGCTGGTGGGGCGCTGGCTGAAAATCGGGATCTGCAGCTGAACGTCGCAATTTGAGCCGCTTCCATAGACATCAAACTGCAGCTTGGTGAACGAGGCAACCGTGGCGCAGACCCAGAACATGACTCCGCCACCGGCGTAGCCATTAGACGGTATCGTCCCTTTCAAGTGAAGGCCCTTGGGAGTGCCTTCCACTTTGGCCGCGTCGAAGGTCGCACCGCTCCCCCCGTAGCTGAACACGCTTCCATAGAGCCCGCTCGTCGAACCCCACAATTGGGTTGCATCGTTCCAGTCGGAGAAGCTGGTCACGAGGCCGCTTGGGGGTACGATGGCGCTCGCGCAGCTGTACGCAGGGCGCGAGATCCCGCCCGTGCTGGTCGCGCTACCCGTGCCGCCGACGCCGCCGGTCCCGCTCCCGCCCGTGCTGGTCGCGCCGCCGGTGCCCCCACCCGTGCCGCCGACGCCGCCGGTCCCGACCCCGCCGGTGCCGGTGGCGCCGCCGGTGCTGGCGACGCCACCCGTGCTGGTGACGCCGCCCGTGCTGGTGACGCCACCCGTGCTGGTGACGCCGCCCGTGCTGCTGACGCCGCCCGTGCTGGTGGCGACGCCCGTGCTGGTGACGCCGCCGGTACCTCCGGTGGAAGCAGTAGGTCCATCGATTGGCGTGGTGCCACCGGTTTGCGCAGCGCCGCCGGTGCCGACGGGTGCGTCTTGGCCGGCGTCTCCTGCGGCGCTACCTGCGGATGGCGGCCCGTCTGCTTTCGAGCCGCCGCCCCCGCCGATAATGCCGCCGGTCAACGGCGGTCCATCGTTTCCACTGCGGCCGCCCGGGTTTCCGGTGCCGCCACCCGGAGTTCCACTGCTGCCGCCCGGGTTCGTGCTGCCGCCCGTGGCCGCGGACGCGTCTGGCTCGGTGCGACCGCCAGCCCCAGAGGCGTCTCTGCCGTCGACGAGGACAGCGCCGTCCGCGGCCGTCGCCCCGCCGGTGACCGAAGCATCGACTCCAGATGCGCCGCCAGTATCGAGGCTGCCACCTGTCCCGGATATTCCGCCCGTGTCGGCCGCTCCGCCCGATCCCGCGACAGTGGCGCTGTCACCACCCATGCTCGCGCTCGCGATCGCTCCGCCCGTTCCTCCGATCACTTTGGGGTTCGGCTTCGTGAGATCCACACATGCAACGGCAAGGACCAGCAAAGGAAAAAGGAGCGGAGCACCGTTGCGTTCCACGATGACTCGTCGGCGGGTTGTCATGTATCGATAGTTGCCGGGGTGGCTGCGACATGGATCGGCCGCAACCACCCTCGTCGCGTTGCGCTGCGGAGAAAGCACTGGGTCTTCCATAGAACCCACGCCCTTCACGAGCGAATTATGCCACAAGTACCGTCGCGTGAGGCGATCTAGTTGAACGAAACGGTGTGAGGTGGACCACATCGCAGCGCGCTCATGCCAACGAAAGCACGCTCTCAGTTGGCTTGTGAATGCCAGGAACGGCTGGCTCCCCTGCAGCTGCGTTAGCGGGCCCGCGAGCTTGCAAGAGCAGCGTGCGTGAGCCGTCGAGCCGCTGAAACGAAGACCTGCCCGCGCCTGGACAGGAGAACGAGAGGCGGAGAATCGCGGCGGGCACCGCAAGAACCGATTAGCAACGCTGATGAGTTTGCTTGGAAAGGTTTGGTATACTGTTCCGACATTCGTCTGGATCGGGCGTCTGCCTGTCCGCCTCCCGCCGTGAGGGATACTTCATGACAAGAACCGCAAGCTCACCTCGTGTAGCCGGTGGCCTAGTGATGGGTTGTTCGCCGCATCTGGCGGCTATCGCAATCCTCGTGGGCCTCGGCTGCACAAAGGGTTCGGTCAGCGCCGGCGGCGGCGCAGCTCCATTGGGAGGGAATGGCACTGGGGGGAATGGCAGCACCAACCCCGGAACCTCGACCGGCTCGGGCGGAATCGACCTCACCCCCAAAGCGCCAGACGCCGGCTCCGGCGCCGATCACCCCACCGGTGGTCAATGCGGCGACGGACGCATCGAACGGAACGAGCAGTGCGACGACGGCAACACCAACAACGGCGACGGTTGCAGCCGGATTTGTCAGATCGAGGCGAACTGGAACTGTCCCATCGAGGGGAAACCGTGTGTGTACGTCGGCAACTGCGGCAGCGGCGTCCTCACCCCGAACAAGGTCTGTGAAGACGGCAACGCCGTAAGCGGCGACGGCTGCTCCGGCGACTGCAAGGCCATCGAGCCCGGTTACATCTGCCGCGTGCCCGGCAAGCCTTGCACCACCCTGTGCGGCGACGGCATCGTCAAGGGCTACGAAACCTGCGACGACGGCAACACCACGAGCGGCGATGGCTGCTCCTCGACGTGCAAGGTCGAGCCAGGCTACGACTGCGGCAAGGCCAGTCCGAGCGTCTGCAAAAAGACCGTTTGTGGCAACAACGTCGTCGAGACCGGCGAGACCTGCGACGACGGCAACAACCGGCCCTACGACGGGTGCGCGTCGAACTGCCAGAAAGAGCCGCAGTGTGGAACCGCCACCAGCGCGGTTGGCCCCTGCAAGAGCACGTGCGGCGACGGGATCCTTTGGCCCGGCCAGGAGGAGTGCGACGACGGCAATTCCGCCGATGGCGACGGCTGCTCGCACGACTGCAAGAAGGAACCGGGATGGACCTGTACCTCCGCTTTCGACAACCCGCCCCCCAGCTTGCAGATCCCGATCATCGGTCGCGACTTCCAGAACTACTCGCCCAACAGCACCCCCCCCACCGGACATCCGGATTTTGGCCACTACTGCTGCGACGACAGCCTGCAGAAGGCGAAGGGGATCGTGCGTTCAACACTAGACGCCAATCACCGGCCGGTTTGGGCAGGGCCGACCCAGGACCCCATCGCGACGTCGGACGCGAGCCAGTTGATGTTCACCGGTAAGAAGGAATTCGATCAATGGTATGCCGACGTCAGCGGCGTCAACATGACGTACTACGAATCCTTGACCTTGCTGCAGAACGCGACCAGCAAGACCACCTACGCGATGAACAGCGATACCGACAAGCCCTGGTATGACCTGTGTGGTTTCTTCCCGCTCGACGATCTCACCAAGCCGCAGACCGATCAGAACACGGGACAGCCAGTCACCTACCACTATGACCAAGGGCAAGCAGACGACCGCATTTGCCACGCGTATCAGGGGCTCGGATTTGGTAGCGAGTGGGCGAGCCACAATTACTCCTTCACCACCGAGCTGCGTTACTGGTTCCAGTACAAAGGCTCCGAACAGCTCAAATTCACCGGAGACGACGACGTGTGGGTGTTTATCAACGGCACCATGGCGGTCGAGATGCCAGGCGTCCACAACCGAGCGGTCGGCACTGCCATTCTCGACGCATCCAACGGCACCGCCCAGGTTGGCTATGGCGAGCCGCCGTCGTCCTACACCACCATTAATCTGAACATGACCATTGGCAGTGTCTACGAGGCGGTTGTGTTCCAGGCTGAACGCTGGTGCTGCGGCTCGAACTACATGCTGACCCTGGTGAACTTCATCGGGGGCAAGACCCAGTGTGTTCCCACTTGCGGCGACGGCGTGGCGGTGGCCGACGAGGAATGCGACTGCGGGACCGACCCGAACCACGTACCGGCAGGTTGCCCGGGACCCAACAGTGACACCGCTTACGGCGGGTGCACCACCCAGTGCAAGTGGGGACCGTTCTGCGGCGACGGCAAAGTGCAAGGCCCGCCAGACGCTCAGGAGGAATGCGACCTCGGCAGCAAGAACGGCGACTCCAGCGTGGGAAAGAACTGGTGCAGCCTGACCTGCCAGAATCCGCGCTCTTGCGGCGACGGCAACGTGGATACCGATCTCGGGGAGGAATGCGACCTGGGCGACAAGAACGGCCTCAAGGTGGATAGCCAATTGCAACCGGTCAGCGATCCCAACGATCCCAATGGTCAGCTGCTTTGTACGACCGACTGCACGATTCCGCCACAAGTCTACTACTAACGGGGCGCCGTAGTCGTGAAGCACAACGCCCCGCGCTTTCTCTCCGACAGCCGAACACTCGCCCTCGGCTTGGGTATGCTTGCCGCTGGCCTGGCTGGTTGTTCCGGCACCGGCAGCAGCCCGGGCTCAGGTGGTGCGACCGCTGGGAGCGCCATTGTAGGCGGTAGCATCAGCGCGGGCGGCTCTCTCGGTGGGGACGGCAGCTCGCTCGGTGGCGCTGGCGGCGACACCGAGACAAGCGGGAGCAGCTCGGGTGGCAGCACCGGTACGGGCGGCAGCACCGTTGAGCCAATGGGCGGCGCGACGAGCGCCGGCGGAGCTTCTGGCAGGGGCGGAGCTACCAGTGCGGGCGGCACAACTGGCAGCGCCGGTACGGGCGGCAGCACCGTTGGGCCAATGGGCGGCGCGACAAGCACCGGTGGATCTTCTAGCCGCGGCGGAGCTGCCGGTGCGGGCGGCGCGGCTGGCTCGGGATCGGGTGGTATCAGCGACTTCGGCGGCAGTAGGGGGAGCGGCGGCTCCAACACCACGGGCGGCGCAGCCGGCTCGGGTGGCAGCACAGGGACCGGTGGCGCGACCGCGAGAGGTGGCGCAATCGACACGGGTGGCGCCACCGGGGCAGGCGGGGCACCAGGCCCGGTGACGACCACCTGCCCAGGCGCCGCGCCCGCGGGAATAACCCCCGACTGGTGCTCCTGCGACCAGTGGGGCCAGTGGACGAGGGGAAACGCGACCTACTACAACGACCTGTGGGGCCCCTCAGCGGGCATCGCGGCCGGCCCCCAGTGTATTTGGGTGGCAGGCACCCAGTGGGGCGTAGCCGCAAATCATCCCGACACAAGTGGCGTCAAGGCCTACCCCAACATCTCCTACTCCCCGGCTCTGACTATCAGCGCAATCAGCGCCTACACCAGCAGCTTCCAGGTAACCGTTCCATCAAGCGGCGCATGGGAAGTGGCCTACGACATTTGGGTCAAGAACGGGTCGACCGAGATCGAAATCATGCTGTGGGTGAACTACACGCAAGGCAAGGTCTTCCCCGCGGGGAGCCTGGGCGTATCCAACGTTTCGACCGGCGGACACACCTGGAATGTCTACTACGGCGCCTACGGAGGGCACGACGTGATTTCGCTGCTTCGCACGACCAACGCGGCCTCCGCCACGGTGGACGTCAAGGACATTCTCAACTGGCTCATCGCCAACAAGAAGACCTTCAACAGCACCTGGTCGCTGGATCAGGTGCAGTTCGGGCCCGAGATCGTGTCGGACGGGTCCGTACAGAGCTTCGTGGTCAACAGCTTTTCGGTCTCGTCGAGCTAGACGCGCCTTGATCGCGAATGTGTTAGAGGAGTGTCATATACTGCCGTCATGGTGCCAGTCGTTCTCGCCAGTGCGCTGTTAATGGCGGCGCTGCCCGTGCGGGTAGAGAGCGAGGATTGTCCCTCGAGTTTCCAGATCGAAGGAATGCTCGCGGCCATGTTGCCGCCGCTGCCCGACGGGGCGCGGCCGGACCGCGCGCGGGTTAAGCGACGCGCGATCGGACTGCGCATCGAGCTCTCGCAGGCCGATGGCAGCGTGATTGCCGAGCGCCTGGTCGAGAAGGACGGATCGTGCACCGAGCTGGCCGAGTTGGCCGCGGTGGTGATCGCCAGCTGGGAGAGTGACGTGCATCCCGAGTTCGTGCGGCCGCACGTGGAGCCGACGCCGGCCCCGGTCGCAGCGATACCGATGGCACAACGACCGACCCCCGCGGCCTGGGACGCGGCGGCGGGCGCCGTCCTTTCGTACTCCCGTTCATTGGCCGCGGGTGGCGTGCTCGCACTGACTTGGATTCCATGGGGCCGAGGCTTCGGGCTGCATTTTTCCGCGGCGGTGGACACGGCCCGCACGGTCGACCTCGAGGGTGGCCAGGCACGCTGGCGGCGATGGACCGGGAGTGCGGAGCTCGACTGGCGCCTGGCGAGGATTCCGCTGGATTTTCACGGCGGTCTCGTGCTCGGGTGGCTGACGGCCAGCGGGGCGGGTTTCTCGAAGGACAATCTGTCGAGCGTTTCGTTTTCGCCCGCCGCGAGCCTGGGCGTGCGACTGCCCTGGTGGGTGACGCGCAGCCTGGCGATGTGGGTGGACTTGGCTGGGCTGTACTGGACCCGCAGTCAGATTGTCTACGCCGAGCCCACCGGGCACGAGCAAGATCTTCCGCATTTTCAGGGGGTTGCGAGCGCCGGCCTGGCGTTCGGTCAGGTGGCCACGATCCGGTAAGGTCGGGATGGGCTCGGGCCACAGAGAGGATGCTGTGCCCAAGCTCAATGCCGCACCCCATGACGTCTCGCCGTCGGAGACCATGGACGCGTCGGCGAGTTCGCGCCAGCCGTCGTTCGAGTCGATCTACCGCGCGCACGTAAAGGCCGTGGCCCGTTGGGCCATGCGGCTGCTCGGTCCAAGCCATGACTTCGAGGACGTGGTTCAGGACGTGTTCCTGGTGGTGAGGCGCCGGCTTCCGGAATTTCGCGGCGAGGCCGAGATCACCACGTGGCTCTACGAAATCACGGTGCGCGTGGTACGCGAGTCGCGCAAGCGAGCGCGCTGGTGGTCTTGGATCACGGGTCACGGGCAGAGTCCCAGCCGTGGGCGGAGCCAGGCGAGCTTCGTGCCCATGCCTGAGATGCCGGCCGATCCACAGGCCCTGCTGGAAGCGCGCGAACAAACCCGCGTGCTCTACCAGGTGCTGGACGGTTTGGGCGAGGCCTATCGCACGACCTTCATCCTGTTCGAGCTGGAGGGGCTTTCGGGCGAGCAGATCGCCGCGATCACCGGCACCCAGCTCAGCACGGTGTGGGTTCGCCTGAGCCGCGCGCGGCGCAAATTCCTCCAACGTATGCGCGTTTGGGAAACGAGGAGAACGTCATGAAGCGGAGCCCAGCCGATCTGATTCTGCAGTGGCGCAACCGCCGCCCTGACGGCCAGGAGGCCGAGGACCGTGCCGCCGCCCTGATCCGAGGCTCACTGCAACCCGGCGAGCCCAGCGAAGCGCAGTTGGCGCGCATCGAGCAGCGGCTTTTGGCGTGGCGACAGCGCGCGAGCCTTGCGCCACTCCGTCTCCGCTTGGCCCTCGCGATCGCCGTCTTGCTAGTAGGCGGGACCTCGGTGGAGGCAGCCCGGCGCATGGGCTGGCTGGACCGAATCCTGCCGGCCCTGTCGCCGACCCAGGTCCGCGCACCACAATCCCGATTGCCGGACCGGGCAAGGGGCGCGCTTCGCCTCGCGCCGGTTGAAGCGGACGGCCCCGCGCCGGTTCCCGCGCCCGCGCCCATTCCAGCCGTCGAGAATCCAGCCGCCGAGGGCGAGCGGCCGCAACACCCGACGCGGATTTCTCGTCGCACGGCTTTCCTGGACAGGCCGGAACCGGTGATAGCGGCTCCCTCCGAGGAGATCAGCGCGCTCGATCACGCCATCAGGCTACTGCGCCGGGATCATGATGCCGGCGCGGCCTTGTCCGCTCTCGACGCCTATCTCGACCGCTATCCGAGTGGTGTGCTCAATCGCGAGGCTCGTTTTGCGCGCGTCGATGCTTTGCTGATTCTTCAGCGCTCCGAGCAGGCCCTGGATGCCCTAGAGGTGTTGCCGCTCGACAACCATCGCCGCTCGACCGAGTTGCAGGTGATTCGCGGTGAGCTGCGCGCGCGCTCGGACTGCGCACGCGCCGGACAGGATTTTGGCGCGGTCCTTACCCGCAACCCGGATGATGCGCTTGCCGAGCGGGCGCTCTACGGTCGGGGCGCCTGTCGAGCCAAGCAAGGGGATGTGACGGGCGCCGCCGAGGATCTGCGGCGCTACCTTGAACGCTTTCCCAACGGGACACACGCCGGCTGGGCGCGGCGCTGGTTGGAGAGTCGAGGGAAAGCGGCGGCAAGCGGTGGTTAGGTTTTCCAGGGTCGAGCCACTCAAGATCGGGCAGAGAAATCCAACATGACCCAAGGAAGGAGCCCGTTATGACAAACCGCAAGCCTACCCTACTGGCGCTGACCGTAGTCGGCATCCTCGCCTGTGGTGAGAGTCGCAGCCTGGTCGGGGAAAACAACTCTGACGGCGCGGCAGGCAGCGGCGGCAACGCCGCGAGCTCGGGCGCTGGCGGCACCGTCACGAATAGCGCGACCACGAGCAATGCTGGCGCGCTCGGGAGCGGCGGCACCACGACGAGCGGTGGCGCGCTCGGGAGCGGCGGCGCGATCGGCAGCGGTGGCGTGCTCAAGAGCGGTGGCTCCACGAGCAGTGGGGGCGCGAGCGCGAGCACCGGCGGGCTGGCGGCGGGTGGCAGCGGGGGCGCCAGCGGCGGGACCAGCGGCCTCGGCGGCACCAGTGGGTCGGCGGGAACGGGCGGGCGAGGGGTGAGCGACGCCGGCCCCGATGGTCAGCCGGACGCTTTGATGAGCAGCGACGCGCAGGCCTTGGCAGAGCTTTGCATCGCCACCGGCGGAAAAGTCGAGACCAAAGACTGCTGCCTCACGGCGAGCCCGTTCCCGAGCTCGTGTTTGGGTGGAGCCTGTGGTTGCTCTCCATCCAATAGCCAACCCCTGACGGTCTGCACTTGCCCGACCTCGACTTGTTTCCAACCCACGACAGGTTGTGCGCCTTGGGATAGCGGCGTCGGTGGGCATGGCGGGAGTGGCGGCGCTGGCGGAGGCGGGGGCAGCGGGGGCTCCGACGCTGGCAGTGACACCTACGTGTGCACGATCACGGACGTGTATTGTGCCTGGGGACAGATTCTTGACTCGCACGGCTGCTGGGTGTGCGCGCCCGCGCCGAGCGACGGCGGAACGCCTGATGTGCTGCTGTTGAGCCCCGATGCTCAAGCCCTGGCGCTGCTCTGCTCCTCCACGGGAGGTCAAGTCAAGAGCCAGTCGTGCTGCGGGACCGTCAGCGACTTCCCCGACTCATGCATGGGTGGCGCTTGTGGCTGCGCCCCGCAGAGCAGCCACACCGTGACGATATGCGAGTGCCAGACTGGGTCCTGTTTCACGCCAGCCACGGGCTGCGGCCCGCGTTCGAGTGGCGTAGGCTCTACCGGTGCGACCGACGGCGGTAGTTGCACGGCTGAGCCCGGCCTGGATACCTCTTACTGTGTCGGAACTAATCCTTCACATTACTATGCGTGCGTCGGTACCGTGCCATCGGACCCGTGCGTGCAAGTGAGCACCGGCGACTTGACCAACGGCTTCTGCTGTCCCTGATGATCCTCAGCCGCAGAGCGCCCGTGCGCATGGCCACACGTGGCTGTGCGCACGTGCGTAGCCTACAACTGCGCCTTATCACGACAGAGTGCACACGCGATCGGCGCGTAAGCGCATGTCCCCGTGGCGCATGTCCCCGTGGATCGTGTGACGGGGTCGACCGGGCTTGTGCGACGGCATAATTCGGCCCAGTCCCGCACCTTTCGCGACAGTTTCTGGTATGATCGAGCCTTCTAGGTGGGTCTGCGCCATTTGCTTAGTCGCAAGGAGATGCCCTTGACTTCGAGAAGCCCGATCTTGCTGGTGACTATTTTGCTTGCGGCCGCAATCGCGGGTGGGGTGATGCATGGCTGCGGCGGAGTGAACGGCTTTCCTGACGGAGCGAACGAGGGCGGCGTGCTCCCGAGCGACGGCGGAAACCCCGGGCTTGCTGGCGTGGGTGGGACAAGCGGCCTCGCCGGGACCACGGGAACCGCCCCGGCGATTTGTGGCGAGCCCGGCACGCCTTGCTGTGACAGCAACACCTGCAACGGCGGCGGTTGTTGTGTCGCCGGTATTTGCATGGCCGTGGGCGGAAGTTGCGTCGGGCTTGGCGGTGGCACGTGCAACGACGGCGCCTGTGGGACTTGTGGGAGACCTGGTCTGCCTTGCTGCTCTGGCAGCTGCACGGCACCCGGCACCAAGTGCAACGCGGGCACCTGCGCGAAATGCGGCGATCTGGGCGGTCCCTGCTGCACCGGCAGCTCCGGTACCAGTATCTGCAACAGCGCGAACGCGATCTGCAGCAACGGAATGTGCATTGCGTGCGGCGCGCCCGGCAATCCGTGCTGCGCGGCCAATGCGTGCCAGGGCGGCTGTTGCTACAGTGGAACCTGTGTCGGTGAGTCCGCCAGCTGTGGCGCCAACGGAGGAACCTGCCAGGCGGGTCGCTGCTCGGCGTGCGGCGGCGCGGCCCAGCCCTGCTGCGCCAGCGTCTGCTACGACAATCTGTACTGCAAGAGCAACACGTGCACGACATGCGGCGAGGCGGGTCAGGTGTGTTGCCCGGCCGGGGGCTCGACGCCACAATGTCAGGCCGGCAGCGCGTGCACCAGCAGCGGAACCGACGGAGTCTGCGCTCGCTGTGGCGGTCTCGGCGACATATGCTGCGCCGGCAACGCCTGCACTGACGGCTGTTGCTCGGGGGGCAGGTGCATCGCCGGCTCATGCTCCACTCCCGACGCCGCGGTCGGCACCGGTGGCAAGGCTTCGGGCGGCAGCACCGGCGCGGGCGGCGTCATTGGTACCGGGGGTATTATCAGCACCGGAGGGATTGTCGGAACCGGCGGCATCGTCAGCACCGGCGGTCTTGTAGGAACCGGCGGCGTCGTCAGTACCGGCGGCGTTATCCGCACCGGAGGCGTCAGCAGTACGGGAGGCACCACCAGCGCCACCGGGGGCACGGGCGGTTGCGGCTACCTAATCGACGACATGGAAGCCGATACTGGCCAGATCTGCCACGGCAATGGCCGCGTCGGGTTGTGGTACACGTACCTCGACACCAGCGCCTCGTCGGCGATCACCCCGGCCACCTCCGGGGCCGCTCTGCCCAGTTACATGTCGTCCCCGCGCGGAACCAGCTACTACGCCATGCATGTGCAAGGCTACTACTCGACCTATGCGGCCCTCGCGGTTTGGCTCAACAAGGCCACGTTTGCCGGGACGACAGGCACCTACGACGCCAGCGCCTACAAGGGCATCACGTTCTGGGCCAAGGGCAACGGCAATGGTGGCGGCTTCAATGCGATCGGGCAGATGGCCTCGACGGAGATGGTGAAGTACGGGGGGCTTTGCACGGCAACCAGCTGTGCGGGCGACTACTACACCCTCACGGGACTGTCGAGCACGACCTGGAAACAGTACACGGTTCCTTTCACCTCCCTCACGGGCGGAACCGTCACGCCTTTCGATCCAACTTCGACCTGGAGCTTCGAATTCCAATTCTACTCTACAACCAGCCTGGCCGGGGTCGCATTCGATCTCTGGATCGACGACCTGAGCTTCTACTAACCCACTAACTGCCACGCATGGCGGATCAGTTTCGCCCCCTACTCTGGAGAAAACCTTGGCCAAACTAATCAATTCCTTCCTTGCACAGACAGGCCTCGTGCTTGTCTCCTCTCTCATCCTGGGCGTCGGTTGTGGCGGTGGAAAAAGCTCTGGGACGGATGGGGCCACCAACACCAACACCAACACCAACACCGGGATCATGGCGCCTGATGCGGCGGAGGACCGTCCCGTAGTGCCGAGCGACGGCGCCCGGGGCGGTCAGATAGGGACTGGGGGCGCCATCGGGACCGGGGGTGTCGTGGGGAGCGGCGGCGCGATCGGGACCGGCGGTGCCGTGGGGACTGGCGGCGTGATCCATACCGGTGGCGCGATCGGGACTGCTGGCGTGGCGGTCGACGCCGCTGTCGATCGACCACTGTCCACCGGCGGCGCGCTGGGCACCGGCGGTGCGCTGGGCACCGGCGGCGCGCTGGGCACCGGCGGCGCGCTGGGCACCGGCGGCGTCGTGGGCACCGGCGGCAGCGGCACAGGTGGGATCAGCTATCCCTCCACCTGTGGGCACCCCGGCCAGCCC
>Ga0335069_10012203_pt1 | contig 12095 bp, 10 predicted proteins | sample Lox_Sample_11_FD_206714 | JGI IMG/M metagenome (GOLD analysis project Ga0335069, IMG submission 206714) | Soil microbial communities from Loxahatchee National Wildlife Refuge, Florida, United States - Lox_Sample_1.1 | ecosystem: Environmental > Terrestrial > Soil > Wetlands | place: USA...
CCCGGTCAGACCAAGGTGATCCAGCACGTGCGTATCGTGAATCAGGTTCCAGAAGTTGAAATGCAACAGGTAAAGGCAGTAGCTCGCCTCGCCGACGAACACCAGCGGCCGAATCCCCAGCGCATGCGACAGCACATTCCTTCCCGACAACCCCAGAATGATGCACCCGAACAGCGGCATCAGCAGGCCGTCGTGAATCACAGCATAAGGAATCTTGCCGCCCAGCCACAGCAGGATAAACGTCGCCGTGAAGCCTCCTGCGCCCAGCCACAACCGCATACGCGCATCCCGCGGAATCAGCTCGTCCAGCTCCGCCAGCACCACGCCGAAGACGAAGCTCATCAGGTGCGGCAGCGGCGTAAACTTCAGCGCCTGCAGCCACGGCCCCGTCGAAAAGCGGTCAGGGTGCGCAATGCCGTCGGGGCGCAAGATCACATACAGCGTCCCCGGAATCAGCCCGCACAGCCAGATCACGCCCAGGCGCCACAGGATCGGACCTTTCCGCGCCGGACGCTTCCACCGCGCCAGGAACGGAAAGATCAGGTAGAAGAAGGCCTCCGCCGACATGGTCCACGCCGGCGTGTTCAGAAACGTCGCAATCTCCGGAATCCACCCCTGCAGCAGCAGCGGCGACAGCACCATGCCCGCCCAGAACATCGCGTGCGAATGCGTCGCGTACTCCTGCGGCACCATGCGCCACGCCATCAACAGGCTAAGCAGGTAGATGGGATACAGCCGCGTGATCCGCGCCTTGTAAAACCGCACCGTGTCCAGCAGCCCGGCCCGCGCCCGCCGGCCATAGTTGTAACCCAGCACGTACCCCGAGAGCAGGATGAAGTAACTCACCGAGGCGTATCCGGCATTTACCACCGGCGCCAGGATGCCGAACCACTGGGGATTGGAGAAATGAAAGAATACGATGTTGACCGCCGCAAAGGTGCGCAGGCCTGTCAACGCGTTCAGCCGGTCTGGCTTGCGCATCTCCACCACGTATTTAGACGTCTCCGCGGACTTTCGCGATACCGAAGAAGATTGCCCGGCCGCTTCTGACCCCTGAACCCTGATCCCTGATCCCTGTTACGCCGTGACCAGCGATCCCACCTTCTCCCCCATCACCACCCGCTTGATATTTCCCGGCTGGTTCATGTTGAAGATGATCATAGGCAGGTTGTTGTCCTTGCACAGGCTAACTGCGGTCAGGTCCATCACCTTCAGTCCCTGCTTCAGGATGTCCATGTAGGTGATCTCGTCGTACTTCACCGCGTCTTCCACCAGCTTGGGATCGGCGTTGTAAACACCCTCCACCTTGGTGCCCTTGAGCAGCACGTCGGCCTTGATCTCCATCGCCCGCAGGCTGGCCGCCGTATCGGTCGAGAAGAACGGATTGCCAATGCCGGCGGCAAAGATCACTACACGGCCTTTTTCGAGATGGCGCACCGCACGGCGGCGAATATAGGGCTCCGCGATCTGGTTCATGAACACCGCGGTCATCACCCGGCACTGCACCTCGCGCTGCTCCAACGCATCCTGCAGGGCGATGGCGTTGATGATGGTGGACAGCATGCCCATATTGTCGGCGCTGACGCGATCCATCTCCCTCGCCTGCTCGGCCACCCCGCGAAAGATGTTGCCGCCACCGACGACCAGCGCAATTTCGACGCCCAGCTCGTGCACATCGGCGATCTCCGCCGCGGTTTCCGCCACCTTGATGGCATCCAGACCAAACCCGCGCGGCCCCGCCAGAGCCTCACCCGAAAGCTTCAGAACTATCCGCTTGTACATGCCTTTTCGAGTATACCGGAGAGATCAGAGATCAGTGGTCAATGCACCGTTGTCAGGGGTCAGGAGAAAGGGATCACACGCACGCAAGGGCCGCTCCGACGAGCGGCCCTTGCGGATTACTGACCACTGACAACTGTTCTTACGCCGGGCTCGGCGACCCTTCCGGGAACCCCGATCCACCGCGGCTCTCCGGCTTCAGCACCTGCTGCCCGCCGCCGCTGCCGTCGCTCGGCGAGGCCAGAATCGAGCGCATCGGAGGCAGTTCCTTGCCCTCGATCAGCATCTTCACTTCTTCCGCATCGATGGTTTCTCGCTCCAGCAGCGCCGCCGAAATGCGGTGCATCGCGTCCTTGTGGCTGTCGATGATCGAGTAGGCCGACTGGTACGCCTCGTCGATCAGCCGCCGCACTTCCAGGTCGATCTGCCGCGCCGTCTCCTCGCTGAAGTCCCGGTGCTGCGCGATCTCGCGGCCCAGGAAAATCTGCTCTTCCTTCTTGCCGAAGGTCAGCGGCCCCAGCCGGCTCATGCCGTACTCGCACACCATGCGCCGCGCCAGGTCCGTCGCCGTCTCAATGTCCGAGCCCGCGCCCGTCGACATCTGGTTGAGGAAGATCTCCTCCGCCACACGTCCGCCGTACGCCGTCGCCAGCCGCGTCTCCAGGTACTCACGCGTGTAGTTGTGCCGGTCGTCCGGCAGGTACACGGTCACGCCCAGCGCCATGCCGCGGGGAATAATCGTTACCTTGTGGATCGGGTCCGAGTGTGCCCGCAGGAATGACACCAGCGCATGCCCCGCCTCGTGATACGCGGTCACCCGCTTTTCCTCGTCGGTCAGCAGCATGCTCTTGCGCTCCGCGCCCATCAGCACCTTGTCCTTGGCCAGCTCGAAGTCGTACATGGTGACCTGCTTGCGATTCAGGCGCGCGCCGTTCAGCGCCGCCTCGTTCACCATGTTGGCCAGGTCGGCCCCGGAGAAACCCGGTGTCCCGCGGGCGAGTACGTTGAGGTTCACATCGTCCGCGATCGGCACCTTCTTCACGTGCACGCGCAGCACTTCCTCGCGCCCGCGCACGTCCGGCAGACCCACTACCACGCGCCGGTCAAAGCGTCCCGGCCGAAGCAGCGCCGGATCCAGCACGTCCGGCCGGTTGGTGGCCGCCACCAGGATCACCCCGTCGTTCGATTCAAACCCGTCCATCTCGACGAGCAACTGGTTCAGCGTCTGTTCGCGCTCGTCGTGTCCGCCGCCCAGACCGGCGCCGCGATGACGTCCCACCGCGTCGATTTCGTCGATGAAGATGATGCACGGCGCGTTCTTCTTGCCCTGCTCGAACAGATCGCGCACGCGGCTCGCGCCCACGCCCACGAACATCTCCACAAAGTCCGAGCCCGAGATCGAGAAGAACGGCACGTTGGCCTCGCCCGCCACGGCACGCGCCAGCAAGGTCTTGCCGGTTCCCGGAGGTCCGACCAGCAGCACGCCCTTGGGAATCCGCCCGCCCAGTTTCTGGAACTTCTGCGGCTCCCTCAGGTACTCGATGATCTCCTTCAGCTCTTCCTTGGCCTCGTCCACGCCCGCCACGTCCTTGAACGTGACCTTCTTCTGCTGCATGCTCAGCAGCCGCGCGCGGCTTTTGCCGAAACTCAGCGCCTTGTTGCCGCCACTCTGCATCTGCCGCAGCATGAAGAACCAGATCGCCCCGATCAGCACGAACGGCCCCACGTTGAACAGGATGGGCAGAAGCATGTTGCTCTGCGGCTCCTTGATCGAAAACGAGACCTTGTTGGAGCGCAGTTCCTTGGTCAGGCTGTCCACAGTCCCGCTCGCGATCGTGGTGTGGAACTCGTCCTTTGCGCCCTTCAGGTGGCCATGCACCTCGGTGCCCTGGATGACCGCATCCTGTACCTGTCCGGCGTCGATCTTGTCCAGCAGTTCGGAGTAGCCGATATCCGCGGTCTTGTTCATCCCTGTGCTCTTCGACACCACTGCCCACAGCATCATCAGGCAGATCAGGATAAAGACCCAGAACATGATCGTTTTTACGGTTGAATTCACCAGGACTCCTCTTCTTTTCGGCGGTGGCTCCGCTGAAGACCTCTAGCCGCTCCGCTTCATCCTTAAGACGCGGCGTCCCCCCATTCGGTCACAGAAACTTCCCCTGAATCGAACGAATACAATACAGCGCCGCCGCCCGAATGAGCAGCAACACGATTGTACTCCCTGTCTTGAGGAACTTGCACCCTCCAATCGCCGGAGAGTTACGGCGTTCCTTCGCCATGATCTCCCGGACGCGGGCAGACATTCATCGGCACTTCTTCAGCCTGCGCCTCCCCGCTCGCCTCCTCGATCCTCCATCGGCGCCACCGTCACCCGGATGCCCCCCTCTGCCTCCACCGCAACCCCCTTCATCCACACGATTTGCCCCTTCCACTCCAGCACCGGCCAGCGCGCCCGTTCCGCCCCGGATACCTTCATCCGCTCCAGAACCTCTTTCACCTTCCGCGGCCCGCTCGAGTGCCGCAGCCGGACCTGGTCTCCCGCCTTCCAGGTCCGCAGAATGGCCGCACCTCCCTCAACCCCCTCCGTCTTGACCCGAAGCCCGAAACCTGCCGCCTCCACCTCGTCCGGCACCGGAACCTCCACGGCCAACGGCCCGTCCGATGCCTCGGCCGCGGCCCCCAGAATTGACAGCCGCACCTCCCGATGCGTCCGTTCCCCTCGCAGACCCCCTGCGAGCTCGCATTTCTGCCCGGCCCGCCCGCTCAGTGCCAGGTCCCGCAGAGCCTCCGTCCCGGCAAAATCCACCGTCGCCCCAATGCCCTCCACCGCATGCCGCACCACCCGCCTCTGCAGGGCAGCCGCAAGCCCCGCCAGCCGCGACACGTCCAGCGCCACGCCTTCCGCCCCCGCACGGCCGCCGCCCCGCACCGGCCGGCCCACCAGCATCACCTGCGGCGCCACCCGCGCCACCTCCGCCGCCCACCAGGTTTCCTCGTCCCGCGCCAGCTCCGCCATCTGCGCCAAATGCTCCCTCAGCTTTGGATTCCACCCCTCCAGCAGCGGCAGCAACTCATGCCGGATGCGGTTCCGCGTAAACGTCAGGTGACGGTTCGACGAGTCCTCCCGCCACTCCTGCCCCAGCGCCCTCAGATACGCTTCCACTTCGGCCCGCCGCACGCCCAGCAACGGCCGGATGATCAGGCCATGGGATCGCATGCCATCGGGGCGTCCCTCGGCAAGCTCCACCACCGGGTGGATCCCCGCCATCCCCTCCGTCCATGCCCCACGCAGCACCTTCGCCAGCACCGTCTCCGCCTGGTCGTCCAGCGTGTGCGCCGTAGCCACCGCATCCACCGCGCCCGTCTCCATCAACTCCCGAAACCACGCATAGCGCAGCCGCCGCGCCGCCTCCTCGATGGTCTCCGCCGGCTTTCCCGGCAGCCCCGCCGCCTCCGCCCTGGTATCGATTCGCTTCTCGTGAAACGGCAGATCCAGCCGCGCCGCCAGCGCCCGCACGAATTCCAGGTCCCCGTCCGCCTCCGCCCCGCGAAGCCCATGATGCAGATGCGCCACGTGCAGCACCAGCCCCAGTTCGCCGGCGCGCTCGGCCAGCGCCCGCAGCAGCGCCACCGAGTCCGCCCCGCCCGACACACCGACAGCAAGGCGCAGCCCGGGCCTGAGCCGCGCGAGATCCAGGTGAAGTGTCGTCTTGATGCTCACCCCAGAAATGATAGGCCGTCTCTACGCGGCCGTGCGGGCTTCATCCGGGGTCACTTCCCTTCTGCCGCGCACACAAAGCTGTCTGCCCGATTCGGATCGCCGCTCCCCTTGTACTTCGCCGTCTGCGGATATGGGCACAGAAGCCGAGTCATCGCCGGCGCACCCTGCGGACTGCCTGCTACCGCCTTGCCGGCAATGAGCGTGCCGGGGGCGGTCCCCTTTTCCACCCACTGCTCCAGGGCGGTGCGCGCATTGCGCTGCGGATCATCGGACGGCCAGGTGCCCGACTGCCCGATCATGTCCGCCCCGGGGCCCCCCTCGCAATGCTGCACACCGGGCATCATGTAGAGCCTCACAAACGCATCTGCCTCCGCCCGTCCGCTCTTCGCCACAACTTCGTCGTAATAACCCACCGTGCTCAGCGCCGGAATCGCCGGGTCGTTCCATCCGTGGTAGAGAATCAGCTTCCCTCCGCGCGCCCGAAATACGCTCAGGTCTGGGTTCACCGCATCCAGCGCCGCCGCCGTCTTCTCCTTTGCGTCGCGCCAACTGCTCTCCATCGTGAACGTCCTGTAGTCCCAGTCAGACTTGCCATACACCATGTCGGAAAAGTAGCCGTTCCCGAAATACGCCATCAGGCTCTTGACCGGAGCAGGGCCGGTGATCCAGACTCCCCATCCGCCCTGGCCTTCCTCGGCGCCCGGCAGATACCCCGGAAAGATCGTTTTTCCGTGCGAGTCCCGCAGACCGCCGTAAATCGCCTTCAGCGCAGTCACCTGCGCCGCCGTGAGGCAGTCGTTCGTGTCCTCATTGCCCTTGCATTGGATCGTGGCGGGATCGAACCGGCACTGCCGAGGATCGTTGAGGATCCCGTCCTTCAGCCCGTCCAACTCATCGCACGCCGCCACCACCGCGTTCGCCAGCGCCGGAATCTTCGCCTGGGGAATAAAACTTCCCGGCGTCGCGGTGAGCGCCTGCGTGTCCACCACCGACGACGCCAGCAGCCCCGTCCAGTTGTTCGCCGGCGCACCCGCAAGAATTCCGTCGTAATCGCCCGGATACCGCTCGGCCTCCATCAGCGCCTCCCGTCCGCCGTCCGAGCAGCCGGCGAAATACGCGCGCCGCGCGCCCGTCCCGTAGAACTGCTGCACCTCGGCCTTGGCAACGCGCGTCATCTCGTGGATGCCACGATGCCCGAAGTCGGCCACCTTCTCCGGATGGCCCAGCGCCCACGTCGCATCGATCGGTGTTCCGGTATGCCCCGTATCCGTCGCCACAGCCGCGTAGCCCTTCGCAATCGCCGCTCCCAGCTCGAAGTAGTCGATCAGCCCCGCGAAGCCTCCGTTGCCCAGCCCCTGCAGCTTCCCGTTCCATCCCGCAAGCGGCATCCAGACCTCGAGCACGATGTCGGAGTCCGCCGAGGGCCGCGCATGTGCCACGATCCGGCAGAATGCAGGCAGCTTTTTGTAGAACGCGGAGATGTCGGCCCCAGTAAAGGCCTGTGGCGGCCCCACAAATGTTCCCGCGGCCACTGAGTTGGCCACAGTGATGCTCGCGTTGGGAATTGCGAGTGCGGCAAGCTTTTCGCAGTGATCGCCGGTTACCTGACCCGAACTGGCGGACTGGCTGGTAGCGAGTGTTCCGCCGCCCACAAACTGCAGTGCGGCGAACGCCAGAGAAACAACCAGAACCCGAAACGAGATGCGCATTGGGCACATCCTTGATTTGAAGTGCGACCATTCTAGTGGACGACACCGGGATTTGGGGACCGCATCAGGATTGCATCTGGTAATGCGCACGGGCCAATTATCATCGCCCCATGTCAGAGACCGGAATCCAGACCCGCCGCGCGACCCTTGCCGACGCCGCCCTCATCGCATCCCACCGGCGCGCCATGTTTGAAGCCATGGGTTCCGCCGTCCCCGGCGTGCTCGACGAGATGACCCGCAACTTCGAGCCATGGCTCCTTCCCCGCCTGGCCGACGGGCGCTACACCGGCTGGATCACCACCCACGAAGACCGCCCCATCGCCTCGGCCGGCCTGCTCATCCTCGACTGGCCGCCGCACCCGCGCGACCCCGCCGGCACCGAGCGCGCCTACATCCTCAACGTTTACGCCGATCCAGACTATCGCCGCCGCGGCCTGGCGCGTACACTCGTCGGTCTCTGCCTCGCCGAAGCCAGCCGCCGCAACATCCGCATTACATCCCTGCACGCGTCCGACGAGGGCCGTCCCCTCTACGAAAAGCAAGGCTTCACCGCCTCCAACGAAATGCTGTTTGTCGCCCCACCCACCCAATCGTTCACTCCTTCACCCGTGCAGGCATGCACGGTCTCGGCCCCGGAACCCTGAACCCTGTATACTTCCCCCTAGTTATGCAAGTCTTTGCCATTCTCCCCGCAGCCGGGCTGGGTACACGCATGGCGGGGTCGCAGCCAAAGCAATTCCTCTCCCTCGGCGGCATCCCCATCCTCATTCATTCCCTGCGCGCCTTTGCCGCCGTTCCCCGCATCACCCAGATCTGCGTCGCCGTCCGCAAGACCGAGATGGAGCGCTTGCAGGCCCAGATCGCCGAATACGACGGCGGATTCGCTTCCCGGGTGCAGGTGGTCGAAGGCGGTGACAACCGCCAGGAATCCGTCGCCCACGCTCTCGCCGCCCTTCCCGCCGAAGGGGACGACATCGTCCTCGTCCATGACGCCGTCCGCCCCCTCATTGACTCCGCCACCATCGAGCGCACCATCGACGCCGTCCAGCAGCACGGAGCCGCCATCGTCGGCCTCCCCGCCGTCGACACCATCAAGCAGGTCGAACGAACCGCCCACGGCGCCCTCATTACCAGCACCATCCCCCGCGAATTCGTCGTGCTCGCCCAGACGCCCCAGGGATTCCGCTTCGGTATCCTCCAGTCTGCCTTCGCCGAGGCCACCGCCGACGGCTTCGTGGGCACCGATGAGGCTTCCGTCGTCGAGCGGGCCGGACACCCCGTTGCCGTTGTCCCCGGCTCGCACGCTAATCTGAAGATCACGCAGCAAGGCGACCTGGAACTGGCAGAGTTCTACCTTACCCAGCGCGCCCGCTAAGGGATCCCAGCGGTTTTCGCGCCGGTACCGCGTTCCACTTGGGCCTGGTTCGACCAGCGTCAAAAGGACCGAACATCAGCTTGGCTTCAAAACTCGCTGAAGAAGGCCCAGGCTTCCCGCTGTTTTGTGCCAGGGCACGAGTTTGCCCATGCCGCATTTGCCAAAGAGAATGAGAGCGGGATTTCGCACCCCACGAAATTGCCTCTCCATCCTGCCTCGATTTAGCTTTATCTTGAACTGGAGACCATGGACACTCGCATCGGATTCGGCTGGGACTCGCATGCATTCAAGAAGGGCGTGCCCCTGCGCATTGGCGGCATGACCATCGATCACCCCGAGGGCCTCGCCGGCCACTCTGACGGCGATGTGCTCCTGCACGCCGTCACTGACGCCCTCCTCGGCGCTGTCGCCGCCGGCGACATCGGCAGCTTCTTCCCTCCCGGCGACCCCCGCTGGAAGGACGCCGACTCCGCCATCTTCCTCCAATTGGCCCTTGAAGAGATCCAGCACGCCGGCTATCAGATCGTGAACGTCGACACCACTCTCGTCCTCGCCGCCCCCAAGATCGCCCCCATCGCCGGCGAGATGCGCGCCCGCGTCGCCGACCTGCTCGGCGTCGAGCTCAACCAGGTCAGCATCAAGGCCAAAACTCCAGAAGGCCTCGGCCTCGATCACGTGGCCCAGTGCCACGCCGTGGCCCTCGTCGAACGTGCCCTCGATGAAGAAGACCTGCGCAGCATGTCCGCCGTCATCGAATCCCAGCGCCAACTCGAAGACGTGGTCGATGACCTTCTTGCCTCCGTCCACGGTTTACCCAAAAAACGCACCGCCGCCCCCCTCTTCGACACCGAGGACATCACGTAAAAGCAGCGAGCAGGGAATAGGGAATAGGAAGCAGAGACAGGGAATAGGAAGTAGAGACAAAGGAACACAAGACCGGCGCAGCCCCTGCCCCCCTTGCTTATTCCCTATTCCCTGTTCCTTGTTCCCTATTCTCCTTTTCTATTGCGCTTACCTCCCGCTTCGCCGTACCTTGGGTGCGAACCTTCCATGTCATCCAGGAGTACCCATCTATGCCCGCCCTCGCCCTCGTGTTGCTGCAATCTCAGGCCGATATCGCCCGCGCCCAGGCGATGGTCCCGGCAGTGTTCGCCGGCATGTTCATCGTCGGACTCATCCTCCTTGCGCTGGTGATCATCCCCTTGTGGGTCATCTGCAAGAAGGCGGGCCTTTCCCCATGGCTGTCGCTGATCGTCCTGTTTCCGGGCTTCGGGATACTCATCCTCCTCTATGTCCTCGCCTTCGCGGAGTGGAAGGTCGCCCCTGCCGCACAGCCGGCATGGGCGCAGCCCTATCCCCCTATACGCCGCAAGGACCCGTGCCGCCCCAGGTGTGACAGGGGTCGGGCGACGGCGAATGGATCGATCCCAGGTTATCGATGGGCTTTTGCCCGCACCGGCGTGTCCGCCTGCTTCGTATCCTCCAGCGCCTGATCGATCGTTCGGTACAAATCATGTTCGAGATCCGTGACCTGGATGTACGGCGCGCCCTTCGAATGCGACGTCACAATGAAGACGGTGGGCGTATGCGTGACTCCGGTGCGGCGGCTGAGCTGGTTGTCGGCCTCCACCTCCGCGGCAAGCTTCCCCTGCGGATCCACGTTGAACGGGAGTCCGAGCCCATGACTGCGCGCAAAGTTCTGGGTGAACTCGTTGAGCGCCTGAACGGTGTACATGGACGACTGATTCGCGAACACGGCATCGCGATAGGTGTCGCCCAGGCCGTGCCCTTGCTGGTCGAACCAGCGCGCGAAGGTCGCGGCCTGTCGGCTCCAGGGATGAATCGGGATCAGCATATCGTGCCGGATCCAGGGAATCTTGTACTTTTCGGCGGCGGCTTTCAAAGTCTGATTGGCATGCGCGCAGGCGGGGCACTCGAGATCGTCAAACTCCACGATTGCGACTCTGGCCGCCCCAGGCGGATGCAGCGCCGAGCTGTCGAGCACCTTGACCGCCTGCTGCGCCAGGAGAGGACTCGCAACGGCAAGAAGAAGAGCGGCCGGCAAAATGGCGAGATTCACTGGATACGCCCCAACTCGAAACGGCAAAGAAACCCTCATGGCCTGCATTGTACCGGCCGCCTCCCGGCGCATGCCTTAAAATGATTCGCAAAGTCATGCGCTCCCTGATTGCATTGCTGGCAGTGGCGGGAATCGTCGTATCGTTCCTCGCTCTCCGCGTTCACTACTCGAACGAAACCGAGCCATGCGATATCAATGCGCATTGGGACTGCGGCGTCGTGAATCACAGCCCGTACGCCATGATCGGCCCGGTTCCGGTGGCCGCGCTCGGCATTGCGGGATATGCCCTGATCGGCGCGCTGGCTCTGCTGCGGCGGCGCATGCTGACGCTGGCCGCGTCCGCGGCCGGGCTCGCTTTCGCGCTCTACCTCAGCCACATCGAGAAGGACGTGCTGATGGTCTGGTGCCTCTACTGCGTGATCTCGCAGGGACTCATCCTGGTCCTGACACTCTGTACGGCGGGCTGGGCGTGGGCCGGCCGCACGGCGCGTCCTTAGAAACCCGCCGGCCAGATGCGGACACGCCAACGGAACGAGCGGCCAGGCTGGTAGCATCGAAGAGGAAGATTCTCTCGCAATGTCTCAAGAAAACCCGCACACGCCCCGCGTCCGTTTTGCTCCTTCGCCCACCGGGTTCCTCCACGTCGGCAGCGCCCGCACCTTCATCTTCAACTGGCTCTACGCGCGACACAACAACGGAACCATGGTCCTGCGCCTCGACGACACCGATGTCGAGCGCAACACCGATGCCAGCGTGCAGTCCATCTTCGAGGGCCTGCGCTGGCTCGGCCTCAACTGGGACGAGGAATACAAGCAGTCCGAGCGCCTGGCGCTGCACCGCTCCGCCGCTCACGCCATCTTTGAAAAAGGCCTCGCCTACCGCGACTTCACCCCCGCCCATGCCGCCGAAGGCGAAGCCTCCTCCGCCCAGGGCGCCTGGCTCTTCAATCCCGGCATGCGCGAGCTGAGCCGCGAGGAGAGCGACCGCCGCGCAGCCCAGGGCGAGCCCTTCGCCCTGCGCTATCGCGTCCCCCGCGGAGACGGCCGTGTCCTCCAATTCACCGATGCCGTCTATGGCCAGCAGTCCAAGCTCGCCGACGAAGTCGAAGACTTCGCCCTCCTGCGTTCCGACGGCAACCCCACCTACCACCACGCATCCTGCGTCGACGACGCCGATCTCCGCATCAGCCACATCATCCGCGGCCAGGATCACCTCACCAACACCTTCAAGCATCTGCTTATCTTCGAGGCACTCGGCGTCGATGCACCCCAGTTTGCCCACCTGCCCCTGCTCGTCGCCCCCGACGGCGCCAAGCTCTCCAAGCGCAAGCACGGGCCTGTCGTCAGCGTGACCACCTATCGCGACGCCGGCTTCCTCCCCGATGCCTTCATCAACTTCCTCTGCCTCCTCGGCTGGTCGCCCAAAAAC
>Ga0335069_10012204_pt1 | contig 12095 bp, 11 predicted proteins | sample Lox_Sample_11_FD_206714 | JGI IMG/M metagenome (GOLD analysis project Ga0335069, IMG submission 206714) | Soil microbial communities from Loxahatchee National Wildlife Refuge, Florida, United States - Lox_Sample_1.1 | ecosystem: Environmental > Terrestrial > Soil > Wetlands | place: USA...
CCCTCGCCCCCCGTCTTCGGGGGGAGAGGGTAGGGTGAGGGGGGCGGCTCAGCCGGTGGGATGTCCGGCGACCGGCGCACCGCGGCAGTCGGGCTATGCGGCAACGATCAGCGCGAGTGTCGTGGCGACCAGAGCCGGCTTGTCCTCGCCCTCGATCTCGATCGCATTTTCGGTCTTGATCAGCCAGCGCCCGCCGCCGCGGTCCTCGACCGCCACCAGGGCGATGCGGTTGCGGATACGGGCCCCGGCGCGCACCGGGGCGATGAAGCGCACCCGGTCCAATCCGTAATTGAGGATCTGCGGCGCGCCCAGGCGGTCGATCCACACCTCATAGGCCGTGGGCGCGATCAGCGCCAGCAGCAGGTAGCCGTGCGCGATCGTGGACCCGAGCGGGCTTTGGCGCGCCCGCTCGGCGTCGACATGGATCCACTGCCGGTCGCCCGTGCACTCGGCGAATTGGTCGATCTGCCGCTGGCTGACCGTCGTCCAGCTGGACGTGCCCAGCTCGCTGCCCACGCGGCGGGCGAGCGCCTCGATGGTCTGCGGGGGCCGCTCCGCCGGGATCAGACCCGCTCCAGCAGCATCGAGATGCCCTGGCCGACGCCGATGCACATGGTGGTGATGGCGTAGCGGCCCTTGCGCTTCTCGAGCTCGCGCGTGGCCGTGGTCACGAGCCGGGCACCGCTCATGCCGAGCGGATGGCCCAGCGCGATCGCTCCGCCGTTCGGGTTCACGTTCTCGGCGTCGTCGGGCAGGCCCAGCATCCGCAGGACCGCAAGCCCCTGGGCCGCGAACGCCTCGTTGAGCTCGATCACGTCGATCTTCTTGATGTCGATGCCCGTCTTTTCGAGGAGCTTCTTCGTCGACGGTGCCGGGCCGATGCCCATGATGCGCGGCGGAACGCCGGCGGTGGCCGCCGCCACCACGCGCGCCCGCGGCGTGAGGCCGTGGCGCCTGGCCGCGGCCTCCGATGCGACGATGACGGCACAGGCACCGTCGTTCACACCCGAGGCGTTGCCGGCCGTGACCGTGCCGCCTTTGCGGAAGGGTGTCGGGAGCTTCGCCAGCGCCTCGAGGCTGGTGTCGCGCGGGTGCTCGTCGCGGTCGACGATCACGGGGTCGCCTTTGCGCTGCGGGATCGACACCGGCACGATCTCCTCGGCGAAGCGGCCGGATTTGATCGCGGCGATCGCGCGCTGCTGGCTGCGCAGCGCGAACTTGTCCTGGTCGGCGCGGCTGACCTGGAACTCCTCGGCCACGTTCTCGGCCGTTTCGGGCATGCCGTCGGTGCCGTATTTCTCGTGCATCAGCTTGTTGACGAAGCGCCAGCCGATCGTCGTGTCGAAGATCTCGGCCTTGCGCGAGAACGGGGTGTCCGCCTTGCCCATGACGAACGGCGCCCGGCTCATGCTCTCGACCCCGCCGGCCAGCATGAAGTCGGTCTCGCCGGCCTTGATCGCGCGCGCCGAGATGCCGATCGCCTCCATGCCCGAGCCGCACAGCCGGTTGACCGTGGCCCCGGACACCGTCTCGGGAAGGCCCGCCAGCAGCAGCGACATGCGGGCCACGTTGCGGTTGTCCTCGCCCGCCTGGTTGACGCAGCCCATGACCACGTCGTCGAGCGCGGCCCAGTCGACCTTGGCGTTGCGCGCCATCAGGGCCTTGATCGGCACGGTCAGCAGGTCGTCGGGACGGACGGAAGAGAGGGCACCGGCGTAGCGGCCGATAGCCGTGCGGGCAGCGTCACAGATGAAGGCGTCGGTCATGGGGAGATCTCGGAGTGGAGTGACTGTGAGGCTCGCACCGTACCATAGGCGGCGGTCCGGGCCTATCTGGCCCCCTTGCGTCTACGCACGGGCATCCGTGGCAGACGACGGCTAGGCGGCGAGCAGGCGCCGAGCCTCGGGCCAGCTTCGGGCCCCGAAGGTGGCAAGATCGGCGGTGAGGTCAGCCGGGCACCAGTCGCGGAATTGCGGCTTGTAGGTCGGCCGCGCCTTGATGCGCTCGTACCAGTCCGCCAGCCGCGGGCGCGACGCCGTCCACATCTCCGACATGCTCATCATGTCGAGGCGCGTGACGTAGGGCGTCAGGGCGATATCGGCGAGCGAAAACGCATCGCCCGCGAGCCAGCATCGCGTCGCGAGCGCATCCTCCATCTTCTGCAGATACGCGTCGTAGAGGCGCAATGACTTGTCGATGCCGGGCGCGGCGAGGCCGAGTCGCACGATTTCTTTCTTGCGCTCGTGCCAACCCGCCGTCACCGAAATCGGCGGCGTGCTCGCAAGGAATCTTGCCACGCCCTCCGGGCCGAGGCGTGAGACGGTGTGGCGATGCGAGCAGGCGAAGGTGATTTCACCGCAGGCAGGATGCAGCAATTCGTCGACCGCCTTGGTCCACTGCCGCATCTCCGCGCGGGCGACGGGCGTCGCGGGCTTCAGCGGCGGATCAGGGAAGACTTCGTCGATGTATTCACAGATGACGGTCGACTCGACGATGACGTGCCCGTCGTGGACGAGTGTCGGCACGACAGCCTTGGGATTGATCCTCAGATAGGCGGGATCGAATTGCTCGCCCTTGAGAATGTCGATGTAATGGCCCGTCCATTCGACGCCCTTCTCCGCCAGCGCGAAGCGCACCTTCGCGGCGCAGACCGAAGAGCCGTGATGATAGAGTTCGATCATCGGGTCTTATCCGGAGCTGGAGCTTATGTCCGCGGCGACCGGCGCGGACAGCGGGACGAGGCGGCCAAGAATCTAACATCCGTGTGTTTCGCAGCAAAGTGACGCGCGCGCTGCGTCATTCAGATCAGCCGTAACCTCTCCCATGGCAGGTCCTTCCCTTGGATCAGCGGTCTGTTTCAGCCGGCGCGTTTGTTGTATAGTCAAACAAACGGCCGATACACCGTAACAGGGGAGGGGATCGATGAAACGGGCTTTGCTGGCGGCTTGCGTGAGCGCAGCGGTACTGGGGATGGCCGGCGTTTCCGCGCAGGCGCAGGACAAGACGGTCGAGCTCAAGTTCAGCTACTGGGTGCCGCCGGTCCATCCGCTGATCCCCTCGACCCAGCAATGGGCCGATGACGTCGCCAAGGCGTCCAACGGCTCGATCAAGATCACGATCTTCCCGTCCGAGCAGCTCGGCAAGGCGTTCGACCATTACGACATGGCGCGCGACGGGATTTCCGATCTGACCTATGTCAGCCCCGGCTATCAGCCGGGCCGCTTTCCGCTGTTCGCGGGTGCCGGTCTACCCTTCCTGCTGACGAATGCGAACGGGGGCTCGCGCGGCGTGGACGAGTGGTATCGCAAATACGCCGGCCGCGAGATGAAGGACGTCCATTTCTGCCTCGCGTTCGTACACGACCCGGGCGCCTTCCACTCGAAGAAGAAGATCGTGATGCCTGAGGACCTCAAGGGCATGAAGGTGCGGCCCGCCACCGGCACGATCGCGGCCCTGGTCTCCTCGCTCGGCGGCACCAACGTCCAGGCTTCGGCCCCTGAGGCGCGCGACGTGCTGGAGCGTGGCGTGGCGGATGCCATCACCTTCCCGTGGCGTTCGATGTTCCTGTTCCACATCGAGACGGCGGTGAAGTACCACATGGACGTGCCGCTCTACACGACGCCGTTCGTGTGGGTGATGAACCAGGGCAAGTACAACGCGTTGTCGGCGGCACAGAAGAAGGTCATCGACGACCACTGCACGACCGACTGGGCGGAGAAGGTGGCGGCTCCCTGGGGCGACTTCGAGGCCAGCGGCCGTGACATGATGAAAAAGCTGGCCGGTCATGAGGTCTATTCGCTGACCGCCGATCAGCTGGCCGCCTGGAAGAAGGCGGCAGCACCGTTGCGCGCCCAGTGGGACAACGACGTGAAGAAGCTCGGGCTCGATCCGAACGCGGTCATGGCCGAGCTCGAAGGCGACCTGAAGAAGGACAACGCCGCCTACTGATCGAGGCGCGGGGGGGCGGCGCCCAGGCCGCCCCTCGCGCTCTTCACCGCCGTGGCCACCAAGACCTACACGAACAGGCTGATCGACGGGATCGAGCTGACGGCGGCGATCTTCGTCGGCATCGTCGCGGCCGATACGTTCATTTCGGTCATCCTGCGCGATCTCTTCAGCTTCTCGATTCCGGACAGCTACGATTTCGGCCGGATGCTGCTTGGCATCCTCATCTATTGGGGGATCGCCGCCACGAGCTATCGCGGCACGCACATCACGGTCGATTTGATCTGGAGTGCCGCCGGCCCGCGCGCCAAGCGCTGGATCGACGTGTTCGCCACCCTGGTGCTGCTGTTCGTCGTCACCGTCCAGACCGTCATGCTGTTCGACAAGGTGATGACCACGCGCGCCGACCATGTCGAGACCTACGACCTCAACCTGCCGGTCTGGCCGTTCTTCGCGGTCGCGTGGCTCGGCGACGTGTCGGCGGTGATCCTGATCGCCGTGCGCACCTGGCGGCTGATCTTCCACCCCGAGCTGATGCGCGAGCCCAGCGCGAAGCCCGTCGAATGAGCACCAACGCCGTCGCCATCATGGGCTTTGTCTCGCTGTTCGCGCTGATCCTGCTGCGCGTCCCGGTGGGCATGGCGATGGGACTCGTGGGCGTCACCGGCTTCGGTTACCTCGTGGGCGGCGGGCCCGCCCTGAAGCTCGTCGGCCAGACCGCGATGCGCACGGTGACCGACTACACCTTCGGCATCATCCCGATGTTCCTCTTGATGGGGCAGTTCGCGTCGAACTCGGGCATGAGCCGCGAGCTGTTCCGGGCCGCGAACAGCTTCCTGGGGCACGTGCGCGGCGGCCTCGGTCTCGCCACGGTCGCCGCCTGCGGCGGCTTCGCCGCGATCTCGGGCTCGTCGGTCGCGACCGCGGCCACGTTCTCGACCATCGCCTATCCCGAGATGCGCCGCTACGGATATCCGCAGGCCTTCTCGACCGGCGTGATCGCCGCCGGCGGCACCTTGGGCGTCATGCTGCCGCCCTCGACCGTGCTCACGGTCTACGGGCTCATCACCCAGCAGGACATCGGCAAGCTGTTCATCGCCGGCATCCTGCCCGGGCTGCTCGCGGCCTCGATGTACATGACCACCATCGGCGTGATCGGCCTGGTGCGGCCGGGCTATCTTCCGACCGGCCCGCGCACGCCGTGGAGCGAGCGCCTGTCGGCCTTGCGCGATGTGTGGGCGACGTTGCTCCTGTTCATCTTCGTCATCGGCGGGCTCTATGGCGGCTGGTTCACGCCCACCGAGGCCTCGGGCATGGGCGCGGCCGGCGCGTTCCTCATCGGGATCGCGCGCCGGCGGCTGTCGCGGAAGGCGATCCGTGAGTCGCTGCTCGGTGCCACGCGCACCGCGGCCGCCGTGTTCACCGTCCTGATCGGGGCCCTGCTGTTCGGCTATTTCCTCACGGTCACGCAGACCCCGCAGAAGGTGACCGAGTTCCTGACCAGCCTCGGCCTCGGCCGCTACGGCGTGCTGGCGCTGATCATGGTCATGTACCTGGTGCTCGGCTGCCTGATGGACGCGATGGCGATGATCATCCTCACCATTCCGATCATCTTCCCGGTGATCACCACCCTGGGCTTCGATCCGATCTGGTTCGGCATCATCATCGTCATGACGGTCGAGCTCGGCCTCATCCACCCGCCGGTCGGCATGAACGTGTTCGTGATCAAGAGCGTGGTCGAGGACGTCAAGTTTTCGACCATCTTCAAGGGCGTGCTGCCATTCGTGGCGACCGACATCCTGCGGCTGATCATCCTGATCGCCTTCCCGATCATCGCCCTTTATCTCCCCTCTCGTATGTAGCGGGCGTATGCCGTAAATTTCGGGGCTACGCCGACACGAGGGGAAGCCGATGCCGCCGAAGACGAAGCCCGAGGAATTGCGAAGCCACCGCTGGTACGGGGTGCAGGATCTGCGCTCCTTCGGCCACCGCTCGCGCACCAAGCAGCAGGGCTTCACCGACCAGGACTACGCCGGCAAGCCGGTGATCGCGATCATCAACACCTGGAGCGAGGCCAATCCCTGCCATGCGCATTTCAAGATGCGCGCCGAGGAGGTGAAGCGCGGGATCTGGCAGGCGGGCGGCTTCCCGATGGAGATGCCGGCGATCTCGCTCGGCGAATCGCTGATGAAGCCGTCGACCATGATGTACCGCAACTTCCTGGCGATGGAGACCGAGGAGCTTTTGCGCGCCAATCCGGCCGACGGGGCGGTGCTGCTCGGCGGCTGCGACAAGACCGTGCCAGGCCTCCTCATGGGGGCCATCAGCATGAACATCCCGGCCATCTTCGTGCCGGCGGGTCCCATGTTGCGCGGCAACTGGCGCGGCAACACCTTGGGCAGCGGCACGGACACGTGGAAATACTGGGCCGAGAAGCGCGCCGGCAACCTCGACGACGAGGCATGGACCGAGATCGAGGACGGCATCGCGCGCTCGTTCGGCACCTGCATGGTCATGGGCACCGCCTCGACCATGGCGGCGGCGGCCGAGGCGCTCGGCATGAGCCTGCCGGGCGCGTCCTCGATTCCGGCCGCCGATTCCGCGCATGCGCGCATGGCCTCGATGTCCGGCCGGCGCATCGTCGAGATGGTGTGGCAGGATCTGAAGCCGAGCGACATCTGCACGACGAAGGCGTTCGAGAACGCGGTGCGCGTGGCCATGTCGCTCGGCGGCTCGACCAACGCCATCGTCCACCTGATCGCGATGGCGGGCCGCGCCGGTGCCGCCCTCGACCTCGACAAGTTCGATGCGCTCTCGCGCAGCACGCCCCATCTCGGCAACATCCGCCCGGCCGGCAAGTACCTCATGGAAGATTTCTATTATGCCGGGGGCTTGCGCGCGCTGATGGCGCGCCTGGCGGACCTCCTCAATCGCGATTGCATCACGGTGAGCGGCAAGACCATCCGCGAAAACGTGGAGGGTGCCGGGGTCTACAACGACGACGTGATCCGGCCGCGCAACGAGCCGTTGAATTCCGAGGGCGGGCTCGCCGTGCTGCGCGGCAATCTCTGCCCCAACGGCGCCGTGATCAAGCCCGCGGCCATGGAGCCGCAGTTCCTGAAGCACACCGGGCGCGCCATCGTGTTCAAGAACTACAACGACATGGCCGCGCGCATCGACGATCCGAACCTGCCCGCGACCAAGGATTCGGTGCTGGTGCTGCAGAACGGCGGGCCGCTGGGGGCGCCCGGCATGCCCGAATGGGGCCAGCTGCCGATCCCCAAGAAGCTCCTGCAGCAGGGCGTGCGCGACATGGTGCGCATCTCGGATTCGCGCATGAGCGGCACCAGCTACGGCGCCTGCGTGCTGCATGTGGCCCCCGAATCCTATGTCGGCGGGCCGCTGGCGCTGGTGAAGGACGGGGACATGATCGAGCTCGACGTGCCCGGCCGCAAGCTCACGCTCAAGATCGACGACGCGGAGCTCCAGCGCCGCCGTGCGGCGTGGACGGCGCCGCCGCCGCACTACACGCGCGGCTACGGCCAGCTGCACGCGCAGCACGTCCTGCAGGCGGACAAAGGCTGCGACTTCGACTTCCTGCAGCGCGGCGCCCCCACCCCGGATCCCGAAATCCATTGAGAGCCGATCAGGCGGTAGAGATTTTGAGCCGTCATCGCGAGCGCAGCGAAGCGATCCAGGGCGCGTGCCATAGCTCCTGGACTGCTTCGCGGAGCCTGTCCTCGGGCCGGCCTTCGGCCGGACCCGTGGGCTCGCAGTGACGGAACCTTCCATGGAGCTGCGCTGGATCGGTCCTGTCGAGCGCTTCGCCGGCCGGCCCTCGGCCCCGTACATCCTGGGGGCGATCGGCTTCGCGAGCTCTTCGTTCCTGCCGATCCCGCCGGATATCCTCCTGGTGCCGATGGCGGTCATGCTGCCGGATCGGATCTGGCGGCTGACCTGGATCTGCACCGTCACGACCGCACTGGGGGCCCTGGCCGGTTACGCCATCGGCGCCGAGTTCTGGGACCTGATCGGCCAGCGGATGGTCGAGCTCTACGGCTGGACCGAGCAGTTCCAGGCCTTCCAGAGGGTGTTCGCCGAATGGGGCCTGTGGATCATCGTCCTCAAGGCGTTCACGCCCATCCCGTTCAAGATCGCCGCCATCGCGGCCGGCCTCGCCCGGATGGACCTCCTGACCTTCACGCTCGCCTCGTTCGCGAGCCGCGCGCTGCATTTCGTCCTCATGGCGCTTCTGCTCATCTGGCTTGGGCCGCGCGCCCAGGAAGCCATCCGCAAATACGAGACGCGCACCGCCGTGGTCGGCGGCGTGGCGGTGGCGGTGACCGTCATCTACGTGAGCCTGCACTAGCGCCCATCCGATTTGCGCGATTGCGACAGCCGCAGCGACCCCGGCCCGGTACCCGTGCCCTTGAGTCTAAAAGCCGGTCGGAGGGGCAAATGACGGGCGTGTGTCGACAGGCGTGGTGTGCGCTGCTTTTGGCGAGCGCGGCGTTCGCAATGTCCGCCGGCGGCGCGGCCGCGGCCGGCACGATCGACAGGATGCGCGCCGAGCAGACGATCCGCATCGCCTATCGCGAGGATGCGCCGCCCTTTTCCTACAAGGCAGCCGACCGCACCGAGCCCGTGGGCTACATGGTCGATTTGTGCCGGGCCGTCGCCGCGAAGCTGGCCGACCAGCTTCGCCTGCCGTCGCTGAAGGCGACCTATGTCGCGGTCACCGCGGCCAACCGCTTCGACGCGATCGAAAAGGGCCAGGCGGACCTTCTCTGCGAGCCCACGAGCGTCACGTTGGCGCGCCGCGCGCAGGTCGATTTCTCGATCGCTACGTTCGTCGACGGCGCCAGTCTGCTGACGCGCAACACCGGCCTTAAGAACCTGCAGGCCATGGCCGGCCACAAGATCGGCGTCCTCAGCGGCACGACGACCGAGGACTCGCTGCGCAGCACCCTCAAGGACCAGGGCATAGCGGCCCAGGTCGTTCCGGCGAAGACGCACGACGAAGGCCTGGCGATGCTCGATGCCGGCAAGGTCCAGGCCTACTTCGCCGACCACTCGATCCTGGTTTTCCTGCTCGCCTCCAGCAAGGCGCCGGAGAAGCTGGCGATCGCCGACAACTACCTGACGGTCGAGCCTTATGCGCTCGCGCTTCCCCGCGGCGACGAGGAGTTCCGGCTCGCGGTCGACACGGCTCTCAGCCACATCTACCGCAGCAAGGACATCGACGCGATCTTCCAGCACACCTTCGCCGGCCGGGCGAGGCCGACCCAGATGCTGAAGGCGCTTTATCTGTTATCGGCGCTGCCCGACTGACGCGTCACCACGCCTTGGCGCCGGCCAGCGCCGCGATCCCGGCCTTCGCGACCTCGCGGTCCTGTTCGCCCGTGCCGGAGCCGACGCCGACCGCACCGATGACGTGACCGTCGACCACGATGGGCAGGCCGCCCGGCAGGTTGATGAACCCGCCCTGGGTCGCGATCCCGAGCTTGATGCCGATCGGGTCCTCGACCGTTCCGGTCGGCATCCGCAAGCTGGCCGCGGTGCGCGCCTTGGCGTTGGAGGAGTCGATGCTCTGCACGCGGGCGCCGTCCATGCGCGCGAAGGCGAGGATGTGCCCGCCCTCATCCACGACCGTGATGCATTGCGGCACCTTCATCGCCTCGGCCTTGGCGATCGCGGCGTTCAGGATCTTGAGCGCTCCGGCGTAGGTCAGACGCAAAGAAGGGACGGTGTCGGTCATCGGATGGTCTCCAGGATTGATGAGAGGTGTCGAACGATCGTCAGCCGCGCCGGGCCGCCTGCACGGCGGCATCGAGGGCGCCTAAGAAGCGGGAGCGGTCGGCCTTGGTGAAGGGGGCGGGGCCGCGCGTGGTCATCCCGATCTCGCGGAGATGGGCCGAGATCTCCCGGCCGGCCAAGGCTGACCCGATGTTGTTCTCCGTCCAGGCCCTGCCGGCCGGCGAAACCGCGCGCGCGCCCTTGCCGAGGCAGCGTGACGCGAGCGGTATGTCCGCGGTGACGCAGACATCGCTGGCGCCGATGTGCTCGGCGATCCAGTCGTCCGCTTTGTCGGCGCCCTCGGGGACCATGACCAGGCGCACCTTGGGATTGCGCGACGGCAGGATGGGGCGCGAGCCGTTGTAGACGAGGAAGACATTGAGGCCGAGACGGTCGGCCACGCGATAGACCTCCTCGCGCACCGGACACGCGTCTCCGTCGACATAGATGTCAGTCACCTTTGCGCACCCACACGGCGGTGTCGTGGAACACCGCCCCGCCGTCGGGAGCAGCCGCGTCGGCGCCCGTCAGCGCGTTGATGCCGATGCCTTCGATGAACGCGCGGTTCGGCCACACGCTTTCGGACACGATGACGCTGCGCTGCACGCCGTCGAAATGGCTGGCGTGCAGCAGGACCGTGCCGCGGCGGTTGCCCAGCCGCGCCAGCGCTCCGTCGGCGATCCCGAGCGCCTTCGCATCCTCCGGGTGGATCAGCACCGTCGGCCGCCGCTCGCGCGCGAGCGACGAGGGCGTCTCGGTGAACGTCGTGTTGAGGAAGTTGCGCGCCGGTGCGGTCACCAGCCGGAAGGGATGCTCGTCGGTGGCCGCCTCGATCACCGCCCAATGGTCGGGCAGGCGCGGCATGCCGGCGTGTTTGGCGCCGATCCGCGCCCAGTCCGCTGCGAAATGGAACTTGCGGTCCGGTGTCGCAAAGCCGTCGAGGTAGTGTGCGGTTTCGAACGGCGGCTGGCAGTCGTGCCATTTCTTCGCCGTCAAGGTCGCGGCATCCGGCCAGCCCGACGCCTTGAGCGTCCAGTCGATGATCTCCCAGGCGGTCATGTCGAACCCGGGATGTTTGGCGCCCAGCCGTTTGGCGAGCTCCTGGTGGACGTAATGGTTCTCGCGCGATTGGGCATAGGGCTCGATGAGCTTCGGCCCGATCTGCAGGAACTGGTGGCCGCCGCCGCGGTAGATGTCGTCGTGCTCGAGGAACGTCGTCGCCGGCAGCACCACGTCGGCCATCTGCGCGGTCTCGGTCAGGAACTGCTCGTGCACGCACACGAACAGGTCCTCGCGAGAAAATCCCGCCCGCACCTTGTTCTGGTCCGGGGCCACCACCATCGGATTGGTGTTCTGGATCAGAAGGGCCGTGACCGGCGGGCCGTCGCCGAGGTCCTGTTTGTCGCCGGTGAGCACCGGGCCGATCCGCGACTGGTCGAGAACGCGCACGCTGGGGTCGAGCACGTCGAGCCCCTCGATCATCGTCACGTCGAGGCCGTAGATCCCTTTGTTGCTGAAGAAGGCGCCGCCGCCCTTGTGCTGCCACGCCCCCGTGACCGCGGCCAGGCACAAAGCCGCGTGCACGTTCGCCGCCCCGTTGCGCTGGCGCGAGAAGCCGAAGCCCAGCCGCACGTAACTGCGCTGGGTGCGTCCGAACAGCCGCGCGAACTCCCGGATCTGCGCCGCCGGCACCCCCGAGATCGCTTCCGCCCATTCCGGCGTGCGCTGTTCGAGGTGCCGTTCGAGCTCGTCCGGCACGTCCGTGTATCTGGCAAGATACGCGCGGTCGGCGAAGCCTTCCTCGAACAGCATGTGCATGACGCCGCAGGCAAAGGCGCCGTCCGTGCCCGGCCGCAGCATGACGTGCATGTCGGCGGCGGCCGCGGTCGCGTTGCGGTAGGGATCGACGACCACGATCTTCGCCCCGCGTTCCTTGCGCGCACGGGTGACGTGATGCATCACGTTCACCTGCGTATTCACCGCGTTGGTTCCCCAGATGACGATGAGGTCGCTCTCCGCCATCTCGCGCGGATCGGGGCCGCGCAACGCCCCGGTGCCGGCGAGCACGCCTGCTTCCACGAGGGCGTTGCAGATCGTCGATTTCTGGCGCGAGTATCTCTTGGCGTTGCGCAGCCGGTGGATGCCGTCGCGCTGCACGAGCCCCATGGTGCCGGCGTAGAAGTAGGGCCACACGGCCTCGCTGCCGTGGCGCTGCTGGGCCCGCGTGAAGGCCTCGGCCACCTCGTCGAGGGCGGCCTCCCAGGATAGCGCCTCGAAGCGGCCGCTCCCCTTCGGGCCGACGCGGCGCAGCGGCGTCGTCAGGCGCTCTCTGTGATGCACCCGCTCGGCATAGC
>Ga0335069_10012205_pt1 | contig 12095 bp, 9 predicted proteins | sample Lox_Sample_11_FD_206714 | JGI IMG/M metagenome (GOLD analysis project Ga0335069, IMG submission 206714) | Soil microbial communities from Loxahatchee National Wildlife Refuge, Florida, United States - Lox_Sample_1.1 | ecosystem: Environmental > Terrestrial > Soil > Wetlands | place: USA: Florida...
AATCACCCTCGGAATGCAAGGCAAGCGCAATCTGTTCGTGGTTGAGGGCGGGCTGCACCATACGCCGTATGAAGGCTTTCCGGGCGCGCAGATGGACCTGACGCGCAACGTGGCCGAGTCTGCCAACCTTCGGTACCGGCGCGAACTTGGCGAGGCGGGTGCGCTGAATGCGCGCGTCTTCTGGCAGAAGGCATGGCACTCCATGAACATCGGGCACGACAAATCAACCTTTCCCATGCCCATGGACATGCCCATGAACACGCGTGGCGAAGATCTGGGCTACACGCTTCATCTCGAATTGCCGATTACCGCGATTCACACACTGCGCGCGGGGAACGAACTGCATCGTTTTGTCCTCGACGACACCTGGCCCGCTGTTCCGGGTACCGAACCCTATATGGGGCCCGACACATTTGTGAACGTCAACAACGGTAGACGGCTTCGCCTCGGTACTTTCGCCGAGTTGTCCAGCCGCTGGAGTCCGAAATGGACAACCGTGGTGGGTCTTCGCAACGATACGCTGTGGATGAATACAGGCGACGTTCAAGGCTATTCAATGATGTATTCCGCCGACGCCAATGCGTTCAACGCCATCAACCATGAACACACCGATGCGCCCATCGATGTTTCTGCGATCGCGCGGTATATCGTGGCGCCCGATGCGACTGTCGAGATCGGGTACGCGCGCAAAACGCGCACTCCCAATCTCTATGAACGGTATGCGTGGGCCACAGACTGGATGACCAGCGGCATGATCGGCTGGTTCAACGACGGGAACTACTATGTTGGCAATGTCGGTCTCGTCCCAGAAACCGCAAACACCGTGAGCGGTACGGCGACATTCCGAGGCGGCGTCCAAAAGTCCTGGGAGGCAAAAGTCACTCCCTTCTACACGCGAGTTCACGACTTTATCGACGTCGACACTCTCGACACCACGATGTACGGGATGAGCACTTTTGCCAAGCTTCGCTTTGCCAACCACGACGCCCAGATATATGGCGTGGATTTTTCAGGCAGTGCGGCGCTGTGGGACAGCCAAACCCTGGGCCATGGCTCGATCAGCGCCGTGGGCGGGTGGCTTCATGGAGACAGGCTTGACACACACACCGGCCTGTACCAGATGATGCCGGTCAACGTCCGTATTGCGCTCGACGAGCAGGCCAAGGCCTTCTCCGGCGGCGTGGGGATAGTGGCCGTGGACAAAAAGGAACACGTCGATCCCAACCGAATGGAACAGATCACCCCAGGCTATGCGCTATTCAATATCCATGCAGCGTGGAAAAGCAGGCACCTCGAGGCCAGCGGTGGCGTGGACAACCTGGCCAACCGGGCTTACGAGTTACCCCTCGGCGGGGTCAACTTTGACGATTTTATGGCCAGCATGTGGATGGGACCGATCAAGCCTTTGACTGGCCGGGGCAGATCGGGGTTCTTCAACCTGACCGCAAGGTTTTGAATCGCACATTGTGGATGCTCGACGGGTTCCCGTCTTCGAGACGGGGACCCGCCGAGCGTTCAGTACGCGAAGACTGCCTGTAGCGCCGCCTTATTCGTCAGGCCACCTTGGCACATTCAGCGGCACAGGCCGCGCAAGAGTCTCCACAGGCTTTGCAGATCGCGTGTTGCGCGTGTTTGCGGCACTCAGCCTCACACGCTTTGCAGATGTCGGCAGCCACCTTGGCATACGATGCCAGATGGGGCGAGTTCTGCGCGGCCAACGACTGCAACCCGCTGCAGACGGTTGCGACCTCGCGAGAAGTGGCCGCACAGTACTGAAGCGACTTGTCTCCTCCGGCCAGCATGTCAACGCAGTGGGTGACACACGCGTCCGCGGTGGTTGAGCAGGCGCTGGCGGCATCTGCCAGCGCCTTATGCGCTCCTTCGCTTCCATGATGCTCATGCTGAGCAAATGCTGGAACTGCGCCCGCCGTCGCGGCAGCCATTCCCAGCACGCCAAGAAGTTCGCGTCGATCCATGTACAGCCTCCTTGCAGGACAGTTCTACCGCCCACACAGTATTCAAACACACAAAGGTGGGAACCTGCAGGTCATTCGGATCGACTTCGATCTTCGGGCGATCATGGTCCATGCGACAATATGCCGCGACACAACGACATCGATTGCCTGTAACTTCTTAATTGACGCGACGGCATGATCTCAGTTGGGGACGATCCGGCAACCGTCCCTTCGCGGGGATACTGATGCGGCTGGTGTATCAGTATCCCCGCTTATGCCTTCTCGCAATCTCAGCGATGGTTGACGACGCCCGTCCTTACAACGGGTCGGCTCTGGAGGAGTCTATGTCTTTTGGCGAGTCCGCAAGGATGTTCACGGTCGAAGTAGAGCAAAGGCTATGTGACTCAAAATGGGATGTAGTCCTCAAGTGCCCCGGAGGGGTCCGATTCATCAGGAGCGGATTCGAAACCAGGGAGGAAGCCTCGATCGCCGAGATTGAAGGACTATTTGTCGCGTGCGAGATGCTCGAGACGATGTGTGTAGTTGCGGCGGAAGGCCGAGTGTCGCTACTGGAACAAAGGTTCGCCGATCTAGACGCGAGGGGGATACTTGGAGAGCTTTCGCTGCAATGATCTCCGGTGCAGTCCAAGTCTCTTCGCCGCGAGGGAAACATTGCCGCCGCAATCGGTCAGCACTCGCTGAATGTGTTCCCATTCGACTCGCGCCAGGCTCGGAATACTCCCCGTTGAAGACGACTGCGCCGATACTTTCTCTGGTGCGTTGTAAATTGCAAGAATCTGATCCACGTCGACTGGCTTTGTGAGGTAGTGATCCGCTCCTCCGCGAACTGCTTCGATCGCGGTTGCAATGCTGCCCCAACCGGTCAGCATGATCAGACACACGGTGGCGTCCATGCTGCGCAGCTTTCTGACGATATCCAGTCCATTCTCGTCGGCGATGCGCAGGTCCACGATGGCAAGATCTGGCGCATTCTCCTCAGCCATCGTAACCGCTTCGGTTGCTGACGCGGCAACCAGAGACTCCCACCCTCGCGTTGAGAATGCCCGTCCCAGCCTGGTGCGGAACACATCATCGTCATCTACGATGAGAACCGAGCGACCGTCATTCTGCATCGCGTCTCACCATGGGCCATTCAAGGATCGCCGTCGTTCCCTGGTCCGGCTCGGAATCGAAGCTCAGACGTCCGCGTACGTTATCAGCAAATACGCACACAAGAAATGTTCCCAGGCCCATACCTCGCCCCGCAGGTTTGGTGGTGAAGAAAGGTTCTCCCACCCGCTTGAGAGTTTCGGCGGACATGCCGCTGCCAAAGTCCCTAACCGTGAAGCGAATTGTTCCGTCGACCACCGCACCGCTGATCTCGACCGGCTTTCCAGCCGTGCTCGCATCCAGGCCATTCTTAACCAGTGCCGACAGAACCTGTCGCGTGGTTGCGACCGGAATCACCGCGCTGGAATGTTGCGAGGAATCGGATCGGATTGCAGATCGTTGCGCTTCAGGGAACGCGCTTCGTATTTCCTCGAAGAGTTCCTCGAAAACGATCAATCGTGGGGCCTCGCCCGATAGTTGCGCTCCCTTGGCGCTCATACCGCGAAGAATTTCCCCGCACCGTTCAACTCCGCTCCGGATGAGTCGCGCCTCGGCGCTTACGTAAGAGTCTACTGAACCCTCCGACGCATAATGCTCGAGTTCCTTGGCAATGATCGCGATGGTCGACAGTGGGGTGCCGAGTTCGTGAGCTGCCCCTGCGGCGAGTGTCGCAATTGATGTCACCTTCTCCTGGCGGTTGAGCTGATCCTGAAGCCGCAGAACTTCCATCTCGTGCGCACGCAAGGCTTCGGAGACGCGCCCGATCAGGATGGTGATGAGCAGTGCCGCAGCGACAAAAGCGATCCACATGCCGAACAGGTGTGCCGAAAACCCTTGCGCAGGATGATGGCCCTCCAAGACCGGAAGGGTGACATGAACAAGAAAGAGAAATCCGAATCCCAAGATGGACAGAAGCCCGAGGAACCAGGTCCAGGCCTTGCTCAGCACCACCGCCGACAGGGTGATCTGGACGAGGAAGAGAAGGGTAAACGGATTTGCAGGGCCGCCCGAGAGAGCAAGAACCGCCGTGAGCGCCACGATGTCAATGGCCAGGCTAAGTCCCAACGCGCGCCGGGCATTTGTCTTCTCGTTGAACCGGCCGAGCAGGTAGTTCGATGCGGCCATCACGGCGAAGGGAATGGTCAGCCACCCGAGCGGAAGTTCAATGTGAACGATTTGAGCTGCGATCAGGATCAGGACGATCAGCCCGGCGATGACGCCGTAGCGGATCCTGGTCAACCAAGGAACAACGAGAGCCGGCGCCAGCTCAGCGGCAGGGCGCACGTCCATTTCGGAAACACTGGGACGGTCTGTGACTGAGACGCGCATGCATTTTCCGGATGGGAAAGCCTTGGGATGGGAACCAGACCATTATAGAACTTCCGAGAAATGACGGGTGCGGCAATTTGCCGCATCCACAAACGCCCCAAGAGCATGGTTGAATAGGCGAAGCGATCGAGGATTCCCCTTCCTGAAGAGCCGGCTCGGACAGTGTTCCCGAGTCACCCTGTCAATCGGTCTCTTGATTCCAAATCATGTGAGACGCAATTCGAATCAACACAAAGCTGCTCACATTACCGCGTATGGATGGAGGAGGTCCAGTGAATTGTTCTCTTGTGCCGATCATTCGGCTTCGCTTCTTTTGCCTTGGTTTTCTCTCGTGGATGTTCATTGCGAGCATCCAACTCGTCAGTTCATCACCCGGCTGGGCGCAATCGGGCCGCGCCGCCACGTCCGGGCCATCTGATCGGCAGACCGTCAACCCGCCAACTCTCTCAGGTACCGTGGTCGATGCGCAAGGCCGCGGCATTGCCGGGGCCCAGTTGTCCATAGCCGTCGACGGATCATCGCGGGCCATCGAAACTGCTGCCGATTCCACCGGCCGTTTCTCGATCGGGAGCCTCGCCCCAGGGCACTACAGGCTGACAGTGTCCGCAAATGGTTTCCAGTCGCTGTCTGAAACGGTGGACGTCGGTGCTGAATCGGCACCGGACCTTACCTTGAAGCTCGATGTGGGCACAGTCCAGTCAACGGTTACCGTTCGCGCCGATCATGCCGGCATCGTGGAGACCGAGACCAGCGTGGGCAGTCTGGCGCCGATTTCCCTTATGGACCTTCCCCAGTCTGTGCAGGTCGTGAGCCGCGAACTGCTCGATGAGCAAAAAGCATATCAATACGCTGAATCGGCAACCTACATGGCGGGTGTGCAGCGCTCCTATACCGCTATCGCCGGCGGCCTTGGCAACGAGTTGGCAGTGCGCGGCTTCAATCTCGACTTCCAAAACAACTATCTGCGCGACGGGTACAAGTATTATGGACTGTCTCTTTCCGATACCGCCGATATCGAATCTGTCGAGCTTCTCAAGGGTCCCGCGTCGGCGCTTTACGGGACGGCGGAAGCGGGCGGTATCGTGAACCTGATCACGAAGAAGCCTACGGAAACGCCTTTCTTCTCCGCCTCGATGAACGGCGGAAGCTATCAGTACCTCCGTCCCGATTTCGATATCTCCGGGCCGATCAATGCCAACAAAACATTCTTCTATCGGCTGAATGGAGTCTATGAGAACGCCGAGAGCTTCCGGCAGTATGTTGGCTCAGTCAAATATTTCATTGCGCCCTATTTCCTCTGGCGGCCGAGCAATTCGACTAGCCTTGCATTTCAGGGCGAACTGATCAATGTCGATCGCAATTCTGATTACGGCCTGGTCCTGCTGGGAGACCGGCCCGCCCCGGTGCCTGTCTCAACAAACTATACGGAGCCGTGGAACAGCGAAGAAGACCGCGATCGTCAGGGTGGATACCGTTTCAGCCACACGTTCCATTCCGGATGGACCCTGACCAACGGCTTTCAGCTTTCACGTACCAATGCGCGCTACTTTGAGGTCTACACCACTGGACCGGACGCGGATGACCCAACCCAGCTTACGCGTCTCTCCGACGCGTTCTATTTCCCAACCCTGTACAGATATTCGCAGACTGCGGTGATGGGTCAGGTAAAGACCGGCCCGGTTACACATCATGTAGCCGTCGGATTTGAAATGGGGTGGGTCACCCAGTCTGCTGAAGGGCCAGGCGGGTACGCACCCAGCGTCGGTGTGCTCAACCCGGTCATCGGTGAGTTCTCGGAACAGGATGCGGCCGCGGCGCTCGCGGACCCTTACTTCAGCCTCACCTATAAGACGATCAATCACAACCAGTCAGGATATGTTCAGGACCAGGTCGATCTTGGTCGTCACTGGAAGGCAATAGGTGGAGTTCGCATCGAGAATTACTACCAGGATTCGATCAACGAAGCGACGGATACCCACCAGACACAGTCCGACATCCCTGTGAGCCCGCGAGCCGGCGTCGTGTACCAGCCATCGCACTCCGTATCCATCTATGGCAGCTATGTCCGGTCCTTCATTCCGACCAATCCAGGGGCAATCAGCGAGGCCGGCAAGCAGTTTCCTCCCGAATACGATCACCAGTGGGAAGGGGGCATTAAGCTCCAGCCCGGATCAAGTCGCGTGAGCGCCACCCTCGCGATCTTCCAGATTGAAAAGAGAAATGTGCTCGCGCCCGACCCCAACAACCAGATCTTCTCGGTGCAGAACGGCAGGGAGGGGAGCAAAGGAGTGGAATTTCAATTCGAGGGCAGTCCGCTCCGTGGTCTTGATCTTCTAACCTCCTATGCTTTCACTCAGGCACAGGTAACAGAGTCGACTGTATATCCGGTTGGCAACGTCCTCCCCAATGCCCCGCGCAACAGTGGCGCGGTGTGGGCAACCTATCAGGCTCCGCAGGGCGCGTGGCGCGACATCGGGATCAGTGCCGGTCTCGTGGCGACATCGGCGCGCCAGGACAATTTCTATAACACCGCCCTTCTACCCGGATATGCGCGGCTCGATCTCGGCGGTTTCTACGAACGGGATGTCACAGAGCGGCAGAGAATTCGATTCAATATCAACGTTCAAAATGCGCTCGACCGTACCTACTACCTGGCCAGCAATGGACAGGATCAAGTCAGACCAGGATCGCCGGTCTCGGCGCTCGCGGGACTCTCATGGACATGGCGATGATAAAGTGCCTCGGCAAGATCCAAATCTTCCTGGTCGCGATGGCGATCATCTGTGGTTGCCGTGGGACGGTACCAACTCTTCACGTGCAATCGATACGACCGCCAATCGCCGAATCCAGCCTGGTGCCGCAGGCCACCAGGTTGCGAAACGGGCGGATCCTTGTCAGTTGGCAGCGGCCGTTGCCGTCCGGCGGATATGCCTTCGAGATGTCGATCGGCTCGGGCGACGAATGGTCTGAGATGCGCACGATTGCGAGCGGCGAAAACCTCAGCATGTTCAGCGCTGACCTTCCCGCTGTTGCCCAACTTCCCGACGGGAAGTTGCTCGCCTATTGGGAACTGAAGGAAGCGACCAAGGACGACCCATACGCCACGAGCATTCAAACAGCGATATCGACCGACGAAGGGCGGACCTGGGGACCAACGAAGACACCGTACGGAAAAGCTCTCGCGGGTCAACACAGCTTCATCTCGTGGTTTCCCAACGACCAGGGGGTCGGTTTGTTGTGGCTCGACGCCGACGAACGGGCGAAGGTTCGCCTTGCCTCAATGGGAACCCAGACGCACGCGGACGACATGATGGGTTCCATCGGATTGCGGTACGCCTCCCTGGACTTGCGTGGAAACGTGACGAGCGATTCGTTCATCGATCCGATTACATGTGAGTGCTGTCCCACCAGCGCTGCCGTCACGCAGAGCGGACCTGTCGTCGTTTACCGCGGCCGCCAGGAAGCACCTGGGACGCAGCCCTCCAAAGTGAATCCCTATCGGGCTACGGTGCGCGACATCTTCATCACACGTCTTCAGGGAAATCAATGGACGAAACCGCACAGAGTCTACGCAGACAACTGGGTAATCAATGCATGCCCGGATAACGGTCCGGCAGTCGATGCAAACGGAAAGCATGTGGCGGTTGCCTGGTGGACGGCTTCCGGCAATCAACCAAAGGTGCAGGTTGCGTTTTCCGCAGACTCGGGGGATACATTTGGGAATCCGATTCGGGTAGATGCGAGGCAGGGTGAAGGGCAGGTCACGGTAGCACTGCTGCCAGGTGGGAAGGCGGCCGTAGTCGGATGGCTCGAAGATGGCCAAACCTGGTCGCGGTACTTGCGCGCGACGGGTGAGACTTCATCGCCGATTGCACTTGGCCCCGCGCCGTTTCACTCCCGCCTGCCACGATGGATCGCAAACGGCGACGACAGCATCACCGCCGTGTGGACGAGAAAAGATCAAAAGGACCCACGAGTATCTGTTTCCCGGATCTCCTTCTAATTGCCATGGAATCCATGCCACTCTCGCCTGATGTCCTATTACTCGCCCGGATTGACTGGCGCCAAACGCCAATCTCTTGGAGGCCTATGTCGAAGCCATCTTCAAATCTGGCAAAGCGCCCGCTGACATGGGTGGCGCTTGCGGTCTTCTGCCTTCTTTCAACTCTCCAACTCTCTAGCCAGGAGCATGGGGCCATCTCGGGAACGATATTGGATGCGACGGGATCAGTGGTTCCCGGCGCTACGGTCACGGTCACGCGGGCCGACAAAGGGCGCAAGACTACTGCTATTACGGACAGCTCCGGTGCCTATGCCTTCCCCTCCTTGCCTCCGGCTCTTTACAGCGTGAAAGTCGTTGCGCCGGGCTTCACAACCTTCGAGGAATCGAATGTGGTCCTCGGCGCGAATCAAGCGTTAAACGTGAGCGCGACGTTGAAGGTGGGATCCGCGAACGAGACGATCGAAGTGGAAGGAGCGGTCCCTGCTGTTTACGCCGTCGCCGATTCCGATTCGGCCACGCGCACGAATACACCGGTGATCGATATACCGCAGTCGATTCAAACCATCGCACGGGCTGTAATTGTGGAGCAGGACATTCATTCCCTGGCCGACGCGCTGCTGAATGTTTCCGGTGTAGTGCCCGCGAAGCCGCAGGAGATCGGCTTCGTATCGCCGCTTATCCATGGGTTCCCTGCGGAGATTTACCAGGACGGCTTGCCGTCTTTTGGAGCGACGCAGTCGTGGAACGATCCCACCAGTCTGGCCGGAGTAAAGCGTATCGATGTCCTCAAAGGACCATCCTCGGCGCTCTATGGCGGCGGATTAGGCTCGCCTTTAGGCGGCCTTATCAACGTCGTTTCCGAAGACCCGGCGACGCGTTCGTTCTCTGGCTCATTGGCGATGCGGGGAGGCAGTTACTCCACGATCGATCCCTACGGGGATGTGAATGTGCCATTGTCTTCCAAAGTCGCCGCTCGTATTTCGGGCGAGTATCTTAGCAATGAGAGCTGGATGGACGAGGTTACCGCCAACCGATGGTCCGTTCAGCCGAGAGTGGTCTTTCACTTTGATCCCAACACCAGCCTGCTGGTCCAGGGCCTGTTCAACCATCGGAACCAGTTGGAGTATTCAGGTTTGCCTGCGGCACAGGCGCTCGCGGGACAGCTGGATCGCAATGCATTTCCCGGCGCGCCGATCGGTCAGCCTTACACGACGACGGACACCCGCATGGCCACGGTCGATTTCGACCACGCGTTCACCGACCGCCTGCGTTGGTCAACGAGCGCACGTTACTACTACGGCCAATTTGGGGAGTATGGCAGTTTCGTGCTTCCAGCGTTGTATCCGCCCGATCCGGCGACACCGACGGTGTACCCCATTCTGACGCTGAATATGCCGACGAACCCCGTGCACGAAGAGGTTATTGATACCAACATGGTTGCAGGTGTGCATGGACTCGGCGGACATCACGAGCTGTTGGCCGGCGCAAGCTATGACCACACGAATTTCGCCTCGTACATGGGGTTCTCCGGCATTCCTGTGGGTGAGATTGACCTCGCACACCCGGTCTACAACCTATCCTTTGGTCCACTGGCCCCGCTCAACCTAAGTCAGACGGACCGGTACGCAACGACCGCGGTCTACGGCCAGGACCAGGCGACCTATGGCCGGCTGCACCTGATGGCTTCGCTGCGATACACGCAGCTTGAGTTCCGCGAACGGGAGCAGAGCACTGATCAGACGTATCACCACGCGTCGCCGCGTGTTGGCGCGACCGTCGACGTTACGCACGGTGTCGCGCTCTATGCTGGATATGCCACGGCATTTCGAGCCTCATTCGGCTTTTTCGGCTCGACGCCTCCGAAGCCCGAGACGTCGCAGAATATCGAAGGAGGCGTGAAACTTGCGCTCGCGAAGTACGGTCTCTCGGGAACGATCTCCGGCTTTGACCAAACGCGGAACAACGTTTCCACGCCTGACCCTGACAACCCCTTTCTCTCGGTTCAAACTGGACAGCAAAGAGCCTTCGGGGCGGAAACCGACATTGCATGGGAACCGATCCGTGCATTCTCGCTCCTGGCAAACTACGCCTACACGGAAGCTACGGTTACAGAGGACAATGTGATCCCCGTCGGGAACGAACTCGCACGCATCCCACGCAATAGCGGGCGCGTCGCAGCGCGTTACCGCGTGCAGCACGGTCCTGCCTCGGGCCTCGCATTCGGCGCGGGTATCACTGCATTTAGCGCACGCCAGGATACTTTGCCCAATACCGTGATGGTGCCAGGCTATGCCGCCCTCGATGCGCAGGCGGCGTATAACTTTGGCCATCGCTACTCCATTGAGGGTTCGGTCGTGAACCTTGCCAATCGGCACACCTACGACTCTTACGAATACTTTGGGTTTCCGGTAGTGATGCCCAACCAGCCGCTCTCGGCCTACCTAACACTAAAGATCCACCTGAATAAGGAATAGCTCCGTGACAGATATGGACCGCCGCAATGCAATATGGTTGAGCTGTCCGAAGAAGTCGAACATTGTCGGCTGGCACCAGTGTCCAGTGATTCGCTCAGCATCAGAAACTCGCAACCCGCGCTACAGGGAGGTGCACGATGGAACGCAGAAACTTTGTCGGTGGTTCGGCAGCGGTGGGATTGCTCACCGCGTTTTCCTCGATGGCGAAGCCGGCATCAATCCTTTCCGGTTCACTAAGCCCGGAGAAGGCCGCGACTAGCGGAAACACTATAAGTAATTCACTGACGCCCCCCGCGCATGGCGCGATTCCGGTGGCGTTTGTCGTCTCGCGGGGCACCGTGATGATCGATCTGGCGGGCCCATGGGAAGTCTTTAACAGCGTCATGATCGCTGCGCGCGGCGCCACTATGGACGAGCAGATGCCGTTTCAGACTTACACTGTTGCCGAGAACACGCAGCCAGTGACACTCGGCGGGACCCGGATCATCCCGCAATACACATTTGCGGAGGCGCCATCGCCAAAGATCATCGTCATCCCGGCACAAGACGGGCAAACCGAGGCGATGTTGAATTGGATTCGCGCGCGAGCAAAACGACCGACGTGACGATGTCCGTCTGCACGGGCGCATTCGTACTCGCGAGCACGGGACTGCTCGCAGGCAGACCGGCCACGACGCATCATGGCGCGTACAAGACTCTGGCGAACCAGTTCCCCGACATTCAAGTCAAGCGCGGGGCGCGTTTCGTGGAGACCGGAAACCTGGCGACCGCGGGCGGCCTGACCTCAGGTATCGACCTCGCATTACGCGTTGTGGAACGATACTTCGGCCGCAAGGTCGCGGCGGAGACAGCCAACATGCTTGAGTACCAGGGAACCGGCTGGACCGACCCCGCCAGCAACGCGATCTACCTCCAGGCAGCGGTTTCTACGGACAAACATCCCCTGTGTCCCGTTTGCGACATGGAGGTTGATCCCAAGACGACGCTCAAGTCGGTGTTCAAGGGAAAGACATACCTTTTCTGCTCCGAGGAGCACAAGGCGCAGTTTGATGCCGCACCGGGAAAATGGCTCTAACATGCCTCGAGGCGAATTAAAAGAGGTCTACTAAGTCCGATCAAGTTCTACACTAGTGGACTGTCGCTAAGTAAACGTTACTGGTACGATCGCGTCTAAACTGATGTGATCAGCGACTGCATCGTACTTTCCGGAGAACAGAAGGTTGA
>Ga0335069_10012206_pt1 | contig 12094 bp, 14 predicted proteins | sample Lox_Sample_11_FD_206714 | JGI IMG/M metagenome (GOLD analysis project Ga0335069, IMG submission 206714) | Soil microbial communities from Loxahatchee National Wildlife Refuge, Florida, United States - Lox_Sample_1.1 | ecosystem: Environmental > Terrestrial > Soil > Wetlands | place: USA...
CGCCGGTGCCGTGCACGGTCAGCGGGTGGCCGATGGCGGCCTGCATGAGGAACCGGTTCAGCACCGTGCCGTAGTCGCCGTCGTAGTCGAACCGGTTGATCAGCCGGACGTCGCGCGCGGTCTGGTCGGTCTGGGTGCCCCACACGATGCCCTGGTGCAGGTCGGTGATCCGCAGCCCATCGTTCTTGGCGTAGAAGGAGAACAGCAGCTGGTCCAGGGTCTTGGTCATGTGGTAGACCGACCCGGGGTTGGCCGGGTGCAGGATCTCCCGCTCCAGCTCGCCGTCCGGGGTGGTCAGCTTCACGGTCAGGTAGCCCTCGGGGATCGGCGCGCTGCCGGACCAGCCGTAGCCGTAGACGCCCATCGTGCCCAGGTGCGCCAGCGCCGCGTCGATGCCCGACTCGACCAGGGCAACCAGCAGGTTGTGCGTGGCGCGGATGTTGTTGTCGACCGTGTACCGCTTGGTGGCCGAGGTGCGCATCGAATAGGGCGCGGCGCGCTGCTCGGCGAAATGCACGATCGCGTCCGGCCGCAGCTCCAGCAGGACGTCCACCAGCCGGTCGTACTCGGTGGCGATGTCAACGTTCACGAACCCGATCTCACGGCCGGACACTTCCTGCCAGGCCCGCAGCCGCTGCCTGATGGGCTGGATCGGGGTCAGCGACTCCACCTCGAGCTCGATGTCGATCTTCCGGCGGCTCAGGTTGTCGAGGATCGTGACCTCATGACCGTTGTCCGAGAGGTAGAGCGACGTAGGCCAGCCGCAGAACCCGTCTCCGCCAAGTACCAGAACGCGCATGTTTCGGGAGCTCCATCTTCGATCCGGGGTGATTCGACGGTACCGGCCCCTAATCACTCAGTGAACCCCGCACCAACTTCATCACCGGCAGGGAAGACTACCCTGCCCGCCTGGACGTAACCGGCAGAACCGCCAAGACACGGTCATCCGCCCAGGTAAACGAAACTTACCGTGATATGAGCCGAACGAGTCAGCGCGAGCCGGCCGGCCGGCCGGCCGGGCTATCAGGTGAGCGCCGAGGCAGGCCAGGTTGGTGCGCTCCAGGTTGACCATCCGTGGCCTGGGAGGTACCGGCACGCAGAGAACTAGCCCTAACGGAATGGCATGAGCGTCATGCTACGGCGGCCCGATGGCGACCGGAAAATGCTTTTAGTCGCGGGGCGAGCCAAGGGAGACGTGAGCGGGTTCCGGGGCGTTCCGAGAACGTTACCGCCAGGCCCGTTCGGGACCATGACGGGCGGGGACCGGTGCGCGGACGGATCACCGTGCCGGGACGTAATATTTTCATTCCCTTGTGTGCAGGCTTAACGGGTGTACCCTGCTGTCCCAGAAATACCGTGGGGATGGGGAGCACGATGGGGTACAGCGGGCAGACGGGACCCATGCCCGTGCCCACCTGCGTGCCCGAAGACTGGTGGGATCCGGCCTGGCAGGCGGCGCAATCCCCGGGTGTCACCGGACTCGAGCGGGGCATGTGGGAGGCGCCCTCGGCGGGGACCGCCGAGCCTGGGACGCCCGCCGCCGGGTCTCTGCCATCCTGGCGCCGGGTCGCCGGGACCACCGTCAGCCTGTGGACGTCGCGGCACATGCCGTGGCTGCGCCGGTCCTCGCGGCGGCTGGTGGCCGCCGCGGCCCTCGGCGCGGGCCTGGCCGCGGTGGGGGTCGGGGCCACCGGGCTGACCGTGTCCACCCTCTCGGCCGCGCACGCCACGCCGCTGCCCGCGCGACCGGCCCCGATCGCGGCTCCGACCGAGCGGACCGTGCTGCCGACCTCGCTGGCGGCGGGCCAGCAGGCGGCCCGGCCGGTGTGGCTGAGCATCCCGTCGATCGCGGTCCGGACCAGGCTGATCCATCTCGGCGTCAACAAGAACGGCACGCTCCAGGTGCCGTCGAGTACCGCGGTGGCGGGCTGGTACACCGACAGCCCGCGGCCCGGCGCGGTCGGCTCCGCCATCATCGCCGGGCACGTCGACTCCCGCTCCGGGCCAGGCATCTTCTTCTGGCTGCGGACCCTGCGTCCCGGCGACCGCATATACGTCGGGCGCGCCGACGGGACGATGGCGGTCTTCACCGTGACCAGGATCAAGAAGTTCGCCAAGGATCAGTTCCCGACCGCCGCGGTATACGGGCCCGTGCCGGACGCGGAGTTGCGCCTGATCACGTGCGGCGGCGTCTTTGACCGTTCGCTCGGCAGTTACCTCAGCAACGTCGTGGTCTTCGCCCGGCTCGCCGGATGACATCGCCACGTACCGTAGCGAATGGGACGCAATCCGGCATTCCGGTAGATAAAGGCCGGGCGGTGTGCTCTGCTATCTCAGACGATCCGGCAGGGGGGACGAGCGGGATTGGGATGGAGTTGGCCGGTTCCCAGGCCAAGGCGGCGGTTAGGCCGGCCGCCCCTAGAACGCTGCCCGGAACCCCGTCGTGGGGCCGTGTGCTGGCGACGACCGTCAGCTTGTGGACGGGGCGGCGGGTGGCTCGCCTGCGCCATCCGCGGCTGGCGCTAGTCCTGATGATCTGCATGATGGCCGCGGCTGCGACGGTGGCGAGCGTGGTCCAGTTCACCGGGACGGCGCCCCGGGCGGCTGCGCCGGCCCGTCCGCATCCGGTCCGGCCCGCCTGGACCCTGGGGGCCGCCGGGGCCGTACGGGCGCAGGCCGCCGCCTGGGTGGCCGGCCAGGTGAGCAGCGCCGAGATGGTGGGCTGCGATCCGCTGATGTGCGCCGCGCTGCGCGCGTCCGGCGTCGCCGCGAGCCGCCTGCTGCCGGTGGGCACGGGCGCATCCGGCGCCGCCGGCGCCAGGGTGCTCGTCGCGTCCCTGGCCTCCGGCGACCAGCAGGGCGCACCGGTGCTGCTGGCACGCTTCGGGGCCGGGGACAGCGTGGTCGAGGTCCGGGCCGCTCCCCCGGGCGGATCTGCTGCCTACCAGCGGGCGGTCCAGGCCGACCAGGCCGCGCGCCGGTCCGCGGGCACGCAGCTGCTGCACAGCCGCCGCGTTCAGGTCGGCGCCCAGGGCGCCGGGCAGCTCCAGGCGGGTGAGGTGGATACCCGGCTGCTGATCATGCTCGCGATGCTGGCCTCGCAGCACTCCTGGCAGGTGGTCGCGTTCGGCGCCGCTTCTCCGGGGGTGCCGCTCGCGCAGGCGCCGTTCCGGGAGGTCACCGTCACCGGCCCGGACGCCGGGGCGCTGGCCGCGTCGCTCGCCCTGGTACGCGCGCAGCGCTCGCCCTACCGGCCCGCCCAGGCCGCCATCGTCCGCCTGCCCGGCGGCCAGGCGGCCCAGGGTCGGTTGGCACTGCGTATCGACTTCGCCGCACCGAGCCCGCCGGGGCTGCTGACGGGCGCTGCTTCGGGGTGACGTGCTTCGTGGTGAGCAGGTCGCGTCGTACGACGGCCGTGACCGCGGATGCGGTGACGGCGGTGCGCAAGTAGGGCTGGCCGTCCTCGCCGGAAGCGTTAAACCCGTATGGTCAGTTCCCAGCCGGCGAACGAGAACTGTGCCGCCGCCAGGGCCAGGAACGCCATCGTCCACCCGTACGTCTTCCAGTCGCTCCCTCCGAAGGAAAGCGTAACGACGCCAAGGCCGACCAAAGCGGTACCGGCGCCGATGTGCACGCCTGCCCAGGCACGGAGGTGACGGTACTCCCACGGCGAGATCATGCGCCGCATGCCGGATCGCGGGGGAGATGCCCACCACCCGCGCAGGCCTTTCGGAGTGGGGCTGTCTTTAGGTGCGTTCATCGGAATGCCTCCGATCACCAGGTCGCTGATTAATATGATATCACTTTGATACCTGGATTGTCAACGACGGCAGTCCTGACGGCCGGCTGGGAGCTGGCGGGGCGCGGCTCACCTCCCCGATCTCGGTGAGCACCGAGACCGCTAGCACGAGCAGATCGCGAACGCTCCCTCCGCGCCGGGCCGGGGGGTTCAGTACAGCTCGAGATCGCCGGTTACCGGGTCGACGCGATCGTCGTAGTCGGGGCCGACGGCCAGGCAGGTTCGGGTGGGAGTGCCGCCGAACTCGGTGAGGCCGCGATCGGTGATGAGGTGGACCAGCAGGCCGGCCTCGAGCGCCGTGTCGTAGACCGTCAGGAGCTCGGCTTCTGACGCCACCTTGACGGTGACCTTGCGCAGGCTGCCTTCTAGCCAGGCCCGTTCGGCCTCCGAGAACCTAACCTGGTCCGCGGTCCCGGCCGGCGTGAGGTGCGGCATGACCCGCTGCCTCAGCCACGCCATCGAGGCGTGCGCGCCCTGGGCGATCTCCTTGCCGCGGCGCATCCTCAGGTCGCGCCGGATGACGATGACCTGCTTGGTCGGGCGCTGCTCTGCCGCTGTCGGTCCGAAGGGCATGAGCTGAGGTTAGCGGAGCGCCTCGGTGCGCTCGGCAGGACTTGAACCTGCGCAAGCGGCCCGTGGTCACCCCACTGGGATCGGCAAGGACCCGCCGGTGAGTGGCCACATTAAGGAACGCGGGGCCCGCGCCTGGCCATCTCGGCATACCAGCCACGGCAGCAAGGCTGGCACCGCCCAGACACCACCCTGCAGGCAGGCTTCGGCTAATTGGCGCTGGCTTGTCCTTCCACGGTACTCACGCTATGGACGTGTCAATTATCCAGCCGGTACGAGAGGCTTTATGGGACGGCTAATCCGGCCTGGCGAAAATGAAACCCGCCCCGTGGGGACTTTCCCTGGGGCGGTTTCCGGCGGGCGACGGCAGGCCGCGGAGACGGTCTATGGCGTGGATGCCGCGTTCATGCTGTTCCAGCGACGTGGCTGGGACATCCACGCCTTATCCGCGGGGCCGGAGCGTCGGCGGATGCCCGGAGGGGGAGCCACGGCCGGGGAGATGAGGCTTGAGCGGGGCGGTGAAATTCGGATTAACCGAATGTTGCCGTGAAAAGACCGGATGATTACATAGGGCGACCACGCGCAGGTATTCCCTGAGTTACGCCAGGTAACCTGTGGACGACTTGTGCAAAATCCGGTGGATAACCGCTGCGATATGCGGATAACTGGCGGAATTCTGTGGACAACGTGTGCACGCAGAAAAAACTCAAAATGAATTCCCGCCAGCTCTTGCGTGACGGGGCTCCGAGGGCGTAGAAATGCTTTCACCGCAGGAAACGGGCACCATCCCGGGGGTTTCCCCGGGAGCGCGGGAAAGGCCGGGAAACCGGTATTTGCCGCGGGTGCTTGGCACCGGCGGGCGGCGCGCGGCGCCGGGGCGGACGGGCAACCGGACGGCCCGGACCGGCGAGGCGGGAAACCGGCGGATCCGGAAACGGTGAGGCTGGAACCAGCGGATCCGGAAACGGTGAGGCTGGGAACCAGGCGGCCTGGAAACGGGCAGCCCGGGAACCGGCCGAGCCGGATCGGTGAGGCTGGGAAAGCAGCCAGGCTCGTACGGTGAAGCTGGGAAACCGGCGGAACCGGAACTGGCCGGTCGGCAACCAGCCGAGCCGGGGCGGCGTAGCCAGCCAAGGCCCCCTTCATCTCATACATGAAGGGGGCCTTGTTGCATTCTGCCGCATGAGGAAGACGCGCCACGCGCGACACGCCGGCACGACGAGTATCTTGCCGCCCCGGACCGTGCGGGCCTGGCGGAGCGACGGCCGGTCAGCCTGGTCGCCTGGCGCAGCAGCCACACGCACACGGCGAGCCGGGAGCCAGGATCGCACGCTCATCGTCAGACCAGCCAGGTAAGCGCGGACTTCGGCAGGTTCTGGACGGTGAGCCGGGCCTGCTCTTGGCGGGGAAGCGTGGCCGCGGCGCGGGTCACTACCGATTCCGCGGCGGCCGCGGTCAGGTACAGCACCCGGGCGTACCGCGGCGGGACCAGCAGCCCGGTCATGATCTGGCTGGTCCGCACCAGCGGCTTGGGCGTCAGCTCGACCTCGATGGCCCACACCTGCCCGGCGTGCGGACTGCCGTCGAGGCTCGGCCAGTGGATCTCCGCGTCGGGCACGTGCTCCCGGCGCCCGCGGTTCCCGGGCGGGAGCTGGGCGGCCTTCAGCCGCCGCTCCGAGTGCCACCACGCCTGCCCCTGGGTCCAGCCCGGCCTGGCTTCCAGCCACAGCCGGGCGGCGAGCACCGCGCGGATGTGCGCCAGGCGGGTCAGGGCGGGGCGGCTCGCGCGGAAGCCGAGCCCGGTGGCGGCCAACCCTTCCCGGGTCAGCCAGCACCAGGCCGGACCGGGCCCCAGCCGCCCGCAGGCGGCATACCCGGTGCTGCGCCACCGCACCACGAGATGGTGCACCGCATGCATGCTGCGCATCCGCAGGGCCGCGGCGAGCAGATCGTACGGTGCGGCGTAGTGCTCTCCGCACAAGATGAGGCCATCGATATCCCGCTGGGTGAGCCAGATGCCGCCGATGTACTGATCGGCCTTCCTGGCCGTACCATCGGTGCGCCGCGCTGGTGCCGCCATGCTGTCCCCAAGTCCTTACCGTCGTAACAACAACCCCGGCAGCCGCGCGTGTTCTGATCGGCACGCGATGTGACGATTGTTCCGCACGGACGGGCCCGGAGCGGGGACGCGTGTTTCCCCGTAAGCGCATTGTCATGATTGGGAGCCAGCCAAATGACGGATCCGCCGGCAGGCACCGGAGGTGATCAGGGCGGGCAGCTCTCGTGGACCCAACTGCCCGTGACGCGGCGGCGGGCGTCCTGAGCTGGGGTGATCGGGTTTCCGCAGCGGGCGCAGGGCTGGGTGGCGGGGCGGGCCGCGTTGGCTTCCGAGCCAGTTGCGGGGTCGCCGACCGGCCCCAGACCGATCGGACCGGAATCGGTTACCGGGAGGCCGGCCCCGCCCGGGCAGAAATGGTCTAGGTGGGCCTGGGTTACCCGCTCGCCGATCGGCACGCGGCGTCCGCGCTCAGCCACCGTGACCTGCTCCAGTTCCCGTTTTCCCTGTCACCGACATGGTGGACAACGTGCGGCGGCGCCGTCAAAATCCCCGCCGCTTAACGGAGTTGAGGCTGATGGACAGACGTGAGCCTTGCGGGCGGGCCGGTCAGGGGCGGACGGCAGCGTAGATGCGCTGCAGGGCGGTGGGCCAGTCGAGCTGCGGGTCGGGCACCATAAGCTTGCCGAACGGGTACCGGAGGTACAGCTGGCTCACCACCGGCTCCCAGGCCTGGTACAGCCGGACGACGGCATTCCGGCCGCGCAGGTTCCGGCGGCGGGCCCAGGGGCTGTTCTCCACGAAGTCCAGGTTCCGCGAGGACCACGGCTCCCCGCGGGTCTGGTGGACCCGCGCGATCGCCGCCGCGATGTCGGTCGGCCGCAGGTAGACCAGGAACGGCTCGGCGGGCGCCGCCTGCCGCTGGATCTCGGCGCAGATCTGGTTGACCGCGGCCGCGGGCGCGCCGTCGATGAAGGCCGGCATGACGGAGTTCTGCAGGAAGATGCTCTCCAGGATGACGGTCTGTTGGCCGCGCCGGCAGCGCTCGGCCAGCCGGCGCCATTGGCTGGCCGAGTAGGCACCGGGGTCGTCCGGCGCCGGGACGGCCAGCAGTTCGTCCACCCTCCTGGTCCGGATGGGGTGATTCGCGGCGCCCTCATCGAAGGCCCGCACGTTCTCGCCGCGGCCCGACAGCCAGTCCGCGAGGCGTTCGGCCGTCGTGGTCTTGCCCGAGCCGATCATGCCCTCGATCAGGATCAGCCGGCTGGCGGCCACGGCTTATGCCGCAGCTGGCGGGGCCGGGAAGCCGCCGGACAGCCGCTCGAAGGCGTGCCCTACGCGGAGGCAGGTGGCGGCGCCGAACCGGGCGATGGCCGCGCGCTCGTCTTTGCCGGGCGGACGGACAGCCATGTGGGGCCTCCTCGGGCTGGGTTCGGCGGCTCGCGGCCGGCTTCCAGCGACTCTAGGAGCGCGCCGATCGGCCGGTCAATACATGTCTACGGCCTGTCCGAGGCGCGGCCCGCCCTCTCCGGGAGAGGGCGGGTCGGCCGGGCGGGCATTGGTCAGGGTGAGCTGATCTTCTGCGCCGGGGAGATGATCGCTGAGGAGTCGGCGATCGAGTCGCCGAAGCCGCCGAGGTCGATCCGGTCGAACTGCTGCACGTCCAGGCCGGGTTTCCCGTTGTCGCACTGAGCCGACGCAGACTGGACGAACAGGCCCTGGCCGGCCGCGGCGAACGAGAGCCGGTGGTCGGAGCTGCGGTAGTCGACGCCGGCGAAGCCGGGCCCGCCGCCGGAGAGGATCTTGGCGCCCACGACGGCGTGGCAGCCGCGCGCGTCATCCAGAGTGAGCGAGATGTTGGTGGCCTGGCCGGTGAAGACGGTCGAGCCGACCGGGAACTCCTGGGTCAGGTTGATCGGGGCCGGATCGGCGGTCGACGTGTGCACGGCGACGGTGACGGCCACCCCCTCGGCCTGGCAGCCGGTAAATGCGATGGTGGTCAGGGCACCGATGCCGGTGCCGCTCAGGCCCTGGCCGGACTTGAAGCTGCCCGCCACCGCCAGCCCCGAGCAGAGGGTCACCTGGTTGGACACGGCGTCGCGGATACCTACCGATGAGTCGGCGGCTTGCGTCCCCGACCAGGCACCACCCGGGGAGACGGTGAACGTCGTGGCCGCCTGCGCGGGTACGGCGAGGAGCGCAGCGGCCGCCACCATAAGTGCGGGAATGGCGAGCAGGCCTGTCGTGTGCCTCATGATTCCTCCGCAGGGGATGCGAACTGGTATCGGCCCGGCCTGCCACCGGCATGTCCTCCGTAGCCGGGGGTTCCCCGACGTTAGGCACAGGGGCTGACGTGCGGCTGGAACGCAGCTGAAATGCGGAGAGGACAACCGAGCACCCGGGTTAGAAATAGGCATGGGACATGTGACGGAGTTGCGGGTGGCGCTGACGGTGGAGGACTTCGATCGGGCGGTGGCGCTCTACCGGGATGCGCTGGGGCTGGAGCAGATCGCGGACTGGAGTTCGGCCACCGGGAGGGTCGTGGTGCTCGAGGCGGGGCGGGCGACGCTGGAGCTGTTCGACGCGGCCCAGGCCGAGTCGGTGGACGCGATCGAGGCCGGTCGCCGGGTGTCCGGCCCGGTCCGGTTCGCGCTGCGGGTCACGGACAGCGGGGACATGGCGGAGCGGCTCGTGGCGGCCGGGGCCGAACGGGTCGCGCCACCCGTCATCACGCCGTGGGGCGACCGCAACGCCCGGGTACAGGCTCCGGACGGGATGCAGCTGACCCTGTTCAGCGCCGAGTAGGGCCCGGGGACGTTTCCCGCGGAAGCCGGGTTACCGGCCGGGAGCCAGTTCCTCCCGGAGCAGGTCCATCAGCATGCCGTCGTGGAAGCGGCCGTCGCCGCCGCGCTCGTACTGGCGCATGACCCCCACGGGCCGGAAGCCCACCTTGGCGTAGCAGCGGATGGCCGGCTCGTTGGCCGGGCGGCCGGGCCTGAGCGTGACCTTGCGGCCCACCAGGGCGGGGTGCGGTCCGGCCTGTTGGTCGGGTGCTCTCATCACGGATACCACGCTAACGGGACGGGCGGCCCGCGCCGGGAACCACAGCAATGCCACATCGTGGTGGCCCTGACCACGGCGATGTCACATCGCCGTGGTCCGGCGCTCTGGCGCGCCGGTGCTGCTGTGCAAGGCGTGACCAGCGGGCTGCGCGGAGGCCACGGTGGCACCGCTAGGGGACATGAGCTAGCCGGGCTGGGTGGCGGCGAACTCCGCGGGAGGGCTGGCTACGGTGCGGACGAACCGGCCGATCTCGTCGATGGCGTCCCTGGCCTCGGGCAGGAAGCTCCAGAAGACGTGGAAGTCGTGCGTCGGCACCGGGTACACCGTGATGCTGACCTCGACGCCGCACCGGGTCGCGTGCTGGGCCAGGAGCTGGGCCTCCTGCAGCACGGCGTCACCGGAGGCAGCCTGGACGAGCAGCGGCGGGAGCCCGTCCAGGGGGGTGTGCAGGGGGTCGAGCAGCGGGTCGTCGGCCGGCTGGCCGGCCAGGTAGGCCTGGGCCAGGCGGTGGGCCATATCCGGCGAGAAGACCAGCGGGGAATCCTGCGGCGGCCGCTGGGTCCGGCCGGTCAGGTCGACCCACGGGCACATCAGCACGGCCCCGGCGGGCAGCGGGAGGCCGCGCTCGCGCAGGGCCAGCAGCAGCGACATGACCAGGCCGCCGGCCGACGAATCCCCGGCGACGACGATCTTGATCTCGTCGCCGCCCGTGTCGCGCAGCCACAGGTAGGCGTTGACCGCGTCCTGCACGGCGGCGGGATAGGGGTGCTCGGGCGCCAGCCGGTAGTCGATGATCAGCGCGGGTGCCCGTGCCGCGGTCGCCATGGCACCGGCCAGGTGGCGGTAGCCGAACGCCGAGCCGGCCACGTGCCCGCCGCCGTGCAGGCACAGCACGCGGGCCGGCGACGCCGCCTCCGGGGTGACCCGCAGCGCGGGCACGCCGCCCGCGATGACCGGGGCGACGACGACGTCGGCCGGGGGCGTGAACTTCCCGTGCAGTTCCTCCAGGGCGGTCCGGATGGCGTCGAGATCGGCCACCTCGGCCGAGGCGCGCGCCCACGGCTCCCACAGCATGGCCATCCGGCCGGCCAGCTCGCCGCCCACCGAACGGGTCACCGAGATCGCGTCGTCCAGGTCGGCCAGCAGCGCCCGGGCCCGGGCCAGCAGGGCCTCGCCGGCCAGCGTCAGCTCGACGCGCTGCGTGGACCGGCGGAACAGGTCGCACCCGACGAGGCGTTCGAGGCCGCGGATCTGGCGGCTGAGGGCCGGCTGGGTGATGAACAGCCGCTGGGCCGCCCGGCTGAAGCTGAGATCCTCGGCCACCGCGACGAAGGCGCGCAGGTGGCGCAGCTCGATCGCGTCCGGCGTCTGCGGTAGCGCCAGCACGTTCTGCGGACCGTCCATGACCCCAGTCTGGCCCATGACGGCCCGGCGGCGTGATGCCCGTTCGGCATGAACGCCATGCCCAGCTGGCATTTCCGTTCGGGGCCCGGGGTCAGCAGGCTGGCTATCGGAGGAGGAAAACATGAAGCGAACCGTGATCGGGCACACCCCGATGTCGCTGGACGGCCGGGTGAGCGGCCCTGGCGGGGAGCAGGACATGGGCTGGACCGTTCGGCACGCCCTGACCGCCGAGGCGCGCGCGCAGCTGCTAGCGGTCACCGGCGCGGCCACCACGGTCCTGCTCGACGGCCCGACCTACCAGGGCTTCGGGGGCTTCTGGCCCGCGGTGGCCGGCGACGAGGACGCGGACCCGCGGGACCGGCTGTTCGCCCGGTGGCTGAACGAGGCGGAGAAACTCGTCCTCTCCCGCACGCCCGCCGAGCCCGGGTGGCGGAACACCCGCGTGGCCGACGACGACCCGGCCGAGGCCGTCCGGTGGCTGCGCCGCGAGGAGGGCGGCGACATCGTCGTCCTGGCCAGCCACGGCATCATCGGCCGCCTGCTCGAGGCCGGCGAGCTGGACCGGCTCAGCATCACCTTGTGCCCGGAGCTCATCGGGGCGGGCGCCCGCCTGTTCGGCGACGGCCCGGCCGGCTCCTCCTGGTCGCTGGCCGAGGCCACGCCGACTGGCAGCGGGGCGCTCTGCCTGCGTTACGACCTGATCCGGCCGGCGGCCGGCCGGTGATTTTCCGCTCCGGCCAACGTCCAGACATGGAACGCATTTCTGGAAGGAAGACCGATGAACGACCGTAGTCGCTGGATAGCCCTGGTGGTGCTGTGCACCGGGATGCTGATGATCGTGCTGGACATGACGATCGTGAACGTGGCGCTGCCGTCCATCCAGGCGGATCTCGGGTTTACCCAGGCCGGGCTGGCATGGGTGGTCAACGCGTACCTGATCGCGTTCGCCGGGCTGCTGCTGCTGGCCGGCCGGCTCGGGGATCTGGCCGGCCGCCGGGACGTGTTCCTGACCGGGCTGGCGGTGTTCACCGTGGCCTCACTGGTCTGCGGGTTCGCGACAAACCAGGAGATGCTCATCGCGGCGCGGTTCGCGCAGGGCACCGGCGGCGCGCTGACCTCGGCGGTGATCCTGGGCATGATCGTGACCATGTTCCCCGGGCCGCGGGAGCAGGCCCAGGCGATCGGCGTGTTCGCCTTCGTCG
>Ga0335069_10012207_pt1 | contig 12093 bp, 14 predicted proteins | sample Lox_Sample_11_FD_206714 | JGI IMG/M metagenome (GOLD analysis project Ga0335069, IMG submission 206714) | Soil microbial communities from Loxahatchee National Wildlife Refuge, Florida, United States - Lox_Sample_1.1 | ecosystem: Environmental > Terrestrial > Soil > Wetlands | place: USA...
ATCATTGCCGGGATCGACATCTCCGGCGGAACGGCCGGTTCCGAACATGGAGCGACCGTTGGAATGGCTGGGTTGGCGCGCGGGTCAATGGCGGTTGTTGGCCGGCAAAAGTCAGCGGTCTTATTGAAGCGTTGTTGGGTCTTTCAGTGGCGCTTGCCGTCGATGATGGCCTTTGCTTCGTCAATGGCAGCATCCAACGCCCAGTCTTCGCGACGATAGCCCTCTTCCTCAAGGCATCGAACTGGAATTTGCGTGGCGGGCTGAGCATCAGAGTCACTCGGGATAAGCACGAAGCCGCGGAACCCGAATATCTGCAAATCCTCACCTCCAACGCCAGGTTTCGGGAGCGTTTGAACTGAATATTTAAACCCGTTGTGCGTGTTCTCAGCGTGGGCCATGTCCGCCTCCAGCGTGGTCATGTTTTGATGCTTGCACGAACGAATCGGGTGCGAATGCAGCACTGGCCGAACGCGTCCGGTGCCCATCTGCCGACCGGCTGCTCGTGGCCGCTTCTTGCACCTCAACATCAGCCGCGTTGACGCGGCATCGCCGACAGAGCAACTTGCGGTGTCGCAGGGCCAGGTCTATAGCCGTCACGAGAGGACCGTACAGTTCAGCGGTAGCCACCAGCCCACATGCTCCATGTCTCCACACCCGGCTACAGAGTGCGTTACAGCGCCGCGATGAACTCATCCCACGGCGTTGCCTGCAGGGTCTCGGTGGCGGCGTGCCCATAGCCCCGGATAATCAACGCCGCCCGCTCGAGCTGTTTCAGATCATTCGACTCAACGACGTCCACAACGTCAAAGCGGCCAAGTGTCAGATAGCTGTCCTTCCAGGTAACGGCAGGGCATTCGGCCTTGATCTTCTCCGACACGGTGGCGGCGAGTTGCTTCAGGTCCCTGGGATCCTTGAACGCGTCAGGCGCGAGACGGCTGAGGATGACGTACGTTGCCATGGCATACCTCCATGCAAAAATTGCTTCGCAATCGGGTGCAGCAGTCAGGCACAAGCAAACGGCCGCGCGGCAGGCAGAACTGTTGCTGCGCGTCTTGACGGCACCGAAGTAGAAATAGCCCCGGCGGATTGGACCGGGGCCGTCAGGCAAGTTAGTGCAGTTGGCGCTTCAGGTCAGAAAGTTCCGAATGCATTGAACTGACTGCATCCTTGATCCTGGTGTCGAGGCCACCGGCCTGTTGGCACGCGCGCTCCGCACGATCACCGATCCGTTCGAGATCGTCGACGCACTGCCGGATTCGATCCTCATCCCTTGACGACATGACATCCTTTGCCGATTTGCATTCCTTATCGAGTTCATCCACCCAATTCATCAAGTCCCTTGGAATCGTCGTGTCGGCATGGCAGGTCTGTGATGCCTCACTGACGGTTTGCTGCAGATGGGTAAAGCGCTTTTGGATTTCACTGGCTTGCAACATGATGTCCCCCTTCTTGAACATCAGTTCCAGATGAATTCAGGCAGCAGATTACGGTTTGTTGCCCGTGCCGTGGCCATTCGCCCGCCTTGACCGGTTGCCAGCGACGTCGCGTTGCCTCAAGGCGACACCCGGGCAAGCGAAAGACGCGTTTGTAGTGTAGGTCATAATCGCACGCCTGATCCGATGTGTCCCCGAAGCCCGGGCGTTCAACTCCTTTCAACGCACGGATCCCTGCGACTTTGGCCTCGGTCAGCCATGTGTCCAGGCGTTGTGAATCCCGTGGTGGAATCCGACGCGAGGGTTGGAAGCCGCGAATGAGGGGCTGTTCTGCCGGTCGCTCCCGGCCGAGACAGGACCATGCATAGGGAATGCGGTGCGGGGAGGTCCGCGCAGAGAATCGCTTGCTATCCTATCGACAGATCCATCAAGATCCCTGGGGCGCATTTTGAGACCTCTTGACGACGAAGCCCGGACTGAATTGCTGTGCTTCCTTGTGGTCGGCCAGCTCTTTATATTCGCACGCGAGGGTGTGTGGTTGCGCACGGATCACCTGATTGAAGCTGTGCGGATCTGGCTGAGGTCGAACAGCGCTGAATGTGACTGGCTGGTGCGTGCCAGGCTTGTAGAGGCGTCACGCGTGATCGCCGGACAAGAAAGTGCGCGCCCCTTCCCGAAGGACGATGCAGATCTGCATCAGCTCTTCAATCTGCGGACAGGCTGGTTCCTCGACCATCGCTCGCCCTTTGTCCAGCGGATTCATGCGCTCTGCGCCGATTACCTGAAGGCATCGTAGAAGATGCGATGCCGGGAGGCGAGCTAGATGAAAGATGCCGGTCGGCCGCGGGCGCCTCTGAAGCGCCGGAGTTACAAACTTCCGTGGCCGACCCACTTCGGCCTGTCGGTATTGTGCAGCCCGGACGGCCAGTCCCAGGGGGTATCGGGCCGAACTGCCCCGGAAGGAGTGGCTTTGGCCGGTCGGAGCGTCGGCGCAGGCAAGCCCACTTTTAACCGGGCATCTGCAGCGGACTGCCGAACCAACTGGCGACGGGACGCGTTACCAGCGGATCGGGTCAAGTTGTAGGTGCGATGCGAGGGCCGCGAGCGCATAACGCTTCTATCCGCCGCCTATGCTGCCCGCCACCCGCCACCCGCCACCCGCCACCCGCCACCCGCCACCCGCCACCCGCCACCCGCTGCCGCGAAGCCTGGCGTACGAAAAATCCAGTATCGCGACTTGCCCGATGGCGGCGAAATCGCCTGCCGCACAGACGAGCCTCGCCTTGCAACTGCGCTGCACGAGTGGTTCGATGCCCAGTTGTCTGATGATCGCCAGGATGCGATGGCAGGGCACGATCCGGCCAGCGCGCACCACGCGCCAGGCGCCTTGACAGCGGAACTGGCGGCGAGGACCGGGCTGATGGCTGCTCAGACTGACGGTCCCAGTTCCACCGACGTTGCGGCGAGCGGTTACTTTGTGCGTCAGCATTGATGGCGAACCTTGGGCTAGCGAGCACTGTTATTTTTTCGTTCACGTTCTACCCTGTTTTACGTAGGCTTGCTGTCGCTATTTCCGCTTCGTTCGGACCGGCTTGGCGCACCCTGGTAGTTTTGCCTCTCACCGCGGCTGTTGTCGCCGCTGCCCCGTGGTCGCTTACGCCAACCCGATGTTAAGGGAGGCTGTTTTGGCTCACGGTAACTTTTCCTCTCATGATTTCGCCAACCTCAGCGCGGTTGAAATTGATCACCGTTATCGGCTCCTGATCGATGCAGTCCAGGACTACGCGATCTTCATGCTCGACCGCTCTGGAAACGTTGCAAGCTGGAACCCCGGTGCGCAACGGGCTAAAGGGTATTTGCCAGACGAAATCTTAGGGCGACACTTCTCCGTTTTTTATACCGACGAAGAGGCGCTCGCAGGGAAGCCCGCGCGACTGCTGGCTGCTGCGAGAGATCACGGCCGAGCGCAAGACGAGGGATGGCGGGTACGAAAGGACGGTAGTCGGTTCTGGGCAAGCGTTGTTATCTCAGCGGTTCGCGATGAGGGTGGTGAGCTGGTGGGGTTCGCCAAGATTACCCGCGATCTGACCGAGTCACGTCGGCTTAACGAGCTGGAACGGGTGGCCGCCGACTCGGCACTCGTGCAGCGCGCTCAGGAAAACGAGAGAAAGCGCATTGCGCGCGAGCTTCACGATGATCTCGGTCAGCGGATATCGGCACTGAAAATGACCCTTGCACTGTATGAGGCTGAGATCTCAAAGCATGTTCCGGCGGCTGTTCGGGATCGCTTGACCGGAACCAAGGAACTCGCCACCCAGCTCGACGGAATGGCCACCGCGATGCGACGTATCGCGGCTGACCTGCGTCCGCCAGTGCTGGATGATCTGGGACTCGAAGCAGCACTCGAGTGGATGACAGAGAACTTTGAGTTGCGCTACGGTGTGCCGGCGCAATGTCAGATTAGCGGTGACGAATTACACTTCAACGAGCTGGCCGCGATTTCCCTTTTTCGCGTGGCGCAGGAGGCGCTGACGAACGTCGCACGACATGCCAAGGCTACGAAAGTGGCCGTGACGCTATCCGCGGACGACCAGGACTGCCAGCTGCGCATCCAGGACAATGGCGTCGGCCTCCCGAAAGAATGGATACTCCGGCCTGACGCATTCGGCCTGCGCGGCATGCGTGAACGAATCGCTCAGCTGGGCGGAAACCTGTTCGTCGAGGGCAAACCCGGCGCCGGGGTGACAATCGCCGCGAAGGTGCCGCTGTCACGAATCACCGTCGCAAGCTAGTTCCTCGGGCGTCCTTTCCGTTGCCAACCTAGAGATCATCAATTCGTTGTCGGGCGAGCCGATCGATCGTAGCAATGGCCATCGTCAATTCGCCGGTCTTGTCAAAGAAATAGTCGGCTCCCGCTGCTGCCGCTGTGCGTCGGACCACCGGCTGGGAATGATTGGTCAGGACGATCTGTATCGCGGGGCAGGGTGCCGACTTGAGTCTGCCGATAATATCCAGCCCGCTGCCGACCCGAAGGTGGAGGTCGACGAGCACCACGCTTGGCATCAGCTGAAGAATCTCTTCGACTGCAGCGGTTGCGTCGTCGGACGTTCCGACCACTTTCGCCAGTCCCGATGATTCGACCAGCGCGACCAGTTGCCGAAGGACGACCTCTGAATCTTCAGCTATATAAACAGACAATTTGGAAAAATTCCCGCCCACGGCACGCGCTCCATTCAGAGCCCTTCAAAGGCGCGCTCTTCGGCGCTCATCGGCTGATGTCCTGCGCACAGCGTGAACCAGGTGCATGCCGTTGCGGTTGATCGAGATCAGTTATCTCTTTGCTGAGCCCTTATGTAGCCATTCACGAACGTACCTCCGCTTGATTGGAGCGCTCGTCGCTGAGGGTTTGGATAGACGAGCGACCGCTGGGCGATGTCACCCGGATGTTCGCCGGGAGCAAGCCCCAGTGTCGGGAATTGGCGGCCGCCTGCTGCCCGATGCGGTCGGCAGGAGTCGACCCATAAGCGCCGGTCGCTTTTCTCCATAGCGGCCGTTCGAGACATGTGCGGAACGGTGTAGCCCGCACGCGACCAGTATTAGAATCGCGACGGCCTGGCGGCAATTCGATGTTCGCCCACTGGCATGCTTGCCGCCAGACGTCTGACGATATCGTTTCGGCGAAGCGGACGTTTCTGAATGTGCGATCCGAACTACCGGCCGCGCGTTACCGCCGTCAGGGCGTTCAGACCGGCGTGTAGTTTGCGAGCCAATCCTATCAACTTGAGTCCTCAACTGCCCGGAAACCATTGTAAACACTGGGCCAACCGGTTGTCAGGTTGTTGGGTTCGATCACGTAAGATGGCGTGATGAAGAAATCGAAAACGCTCTATCATAGGCACCGTTTTCCAGCCGGGGGCATCAGTTGCGCTGTGCACTGGTATTCCGCTTTCAGTTGAGCTTGCGCGACATCGAGGAACTGCTTTTCAAGCGTGTGCTGCGCTCGAACCCGGTGCCGCGCAAAATCGTCACCGATCATTTGCGCAGCTATCCGGCCGCAGAAGCCGAGATCCCGAAACTTGCGAACGCGAAGCAAATGTTCGTCAAAGCGGATGCCCGGTTGTTGACCCAGGCATGCGTGCAACGCCCCTGCGGCGATCGAAACGACCTGCCGCGAGCTCGCCTTTACAGCCTCCCGCATCTCCACCATCCCCTTAAAATGACTTGGCCAGGCGCTTACCGCGCTCTCGCACCCATACCCGCGCCCGTCTGGTGACAAAAGATAGTTTGCACGTTAGAGCGAGCGTCACCGAAGTGTCATACCCGCTGCCTACGCTGAGTCAAGCGACCGAGCTGACCGCCGCATCCATTGCTCTTTAGCACCCCCAAGCATGACCAATTGCGACGTCCCCGCATGTGGAACCGGCGCTACCCAGTGCCTGACGGCGGCCATCTTCGATGTCGACGGTGTCCTGCTTGCTTCGCCTCACGAACGCGCCTGGCGGGAAGCGCTCCATGGCGTTGTCGAGGAAGCGTGGTTCACCACTGCGATGTACCAGTCCCAGGTCGCGGGCAAGCCGCGGCTCAGTGGCGCACTGGCTGCCTTGCGGGCGTTGTGCGTACCCAACGCCGAACAGCAGGCTGCTGCGTATGCAGAGCGCAAGCAGAGGCGGCTGGAGGCATTAATCGACGGAGGGGCGGTCACTGCGTTTCCCGACGCGCTGCGCTTCGTGCAGGCGATCAGTGCGTTGGGCTGGCCGATCGCCGTCGCATCCTCCTCGAAGAACGCCAACGAGATGATGCGGCGCATTCGCCTCGACGACGGTCGCCGCCTGCTTGACGTCTTCAGCGCCAATGTCTGTGGCCGCGATCTGCGACAGGGCAAGCCGAGCCCGGAGATCTTCCTGCTCGCTGCGGCGGAATTGCCTGCGGCACCCGCACACTGCTTCGTCGTCGAGGATGCGCCAGCCGGCATCGAAGCCGCCCGCGCCTGCGGCATGACGGCGTTGGGGGTCGCCCGGCTCGATGACGCCGCGCTGCTCCGGACGGCCGGGGCAAACGTAGTCGTGACCAGCCTCGACGAGATCGCCATCGACGAACTGGCACTCGGGCGCCTCTGCCGGCGGTTGCCGTGACGAAGCCGGGGAGCATGGACGAGGCGCTCACGCCGACCGCCGATCCCGACTGGATCATCCCGGAAGCCGGCTACGATCCGCTGCGAGAAAGCAGCCGAGGGACGCGCTTTGCCATCAGCAACGGTTTTCTCGGTGTGCGTGGCGCGCGCGCGATACATCGTGGCGGGCGTTGGGTTGCCAGATCGCGCACCCTGGTTGCCGGGTTGTTCGACAGGCCCGACGAAGGGCCGGCCATGCCGGGACTGGTCGCGACGCCCGACTGGCTTTATGTCCGGATCCTGCTCCAAGGAAAACCGCTCGTGCATCGGCCGGGTGACGAGAGTTCGCAGCAGCGGATACTCGACATGCGGCGCGGCGCCCTGCTCACGGAGGGCTGTCTTTCGAATGCATCGGCCGTGGGTGTCCGGCTCCGGAGCTTACACCTCGTCTCTCTTAGCCAACGCGCGATCGGGCTGCAGCTTATCCAGCTGGAGATCGGGCAAGACGACGTCGAGGTGAGGCTCGAAGCGTCGTTTGAGGGTCTGGACACCGGACTCTTATCAGAACGCGTCGAGCAGGGCCTCGGCGTCTGGCGCGCGATATCTTCGAACAGGCGCCTCGCCATAACTGCCGCGCTTTCACTGTGGATTGACGGCCGGGACTTCGTCCCGACCCTATCCGGGCCGTTTCAGTGGTCCTGGAGCTGGAAGTCACGTCCCGGGCAGATCGCCTGTCTTGAACGTCTGGTGGCCGTAACGCGAAGCGACACCGAAGACGCCGACCCAGGCAGAGCGGCACAATCCGAGCTCGGCGTTGCGCGAAAACTCGGCTGGTCTGGCGTGGTGGCCGCGCATGAGGCAGCCTGGGCAAGACGCTGGCACCGCAGCGACGTCGAAGTCGACGGCGATCCGCGCGCACAGCAGGCGTTGCGGTTCGCGCTCTATCACCTGAATGGCGCCGCCAATCCGGACGATGAGCAAGTCTCGATTGCCGCGCGGGCGTTGACGGGCAACGATTATCACGGACATGTGTTCTGGGATACCGAAATCTACCTGCTCCCCTTCTACATCCTGACCTGGCCGAAAGCGGCACGAGCGCTGCTGATGTATCGCTTCCACACGCTCGATGGCGCCCGGGCAAAGGCGGCCGCTATGGGCTGGCGCGGAGCCCTTTATGCCTGGGAGTCGGCGGACACGGGCGCAGAAACTGCGCCCTCGTACGGGGTCAGCCCGGATCGCAAGGTCGTCGATGTCAAGTCCGGAAAGCAGGAGCAGCACGTCTCCGCGGACATCGCCTATGCGGTCTGGCAATACTGGCAGACCACCGGGGATGAGGTTTTTCTGCGCGACGCCGGCGCCGAGATCCTGCTTGAGACCGCCCGCTTCTGGTCAAGCCGGGCACAAGCGGAAGCGGACGGTCACTGCCATATCCGCGGCATCATCGGGCCCGACGAATATCACGAGTTGATCGACGACAACGCCTTCACCAACGTCATGGCGCGCTGGAACATCCAGCGTGCGCTTGGCGTGGCCGCCATGCTGCGTGCCCGCTCGCCGGAGCACTGGGAAAGCCTGTCGGCGCGCCTCGGCCTGCACGATAACGAACTGGAGCAATGGCGCAGCGTCGCCGAAACGATAGCGACCGGCGTCGACCCCGACACCGGACTGTTTGAGCAGTTCGCAGGCTTTTTTTCACTCGAAGATATCGACCTTGCTCACTATGCGGGCAGGTCGGTGCCGATCGACGTGGTGCTCGGCAGGGAGCGCACGCAAAACGCTCAGGTGGTCAAGCAGGCTGACGTCGTGGCCCTTCTGGCCCTGCTGCCAGATGAGTTTTCTCGCGACTCAGCGGCGAAGAACTTCCGCTACTACGCGCCGCGCTGTGGCCATGGCAGCTCGCTGAGCCGCGCCATGCATGGGATCGTCGCGGCCAGGCTGGGCGACACCGAATCCGCACTGGATTACTTCCGTGAGACGTCGGCTATCGATCTCTCAGATAGCCACGCGGCCCTCGAGGGGGGCGTGCACATTGCAGGTCTGGCTGGACTCTGGCTGATAGCGGTGTTCGGTTTTGCCGGACTGTCGCTTCACAGCGAGTGCCTCTCCCTGGACCCACGACTGCCAGCGGCGTGGCAGAGTCTCACGTTCCGCCTTGAGTGGCGTAGCCGTCATATCAGGATCAGGATTGTAAGGGCCACTCGCAGTCTCGAAGTGACGCTAGAAGCGGGAGAGCCGATGAAGCTTGCCGTCAGCGGCAGGGAATTCGAACTGGACCGTGCGAACACGCTTCGGGTCCCGACAGGCTCGAAAGGGTCTTAGCATCCTGGCATCTGCAGAATGGCTGATCGCAACGCGAATGGCCGCAAACATACTGTGGGGAACCCTTGATCGGGCGGTGCCCCGCTTGCGCTCCATTTGGGTACTTTCAAGATTGCGGATTTACTGGAATGGGTCCACCCACTTTTCTTCACGTTGGATGACCCCGATGACAGAGGGCGGGATCAGCACTCGTGAAGTGAATGCAGGGCACGCCGAATGCCTGAAATATTAAGCATTCTGCGATGGTGTCGACGCGTCGTGACTGATGGCTTCATGCCGCTCACGCTCAATAAGCGGGCGGTTGCAAATCTGGTTTGAGTGGCGCAAACGGGTCGCTATGCAGAGATTTGCAGGCCGATATGGCCGGCCACGCGAAGAAACGAGCATGAAGCGCTTTCGTCGAGTTTGTCGCGACCGGCAGAACCCGACCGAGGTTGTGTCAAAACGCGCGACGTCGACATCGGGCGCGAAAGTCGACCCACCAGAATGCTCTGTATCGGCTTCGCGGCACTTGGGGAAGGGTAAAGCGACACCCGAAAACCAAATGATTTCGAGTTTTGACACGGCCTCGGCCCCTTTCAGCCACACAGGTTTGTGAAGTCCCAATGGCCGGTTGAGAATGTGCAGCGGCCGTTCGGATGTCGGTCGCGCTATCGATTGTGCCAGTGTGCCTTGAGTCAAGACCGGCGGCCCGGCGCCTTCATGCTCACGGATCATCATTGGGAACAAGCTTGTAGACGATCGCGTAACGAACCAGGTCGACATCGCTCCGTAGCCCCATTTTCCTCAGGATATTTGTGCGATGGGTGCTTACGGTTTTCGCGCTTATGCCAATAGCGGTCGCGATGTCGACGGCTGTCTGGCCGCATGCGATGCGAAGGAAAATATGGAGTTCCGTGTGCGTCAGCCGCTCGTGCGGTAAGCCACCCTCAGCCGCCGCCGCATCAAGCATCGGTTCGTCAGATGCTGTGAGATTGACGTAAACGCCGCCTGATGCAACTTTTCGAACAGCTGCAAGCAGTTCGTGCGCGGGGCTGGTCTTGACGACAAAGCCCGAGGCCCCCGCCGTAAAGCATTTACTGGCAACGCTCGCTTTCGAAGACCTCGTAACAACGACAATCCTTGGCAACTGACCCGCCCGCCTGATTTCCCGGATAAGGTCTGTTCCACTCACTCCCTGCATGACAAGACCCAGCGTTAGCACGGCGGGCGACTCAGTGCGCACAAGATGCAGCGCGCCGTCCCCGTCGGACGCCTCGCCCACAACCTCGATGTCACCCGCAGCCTCAAGTAAGTTCCGAATTCCAGCGCGCATGATGGCGTGCGCCTCTGCTATTGCGACCCTGATCATGAATCGCCCCATGACGACACTGCGTTGTGGAATGAAGTTCGTTGCATAGGCAGCTAGATCGAATTTAGCTCGCAATTCATTAGCAATAGTTCGGCTGCGCGAGGATTCGTGAAAGCGGCACGTGCGCCGTAACACTAACGCCGTTGCCGGGTGTACTCTTGATGCGTAGGATCCCGCCGAGCATCACAATCCGCTCACGCATCCCCAGCACGCCGAAGGCATCCGCCCTCGGAGGTGAATCTAGCGCAAATCCGACGCCATCGTCGTGAATCCGCAAGTGGCAGTCACGATCGTCCACCGACAACTTGACTGTCACCTCGTTAGCCTGAGCATGACGTGCAACGTTGGTCAAAGCTTCCTGGACCACTCGATAGAGCGAAATCGCCGCAAGATCGTTCAGGCGCAGCTCCTGGGTGCGAACCTCACATCGCGTGTGTACGCCGAAGCGTCGCTCAAAGCCTTCCGTCATCCAGGTGAGCGCAGCGACGAACCCAAGGTCGTCGAGCACGGGTGGCCGAAGATCCGCGGCGACGCGACGAAGCGACGTCGCCAGCGCGTCGATCTGTTCACTGACCTCGCCGATTGCAGTAAGGCGCGCGCGCGCCTGCGCAGGAACAAATTGAACGAGTTCGGCTTCGTGTAGCGAGACCGTTATCTTCAGCGCCGCGATCTGCTGACCCAGATTGTCGTGCAGTTCTCGTGCGATGCGCTTCTGCTCATTCTCGCGTGTCTGCTGAACGATTGCCGAACCAACGGCTACCCGCTCAAGCTCCTCGGTTCGTCGCCGCTCGCTCAGGTCGCGCGTGATCTTCGCGAATCCAACCAATTTTCCCTGTTCATCGTGAATGGCGGTGATGATGACGTTTGCCCAGAAACGGCTGCCATCCTTGCGTACCCGCCAACCCTCGTCCTCAATCCGCCCCTGCGACGCGGCAGCGGCCAGCAACTGCTCTGGCTTGCCGGCCCTGATGTCCTCGGCTGTATAAAAGATCGAAAAGTGCCGGCCGACAATTTCGTCTGGAGAATACCCCTTGGTCCGCTGGGCACCAGGATTCCAGCTGGCGACATTGCCCGATGGATCCATCATGAATATCGCGTAATCGCAGACGGCTTCGATGAACAGGCGGTAACGATGCTCGATTTCGATGTCGCTCAAGTTACGAAACTGGAGCGGCGCATACGACCCCGACATGACGGTCTCCTGACAAATCCAGTTGCTGCGTGTGGCGAACAAGCTGATTGCTAACAGACGGTCCGTTTGCTTATAGCCCTGACGCGTGGTCGGCAGTCATCTCACATGAAGCTGTTGCCAATGGCGTTACTCCATTGCAGAGACCGCGAGTGTCAAAAACGGAGGTCTCTATGTCCATGTCCATGAGACAGATCGTGCTGTCAGCTAGTACGGCCGTAAGGGTATATAAAAGGGAGTGAACACGGGTGCCGCCTGCGATCGGCACGCCCGGTCAAGCGGTCGAATCGATCGGGTGAGTGAGCCCCGCTAGCGTTTCCAGTCCGTGGGGCGATCGAGCACCACTGGCGAACGGTATTGCCAGACCCCGCACCGTCAATTAACGGACCCCGTTGTCCACGCTCGGGTGACGAGCTGACATTCGAACGACACAATCGCCGTACCAGGAATGGCGCTTCCTGGCCGAGGGTGTGTAAAAACGCCCGTGCCAACCGGCTCGGCGTGCGCCTCCGTTGGAGCGTCGTGCCTGGCCGGTCGAGACTCAGCTGATTGTTGTATTCGAGCGCGTGTAGCGCCAGCGCGTGATATCACGCGCCTGCCAACCTCATCGCCTGCATCGCGTCTGCAAATCCCAGAATCCTGATGATGCGCTTGAGGTTGTACGCCAGCACGTGCAAGCTCATTTCGGCCG
>Ga0335069_10012208_pt1 | contig 12093 bp, 9 predicted proteins | sample Lox_Sample_11_FD_206714 | JGI IMG/M metagenome (GOLD analysis project Ga0335069, IMG submission 206714) | Soil microbial communities from Loxahatchee National Wildlife Refuge, Florida, United States - Lox_Sample_1.1 | ecosystem: Environmental > Terrestrial > Soil > Wetlands | place: USA: Florida...
GTACATATCGGTGTAGCGCCCATTTTGACTAAGCGAAACTCGGAAGATAGTCCCGGCGGGAAGATTGTAAGATCCCCCGCTGGCGGTCGTGCCGTAGAGGTCGCCACCTGCATCGCGTAGCAAGTGCCCGTTGGGGTCGCCGCCGTCGATACCACCACCAAACCGATACACTACCGTTTCCTTCCAAGAGCCTACTTGTCCTGGTGTCAGCGCGAATACCGATCCGCAGCCTTTACCACCGTCGTGTGGGCAAGAGCCACCGCCTATGTAGGTCGTTCCGTAAATTGCCCCTGATTCGTCCAGGATCAACCCGCCGTTCGGCTGGCCCCCATCTCCCGCGTCGACTCCCGAAAAACTGTGAAGCACCGTCTCGGTCCAAATGTTCTTGCCTGTAGTTTTCGGCGGTGTTAATTCAAAGATCGTTCCGCAATACGGATACAGCGGATCGCACGTCGTCCCTTGGCCTCCGCCGAACCAAGTAGCTCCGTATAGATTTCCTCGCTTGTCGAATATCAGATCACCGATTGGGAACTGTCCGTCCAGATTTCCCTGAAAGCTGTAAAGAACCTTTTCTTTCCACGCTTCGCCAGGTTTCTGCGGCCGAACTAGTTCGTATACTGTTCCGCAGCCAACGGCGGAGCCCAATAAAATGCACGGTCCGCGCCCGCCGTAGGCCGTCGTGCCATAGAGGTTGCCGGCCGCGTCTTGTACCAACCCGCCCTCGGGCGAGCCGCCATCGCCATGACTGAAACCTTGGAAGTCGTAAAGTGTGGTTTCTGTCCAGGGATCACCCGGCTGTTGTGGAGGTGACAACTCATACACCGAACCACACTGAAGAGAGGTGACACATGGATTGGTATAGCTGGTAGCGCCGAAAATATTTCCCTTCTTGTCCATGACGATGCTACCCGCCGGTCCAGCGCCATCAGCTCCGCCCTGAAAGCTGTAGAGGACCGTTTCCTTGACTTGAGCCGAGACCACGCTTCTGAAGCTGAGAGTCGCCATGACAAGAATCAAGGCAAGCCGAAAAACTGGAAGGGGCTGTGTACGAATCATGGCGTGAACGATCCTTATCTGGGGTACCGCTGTGCCTGCCGGGGAAGGCAGGAACCAATCAGGTTCCGGCCATGATAGCCCGATTTCACGCCAGATTCCACGCAAAATAAGCATTGTGCGAGTCATTCCAAGATACGAATCATCGAATTAAACAAGGAGCAATCATGGCGAGAATTGAAGGCGTCGATCCGCAGCAAACGTCATTCTTCATGCGGCAGGTCTTCAAGAAAGTGCGAAAGATGCTGGGAAGGGACCTCACTCCGCAGAAGATCCAGGCGCGGGTGCCGCGAGTTTTCTGGCTGAATATCGTCGCGGAATGGCTGCTGGGACAGAAAGCGGCGGTGCCGCAACGGCAACGCATGCTGTTGACAGTACGTACGGCGGTGCGAGTCGGGTGTCCATTTTGAATCGACGCCAATTCTGCCGGAGGCAGAATGTATGGTTTGAGCGATGACGAAATTACGGCGATCCGCGAGGGACAGCTAGAAGCATTTGCACTACCAGAACTTGCCTTATTGCGCATGGCAGACGCGATGGCCGACACCCCATCGAACGTGAGTGACGATTTGTATCAAGACCTCCGGCGGCATTTTTCAGAGGAGCAACTGATCGAACTAGCGGCGACGGCGGCGCTGGAAAACTACCGGGCGCGATACAACCGGGTGTTCGATGTGGGGAGCGACGGCCTGTATCGAAAAGGCGTCAGGTTCAAGCAGAAATAGTCGATTGTCGCCACTCGAATTCAGGTCCTAGCAGTGCACGATTTTCGAGCTCTTGATCCCTCGAGTGGCGTTGCGCGTGTCCACGACCAACTGTGACTCCCGCACGATGCGCTCGTAGTCGTAGTCAGAGTGGTCTGTCACAATGAGCACGCAGTCGAACTGGCCGAGGTTGTCGAGCGGCGTATTCTTCATCTGCAGGTCGTATTTGCGGCCTCGTCCTACCGTCGGGAAATAGGGATCGTTGTAGCTGACTGTCGCGCCCGCCTGCTGCAGCAACTCAATGATGGTGAGCGAGGGCGATTCGCGCAGGTCGTCGATGTCTTTCTTGTAAGCCAAGCCGAGCACTAGCACTTTGGAACCGTTCACCGCTTTCTTGTGCTGGTTAAGCGCCTTGGTTACCGAATCCAGGACGTGGTACGGCATGTTGGTATTGATCTCGCCGGCCAGTTCGATGAACCGGGTACGGAAGTCGACTTCCTTAGCCTTCCAGGAAAGATAGAAGGGATCGACGGGGATGCAGTGGCCGCCGAGGCCTGGTCCAGGATAAAAGGGCTGGAAGCCGAACGGCTTGGTGGACGCGGCTTCGATGACCTCCCAGATATCGAGACCCATGCGCATGGATAGCAGCTTCAATTCATTTACCAGCGCGATGTTGACGCAGCGGTATATGTTTTCGAGCAGCTTGGTCATTTCGGCTGCAGCCGGAGAAGAGACTCGAACCGTGCGGTTGAAGATCGAACCGTACATCGCCGACGCAAGCTCGGAAGCCTTGGGATCGAGACCGCCGACGACTTTGGGAATATCGCGGCGCGCGACTGTCTGATTGCCGGGATCTTCCCGCTCGGGCGAGAAGGCTACGTAGAAAGTGCCGGCATCGGAATCACCGCTGTGGCAGGCCTTCAATCCCTGCTTGTTTCCCTTTTCCAAGATCGGGATCAGGACTTCCTCTGTGGTCCCGGGATAGGTCGTGCTCTCCAGAACGACAAGCTGACCTGCGCGCAGATGCGGGGCGATAGCCTTGGCTGTGTCGGTGATAAAGCTCAAATCGGGCTCGTGATATTCATCGAGCGGCGTGGGGACGCAGATGATGATGGCATCCATCTGCTCGAGCTGGGAGTAGTCAGCTGTCGCGGAAAAGCCCTGAGCCTTGGCGCTTTGAATCTCCGTCGCCGGGATGCGCACGATATAGGAATTGCCCTGCGCAAGCGCGGTAATCTTGCGGGGATCGATGTCGAAACCGGTGACTGGGAATTTCTGTTCCGAGTACAGCAGGGCCAGCGGCAAACCGACGTAGCCGAGGCCAATGATGCCGACGCGAGCGCGTTTTGCTTCAATTTTGGATTTGAGTTCAGAGAAATGGGTGGAAGAGCCCGTCGCGATAGTAGTCATAAATATTGATTTTTACTTAAAAATTCTAGCATGGCAGGCGGGCGAAGCCCTGTGGCACGAAGGAGCCAGGGAGGTCTCCGGTTGGTGCCATTTTATCCACAGGCCTGAACCACGCACGGCACTTTTGAGTGACCAAAGTCACATATATTTTCGTTTTTCCGCAAGATTGCAAGGGGCGCGCCACCTGATGGCAGAAAAACTCACTGGCCAAGATATTCACTTCGTCGAGCTACAAACTGCCGTCTTCTGCGTTTCCTGTGAACTGATCAGCAAAAACAACACTCCTTGTTGCATGGCATGCGGCAGCCAGGCGGTGCTGAGCCTGTCGCGCGTGCTCGGCGGGTCACTGCGCGGCCAGCAGACGGCTCACGTGATCGCCGATGCCGAACTCGACCGTCTGGTGCGCGAACTGCTCAGCACAGTTCCTTCTGCAATTGGAGACAAAGTGCCGGCGTCATTTGGATCGCTCGCGCCTTCACGGCATCACGCTCGTAGTTCGGCAGGCAGCGTCGGCCGAGTGTCTGAGATCGAGCGAGAAATCGTTCCGTCCGAAATTGACCTGGAGTCTGCGGTGAGCGTCATTGCCGAACGCGCCCAAGCCTTGACCGGAGCGACGGGAGCGGCAATCGCGCTGCGCCATGGCGACGAGATTGTCTGTCGCGCGCGGTCAGGCCGGACAGCACCGGACCTCGGTATTCGGCTGCAAACCGACACAGGCATCTCCGCCGAATGTGTGCGGACCGGCGAAGTAGTGCTCTGCAATGACGCAGAACGAAATACGCGGGTCGATCTGGCTAGCTGCCGCCATCTTGGCGTGCGCTCGGTGCTGGCTGCGCCTCTACGCCACTTCCGGCGGACGCTGGGCGTTTTCGAGGTCCTGTCCGCCGCTCCCTATGCCTTCGACCACCGTGATGTGGCCACGATGCAATTGATGTCGAGCATGATGGTCGCCGCGATCTCGCGGCTTTCCCATATTCGCCCTTCCCGCGAACGCTGTTCCGCATGATTTCCGCCGGCTGACCGCAAAAATGGCATCATTTCAGGCAATCTGCGCTAATATGTACGGCGTTGGTATGCATCCGCTCAGCTCCAGTCCGGCGCAGACGGGATCGCCGCTAAACCTGCATCAGGACCGCCGGAGACGCGCCCGGCAGAAAACTTATCTTCCCGCCCGCGTCGCCCTCCGCCGGAACCCGAGCGCGCAACACAGAATTGTCGATCTCAGCGAAGACGGCATGTCGATCCAAGCCAGCGGGCCACTTGAACTCCGCCGCGAGGAAGAATTCTCTATCATTTTGTCCGACGACTCGGAAGGACTTTACGCTGCCGGGCAACTGGTCTGGTACAACGACTCGCAGCAGATCGGCATTCAGTTCACCGAGATGCCGGACCAGGCCCGCCACACCTTGCGTGAGTGGCTGGTAGCCAATGCCTTCGCCGCGGACACCGAGGCACAGCAGGAACCGAGACGCCACATCTCGGCCATGGAGCAGATGGAGGGCGCGGCCGAGGAAGTGTCCGCAGAGGAAGAACCGCAGGCGGACTACACAACTCTGCTTTCGGCGCTGGCAGTGGTTCGTAAAGAAGTTGATGGCTTAGGTGGTGATCTGGATGCTGCCTTACACCTGATTGCGCGCCGCACGCAGGCATTCACGCGCGCCAGTGGATGCGCCATTGCACTGTTAGAGGGCGCAGAAGTGATTTGTCGCGCCACGGCAGGATCGAACACGCCTCCAGTGGGCGCGCCGCTCAGAGCAGATTCCGGGTTCTCAGGAGAGTGCTTGCGGTCAGGGCAATTGGCCCGGTGTGTCGATTCGGAGGTGGATCCGCGGGCCGATCGAGACAGTTGCCGCGCCCTCAAGATTCGCTCCATGCTGGCGGTGCCGATTCATCGTGACGGCACAATTGTCGGACTACTGGAAGTATTCGCACGCGAGCCAGACGCGTTCGGCTCGGAAATGGAATTGGTGTTCTTGCAGCTGTCGGAGTTGGCATCGCGAGCGGTAGGAAGGGCGTCCGCTCCGGCTTCAGTCGAGGCTGCGCCGCCAGTTCCGGTGGACGACGAATTCCCGATGGAGACGCCTGCAGATCTCTTCTTTCCGAATAAGACGGGCGCGCCGAACCTTCTGTTGATCGGAGCTGCAGCGACGGTAGGCTTCGTCATCGTGTGGTTGGCGGGGCCGTGGAGCACCACAGACCTGCCGGCTCCTGCGCGAGTTCAGTCCGCGTCGGTGGTTACGATGTCGTCCGCACGTCCGACCAACAGCCTGGACACGCTTCGTAAATTGGCACAGCAGGGCGATCCGGCGGCGGAATTCTCTCTCGGCACGCGATATGCGTTGGGGCAGCAGGTAACACAGGATTATGTGCAGGCGGCAAGGTGGTTCCTATCGGCTGCCGAGCAGGGCAATGTGGCCGCGCAAACCTGGTTGAGCAGTCAATACGAAGCTGGCCGGGGCGTCCCTAGAAGCCTGACCAAAGCCTACTACTGGGCTTTGCTGGGCAAGGCCGGAGGCGATGCCGGCAGCAAGGCAAAGGCTGACTCGCTCCAGATGCGGCTCACTCCCGACGACGTATCGTCAGTGCAGCAGCAAGCCCAGCAGTGGATCAAGCAGCACAACCTTCAACCTGCTTCACCCCCTTCTTCGTAGAAATCGCTAGCGATCGAGTTTAGAATCGCAGTAAGAGGTTTCTGTGTCCACCCTGCGGGATATCGTCTACGAGCACGTTCGCGAAGGCGATCTTTACGAAAAACTGGACCGCAATCGCGTGCGTTGCTACGCCTGTGGGCATTGCTGTCCTATTCCGGAGGGACAGCCGGGGGTTTGCAAAGTGCGCTACAACCGCGGCGGCAGACTCTATGTTCCCTGGGGATATGTGGGCGGCGTGCAATGCGATCCCATTGAGAAAAAGCCCTTTTTCCACGCATATCCAGGCGCTTTGGCATACAGCTTTGGCATGCTGGGCTGCGATCTGCATTGCGCTTATTGCCAGAATTGGGTGACGTCGCAAGCATTGCGCGATCCGAGTGCGGTCTCGCCGCCATTGGAAGCTTCGCCCGAGGCGTTGGTACAAGATGCATTGCGGCAGGGAGCCAAGGTTCTGGTCAGCACTTACAACGAACCGCTGATCACTAGCGAATGGGCGGTAGCAGTTTTCAAGGAAGCGAAGGCTGCGGGGCTCATTACAGGGTTCGTTTCGAATGGAAATGGCACACCGCAGGTGCTGGATTATCTGCGGCCGTGGATCGATCTGTATAAAGTGGATTTGAAGAGCTTCGATGATCGTCATTATCACGAGCTCGGCGGACGTATCGGGCCGATCCTCGACACCATCAAGCGGCTGCATGATATGGGCGTCTGGCTGGAGACTGTGACTCTGCTGATCCCCGGATTTAACGATTCGAATGATGAATTGCAGGGTCTCACGGAATTCCTGGCTGGAATCTCGCCGGACATTCCGTGGCATGTTACGGCTTTTCACAAGGATTACAAGATGGATGATCCGGAGGACACGAGTCCGGAAGACCTGCTCCGAGCGGTGGATATTGGGCATGCTGCAGGGTTGCGTTATGTTTACGCGGGGAATCTCCCGGGAATGGTCGGAGACCGTGAAGACACCCGATGCGCGTCATGCGGGCACACGCTTATTCGACGGCATAGCTTCATGGTGGAAGAGTATCGCGTGACCGGCGAAGGTCGCTGTCCTGATTGCGGCTCGTCGGTGCCCGGACGTTGGGCTGAGAAATTCGACCTCCAGATCGCGCATCGGCCGTTCATTCCGCGACGGTCCCGGCTAGTCAACATTCTTAACTAAGCTGCATTTCCCTTGCGGGCGGTGACCGGCAGTCAGCGGGAAGCATTTACAAAACCGCCTACTCGCGATATACCGTCATCGATGGCTTCCAAGACATTTGGTCTCTCTCTTCTGATTGTCGTCTCTTCCCTGGCGGCGCTCGGCGCCGATAAACCCAAGCTGAACATCGACGAATTTTTCAATTCCGTCAGCTTTGATTCGGTCGCCCTTTCGCCGGATGGCAATTCGGTGGTGATCGCTACCGAGCGCGCCGACTGGCAGCAGAACATCTTTCGCAAAGATCTGTGGCTCTACCGCGATGGAACAGGACTGGTGCAACTTACTCGCTCCGGCCACGACGACAGTCCACAGTGGTCGCCGGATGGCCGCTGGATCGGGTTCCTTTCCGAGCGCAAGGGGGGCGGGAAGGATGATGAAGAGGAGTCTCAGCTCTTCCTGATTTCTCCCGCGGGCGGCGAGGCATTTGCCGTTACGACGGGTGATGAAGAGGTCCACTCTTTTGGATGGTCTCCCGACTCGCACACTTTGTATTTTGCGACTCGCCAGCCCTGGACGAAAGACCAGAAAGACGCCTACGAAAAGGAATGGAAAGACGTAGAGCAGTATCGGACTGCCGAGCGGGGCGACGTCATTTTTGCGATCACGGTCGCGGATGCGATCGCGCAGCGTGCCGCGGAAGGCACGAAGGCCGATGAAGAGGACAAATCCGGCACGACACCGGCTGCGCGCCCGTTGGCGAGAAGCCCGTGGCGAATTCGAGATCTGGCGGCATCCCCGGATAATCACCTGCTGGCGTTCTTGTCATCATCTGTGTCTGAGCGCGAAGAGAAAGTGTCGGAGTTTGAACTCTATGCGGTGGATCTGGCGGGCACGGCTTTGGATCGCCCTCCGCGGCAGGTCACGCGCAATGAGGCCGAGGAGCGCAACCTGCAGTGGGCCAACGACAGCAAGCATGTTTTCTTTACGACTGAGGTCGGCTCGGTAGAGGGCAAGTACCAGGATTTGCAGCCGCGGCTGTACTGGGCGGACATCGATTCGGGTCAAATACAGCGCTGGGCAGCCGATTTCACGGGTGCAATCCAGCACTATGCGGTCAACGCTGATGACAGCGTGATCGTGGCGGGACGGCTCGGGACGGAAGTTCAGCTTTACTCGCAGGCCAAGCCATCGGCTCCCTTCGTCAAGCAGGCAGGATGGGCCGGCACCTATGAGCAGAATGCCTCGGCACATCATTCCGCGAAAGTAGCGTTTGTTTATTCCACGCTGGAGAAACCGACGGAAGTCTATTTCGCGGACGGGATCGACAAACTGGCTTCAGCGCGGGCGATCACGTCGTTGAATCAGATCTTCGCGCAGCGGGATTTGCCGAAGGGTAAGCCCTATCGCTGGACCGCCGATGACGGCACCAGTGTCGAAGGCATGCTGATGTATCCGCCGGGGAAATTTGAGGCCAGGAATTTGCCGATGTTCGTTTTCATTCATGGCGGTCCGGCAGACGCCGATGGCAACCACTTCGAGGCTGATTGGTACCAGTGGGACCGACTGGCGGCCACGCAAGGCTGGCTGGTGTTCGAGCCGAACTATCGCGGATCGACAGGTTACGGCGACAAATTCCTCATGGGGATTGTTCCGCAAATCGTGTCGCGGCCGGGCAAAGACATTCTCGAAGGCGTCGACGCACTGGTGAAGGCCGGCATTGCCGACCCATCGCATCTTGCAATCGGCGGTTACAGCTACGGCGGCTACATGACAAACTGGCTGATCACGCAGAGTACGCAATGGAAGGCGGCGGTGACCGGAGCGGGGGCGGTCGAGAACACCGCCAACTGGGGCAACGATGACACGACTTTCGATGACGCGTATTTTCTCGGCGGAACTCCGTGGGAGGCGCGGCAACGATACCAGGATGAGGCGGCGATTTTCCAGATCGACAAGGTTCGCACCCCGACGCACATGGTTGCGGGATCGGATGATATTCGGGTCGCAGTTGCGGAAGATTACCTGCTTGACCATGCGCTGCACCATCTCGGCATACCGAGTACGCTGCTGATTTTTCCCGGTGAAGGCCACGACCTCGGCAAGAATCCCTGGCACGGCAAGATCAAGGTGCGAGAGGAGTTGAAGTGGCTGCAGAAGTATGGAGGGATTCAGTAAGCGCGGGACCGCCGGGACGGCGACGCTACTTTGAGGCGATGGAGACGACTGGCTTGGCGTGAGAGGACTGCTCGTAGTGGGCCAGTCCCTGATAGAGCGCTTCGGCGATGCGCTGGCGATATTTTTCACTCTGCAGGTTGTTCTCGTCGGTCGGGCTGCTGACGAACGAAACTTCTGCCAAGATCGCGGGCATCGATGTCCCAGTTAGAACCACATATTGAGCTTCTTTAACGCCGCGATTGGGAAGGTCTGGGTTGCTCGTGGCAAGCGCGCTATACAAGGCATGTTGAACGCTGGAAGCGAGCAGGCGGGACTCGTGGACTTTGGCGCGGATGTCAACGGACGTCCAGTTGACGTTCTGCAGCACGGGATTGTTTGAGTTCGTGCGGGCGCGGACTGAGGAATACGTGTTGCTGTAATAGGTTTCCACGCCGCGGGCCGAGGCAGAGTCGCTGTAATTGGCGTGAATGGAAACAAACATGTCGGCCTTGGACAGATTCGCGATCTCGGCGCGTTTTTCGAGTGGCACGTAGGCATCGTCGGATCGAGTGTAAACAACGTTTGCCCCCATGCGGGTTTCGATCAGCGAGCCCAGGCGTCGAACGACATCCAGCACCAGATCTTTTTCCAGCAGGCCTTTGCGGCCGACTGTGCCCAGATCCCAACCGCCATGTCCAGCGTCAAGAACGATGTGGGGACCTGATGCGCTGGCAAGCATCGGCTTACCCGTCCCGCGCGTTGCGACTGATAGCGATGGCGCCTGTTCTCCCGGCCCGAACAAGTCGAGTCTGGCCCGCGGCGGTTGCGCGGCACCGATTTTGCGGACTTCAACTACTAGGCGATAAGGGTTCTCCTCCAGGCTGACGGAGAAATTCGAGGCACCGGTGGTCTCGAGGACGACTCGCGTCATTCCACTCACCGGCTGGGCAACACGGATTCGTTGTAGCAATGGCTCGCCGACAGCGATCACGCGGGTTCCCAGAGAGTTGGCCAGCTTCGTGTCGTGCAGATCGAAATAGATTCGCTCGGGATTGCTGAGGCGGTGGGCCTCGTACTGAACTTGATCTTGTAGATCGATCACGACGGTTGTGGAGTCGGCTGTCGACCAGTGCCGGATACCGGTTACCTGCGGCAAGCCGGATGTGCTCGCTGCTGGCGCAGGCAAGGGACTCTCTTCCTCGGGAACGTCGGCTTGTTGCGATTCCGACTGTATGGGACCGGTTGTCGCAGCTGGCGCAGCAGCCTGAACACGCGTGGATTGCGAACGCGAGTGACGGCGGATGCTCCACCACAAACCTGCACCGAGCGTCATTGCGATCATGAGAAGCGAAACGACCACCGCTATTCCGGGGTGCGAACCTTGAGGAGCGCTGGCGGGTTCCGGTTCCGGCTCCGGCACTGTCTCCAACACCGGCTCCGCTTCAGCCGCTTGTTCGGGCTCCGACGCTTCCTCTTCAGGTTCCGGCAGGAGAAGAGGTTCTGGTTCATCGAGACGGTCGAGTTCCGCCAGTTGCTTCGACAATGGAATCGCGGCGGCAGGCTGTTCGATCGCAACCCCTTTCGGCCCTTCCGACTTCGGGGCCTCAGGCGGAGTGATCGGCACAACCACCCGTCGCGAAATCTCCGCCAGACGATCTTCTTCTTCCGGCTTCAGGGCTGCAAGGATGAGTTCCGCCAGCAGCTTGAGGCTGCGCACATCGCTGTCATTGAATCCGTTGGCATCGCTTGAGAAGGCTTCGATCAACCCAATGACACGCTGCCTGGCCGACAAGGGAACAGCCAGCATGGATCGCGTGCCGAGGAGCTCGCAGGTGCGGCGATCAACGCGCGAATCGAGCTGGGCGTCATCACAACGCACAACGTTCCCCGAAATCAGGCACGCCCCGGAGAAACCGGAGTTCGGCTCCAGCCGCATGCCGACGTCGGGGACGATTGTTCCGGCAACAGCGCGGCAAATGATGGCGTTGTTTTCAGCGAGAGCGATGGCAATGCCATCCGCACCGGTGATGGCCAGCGCACGCAGGGCAACCAGGTGCAAAACTTCGTCGAGAACAAAATGCTCGAGCTGCCAGTGATCTTCGGCCGCGGTGCCGTTATGCGAACGGCGTCGCCGTATCTGGTCATGCAAGGCGGAAAAGGCCAGCAGCGCCTGTAATGCTTCATGACTGGGCCGGGTGAGCACGGCGGGTTCGGCAGGCGAAAGCGCCTGCGGCGAGGGAAGCATCAACTCCAGGCCCGCATTTTTCGGACTGGCGCTCATCAGACTCGCGGGAGTCTCCATTTACGGAAAATTAATCCTACTGGGCAGCGGGGAATTGTCAATTCAGTTCTGCTGTGGAGAACTGGGCTCGAAAAGGTTCCAACTGCTGCCGTTCCTTTAACTTATCGTCCGTAAAGTCCACCGGCAACATGACCGGCGGGGCACGAAGGTTCCGTTGGGCCGTGTTCTTTGGTAAGCAAGTGGCGCAATTTCAGTGCGTTGCGGAATGGATTGCAAAGCCGGCGAATTCGTCCTATGCTGCGGTGGAGAAGTCTTAGTGGGCTGTGGTGCGGTGAGTCAAGAAAAGAAGAAGTCGCGTTGGTGGCCGATTGGCTTGTTGGCCACGGGTTTGGCGGGTGCCGGACTAGTTCTCCTCCGCGGGTGCTGGCACCGGAAGATGAGCTGGCCGATTCGAGCCCAGGGTTATTCCTACCAGGTTTGTACCGGATGCGGGGCTAAGCGCCTGTTCGATGAGCGTGCGTTTATTGCCTACGGTCCCTATAGTTACGATCTCAATCGACTGATTGCCTGGGACAAAGCCCACGCTGGCGAGGGCGATGTCGAGCACCGGACTGCGTCGTAGCATTCTTTAGTCTTGACCTCTCCTGTGCGAACCAGCGCGGTTACTCAGCCTACTTAGTGCTGAAAAGTAAGATTTCAATATGAGGCACTGGCCCAGACCGGAAGCGCCCGCTA